>Ga0210378_10001016_pt1 | contig 14723 bp, 8 predicted proteins | sample PLM1_60_b1redo_FD_155465 | JGI IMG/M metagenome (GOLD analysis project Ga0210378, IMG submission 155465) | Groundwater sediment microbial communities from an aquifer in East River, Colorado, USA - PLM1_60_b1 redo | ecosystem: Environmental > Terrestrial > Soil > Riparian zone | place: USA: East...
CGCCCGCTGGCTCGGCCACACGTTCGACCCCGACGCCGCTGGACTGATCGACCTCGGCGTCGGCTCGCTGAACACCGCCCGCCTCACCGCTGAGATTTCCTGCCGGTACGGCGCACGGCTGAGTCTGGCCGACGTGATCGCCGCACCATCCGTCCGGGAACTCGCCAGCCTCGTCCGAGCGCATCGACGCTGAGATTCGGCCTGGGAGCGCCTCGCGAACCACGCGCGGAACGCTCCCAGGCCGATTTCCGTTACGCCTTTGCCACCTCGACCCGGACCTCCTCGCCGGTTCCCGCGGTGCCTACGAAGCCGCCGGGCAGTGCGTCCACCACCGATACGGTCGTCGCGAGCGTCTCGTGCGCGATGAACTCCTGGTGTTCACGCACCGCCGCTCGCACCGATTCCGAGCCGGCGACGTTGAGCGCGATCCGGTCTGAGACGTCCAAGCCAGCGTCGCGCCGCGCCTGCTGGATCGCCCGAACCACGTCGCGCGCGATCCCCTCTGCGGCGAGCTCGGCGGAGATCGCGGTGTCCAGCGCGATGGTCACACCCCGCTGAGACTCCACGACCCATCCGCTGCGCGGGACCTCGGTCACCAGCACGTCGTCCTGCCCGATCGAGATCATCTCTCCACCGAAGTCCACGGAGGTTGCGCCGTTCCGCCGCAGGTCATCGACCAGCGCACGTGGATCAGCGGCCAGAACGGCATTGGCCACCGACTGCGTCTGCTTGCCGAAGCGCTTGCCTAGCTCGCGGAAGTTGGGCTTGACGGTGACGTCGATGATCGCGCCCGCAGCCTCCAGGGATTCGAGCTGCTTGACGTTCAGTTCATCGCTCACGTCGTCCAGCAAGGCTTGAGCAATCTTCGACCCGGCAGGCAACCCGACCAGCGCGCGGGCCAGAGGCTGCCGGATCCGTACCTTGCTCGCCTTGCGGGCCGCGCGGCCAGCCTCAGCGAGCGCTCGGGCCACGGACACCTGGCTGGATAGGTCAGCGTTGATGAGTCTGCGGTCTGGTTGCGGCCAGTCCGTGAGGTGGACCGATTCCGGGGCCGCCGGGTTACCTGGCTTGATGACCTGCCGCCACACCTCTTCCGTGACGAACGGGACGAACGGAGCGAGGAGCCGCGTCAGTACATCCAAGCACTCGTACAGCGTGGAGAGGGCTTCCTGGTTCCCCTCCCAGAAGCGCTGGCGAGAGCGGCGGACGTACCAGTTCGACAGGTCATCGACGAACTCCGCGAGCAGACGCCCGGCACCTGCGGTGTCGTAGCTCTCCAGCCGTTCGTCGACTGCACCTGCGAGCGCATGCACTTCGCCAAGGATCCAGCGGTCAAGGATCGGCCGGTCCTCGGCGGCAGCCGTCGCGTCGGGAGCCCATTCCGCGTGGCTGGCGTACAGCGTGAAGAAGGATGCGGTGTTCCAATACGTCATCAGAACCTTGCGGACGATCTCTTCGAGCGGGCCGGGGCCCACGCGACGCTGTGACCACGGCGAGCCCGAGCAGGCCATGAACCACCGGAGTGCATCGGCGCCGTGCGCGTCCATCAGCGGTATCGGCGCGAGGATGTTGCCCAGGTGTTTGCTCATCTTTCGGCCGTCCTCGGCCATGATGTGGCCGAGGCAGACGACGTTCTCGTACGAGGACTGGTCGAACACGAGTGTGCCGACGGCCATGAGTGTGTAGAACCACCCGCGGGTCTGGTCGATGGCCTCGCAGATGTACTGCGCGGGGTAGGACGCGGCGAACGCCTCCTCGCTTCCCGGCACGTGCGGGTATCCGAGTGAGGCGAATGGCATGGCGCCTGAGTCGTACCAGGCGTCGATGACCTCTGGCACGCGCGTCGCGGTTTCACCGCAGTCCGGGCAGGCGAAGGTGATTTCGTCGATGTAGGGGCGGTGCGGATCCAGATCAGAGAGATCGGCACCGGCCAGCTGGCCCAGCTCAGCGCGGGAGCCGATCGCGGTGACGTGGGAGTTCTCGCACCGCCACAGCGGCAACGGGGTTCCCCAGTAACGGGACCGAGACAGCGCCCAGTCGATGTTGTTGTTCAGCCAGTCGCCGTACCTGCCGTGCTTGATGTGCTCTGGGAACCAGTTCGTCTTCTCATTCTCGCGCTGCAAAGCATCGCGGACCGTTGTGGTCCTGATGTACCAGGATGGCTGTGCGTAGTACATCAACGGTGTGTGACAGCGCCAGCAGTGCGGATACGGGTGCTCGAACCTGTCGTAGCGGAAGAGCAGGTCTCGGCTCTTGAGGTCTTTGACGAGGATTTCATCGGCGTCTTTGAAGAAGACACCGCCAACGGTCGGCACGTCATCGAGGAATCGCCCGTTGGGAGCGATCGGATTTACAACAGGGAGCCCGTTTGCCTTGCACACCGCTAGGTCGTCGGCACCAAATGCGGGGGCTTGGTGCACGAGGCCCGTGCCGTCGGTGGTGGTGACGTAGTCGGCAAGGACCACGATGTGCGCGTCGGGGATCTCGACGAGATCGAAGGGCCGCCGGTAGCGCAGCCCAGCCAACTCGGCACCGGTCACGGTCGCAACGACCTCAGCACCATCGCCGAGGACAGCGGCCAGCAGCGGCTCGGCCACCAGGAACGTGCCCTGCTCGGTGCCTGCCACCACGTACGCAACCTCGGGATTAACGGCCACCGCAGTGTTCGACACCAAAGTCCACGGCGTCGTCGTCCAGACGAGCAACTCGACGTCGTCGCGCCCGGCAAGCTGGTCGACCAACGGGAACCGCACGTAGACCGACGGGTCAACGGCATTCTCATACCCCTGTGCGACCTCATGGTCTGACAGGGTTGTTCCGCAACGGGTGCAGTACGGAGCGACTCGATAATCCTCCGAGAGGCGCCCATCAGCGTGGATCCGCTGCAAGGACCACCACACGCTGTCGACGTACTCCGGCGACATCGTCTGGTACGGGTGGGCGAGGTCGATCCAATATCCCATTCGCTCGGTGAGGTTCTCGAATTCACCGACGTGCCGAAGCACCGATTCGCGGCAGCGGGCATTGAACTCAGCAACGCCGATCTTCTCGATATCGGGTTTCCCGCTGAGCCCCAACTCCTTCTCCACCGCCAGTTCCACCGGCAGGCCGTGGCAGTCCCATCCGGCCCGCCGCGGAACCGAGTAGCCCTTCATCGTCTTGAAGCGCGGAAAGATGTCCTTGAAGACGCGGGCCTCGACGTGGTGCGTGCCAGGAGAGCCGTTCGCCGTTGGAGGACCTTCGTAGAAGACCCAGCTTGGCCCATCAGCCGTCCGGGCAAGACTCCGGCTGAATACCGAGTTGGCGTGCCACCACTGGATGATCCGTCGATCCATGTCACCGAAGTCCAGCTTCGCCGGCAAGGCGGTGAACGGTGACTTCCGCGGGACGATCTGGGCCATTCCGAAAGACTCCCTACGCTCCGTCGCACTCGCACAGGCGGCGGAAGCCGCCCACACGGGGACGAAGCACCGGGCTCCTGCGCCCGAACTCCGCGGTACCACCCCGCTTGCGCCCAATGCCACAGGCGCCGCTCGTTATGCCGCTATGACGTGCGGCCGTCGTCCGGTTCTACTGGGGCGACCCGTTGTGCCCGCCTGTTCTTCCGGAGGCTCCCCGGTGATGGCCGGATCAATGCCTGTAGCTCTGATAGTAGCGGGTCCGAACGGCGATTTTTCGGCACTACGGACAGTGCTGCAGCGCTGGCCGCCGTGACGAGGTCGGCGCCGCTACCCCTCGCTGGCATTACCGACTCGTCCGCTACCGCTGCTACGCGCGGCTCTTCTCGTTCCAGGTGATGTCGACGCTGGCGGGGTCGAAGCCTGAGCCTCGGCGGGTAGCGGGCAGGATCCGGACGGTGACGAGGTGGTCGACCACGAGCCGCTGGTGGCTCAGCGGCAGGTCATCCCACACTGTCTCGATGTCGGCGGCGTCGATCAGCGGCGCGAGTGGGGATTCCACGATCGCGTTCTGGAGTTCGGCCTCGATCGTGGCGAGCCTTGCGTTGCCCTTGTCGGTGGCGGTGATGAGCTGTGCGCGGCTGATCAGCCCGAGGGCCTTGTCCGCGGCCAGCTCGTTCAGGTTGGTGCGGATCGCGGCGGCCTCGGTCCGCAGCGCCTTGACGTCCACGTCGGGTTGGGCTGGGACGAGCAGGTCGACCGCGTCGGGCTGGCCGAGCCGGGCTAGGACCGCGCCGATGACGTACTGGTCGGTGTGCGCGACGTTGCGGATGGAGTGGTTGCGTGCCTTGCACCGGTAGGCGGGGGTGCGGCCGCCGCGCCGCACGTTCACATGCACCTTCGGGCCGGCGTCGGTGGTGCAGGTGCCGCACAGGTAGATGTTCGTGCCGAGCCACTTCGGGGCCGCGCCTGGCCCGGTACGCCGGTCGGGGTCGTTTAGGATCCGCTGCACCGCGCGGAAGGTCTCCAGCGGCACCAGCTCACCCCACGGGGCGTCGCCGATCTCTTCGCCCTGGTAGATCATCCGCCCGGCGTTGCGGGGCCGCAGCAGGATGTCGCGTAGCGTCTCGGCGGTCCACTGCGCGCCGGTCACGGTCGGGACCTTCCGCTCCCGCAGGTCCAAGGCCATCGACCGCAGCGACGCGCCCTGCACCAGCCGCTGCGAGCACTCGATGACGATCGCTGCTTCGAACGGCCGGACCGTGATGCCGTCGTCGTCGAACCCGAACGGTCGGCGCCCGCCGCCGTACTCCCCGCCGATGGCCTGCCGCTCCCGCGCGGCGGAAACCCGGCGGGCCTTGTCGCGGGACTCCTTGTTGGCCACCGCGACCATCACCCGCGCCATCGTGATGTCGGCGTCGTTGGCCAGGCGCAGCGACCCGGTCACCGAGTCCACCGGGACCTTGTGCTGTTCCACCACGTCGATCAGGTCTTCCAGATCGCGCGGGTCACGAACGGTCCGGTCCAGGTCCAGAGCGATGAACCCGTCGGCGCGGCCCGACGCCAGATCAGCGAGCGCCGACCGGAACCCCGGCCGGACCGTGCGCAGTTCCACCCGCCCGTCGGGCAGCCGGATCTTGCGGCGCTTGAACGCCGACGCCACCCGTGACTTGCCCCGCCCCGGGCTCAGGTCGTTCTCGGTGATCCACCGCGTGACTCGCCAGCCCAGAGCGGCGGCCCGCTGATTGATCCGGCCCGTCTGATCGACGTTGCCCTTGCCCTGGCCGTCTTCGTCGAGGTCATCGCGCCGCAGGTCAGACAGGCGCGCGTACCCGATCGCTTTCACTGGTAATCCCATGTCAACCATGGTCGCGCACCTATGCGTCATAATCAAGGTTCCGGGAAGACGGCGCTGGCCGTGCACTGGGCGAACCGCGCCCGGGAACGCTTTCCCGACGGCCAGCTCTACGTGAACCTCCAGGGCTACGCGCGAACGCCGCCACTACGCCCGATCGAGGTGCTGGCGCGGTTCCTGCACGCGCTCGGCATGGCGGCCGAACGGGTGCCGACCGACGTGGACGCGGCCGCCGCGATGTACCGCAGCCTGCTCGCGCAGAAGCGGATGCTGATCGTGCTCGACAATGCCGCCTCCGCAGAGCAGGTTCGCCCGTTGATCCCGGCCAGCCCGGGTTGCTTCGTCGTGGTGACCAGCCGCGACGCCTTGGCCGGGCTCGTCGCGCACGATGGCGCCCGCCGGCTCACCCTGGACGTGCTCACCGCTGAGGAGGCTCGCGTGCTGCTGGGCCGCGTGCTCGGCGCCGAGCGGGTCCAGGCCGAACCGGAAGCGGCCGCCGCGCTCGCCGAGCTGTGCTCGTACCTGCCGCTTGCGCTGCGGATCAGTGCGGCGAACCTCTCCGGACGCCGGCAGCGCAGCATCGCCAGCCAGGTCGCCGAGCTCCGCGCCGACAACCGGCTGGCTGCCCTGGCGGTCGACGGCGACGAGGAGATCGCCGTACGGGCGACGTTCGACCTGTCCTACCAGCGCCTTCCTGGCTCGGCCGCGCGGCTGTTCCGCCTGCTCGGCGTCGCGCCGGGAGTTGACTTCTCCGCCGACGCCACCGCAGCGCTCGCGGGCACGACGGCCGCGGAGACCCGGCGTGCGCTGGAGCGGTTGGTCGGCGCCCATCTGATCGAGGAGACCAGCGACGGCCGGTTCGTCTTCCACGACCTGATCCGTCACTTCGCCCGGGAACGCGCCAACGAGGAGGGCGATAACGATGCCGCCGTCCAGCGGCTCCTCGACTGGTACCTCCAGACGACCGACGCCGCCGCGCGGCTGCTCTACGCGCGGGTGTTGCGCCTGCCCGTGCCGCCGGCGACCGGCCCTCGGGGCAGTTTCAGCAGCCATGTCGGCGCCCTCGCCTGGCTCGACGCCGAACGCACCAGCCTGGTCGCCGCGGCCGTCCACGCCGCTGAACGTGGTCCGCACCCGGTGGCGTGGCTGCTGGCGGACGCGCTTCGCGGCTACTTCCGGATGACGTGTCACATCGTCGACTGGCTCGCGGTCGGCAGTGCCGGCCTGGCCGCCGCCGAACTCGGCGACGATCGGCGCGCCCGCGCCGCCGCCCGGCTCAGCCTGGCCGACGCCCACCGCACCATCGGCCAGTACCGGCAGGCCCTCGCCCACTACAGCGCCGCGCTGGAGGCGGCGCGCGAGACGGGTTGGCGGGAGTCCGAGGCGACGATCCTGGGCAACGTCGGTACCGTGCACTGGTACCAGGGCCGGCTGGAGCAGGCATCCGACCATTACCACCGCGCGGTGGCCCTGCATCGAGCGGTTGGCCGGAGGCTGGGGACGGCGAACACGCTCACGAGCCTCGGCTGCGTGTACCTGGACTGGGGCAGGCTTGAGCAGGCCGTGGACCACTGCACCCAGGCTCTGGACCTGCATCGCGCGCTCGGCAGCCGGGACGGCGAAGCCATCGGCCTGGACAACCTCGGCAAGGCGTACCACGTTCAGGGCCTGCTCGACCGCGCCGCCGACCACCACACCCGGGCGCTGGAGCTATTCCGCGAGGTCGGCGACCGCGAGGGCGCGGCGTACGCGCTGAACAACCTGGCGAGAGTGCTCCGGGACGCCGGCCGCTACGGCGACGCCATGATGTTCGGCCGCGAAGCACTCGCCCTCGCCACCGAGACCGGCGAACTCCGCAGCGCCACGGCCGCACTGAACGCCCTCGGCACGATCTGCCTGCGTCTCGGCCAGCGTGTCGACGCCGTGGCCCAGCATGACCAGGCGCTCGCGCTGGCCCGCCGGACGGGAACGCGCTACCTGGAGGTCGAGGCGCTCATCGGCCTTGCGGACGCCCGCTCCGGCGAACCCGATCGCGCCACGGCAGATGCCCAGCGCGCGCTCTCGATCGCGACGGACATCGGCTACCGCATCCTCGAAGGACGGGCGCTGACGGTACTCGCCACGATCCAGCTTGCCCACGGTTCGGCCGAGGTGGCGAGCTCCCACGCAGCGAAGGCGCTGACGGTCCACCGCGGCACCGGCGGCCGGCTCGATGAGGCGCGCACCCACGCCGTCCTCGCCCAGGCCTTGCAGCGCACCGGGCATCTCGACGCCGCTCAGGAACACTCGGCGGAGGCGGTCGCCCTGTTCACCGAGATCGGCAGCCCCGAAGCGCGTGAGGTCCGCCCATCGGCACCGGCGTCTCTGAGCTCCCGTTGATATGTGCGGCGCAGAAAATACCAGTGGGATCCGCGAGCATGACTCGCGGATCCCACCGGTGAGATCGGAACGCTGGTGGTGTTAGTCGTGTGTCATATCCCTGGTCCAATCCTGAGGTGGGTCAGACGTCGTGGGTAATGCTGGTAACCGTGTTAACGGCGGTCGTGGCGGCGGTTGCCGGTTGCGCGGCTACCAGCGCTCCGGTGAATGCGAGTGCCAGCGTGGTCAGGGCGGCGGCGACGGTACGCGCGATTCTCATGGAGCCTCCGTTGCGAGGTAGAGGCGGCTCTGAAGCGCCTGTCTGCGCTGGTATGTCCAGAGCCATCCACACGGTCGCACGCTCCCGGTAAGTCGAGATAACCGTCGGTAAATTGCCGGCCAACGGCGGGAAGCTATTTGTGCTTCGCGCGGCTCGGACCACGAAATGCGCATCCAATTCGAGTAAATGACATGTCTTGTTTCCTCGAAGTTGGCCCAGTATTGTGGGCCTTATGTCGCATTCCGGTTCGGCGCCGTGCTGATCGGCCGGGATAATGAGCTGGCCAGGCTGGCCGGCTGGGCGGATGACGCCGCTGGGGGGCGCGGGCGCGCCGTGCTGGTCGAGGGCGAACCTGGCATCGGAAAGTCGGCGCTGGTGCGGGCGGCCTGCCGGGCGGCGGCGGATACGGGATGCGAGATCTTCTGGGGCGCCGGCGACGAACTGGGCCAGGCGTTGCCGCTGCTGCCGCTGCTGGAAGGGCTTCGGGTCCGCGACTCCACCGAAGATCCGCGGCGCCTGACGATCGTGCGGCTGCTCCGTGGCGAGTTCATCGCCGGCAGCGGCGCGGACCTGTCCATGGCCGCGGCCGAACACCTCCTCGAACTGGTCGAGGAGGTGTGCTCGGCGGCGCCGGTGGTCCTCGTCGTGGACGACCTGCAGTGGGCCGACCAGGCCACGGTGGCCTTCTGGGGGCGCCTGGCGAGGTCAGTGCGCCAGCACCCGTTGCTGCTGATCGGGGTGGCGCGTGCGGTGCCGCGACGCGAGGGTTTGCTTGCCCTGCGGCGCGCGGTAGGCCCAGCCGGCGTGGTGCGGCTCGGGCGGCTACCGGAGCCCGCCGTGATCGAGCTTCTGACGGTGCTCGCCGGCGGCACACCGGGAGCGCGGCTGCTGCGGCTGGCGGACGGCGCGGCGGGCAACCCCCTGTACCTCACCGAACTGGTGGACACGCTGGCCCGCGGCGCACGGCTGGCCACCACCGACGCGGGCCTCGTGGACGTCACTGAGGGGCGGGTGCCGGACACGTTGTCGGCGGCGATCGCGGATCGGCTCGGCTTCCTCTCCGGACGTGTCCGCGAGGTGCTGCGGGCCGCCGCGCTGCTCGGCGTCGACTTCTCCGTGCCCGACCTGGCCGTGTTGCTGAAGCGGGGGATCGCCGAGCTGCTCGCGCTGCTCGACGAGTCGCGGGCCGTGGGCGTCCTGGTCGACGGCCGCGAAGGCCTCTCGTTCCGGCACCCGCTGATCCGGGCGGCGCTGTATGACGAGATGCCCGCCGCCGTGCGGGCGGCCTGGCACCGGGACGCTGGGCGGGCACTCGCTGAGGCGGGCGCACCCGTCGAGCGGGTCGCCCGGCAGCTGCTCTCCGCCACGGACGGCGCCAACGACACGCTCGACCAATGGATGGCTGGATGGCTGGTCGAGTCGGCGCAGGTTCTGATCGGCCGGGCGCCTGCAGCCGCCGTTGCCCTGCTCCGCCGCGCGCTGCTCAGCTTGCCGGCCGGCGCCTACCGGCATGCGGTCCTCGCCGGTCGGCTCGCCGACGCGCTCTACCGGGTGGGTGACCTGGCCGAGGCCGAACAGGTGGCCGCCCGCGCGCTCGAGCACGTCACGGATGCCGATGTCCTCGTCGATCTACATTGGACGCTTGCCCAGTGCCGAGCCAGGACCGGCCAATCCGCCGAGTCGCTGGCGGATCTGAATCAGGCGCTCGCCGCACCGGGCATCGCTCCCCGGCACCGCGCCCGGCTGCTCGTGCTCGTCGCGCGAATGCACCGAGCCCTCGGCGAGGTCGATACCGCCGGTCGGGTCGCGGCCCGCGCACTCGACACCGCCACCGAGGCTGACGACCGCTGGGCGAGCAGCTGGGCGCTGCACGTCCTCACCGTGGTCGCGGTGATGCGCGGGGAGGTGGCCGAGTCGCTGCCCCTGTTCGACCGCGCCCTCGCCGCGACCGAGGGCGATCCTGCCCTGGCCGATCTGCGGATGCTGTTACAGATCAACAAGGCGGTCGGCCTGGGCGACCTCGACCGGTACGAGGAAGCGATCGCCGCCGCGCGGGAGGTGCGGGATCTCGCCGACCGGATCGGGGGAGTGGTCCGGCTCACCCAGGCGCAGAGTGCGCTGGCCGAGCTGCTGTTCGACACCGGTCAGTGGGACGAGGCGCTGGCCGAGGTCAGGGTCGCGCCCGCCGAACTGAAGGACCCGCCGGTCGCGTGCTGCGACCATGGCATCGCCGCTGTCATCGGCTTCCACCGGGGCGAGGTGGCGGCCGCGCGCGCCCATCTCGACCAGGCCGCCCCGCACGCGGAACGGATCGGGAACCGGGTCGTCGGCTCCCTCGCGCTGGCGCGCAGCATCGCGCTGGAACAGGCGGGCGTGCCCGCGGAGGCGCTCGCTGTACTGACCGCCGGGCTCGGCGACGAGGCCGAGGAACTGGAGGAGATGGAGGACCTGTTGCCGGACGCGGTCCGCCTCGCCGTCGAGATGGGCGACGCGGCGACCGCGAGTGCGGTGACGCGCCGGGCCGAGGCGCTCGCTGGTGGACCGGAGGTCGCGCACCGCAGCGCAGCCGCGCTCTACTGCCGAGGGCTTCTCGACCGCAGCCCCGCGCTGTTACTGCGCGCCGCCGACGAGTACCGCGACGCCGGGCGACCGCTGCCTCGGGCGAAGGCGCTGGAGGCGGCGGCCGTCGTCTACGCGGAGGACGGCGAGCGCGCTTCGGCGCGGGCGGCGTTCACTCACGCCTTCGATCTCTACACCGAGCTTGGCGCCCGCTGGGACACCAACCGGCTGCTGGCTCGGTTCCGCGCCTACGGGATCAGGCGAGGGCCGCACGCCAAACACCGGCAGGCCACGCACGGCTGGGAGAGCCTCACCCCGACCGAGTCCAGGGTCGCCGCGCTGGTCGTGCGGGGTATGTCGAACCCGCAGGTGGCCGCCGAGCTGTTCCTCTCGCCGCGGACCGTCGCGACGCACGTCTCGCACATCCTCGCGAAGCTCGGCGTGCAGTCGCGGATCGACATCGCGCGCGAGGCGAGCCGCCGGTACGACGCCTCGGGGTAGGCGCCGTACCGGCGGATTTCTCAGCGGGAGGTTCTGCGGTGTACGCCGTGAACCGGCTCGTCGCGTACGTGGCGGTTGCGGACCCGGCTCCACAGTGGCGCGAGGTACCACCAGAGGCCGAACCAGGCCAACGTCCCGCCGGCGATCCACAGTGCGCGATGGGTGCCGACGACGACGTCCAGGATCAGCAGCAGCGACGAAGTGAGCGCGAGCATCAGCAGGGTCACGCCGGATAGGGCGAACCGGCTGGAGGCGCGGACCAGTTGCCGCTTGAGCCGTCGCTGGAACACCAGCCGGTGGAACGGCGCGGGCGCGATCAGGAGCGCGTTCGCGGCCGCGCCGAGCACCAGGCTGGCCACGTAGATGTTCCGCTGGAACTCCGTGAGCGCGACGAATCTCGGGGTGAACGCGAGCGTCAGCAGGAACGCCAGCAGCAGCTGCACGCCGGTCTGCGCGACGCGTACCTCCTGCAGGATCTCGCCGTAGTTGCGGTCCAGTCGCTGGGTCGGCGTCTCGCCGCGGGCGGCGTAGTTCCAGCGGTCGTGCCGGTCCAGCGGCTCGCCTTCCAGCGAGTTCTCGCCAGCGCGTGGCGGTGCGTGGCTGACGTGGTCCGGATGTTGCGGTGCTGCGCTCGACAGCCAGGTCGTCATCGTCGGCCCCGTCTCCGGTCAGTGCCGGCTGGTCGGCCACCGGCGGTTCCTGTGCCAGAGTGGGCTTTCCCGACGATCGAGACATCGGTCAACTGACGGATGGCTGAACGCGCTGGGACGCCGCCCTGCTCGACCTCTCCGCTGAAGTCGGGCCGGCGTCGACGTCGCTACTGCACGGAGTCGCTACTGCACGGAAATGTGCACGTGGTTGGTGTGTTCCGCGGCCGGGCTGCCGCTGCCGGAGTACGAGCGCCAGCCGGTGCTCGGCATCCAGATCCGCCGGAACCAGATGATGTAGAGGACACCGATCCGGTCGGCGTTGGCGATGCCCCAGGCGGCCAGGTTGTTGCCGTACGTCCGGTCGCCTCCGGTCGCGACGCCGCCGAAGGTGGACCTCGCGGCGGCGAAGTCGCACGCGCGGCCCTTGCCGTGCTCACCGAACGAGGCCTGCCGGAAGCATTTGGTGTAGCGGGTGAAGCCGGCTGCTCTGGCCTGCTGTAGTGCGTTGCTCATTCGTGCCGTCAGGCAGCCGCCGGTCGTCGGGTCGTCCAGCGTGCACCCCTCGGAGGGGAAGGAGCCGTCGGGCCGTCGCGGTGCCGACCGGTTGGCCCGTTTCGGGGAGCCGGACGGGGCGGACGCCTTCGGCGCCTCTGCCTGGGCCCGTCGGGCGGCGGCGGCGCGCAGCGCGGCGTTGAGGGCGCGTTCGGCGTCGGACTTCCGCTTCGCCATGGTCTTCTCCTGGGTCTGCTGCACCCGGATCTCGCCCTCGATCTGGCTCGTCTGCCGGGCGAGTGTGGCGCGGGCCTTAGTCAGCGCCGTGAGCCGCTGCTTGTCCTGCGTCGACAGGTGGTCGAGGAGAGCGGACATCTGCAGGAACGCGACCATTGAGCCGGCGTCGAGGACCGCAGTGAACGCGTTCAGCCGGCCGCCGCGGTAGGCCGCTCCGGCGAGTGCGTTCGCGTCCTTGGTGAGGGTGGCGACCTCGGCCTCCGTGGCGCGTTGGCGCTGGGTGAGGGCTGTCTGGCGCTGGCGGGAGACGGCGAGGCGGGCTTTGGCATCGGAGTAGCCGCGGGAGGCCTTGTCGAGGCTGGCCCGTAACGCGGCGGTTGCGCCTTCGTCGTCGGTGGCGGTGCTTCCCGGGGCGGCGGGTGCGGGCGTCGGCGAGCCGGTGAGCAGGAGCGTCGCCACTAGGAGCAGCGAGAGTGCGGTCAGCGATTGTCGTGCGGGGCGGGCGAACATCACGAGGCGTGAGTCCTTCTTCCGTGTCCGCCTACCGAGTTAGCTGACGGGTTCGGGCTGGAAGTTGCCCTACCGCTGGACGCGGATTCACCCCACGTGCTCGGGTCCCCGGCTCGCCACATGGACGATTCGGCGGTCACCGCCGTCGACACCTCGGCTTGGCGCCGGACCACCGGCGGTCATCGGCCGGATCGTACTCACGCTGGACATAGAAAGCCATGGTCGTCTTCGCAGGTCAGACGAGTCGCTGAGCTCTGTTCACTGAATCGGACGGCACGGTTACTCCGTGTTCGGCGGCGAGTTGCTCGACGGTCAGCCCGGCCTCGCCGATGCTGAGAAGGTCCATGGCTCATTTGACTTCAAGCCGGCTTGTGAAGTGCCAACCTGAGCCGTATGGACAGTCAGCAGCGTTCGTGGGCCGCGGACCGGCCCGTCACGTCACCGTTCGCGAAGCCCCGCGGCCTACGTGGGCGCCTCGCGGGGCGGTTCATGCTCTGGACCAACAAGCAGGACGATATGCTCACGGTTCTCGACGTACGCCCCGGTGACCGCGTGCTCGAGGTCGGGTACGGCCCGGGCGGGCTGGTCCGGCTGCTGGCCGGCCGCACCGACGCCGCCGCCGTCCAGGGCGTCGATCCGTCGCCGGCGATGCGTGATGTCGCCACGAAGCTCAACCGGGCAGCAGTTCGCGCCGGCCGGGTCGAGCTTGGCATCGGCAGCGCCGAGCGCACCGGCGTTCCGGCCCAGAGCGTGGACCACGTCGTCTCGGTGAACAACGTGGCGATCTGGCCTGATCTCGAGGCCGGCATCCGGGAACTGCACCGCGTCGTACGTCCCGGCGGCACGGTGGTCATCGCCTGGCACGGCGGCAGATCTCCGTCCCGCATCGCCCATAGTCTGCGCCTACCCGAGGACAAGCTGAACCGCATCGACAGCGCCTTGAAAGGCACCTTCGGTGACGTTACCCGCTGCCAGCTCAAGAGCCTCGACGTCTTCACTGCCACCCGGTGATCGAACTGTTTGTCCGTCGGTCGCGTAGTAGAGGCACCACCGAGCGAAGGAGATCAGTCATGGCCGTGGGGTATCGCACAGAATCCTTGAGCCGGAACGGCATTGGGCCATGATGGCGCTCGTATGGATTTTCGGATCGATGCTGTCGCTCGGCATGATCAGCGTGGTCCTGGCGCTGGTGGTCGACGAGAACCGTCGCCACGTTGCTTTCTGGCGGGCGTCACGCGCAAGAGCGTGGCGAGCGCGCCGCATCGTTCGCTACAGATCCGTCATTCATCGGCACCGCTGAGCAGGCCAGGCATCCACGTCGGCTGGCGGCGGGTGAGGAGTCGGCCACGGTGATCGACGTATCGGTCGCCGCCGTTGTGCTGGTCGCCGCGGCGCTGCACGCGACGTGGAACGCTATCGCCAAGGCTGTGCCCGACCAGCTCGCGCTGCTGACGATGCTCACGCTGACCCCGATGGTGTGCGGGTTGATCGCGCTGCCGTTCGTGCCGGTGCCGGCCCCCGCGGCCTGGCCGCCGCTGATCGCCTCGGCGCTGGTCCAGTCCGCCTACAGCCTGCTCCTGCTCCGCTCGTACCGGTTCGGCGACTTCACCCAGGCCTATCCGATCGCGCGGGGGACCGGCCCGCTCCTGGTGGCCGGGGCCGCCGCCGTCCTGCTGAACGAACCGCTGCTGCCCGGTCAGTGGGCGGGCGTGCTGCTGGTCAGCGTCAGCCTGGCCAGCATCGCCTTCACCCGCCGTCCCACCCACGACGACCGCAAGGCGATCCTGGCCGCCGCGCTCACCGGCGTCGCGATCGCGACGTACACGGTGCTCGACGGCTACGGCGTCCGGCGGTCCGGCAGCTCGATCGGCTACACCGCGTAC
>Ga0210378_10001017_pt1 | contig 14718 bp, 16 predicted proteins | sample PLM1_60_b1redo_FD_155465 | JGI IMG/M metagenome (GOLD analysis project Ga0210378, IMG submission 155465) | Groundwater sediment microbial communities from an aquifer in East River, Colorado, USA - PLM1_60_b1 redo | ecosystem: Environmental > Terrestrial > Soil > Riparian zone | place: USA: East...
GGCCGTTCTCCAGCCGGTGGATCTTCCACTCCGACGCCCGGATCGCCTCGCCGGCCTGCTCGCGGGAGATGCCCTGCTCGGTGCGCAGCCGGCGGAGCTGGGCGCCCAGCAGCATCCGGCGGACGGTCGGGCCACCTCCCGGCTGCACCTCGGTCACGCTCCGCTCCCCTGGCCTGAGGGCACGCGGTCCGATGCCACGGACACCCGCACCCGGCGTCCCCACCTGCTCCCGCCGGGTGCATCCGCACCCGGCCTGGGCATCGTGGCACCGTGCAGACTATCGCACAGCAGGCATCCGGCACATATGCGCAGAGGTGGGGAGCCGGAGACGTGGCGGCCGGTCAGCTCGGCAGGCACGGTGGCGCTGGCAGCGACCGTCAGGGCACCACCTGGGTGCCGGCGTCCCCGGCCAGGGCCTTCTCGGACAGCTCGGCGGTGGTGATCACCGCCCGCCGGCCACCCCGCCCGAGAAAGCGGAGCGCGGCCTGCACCTTCGGCAGCATGCTGCCGGCGGCGAACTGCCCTTGGGCGGCGTAGCCGGCCAGCTCGGCCGCGCCCACCTCATGGAGGTCGCGTCGGGTCGGCCGGCCGAAGTCGAGCGCCACGTGGTCGATCCCGGTGAGCAGCAGCAGCACGTCCGCGCCGATGTTGGCGGCCAGCAGCGCGGTGGCCAGGTCCTTGTCGATGACCGCCTCGACCCCCACCAGGGAGCCGTCGGCCTGGCGGACCACGGGGACGCCGCCGCCGCCCACCGCGACCACGATCGCGCCGGTGGCGAGCAGGGTGCGGATGGCCCGCTCCTCCACGATCTCCTTGGGGTCGGGGGAGGGCACGACCCGGCGCCAGCCCCGGCCGGCGTCCTCCCGCATCACCCAGCCGTCACCCGCCATGTGCCGGCGTGCCTCGGCCTCGCCGTAGAAGTCCCCGATCGGCTTGGAGGGGTGCTGGAACGCGGGGTCGTCGAACTCCACGACCGTCCGGGTCGCCACGGTGACCGTCGGCCGGCGCAGCCCGGCCGCGCAGAAGGCGTTGTCCAGGCACTGCTGGATCATGTAGCCCATGCCGCCCTGGGTGTCGGCCACGCAGGTGTCCAGCGGCAGGCGGGGCAGCACGTGGGCGGCCAGGTCGCTGCGCAGGAGCACGTTGCCCACCTGCGGGCCGTTGCCGTGGGTCACCACCAGCGGGCGCTCGGTCAGGTGGACCAGGTGGTAGGCGGTCTCCCGGGTGCGCTCGAACTGGGCCGGGATCGGGTTGCGGCCCCCGGGGGGCGAGATGGCGTTCCCGCCCAGGGCCACGACGACAGGCAGCTCACTCAACGCGGTGTCCTCCAGGTGTGCAGGCCGGCGCCACGCCGGTGTGACGGCGGCAGCCACCAAGGCTACCCGACCGGCCCAGGATCAGGCGACGGCACCCGCGACGCTTCATCCGGCCCCTGCCGTTGCCGCGCTGCCGCGTCGGGGACAGCCGCCTCGGCGGCGACCGTGGTGGTCGCTCGGCGGGTGGGACGGCCCAGGCGGCCCTCGGAGAGGGCGACGCCGGTCAGGACGACCGCGGTGCCCACGAACAGGTTCCACCCGACCGGCTCGTCGAGCAGGAGCACGCCGAGGACGACGGCCACCACCGGCAGGAAGTACAGCACGGTGGAGGTCGTGGTGGCGCCCTCGTCGGCGATCAGGCGGTAGTACAGCAGGTAGGCGCCGCTCGTGCCGAGCACGCCGAGCGCCAGCATGCTCGCGGTCACGACCGGGGTGAGCGACACGGGGTCGCGCAGGACGAGCGGGGAGACCAGGCCGAGGAGCACGACGCTCGCGCCGAGCTGGGCGGCGGCCAGCACCCGGGGCGGGAAGCCGCGCCCGGTCACGAACCGGCGCGTCCACACGAACGAGACAGCATAGCAGACGGCTGCGGCCAGGCAGGCGAGCTGCCCGGCCAGCTCGCCCCCCAGGCTGCCGGCCCGCCACGGCGCCACCAGCACCAGCACCCCGCCGAAGCCGAGCACGAGCCCGCCGGCCCGGGTCGCGGCCAGCCGCTCGCCGGTCCCCGACGCCGCGGCGACGACGAGGGTGAACAGCGGCGTGGTGGCGTTCAGGACCCCGGCCAGGCTGGAGGTGATCCGCTGCTCGCCGTAGCCGAACAGGAAGTAGGGGATGAGGTTGGCCAGTACCGCCATGAACCCCAGGTGCGCCCACATGCCCGCCTGGCGGGGCAGCGGCTCCCGGCGCGCGGCCACGACGGCGAGCAGCACCGCCGCCCCGAGCACCATCCGACCGAGCACGATCTGGGCGGGGCTCAGCCCGTCCAGGGCGACCTTGATGAACAGGAAGTTCGATCCCCAGAGCAGGGCGAGGCCACAGAAGCGGAGAAGGCTGGCGCGACGCACCCGGCCAGCCTTCCACGGATCGGCCACGGCCGCACGTGCTATTCGCCGCCGAGGGCGGCCCGGGCTACCACCGAGGGCGGCCCCGGGGCGCGCGCCGCGCCCTGTCAGCGGGCGGCGAGCACGATGCCGAAGGTGGCCTGGGGTCAGGAGACCGGCACGCCCCAGAGGGCGAACCAGCGGGTCAGCTCGGGCTCCACGGGCAGGTCGCTGCCGAGGGTGGCCCGCACGCGCAGCTCCAGCTCGTTGTCGCGGTGCTCCCCCGGGCGGGGCGCGAACGGGTAGAACGTGCCCCGCTTGTAGAGGTAGACGAGGTGGCAGCGCTCGCCGTCGCCCGCGCCCGTGAACCCGAACACCGAGCAGAGGAGCTGGGGGCCGAAGCCGCGCTCCTCGAGGGTGGAGTTGACCAGGTGGACGCTGGTGACCAGGTCCTCGAGGTCGGGGTCGCCGAGCACGACCCAGCGGTAGCCGTACTGGTCGTCCTCGACCCGAAGGGTCGAGCCGGCCTCCTTCACGGCCATCGAGAGCAGCTCGGTCAGCTCACTCGAGGTGGCGGCGAAGCCCTGGCCCGACGCGGGCTTGAAGCAGACCGCCGCCTGCCCGGAGGAGCGCAGGCCTGCCCCGGCCTCCAGGGTGATCGCGGCCCCGGGCAGGGCGAACAGCGCGTCCAGGTTGGCCTGCTTCGGCTTGCTCCGGCCGAGGAGCGCGTCCAGGAACTTCACACCCGCCGCCCCAGCTCGGCCTCGATGCGGGAGAGCTGCTCGAGCCGCCGCTCCAGGCTCGGGTGGGTGGCGAACAGCGACGAGAAGCTGAAGCCGGGCGCGAGCGCTGGGGCGAAGAAGAAGGCGTTGAGCGGCTCGGCCGCGCGCAGGTCCCGGGTCGGGATGCGGGCCATGTCGCCCGTCACCTTGGTCAGGGCCGAGGCGAGCAGGGAGGGCCGGCCGATGAGGATCGCGCCCGCGCGGTCGGCCGACAGCTCCCGGTAGCGGGACAGGGCCCGGGTGAGCAGGAAGGACACCCCGTACACGACCGCCGAGGCCAGCACCACGAGCAGGATCACGGCGCCGGTGTTGCTGTCGTCGTCATCGTCGCGCTGGCCCATCCCGAACCCCCCGCCGTACATGCCGCCGTAGATCGCCATGCGGACCACCAGGCCGGCCAGCAGGCCGAGGGAGCTGGCGATCGTCATCACGGCCACGTCCCTGTGGGCGACGTGGGACAGCTCGTGGGCGAGCACCGCCTCCAGCTCCGGCTTGCTCAGCTTGCGCATGATGCCGGTGGTCACGCAGACCACCGCCGCCCTCGGGTTGCGGCCGGTGGCGAAGGCGTTGGGGATGTCGGACTCGGCGACGGCCACCCGGGGCTTGGGCATGTCGGCCAGCGCGCAGAGCCGGTCGATCATCTCGTGCAGCTCGGGCGCCTGCTGCGGCGTGACCTCGTGCCCGCGCATGGCGAACAGCGCGATCCTGTCCGAGAAGAAGTACTGGAAGAACAGGAACCCGAGCGCGATGGGCACCACCAGCACGGCCGGGATCTTCAGCGCGATCAGCACGGCCACGAACACGACGTAGACCAGGCCGAGCAGGAACATGGTGAGCAGCATCCGGCTCGACAGCCCGATGTCGGAGGGGAAGCGCGAGCGAGCCACGGGTCAGCCGATCAGCCCGGGATGAGCCCCTCGTCGCCGAGCACCTCGCGGACCTCCCCGATCGTCGCGTCCGGGCCGGGCAGGACCAGGTCGGACGGGCCCAGGTAGTCCAGCGGGAGCTCGCGGCCCGCCGTGCGCACGCTGGTCAGCAGCGCCTCGAGCGCGGTGGTGAACGAGCCGTCGTCGCCGCTGTCGACCGCCTTCATGAGCTGGTCGTCGAGCCGGTTGAGCTCGTCCAGGTGGTCGGCGGGGACCTCGAACTGCCCCTCGCCCATGATGCGAACGATCATCGCTGCTCCTCGGTGGGAGTCGGGGTGGGGGTGGACGCGGGCGCGGGGATCTCCTTGGCCGGGGCCCCGCCGATCTCACCCTTGAGCCGGGCAAGTTCGAGCTCGACCTGGGTGGACGAGTCGCCGCGGTTGAGCTCGGCCTGCAGGCGGTCGCCGCTGGAGGCGTAGTCCTCGAGCGCGCCGGTGGCCATCAGCTCGTCCACCGCGCTCGACCGGGCCTGCATCTGGGCCACCTTGTCCTCGGCCCGCTGCATGGCCATGCCGACGTCGCCCATCTCCTCGGAGATGCCGGACACGGCCTCGCCGATCTTGGTCTGGGCCTCGGCCGCCGTGTAGGTGGCCTTGATGGTCTCCTTGCGGGTGCGGAACGACTCCACCTTGGCCTGCAGGCGCTGGGACGCGTCGACCAGCTTGGCCTCCTCGGTCTTGAGCTGGTCGTGCTGGACCTGCAGATCGCCGAGCTGGCCGGCGATCGCCTCGCGGCGGCTGAGCGCCTCCCGGGCCAGGTCCTCGCGGTTCTGCGCGACCGCCTGCTTGGCCTGCCCCTCGAGCTTGGCCGCGGCCGACTGGAGCTGCTGGGCCTGCAGCTCGATGCGCTTGCGCGAGGTGGCCACGTCGGCCACGCCCCGGCGCATCTTCTGCAGCAGCTCGAGCTGCTTCTCGTACGAGTAGTCGAGGGTCTCCCTGGGGTCCTCGTACCTGTCAAGCTGCCTGGACGCCTTCGCCTTGAAGATGTAGGAGAACCGCTTCATCAGGCCCATCGCTCACTCTCCCGCCTACCGGCCCGTGTCCGTCGCTGTCATTCGTCGTGCAGCAGTCGTTGTAGTGCAGCATACGACGGAGCCGCGCGCACGGCTCACCGCCCCGTCGCCCTCGCCAACGGCTCACCGCCCCGTCGCCCTCGCCATGAGATAGTCGAGCAGGGGCCGCAGCTCCGGGGGGACCGCGCTCTCGCCGAGCGAGAGCGCGTGGCGCTCCCCACCCCGGCGGACCGCCAGGTCGTACTGGAACCGGTCCGGGGCCCGGCTCGGGCTCGCGGTCCGGGCGGCCAGGGCGTCGAAGTCGACCCGGTCGACCAGCTCGGTGACCGTTCTTGCCTCCTCGGGGGGGAGCTGGCTGGTGTCCACCGACGCCTTGAGGCTCACGCCGGCGAAGCCGCCGCTGCGCTCGAGGTCGATGCGGATCGGGTCGTCGGCCACCGGGCCTCCTGCCGTGCGCGTCTCGCCGCTGGTGCACGCCGTAGGCGTCGTTGCGTCGCTGCACATTGAACACCTCGGCGCCCCGGCTGCCGAGCCGAAGCGCCGAGGTTGCCGAGCCGAAGCGCCGAGGTTGCCGAGCCGAAGCGCCGAGGTTGGGCTCCGCTAGACGACCTTGAGGCCCACCTGGGCCCAGGCCTCCTGGACCGCCTTGTACTCGGTGGAGGAGGTGCTGAACCCGATCCGCTGGGCGGCGCGCAGGGTGATCCGGGCGAAGGTGCGGAACTGGGCGGTCGGCCGCAGCCGGACGTCGCGCAGGGCCTCGTACCAGATGCGTCCCGCCCGCTCCCACGCGTACCCGCCGATGCTCACCGCGGCCAGGTAGAAGGCGTGGTTGGGGATGCCCGAGTTGACGTGGACGCCGCCGTTGTCGGCGGTGGTCTGCACGTAGTCCTGCATGTGGGCCGGCTGCCGGTCCTTGCCGAGCAGGGGGTGGTCGTAGGCGGTCCCCGGCGCCTTCATCGACCGCAGGGCCTGGTCGGGGGCGTTGGCGATCAGCCCGGCCCCGATCAGCCAGTCCGCCTCGTCTGCCTTCTGGCCGAGCGTGTGCTGCTTGACCAGCGAGCCGAACACGTCGGAGACCGACTCGTTGAGCGCGCCCGACTGCCGGAAGTACACCAGCGACGCCTCGTCCTCGGTGACGCCGTGGGTCAGCTCGTGGCCGATGATGTCGACCGAGATCGTGAACCGGTTGAACAGCCGCCCGTCGCCGTCGCCGAAGATCATCTCCTGGCCGTCCCAGAAGGCGTTGTCGTAGCTGTCGCCGTAGTGGACGTAGCCCTTGAGCTGCAGGCCGTTGTCGTCGATGGAGTCGCGGTCGTAGGCCTCCCAGAACAGCCCGTAGGTGGCGCCGAGGCCGTCGTAGGCCTCGTCGGCGGCGACGTCGCCGGTGGCCGGGTCGCCCTCGGTGCGGACGATCCTGGCCCGGGCCGGGTCCTGGGAGTTGCCGCAGTCCAGGATGGTGCGGACCGGGGTGCCGCCCTCGGTCACGTGGGGGTTCAGCCGCTTCGGGGCCTGCGCGTCGAGGATGGCGTTCTGCGCGCGGATCGAGCGCAGCGAGTAGTCGGTGGCGAGCGTGCGCAGCGCGTTCTCGCGCTGCTCCTGGTCGCCGTTGCGGGCGATGCGCTCGAGGATCTCCGGCGGCACGATGCACCGGATCGGGTCGTGGTCGTGGGTCATGTGCTGGGCCCCCTCCGTTCATCGGTGGTGGGAGCCGGGGCATCGCCTCGCTCCCTGAGCCCCCCGGACCCCCATCAGGTCAGCCAGAGGGTACGGTCGGGTTGCTTGGGTGTCTAGTGACTCTTCTCCCCGGTGCGGCGCCAGGTCGTGCCAGAGCGGGTGTCCGCCACCTCGACCCCCATCCGGGCCAGTTCCTCGCGCAGGCGGTCGGCGGCCTCCCAGTCGCGGCCGGACCGGGCCGCCGCGCGCCGCGCGATCAGCTCCTCGGCCCCTGGCGGGAGCGTCTGCTGGACCGCCCGGTCGAGGTCGAGCCCGAGCACCCGGTCGAAGGCGAGGGCCAGCCGCCACCGGGCCGCCGGGGGCAGCCGGTCGTCCCCCTCCATCTCGGCCAGGACGGCCAGCGCCCTCGGGGTGTCCAGGTCGTCCTCGACGGCGGACCGGAAACGCTCCTCGTAGCCGGTGCTCGCGTCCGTGGACCCGGGCGCGTCCGTGGGGCCGGGATCCTTCGACCAGGCGGCCACCCGGGCCCGGAGCCGCTCGAGCGCCCGTTCCGCACCGGCCAGGGCGTCCCAGGTGAAGTTGACCTGCGTCCGGTGGCGGGCCTGGAGGAACAGCAGGCGCAGGGCCAGCGGCGAGTGCCCGCGCGCCTCGAGGTCGCGCAGGTCGTAGAAGTTGCCGGCCGACTTCGACATCTTCCGGCCCTCGGCGAGCAGATGCTCGCCGTGCACCCAGGTGGTGACCACGGGGTGGCCGACCACCGACTCGGACTGGGCGATCTCGTCCTCGTGGTGGGGGAAGACGTTGTCGACCCCGCCGGTGTGGACGTCGATGTACTCGCCCAGCTCGCCCAGGGACATGGCCGAGCACTCGATGTGCCAGCCCGGGAAGCCCTCACCCCAGGGCGAGTCCCACTTCACGATCCGGCCCGGCCCGGCCCGCTTCCAGAGCGCGAAGTCGGCGTGGTGGCGCTTCCTCGGGTCGACCGCCTCGAGCCGGTGGCCGGCCCGCAGCCGGTCCAGCGAGTTGCGCGACAGCCGGCCGTAGCCGGGGAACGACTCGACCGCGAAGTACACGTCCCCCTCGACCTCGTAGGCGTGCCCGCGCGCCAGCAGCCGTGCGGTGAGGCCGATCATCTGCGGCACCCACTCCGACGCCCGCGGGTAGGCGCGGGCGGGGAGGAGGTTCATGGCGGCCACGTCGGCGAGGAAGTGCTCGGTGTAGTAGCCGGCGATCTCGGCCGGGGTCTTGTCCTCCAGCCTGGCCGAGACGAGCATCTTGTCCTCGCCCCGGTCGAACTCCTCGTCGGTCATGTGCCCGACGTCGGTGATGTTCTGCACCTGGTGGACCTCGACCCCCGACACCTCCAGGACACGCCGGGCCAGGTCGGCCATGAGGAAGGTGCGCAGGTTGCCGACGTGCATGTAGCGGTAGACCGTCGGCCCGCAGGAGTACATCCGCACCAGCCCGGGCGTCCTCGGCCGCACCGGCTCCCTGGTCCTGGTCAGCGTGTTGGTCAGTTGGAGCATGGTGGTGAGGATGCCTGGCCGGGGGCCGGAGGGCAACAGCGGCTCAGCGGGCCTGCGGGACGACCTTGGCGGCCAGGGCCCGGTCTGCGGGGACGACCACCAGCTCCCCCCGGCGGTTGCGGATCGAGAAGCCGTCGCCGTCGGCCGCCTCGAGCAGGCCCACCACGTCGGCGACCTCGTCGCCGCCGCCGGGGGCCGGGCGCCGCCAGCGCACCACCACCCGCTGGCCGACGTCGCCGGCGCCGATGCGGACCTCGTACCGGTAGCGCATGCGCCTCCCCGGGGTCGTGGTTGCCGATGGCTCCTGGACCGGTGGCTCCTAGCGTGGTGACTGGTCTGCTTCTGGAGTGAGGCCGGTGGCTCCTAGAGTAGTCGCTGGTCGCTCGTAGCGTAGAGATGTCCCCCCGGAGCTTGGAGAACCATCATGCCCACCAGCCCGCAGGAGCTGCTCGACCGGATCACCGGGCGCCTCGCGCCGCTCGAGCGGGAGCTGCAGCAGGCCTACTGGGCCGCGGCCACCGACGCCCGGCCCGAGACCACCCAGGCCAAGGCCCGGGCCGAGGAGGCCTGGCTGGCCGCGCTGGGCGACCGCGAGCTGTTCGACGAGGTGGAGGCGGCGCTGGACGCCGGGGGTGCCTCGGGCGGGCCGCTCGCCACCCGCGCCCTGGCCGAGGCGCGCCGTGCCCTGCTCGCCAACCAGATCCCCGAGGACCTCCGCCCCGCGCTGGTCCGCCTCCAGGCCAAGGTGGAGGCGGCGTTCTCCACCGTCCGGGGCCGGGTCGGCGACCGGGAGGTCACCAACAACGAGATCGACGACGTGCTCGCCCGCTCCGGCGACAGCGCCGAGCGCCAGGCCCACTGGGAGGCGGGCAAGCAGGTGGGCGCCGTTGTCGACCACGACCTGGTCGCCCTCGTCGAGCTGCGCAACCAGGTGGCCCGCGGGCACGGGTACCGCGACTGGTTCGCGTTCTCGCTGGCCACCGACGACCTCGACGAGCAGTGGCTGGACCGGACGATGGCCGAGGTCGAGCAGGCCACCCGGACGCCCTTCCTCGCCGTCAAGGACGCCCTCGACCAGCGTCTGGCCCGCCGCTTCGGGGTCGCGGTGGGCGAGCTCCGGCCCTGGCACTACGGCGACCTGTTCTTCCAGCGGGCCGACGGCGAGTTCTTCCAGCGGGCCGACGGCGAGGGCGAGGCCGACCTCGAGCCGCTGCTCGGCGGGCGCGACGACGTCGAGCTGGCCGTGGCCACCTACGACGGCCTGGGCCTCGAGACCCGCCACGTGCTGGCCCGGTCCGACCTGCACCCTCGCCCCGGCAAGGACCAGCACGCCTTCTGCATCGACGTCGACCGGGGCGGCGACGTGCGCGTGCTGGCGAACGTGACCGCCGGCGAGCAGTGGCTCGACACGATGCTCCACGAGCTCGGCCACGCCGTCTACGACGACCACCTCGACCGCTCGCTGCCGTGGATGCTGCGCCGCCCGCCCCACGCCCTGTCCACCGAGGCGGTCGCGCTCATGCTCGGCCGCCTCCGCCGCGACCCTGACTTCCTGGTCGGGGTGGCCGGGGCCGAGCCGGAGGCGGGCCGCGCGCTCGGCGGCGCGTCCCGGGAGATGCTGCGCGCCGGCATGCTGGTCTTCGCGCGCTGGTGCCTGGTGATGGTCCGCTTCGAGCAGGCCCTGTACGCCGACCCGGGCCGGGACCTCTCGGCGACCTGGTGGGACCTGGTCGAGGAGCTGCAGGGCGTGCGCCGCCCCGAGGGCCGTACCCAGCCCGACTGGGCCAGCAAGATCCACCTCGCGGTGAGCCCCGTCTACTACCAGTCCTACTTGCTGGGGGAGCTGATGGCTTCACAGCTCGACCAGGCCGTGCGGGCCGAAGCCGGCGGCTTCGTGGGGCGGCCCGAGGCGGGTGCGTTCCTGGTCGAGCGGGTGTTCGCCCCGGGCGCCTCGCTCGCCTGGATGGGGCTGATCGAGTCGGCCACGGGGCGGCCGCTCACGCCCGAGGCGTTCGTGGCCGGGCTCGAGCGGTGAGCCCCGGGGCGCCCGCGTTCACCGTCGCCCTGGGCGTGGCGCTCCTCGGCGACCCGCTCGGGCCGAGGAAGCTGATCGGCGGGGCCGCCGTGGTGGCCGGCGCGGTGGTGCTGCCGCTGCTCGGCCCAGGAGCGGAGCCCCCGGCGGTCGCACCCGGGGCAGGGGCACCCGAGGCGCCCGAACGCCAATTACCGCCGCGACCTCGACGCGGTACGATCTGACCGGCGACCTCGGGCCGGGCGCGACATTGACGGCACCAGGAGCCCGGTGCTGTCCAGCGGGAGCATACGACGTTTACCAAGGGGGTTCACCCAGGATGACCTACGTCATCGCCGAGCCGTGCATCGACGTGAAGGACAAGTCCTGCATCGAGGAGTGCCCGGTCGACTGCATCTACGAAGGCGACCGCATGCTCTACATCCACCCCGACGAGTGCGTGGACTGCGGCGCCTGCGAGCCCGTCTGCCCGGTCGAGGCGATCTTCTACGAGGACGACGTGCCGGCCCAGTGGAAGGAGTTCACCACCGCCAACGCCGCGTTCTTCGAGGAGCTCGGCTCGCCCGGCGGTGCCGCCAAGGTCGGACCCCAGGCCCGCGACACCGAGTTCGTCGCGAACTACCAGCCGGCCGAGTAGCCTGCACGCGTCAGGTCCTCTGCACGATCGGGAGCAGCCCGGGCGTGCCCGCGTCGGTCCCGGCCAGCTCCGACGGCCAGCGCGCCCGCGACCGCGCGGCCAGCTTGACGACCAGGGCCAGCGCGGCCGGGTCCTCGGCACCGGGCCGGACGGTGATCACGCCTGCCTCACGGGCGGCCTCCAGCCAGTCCTCGCCCCGCTGGGTCCGCACCACCGTCAACGTCCAGCCTTCGGTCTGGCCGAGCCCGCCGGTGGAGATGTCGGCGTGCTCGGCGGCGAAGTCCGGGCAGAGCTTGCAGCCCTCCCTGGTCGCCTCCTGCATCCTCTTGAGCGGGATGTCGACCCGCTCGCCGGTTGAGCGCCGCCAGACCTGGAACTTGCCCTTGATGTTGACCTTGGCGACGTCCTCGAGCGGGATGCCGTAGTCCTCGACGATGATCCGCTTCATGCCCTCGTACTCGAACGACTTCGAGCAGAGCAGGCCGATCACCAGCTCGATGCGGCGGGCGTACTTGTTCACCCGGCGGGCGGCCAACGTCCCGTTGACCGAGGCCTGGCAGCTCATGCCGACCAGCGCGAGCCGCTTCAGCCCGCGCTGCTCCGCCTCCTTCATGGCCAGCGGGTTGGCCGCGTAGGTGTAGCGGGAGCCGGCCGCCTCGAGCACCTCGTCCCTGTTCGTGGCAAGGAACGGCTCGCAGTCCCACAGCCGGGTGGTCGACAGCCGGGACGTGAGCGCCCCCTCGATCCGGCCGGTCTCGAGCCCCCAGATGAGCAGGGCCGACACCAGCCCGCCGTCCTGGCCCGCCTCGAGCACCCCTGGCTCGGCGGCCCGGACCAGCCACACTCCCCGCTGCACCCCGGCGATCTCGTGCGACTCCCTGGCCCGTCCGAACAGGGTCTGGTCGGATTCAAGCTCCCAGGCCCGGAAGCGCGGGCAGGCCCGGGTGCAGATGTCACAGCCCCGCTGGCCGTGCACGCAGTCGTCCACCGGGGTCGACAGCTCGACGTTGAAGGGGTGGTAGGTCTCGGAGTGGTCGTAGTCGAGGACGTCCCGCGGGCAGGCCATCACGCAAGCGGCGCAGCCGGTGCACAGGTTGGTCTCCACCACCTCGTGGAAGAGCTCACGCCACTGGGTCTTGTCAGCCGGGCCCATCGTGCCTCCGTCTCGGGAGCCTCCGTCTCGGGAGCATCCTTGCAGTACAGGCTACCAACGGTGCGGAATCTGCCCGGTTGCTTCACCATCAGACCACAGCAGGGACGATCCTCTCCGCCCAGACGTCGCGGACCCCCCACGGAGCCCGATGAACCCGTTCCGACCAGGTGCCAGCCACCGGCCCATGGCCACCCGCCTCACCTTGATCGCGGTCGGGGTCGCCCTGGCCGTCTCGGCCCTCGGCAGCATGGCCTTCACCATGGCCCTGCACGACACCCTGCTGTCCGGGCTCGTGACCTTCGCCATGTTCGGCGGCTTGGCCGCGCTCACCGCCGGCATGCTCGCCTGGGAGGTCGCGTCCAGCCGGGCCTGCCCGCGCTGCGGGACCGAGAACGCCGCGCCCGCGCTCCACTGCGCCGGGTGCGGCTACGACGTGCAGGCCCGGCCCAGGTACGCCTGCACCGAGGGCCACCAGGTCGCCTACGAGGAGGGGCTGTGCGCCTGCGGCCGCCGGCTCCTTGCCATCCGCCCGGTGCCGGTCCTGCGCCACGCCCTGCGCGCGGTCTGGTTCGCGCTCGCCTTCTTCCTCGTGTTCGCGCTCATCGGCATCCTGAGCACGCTCGTGGGCCGCTGACGACCCCCCGGTTGCTCGCATCCCTTCCCATTCATGCCCTCGTACTCGAACGACTTCGAGCAGACGTCGGGTGGTGTCAGCGACCACGGAGCGTAGGAGGTTGATCGGGAAGCGAATCAGCGCCAGGCCAAAAGGCACCAGCCACCCAAAAGGCACCAGCCATCTACGGGCGCTTCGGGTTGTCCCTGGCGCCGGTCCGGACCACCACCCGGCTGGCGGTGGCGCTGCCGCCGGACTTCAGGCCCACCACGGCCGCCTGCACGCCGGCCTTGACGTCGCTCCTGGCCTGCTGGTGGCGGCGGGTGCCGTACCTGGTGTCGGCGTCCAGGGCGAACGTGGTGGCCACGTTGTCGCTGCTGGTGATCGTGACGCTCGAGTCGGACACGGCGGTGACCTTGCCGCGCGCGAACACGACTGTCTTCACGCCGTCCTTGGTCTGGAAGGTGACCTCGCCGTGCAACGCGCGCCGGCCGAGCCGCCCGCCGAACCGGGCGGCCAGCCCGGCCCCGTCCTTCTTGCCCGGCCCGGCCACCGTCGTCGACGTGGTGGAGGTCGCCTGGCCGGTCGCGGCCAGGGCCATCCCACCGGCCGAGATGGCCAGCACCCCGGCCACCACCCAGCCCAGCCATCCCATCTGCCTACCGAGTCGTCGCATCCCGTGCACCTCGTCGAGGGTCGCCTCCGCCTGTCCCCGCAGCTTCGCCCTGCCGCGTTCGCGCCAGCCGCCGCGCTCTGTTCGGAGTCGGTAAAGAAGTCGGCCAGGTTGCCGGAGAAGACGTTGCCGTCGCCCCCTCAGGCGCAGAAGTCCTCCGGGCCGATCCGCAGCATCTCCACCGGCTCCCCGGCCTGCAGATGCTGGTCGAACAGCGTGGGCACGTCGGCCTCGGTCACCCCGCCGTACCAGACGTTGTCGGGCACGACCAGGATCGTCGGGCCGGCCAGGCACGCCTCCATGCACCCGGTCGCCACCACCTTGACGCTCTTGTCCAGCCGGCGCCCCTGCTCCTCCCGGAGCGCCTCGAACACCGCCGCCGCCCCCCGATCCAGGCACGACCCCTTCGGGTGTCCGGCCGGCCGCTGGTTGAGACAGACGAAGACGTACCTTTCCGGCTGGCCCATGCGCCACTCTCCTGACCCGCGTCGCAGCCGGGTGCCTTGGAGTTCCTCCCGGACTGAGCGGACAGTGTGCCGGGTCGGCGGCTGGCGCGCCCGTCAGGTGCGTCCGTGGCCGTGGTGGGCGGGCGGCCCGTGGTGGGCGGGCGGCTCATGGATGGCGGGGGCTCGAGGAAGGCGGGGGCTCCTCCGGTAGTGGTACCCATTTCGATGGCCTTTACCGGTTGCGGCCCGTCGCAAACGGTTGGGGTGGACGGGGAAGCTCCGTGGAGAGGTGAACCTGATGGCGACCGCAACCACCCGCCCGTACCTGGTGCTCGATCCGGAGGATCACGTGGTCCTCGGCGAGTCCGACTTCGGTCTGCCGGGGCGGAAGGCCGTCGAGGCGATCGGCCCGTTCGTGGGCGTGCAGGCGTCCGGGCCGCTGATCACCGTGCACGACTCGACCGTCGACGCCGGTCTGGGCATCACCCACCACCCGCACCGGTACAACGAGCGGCTGTTCTACATCGAGCAGGGCCAGCTCGACCACGACGACGCGCGCAACCAGATCACCGGGCACATGGACACCGGCGACGTGGGCCAGTTCACCGAGGGCCGCCACGGCGTGATCCACTCGGAGTGGAACCACGGCGACGTCGACACGCACGCGTACATCCTGGTGTACAGCACCGATCCGGTCCCGGAGACGACCGCCTTCAACGCCCGGGTCGCTGAACCGCTTGCGCTCGGGGCCGCCCTTGTAGAGGTAGCGCTGCCCGTTTGGCGTAGGCGGGCAGGTCGGAGGCGTCGATGGCGATGGTGGCGCCCGGCTCGGGGAGCTGCTCGTGCAGGGCGGCGGTCACGCGGTCAAGGCAGGCGTCCAGCAGCGGC
>Ga0210378_10001018_pt1 | contig 14712 bp, 16 predicted proteins | sample PLM1_60_b1redo_FD_155465 | JGI IMG/M metagenome (GOLD analysis project Ga0210378, IMG submission 155465) | Groundwater sediment microbial communities from an aquifer in East River, Colorado, USA - PLM1_60_b1 redo | ecosystem: Environmental > Terrestrial > Soil > Riparian zone | place: USA: East...
GGGGGGATGGCGGTGGCTGGGCCGTAGCGGCGGCCTCGCCACCTCCAGGTCGTGGCATCGGCTTCCTGCGGAGCAGCCTCGCCGCCGGTGGTGGGCGCCGGCGTGTCGCCCCGTGCGGCGTGCGGCGGGGCCGAGCCGGTCCCACGGGGGGCCGAAAGCCCCGCCGTGGCGGCAGCGTCGCTGACAGCGGAGGCAGGCTGGGTAGCCGGAGGAGTGGGCACGGGCGCTGCCGCTCCCGGACCCGGCCCGGCATCGCTCCGCTGCTGCGCAGGGGCGGGGCTCGGCGCTCCGGGGGACGAGGGGGCGGGGTCGGTGGTGACCAGGTGCCAGAGCTCGACGATCTCGAACGGGCGCTGGACGATCGAGCAGTCGTGGTGGGCACCGATGGCCGTTGGGTCGTCGGTCGGGTCGAGGACCAGGACCAGGCGACCGGTGAAGCGGGACCTGACCTCCTCGACGGCCTGCTCGCGGTGGGCGAGGGGCAGGTCGACCACCACGGCGCTGACCTCTTCGGCGGGGAGGGTCGTCCAGGCCTGGATGGTCATCAGCTCGGTGACCTGGCCGGTCCCGTGCAGGAGCGCCCGCAGGGCGAGGCCGAGCGAGGGGTCGCGGCGAAGGAGCACGACATGCCGGGACATATGGCTGGTTCCTACCTGGCGAAGACGTCGGCGATGCGCATGATGGCTGGTCCGAGGATCACGACGAACAAGGCTGGGAAGATACAGAAGAGTACGGGGAACAGGACCTTGATGGGAACCTTCATGGCTCGCTCCTCGGCGAGCTGGCGACGCTTGACCCGCATGTCCTTGGCCTGGACACGCAGCACGTTGGCCACCGACACCCCGAAGATGTCGGCCTGGACCATGGCAAGCACGAACGCCCGCAGCTCCGGGACGTTGGAGCGCGAGGCCAGGTTGCGCATCGCCTCGTTGCGGCTCCGGCCGAGCTGGACCTCCTGCAGGGTCCGGTAGAACTCGTCGGCCAGCGGGCCGGTGGTGTTCTTGGAGACGTGGGCCAGGGCGGCGTCGAAGCCCAGCCCAGCCTCGACACAGATGGTGAGCAGGTCGATCGAGTCGGGCAGGGCCGAGCGGATGTCGTTCTGACGGCGTTGGACCGCGTTGGTCAGGACGATGCCCGGCAGCCAGTACCCCAACAGGCTGATGGCGAGGAAGCCGATGACCCGGATTGGCCAGGCGAAGCCAACGCCGGCGAGGAACAGCAGGCCAAGGGCCATTCCGCCGATGAGGCAGGCCACCTTGGCGACCAGGATCCGGTCGGGGTCCCAGGCGACCGGGCTGCCGGCCATGACCAGCTTGTTCCGGATGCTGTCCCGCGCCCCGGCGGGGGTGAAACGGCGCGTGACGGCCAGGGCGGCGTTGTAGAAGGGCTTCAGCAGGCGCTCGCGGGCCGGCCGGGCCAGCTCGCGGTTGCGCAGGTCAGCCGGGCGCAGTTCGGCCGCGCGCACCGCCTGCAGGGTCCGGTAGGCCTGGCGGCGCTCGGCCACGATCGACTGGAGGGAGAAGACGATCGCGAACACGGCCAGGAACACGGCGGCGGCGCCGACGATGAGGAGCGGAGTCGACATGGCGATTCAGACCTTGATCTCGGTGATCTTCTTCATCCAGAACACGCCGATGATCATGAGCACGGCGGCCCCGGCCAGCATCAAGAGCCCCGTCGCGGTCGAGTAGAGCGGTGCCAGGAACACCGGGTTGAACGCCAGCAGAGCCACGAACATCAAGATGGGCAGGATGGTCAGGATCAGGCTGGACAGGCGGCCCTCGGCCGACAGGGCGCGGATCTGCCGCTTCAGCGCGTAGCGCTCCCGGATGGTCTGGGCGACGGTGCTGAGCACCTCGGCCAGGTTCCCGCCAACCTGCCGCTGCAGCCTGATAGCCATAACCGTCCACTCGAAGTCGAGACTGCGGGTGCGCTTGGCCATGGCCTCGAAGGCCTCCTCGAGCGGCCGGCCCAGCCTGGCTTCGGTCAGCACCCGCTGGAACTCGCCGGCGATCGGGTCGCCAGCCTCGTGGACCACCGTGTCCACCGCCTGCTGCAGGCTGTGGCCGGCCTGCAGGGCGCCCGAAAGCAGCTGCAGGGTGCTCGGGAGCTGCTCCTCGAACTTGGCCTGGCGCCGCGACGCCTTGACCGCCAGGTACAGGAACGGGCCGGCCGTGCCGAGCAGCACGACCACCACCGTGAGGATCAGGTTCCTGGTCAGGGCCAGGACCAGCAGCGGCGGGATGAAGGCCGACCCGAGCGAGATCAGCACGAACTCGGCGACCCGCATGTTCAGCCCGGCCGCCTCCAGGCGGTCGAGGAATGTCTCCTCGAGGTTGCCTCGGCGGACCAGCGTCTCGGCCATGGCGGTGGCCTTGCCGGCCCACTCGCTCGAGCCGAACGCCGTCAGGCGCGGGTGGTCGTCGGCGATGGCGGGGGTGAGGGAATAGGGGGACATGCGCTGGCGCAGGGCCCGGTAAGGTCGGCCGGCGCGCGACCCGGGCCCGAACAGCAGCAGGCCGGCCAGCAGGACGGTGGTGAACCCCATGATGGCGATCACGTAGCGGCCCTGCTCACTCTCCAGCCGGGACAGCGCCGGAGCCGGCGTCAGCTCGCCCGGGCCGGGAATGGTCGGCGGGCTGGCCTGCGGGCCGAGCAGGAACTCCCGGTTGCGATACTCCCCTTCCGCACCGTTGGCCCGCACCTTGAGCCGGAAGTCCACCTCGCTCCCCAGGCCGGAGGGCAGGGCGATGTCGACAACGTACTGGGAGGCGAGTTCGCGGCCGACGTCCCCGAGCAAACCCTTGAGCGCGTCTCCGCTGTTGGCTTCCACCGCCCGACGCTCTGTCCCTGCGAGCTTCCTCAGTGCCTCCTGGTCTTGCGGGCGATTGGGCACGTTCAAGCCGATTGTATAGATGGTGACGTTCGCCTTCGTGGCCGCCGCAACGGCGTCCGTGAGCTTGGCCGTCGAGCCTTCGTCTCTGCCGTCGGACAGCACAACTAGGTTGCGTTGGCCCTGCTCCTTCGCCAGCAGCCCGGAGGCCTGCACGACGGCGTCGTACAACGCGGTGTCACCCTGCGCCTCGAGCCTGCTGATGGCCGCCCGGACCTGCGCTTGGTCGGAGGTGAGGTTCTGCTCGGTCCGCGGCCGACTCGAGAACGCGACCACACCCATCCGGGTGCCCGGCTTCATCGCTCGTGCGAAGTTGTCGGCGGCGGCCCGGGCACGCACGATGTTGTCGAAGTCGAGCATGCTGCCACTGGTGTCGACCGCCAGGATCACGGCCACCTGCCCGCCAGTGCCCTGCTGCTCCTGCAGCGGGGTGGCCCTGGTCACGTCGACCTGCTGGTTGTTGATGGTGGCGGTGAAGTCGCCCGGCTCGAGCTGCGTACCGCTCCCCCAGGCACTCCCGGACATGGCGATGGTGACCTTGAGCCGCCCAGGCTCCGTATCGTTGGCCCGCAACTCGACCCCGAGCGCTTCTTGCTGCTGGCCGGCAGCCGGGGAGACCACGCTGACCGACCCGAGCAGCAGCCCGGCCAGCAGCAGCCTCCTGCCGGCTGCCAGCCGGCGGCTCATCGACGCATCGCCAGCGGGACCGACCCGCTCTCGTGCAGGAACAGCGCTGGGTCGAAGTGGACGCCATGGTCGCTGAGCCGCTCCAGGAACCGCGGGCGCAGGCCGGTCGGCTGGATGACCCCGCGGAAGCGTCCGCTCTCGTCGATGCCGGCCCGGTAGTCGAACATGAAGATGTCCTGGAGGGTGATCACGTCACCCTCCATGCCGACGATCTCGGTCACATGGGTGAGCCGTCGGGTGCCGTCCTTGAGCCGCGACTGGTGCACGATCAGGCTGATGGCCGAGGAGATCTGCTCGCCGATCGCCCGCACCGGGATGTCGACTCCGGCCATCAGGACCATCGTCTCCAGCCGCGAGAGCACGTCACGTGGCGAGTTGGCGTGCACGGTGGTGAGCGAGCCGTCGTGGCCGGTGTTCATGGCCTGGAGCATGTCGAGGGCCTCGCCCCCCCGGACCTCGCCGACCACGATCCGGTCGGGCCGCATCCGCAGCGCGTTGCGGACCAGGTCGCGGATGGTGATCTCACCCCGGCCCTCGATGTTGGGCGGCCGGTACTCAAGCCGCAGCCAGTGCGGCTGGCGAAGCTGCAGCTCGGCGGCGTCCTCGATGGTGACGATGCGCTCGTTCGGCGGCAGCCAGGACGACAGGACGTTGAGGGTGGTGGTCTTGCCGGCGCCGGCGCCGCCCGAGACCAGGACGTTCAGCCGGCCGGACACGCAGCTGGCCAGGAACTTGGCCACCTTGGCGGACATGGTGCCGAAGGTGATCAGGTCGTCGGCCTGGTAGGGGTCGGGCGAGAACTTCCGCACGGTCAGGTACGGGCCGCCGTTGACGCACAGCGGAGCGATCACGGCGTTGATGCGGGAGCCGTCGGGCAGCCGCGCGTCGACGTACGGGGAGCTCTCGTCGATGCGCCGGCCGACCTGGCCGACCATCTTGTCGATCACCCGGCGCAGGTGGGTCTCGTCCACGAAGCGGCCGTCGGCCGGGTAGATGCGGCCCTCCCGCTCCACATAGATCACGTCGGGCGCGTTGACCATGATCTCGGTGATGCTGGGGTCGCGCAGGAACGGCTCGATCGGCCCGAAGCCGAGCACGTCGTCGGCGATCTCGGAGACCAGCCGCCGACGCTCCTCCCTGGTGAGCGGCGTCTCCTCCTCCTCGAGGGCCCGCTGCAGCATCTCTCGGACCTTCGTCTGCAGCTGGTCGGCCGACATCTCGGAGTCGTACAGCCGGGGGCCGAGCGTCTCGACCAATGCCTTGTGCACCTTCTGGCGCAACTCGGCCAGGGGGTCGGGCCTGGTCCGGTGCAGCTGTCGCTGGTCTGGCTCGCGGGGCGCGGACTGGGGCAGCACCCCGGCGGTCCTGGCCCTGGCAAGCCGCTCGTGAAGCGAGGACATCGGGGCGGCTCCTAGGATCGGGTGAACAGCGACCGGCGCTGCTTCTGCTTGGGACGGCTCCGGGATGGGGTGTTGTCGGCGAGCAGGCTGGTGACCCGCCGGACGGACTCGGCCACCGCCCCCTTCGGCTCCTCCAGCATGATCGGGCTGCCCTTGTTCACCGACAGCGGCACCGACCTGGAGGAAGGGATGGTCGCGTCGACCGGCGAGCTCAGCAGCTTCTCCACGTCGGGCAGGCGCAGGCCGACCTTGGAGTCGGCCCGGTTGATGACCACCCGGATGCGTCCCTTGGGGAAATGCAGCAGGTCCATCGTCTGCAGGGTGAGCCTGAGGTTCTTGATGCTGGGCACGTCGAGGGTTGCCAGCATGACCAGCCAGTCCGACTCGTCGAAGGCGGCCAGCACCGGCTCGGAGAACGCCGGCGGCGTGTCGATCACGACGTAGTCGAAGGCGGTACGCAGCAGCTTGAGGATGTTGCCGATGGCGCCGGGGTTGATGGTGTCGGCCACGGTCGGCTCGGTGGGCGCGACCAGCGCCCAGATCCCGGAGTCGTGGTGGGTCAGGAACGACTTCAGCGACAGCGCGTCGAGGCTCGGGTTCTGGGCGGCGTCATAGATCGTGTGCGAGGGGAACAGGTGCAGCATGATGGCCACGTCGCCGAAATGGAGGTCGAGGTCGACGAGGGCGACCTCGGCGCCGCCCCGGCTCAGGGCGACGGCCAGGTTGGTCGACAGGAAGGTCTTGCCGCAGCCGCCCTTGGAGCTGAAGACGGTGACCACCCGGCCGGGGCTGCGCCCATCGCCGGAGTCGGTGGGCGCGCCGCCGGTCAGCCGCCCGCGCAGGGTCCTGGCGATCTCGAGGGCTCTGGCCGCGGCGGTGCGGACAGCGGTCTCGTCGCTGGTGGACAGCAGCACGTCCTTGATCCCGAAGCGCAGGGCCTGGCGGATCAGCTCGCCCGACTCCTGGCGCCGGATCAGCAGCACCGAGACGTCGGGGGTGCCCTGCTGCAGGGTCCCGGCCAGGGCGAGCGCGGCCTGGTCGCTGAGGCTCGGGCCGAAGATGGCGGCGAGCACGTCCCGGCCCTCGGCGGCCACGGCCGCCATGGCCTCGTCGCCGTCGGCGGCCCGCACCACCCGATCGGTCAGCCCGGCGAGGGCCCCGGCCAGCCAGGTGGCGTAGCCGTCATGCGGTTCGACGATGAGAACGGCCATCACTGCTCCTGCGGGATCACATCGTCGGCGGTGCGGCCGCGCGGGTTCGGGACGTCCTTCGCATTCGGCGGCAGCAGGGACAGGTAGATCGAGCCATACTCGGCTGCGTACACCACCTGCTCCACCTCACCGTCCTCGACCGCCAGGGTGACGGCCGTCAGGTTCTGGCTCCCGCGACCCTGGGTGATCCGTCCGCCACCCCCCTGCGTGTTGGCGTTGGTCAGGGCGGTGGCCCCGACGGCCAGCACCTGGACGTTCTGGAGCAGAAACTGGCTGCGGTCGATCGGCTCCCGGCCTCCCAGGGCACGACGCTTCATGGAGAGGATCAGGCTGACGCTGTCACCTGGGGTGATGAACCCTGCCACCTGCCTGGTCAGGTCCAGCTCGATGGCGACCGCCTGATGGCCGGTCGGGATCTGCAGCAGGCGCCGGCCCTCGACGTCCTCGGCACCGACCCATCGCTTCAGCAAGAGCTGCTCGCCCTTGACAATGTCCACGGCCGCGAAGCGGTCCCGGAGCTGCGTCACCGACCGGACGTACCCATCGACAACATTCTTCTTGGGCACCGGGATCTGGTCGATCAACCCGGTATTCCGGGCGTCCAGTCCGCTGGTGCCGGCCTTGATGGTCTCCTTGGCCACGAAGACCATCACCGGCCGTTGGTCGCTGATCGCCCGGCGGTCGGCGCCGTTGACGTAGACGACCAAGGCCGCGGTCGCCACCAGGGCGAGCACGACGGCGATGAGAATGGCCAGGACTCTACTCTGCATAGTGGTGCCTCGCTGCTAGCAACCGCCCGGTCCCCCGGGGGCGGAGAGCTGCTCGATCCGCATGGACGCTGTTGCCGTGCCCGTCTGCCAGGACGACGGGCTGGGCAGGAGCGGGATGACCAGGTCGAGTGGGAAGTCGAAGGAGACGGTCAGGGTGCCACCGACCACGCCGTCGGTGGACAGGGTGCAGTCGGTGATGGTCCCGAGCCCGGCCTGCTCCTTGACCACCTGCCAGAACGGGGCGCCTCCGACGTCGCTCCAGTCGTCGATGCCGACCACGGCCAGCCGGGCCGCCTCGCGAGCGGCGTTGGTGGCCTGGATGCGGGTGTTGAACGCGGCCCCGAACTGGATGAAGCCGAACAGCAGGATCACGAGCAGGGGAAGCAGGAGCGCGAACTCGACCGCAGCCGCGCCATCCTCTCCCCGTTCCGGCATCGCGGTCAGGGCCCGGGCGGCGGCGAGCAGGTGTCCGGCAGCGGGCCGCTGGCAACACAATCGCCGACATCCCCGTACCGATCGTTGACCGCGTTGAACAAGGCGACGAATGCTCCGACCAGCAGCAGGGCGATGATGGCAACCATGAGCGCGTACTCGACCGCGGTTACTCCCAGCTCGCGCGCCCGCAGGTCGCCGACCCCCAGCTCGCCGAGGCGAACTCGCACGTACTCGAGCGTCGCAGGGAAATACGTCAGCACGGGACCGGCCCCCTTAGGTTCCCCTACAGGTCAGTGCTTCATGGACATGATTGGAAGCCATGCCGGCGGGGGGCGCTCGTGGCCTGCCCCGCCGGCATGGCAATCTGGGCTACGGGGGCGGAGCCGGACAGTCAGGCCCACCTGGGTCCCCGACACACGAGCCGGTGTCCTGGAACGCGGTGGATACGTTCTCGAACAGGAGGAAGAACCCAGCCACCATCAACAGGGCGATGATCGCAACCATGAGCGCGTACTCGACCGCGGTGACGCCGTCTTCACGCGCCCGCAGGTCGGCAAACCTAGTGCGGATGTAGTTGACCGTCGTGCTCAGCAGGAGCATTCGTCTGCACCTCCCTTCCCCCGCAGGGGCCGCCTGCGGGGCGGCGGCCCAACGACACATGTCCCGCTGGTGCAGCGTCAGCACGGCACCGGGGAATCCGCCCGTTTGCGGGCGTGCCTCGCCAACGCATTGCAGGGGAACCTAGTCGGCCAAGCGCCTCGTGGACATCGGGTCAGGTGCAGATCGGCCCTCCGTAGAATTGCCCACCTATGGGTGCTCACTCAACAACCCTCACCTTTGTAGGCCGTTGCGGCACAGCCGGCGTCGCGGTCGAATTTCGCCTGGACCGCGTCGAACAGGGCAAGGACGCCGCCGACGAGCAGAATCACGATGACGGTGACCATGAGCGCGTACTCGACGGAGGTGACCCCACGCTCGGCCCAGCGGGGAGTGCGCACGTTCACCCTCATCTATAGGGAGAGGGCAAGGCCGCCGGCGACCTGCCTGGTCACAACGGTCAGGCGCCGCTCGGTTCTTGACGACGGCCGGTCCGACTCCTCGGGCTCATCGCCCTGGTCCCGACCGCCGGACGAGCCCTCCCGCAGCTGGCCGTTGACCGGCGGGCTCCCCGGGCGGCCGGAGATGACCAGCGGCTCAAGGGCATCGACCAGCTTGACGGGCAGGCGGCCAAGGCCGGCCTGCTGCCGCAGCACGGCCAGCGCCTCCCGCCCGGCGAGGGCCGGGCGGTGGGGACGGGACCGGGTGAGCGCCGCCCAGGTGTCCACCACGGCCAGCACCTGGGCGCCGAAGGGCACCTGGCGGCCGCGCAGCCCGCGCGGATAGCCGGAGCCGTCGAGGCGCTCGTGGTGGGCGCGGACGGCCGCCACCGGGACCCCGACCCTGGCCAGCGGGTCGAGAATGTTGCCGGAGAGGTCCGGGTGGCCGTGCAGCAGCTCGACCGACTCCGGCTCGAGCGGGCCGCGCGGAGCCAGCAGATCGGCCGGAAGGGCCAGCAGGCCGATGTCGAGGAACAGGCCGGCCAGCTCCATGCCCCTGACCCGCAGCGGCGGCCAGCCGAGGGTCTCGGTCAGGTCACGGGTGATGGTGGCGACCCGGCGCGAGTGACCCTCCCGGCCCGGCCCTGCCGCCTCGGCGCTTCCGATCATCGTGCCGAGGATCACCTGGAGCGAGTGTGAGAGGGAGTCCCTGGCCTGGCGCAGGTGTTCGCGCTCCTCGGCCCGGCTGACCCTGGCCACCGCCGCCTCGGTGCGCAGCAGCGCCTCCTCGGCGGCCTCGGTGACGGCCCGGAGCTGGGCCAGCGGCGAGGCCGGCTCGGAGCGGTCGGGCCCGCGACCGGTCCGGCGTCCCCGCATCGAGGAGCTGACCCGGTCGACCAGGTCGTCGCCGTTGCACGGGAAGGTGAGCAGGTCGGTCACGCCGAGCGCCAGCGCCGGGGTGACGTCGACGGAGGCGTCCCGGCTGGCCATGCCGAGAACCGGCACGGTGGTCGGGCCCTCGCTCAGGCGGCCGAGGACGGGCGCCCAGCGTTCCACCTCGTCGAGGGGCACCACGACCAGCGCTGGCCACTGGGCGTCGACGCTGCGAAGGGCCTCGACGTTCTCCTTGACGAGCGAGCAGGCGAGACCGGCATGGGCCAGGGCGTCCCTTGCCCAGGGGCCGATTCCTTCCGCGGCGTCGAGGACGAGCACGTGGGCGGGCACGAGCAACTCCCAGATCGGATGCTGAACCGCATTCAGCGCGATGCTACGGCCTTGGCTTCGGCCGCTCCCATGCCCCGATCTGGTGAGCGCTTCTACCTATTTCTGCGCAGATGCTCGGCAACGCGTCGATACCTGGACACGCTGGGTGGTTAGGGCTATCTGGGTGGCTCGACGAGTCGGATCCGCATGGCCTCACGCACCGCGTCCACCCGGTTGTTCACGTGGAGCTTGCGGTAGATGTTGCCGATATGGGTGTTGACGGTCCGCTCGGAGATGACCAGCTGGCTCGCGATCTGCCGTGAGGTCAGACCCTCGGCGAGCAGGGCGAGGATCTCCCGCTCTCGTCCGGTGAGCAGGTAGTAGATGTCGGCCGCGGCCTTGGTCTCGTCGGCGTAGCGGTTGAACTGGTGCAGCAGCTTGCGTGCCTGGACCGGGTCCAGGAACGAGCCGCCGGCCGCCACCGCCTTGACCGCCGAGCGGATGTCGTCCAGGGTGGCGGACTTCGGCAGGTAGCCGGAGGCGCCGGCCTTGATGGCCTCGAAGATCGTCTCCTGGTCCTCGTGCACGGTGAGCACGACCACCCCGACCGACGGGTGGTCCTGGCGGATCTGCTTGGTGGCGCTGATGCCGTCGCGCCTCGGCATGTCGACGTCCATCAGCACCACGTCGGGGAGCAGCTCCCCCACCCGCTGGATGGCCTCGTTGCCGTCGGAAGCCTCGCCGATGACCTCGACGCCTTCGGCGGCCGTGCACAGCAGGACCACGCCGTGCCTGGTCACCGAGTGGTCATCGACCACAAGGACCTTGGTCGGCGGCGCACCGTTGCCCTCGCTTGCTTCGCTCACCTATGCCCCCTCGGCCGCTGGGGCGGGGACCTTGACCCAGAAGACCGTACCCTGCTCGTCGGCCTTGCCGCCGACCTGGCCATCGAGGACCTCGGCGTAGGCCCTGGCCAGGGTCAGGCCGAGGCCGGCCCCGGAGCCTCGCCGCTCCACCGGCTCATCGGAGCGGGTGAAGGGCCGGAACAGCTGGCTGATCCGTTCGTTGGTCAGGCGGGAGCCGCCGTCGTGGACCTCCCAGTTGGTGTGCTCCGGCCCCGCGATGACGGTCACCGTGACCATCCCGAGGCGCGGTCCGTAGGTGAGGCCGTTCTCGACCAGGGGCCGAAGGGCCAGCTTGACCAGCTCGGCGTCGCCGACCGCCTCGGCGTCGACGTCGCCGGCGAAGCGCACCCGGACGCCCTCGGTGCCCAGGTCGTCGACCAGGTTGAGAAGCACGTCACGGGGCCGGAAGGGGCGGGCGAGCGCCTCGATCCCGCCGTTGACCCTGGCCAGCAGCAGGAAGTCGCGGACAAGGCCCTGGAGCCGGTCGGTCTGGGTGAGCACCAGCTGGAGGAACTGCTGGACCGTCTCGGTGTCGAGCTGGTCGCCGCGTTGCAGGAGGGTGGACACGAACCCACGGATGCAGGCCAGCGGCGTGTTCAGCTTGTGGGCGGCCAGCCCGAACAGGTCACGACCGTCCTCTTCGAGCCCCAGCAGCGAAGGCGCCGTCGTCTGGCTCTGGGTCATAGGCTTGTTGTCCCCTCCGGTCGAGCGGCCAAAACTACTTGCGGACACAACCGGTCACACGTGTGTGCCGATTCTCATACAGACGCAGTCTGCATTCCACCATACCGACAGTGAACCCCTCGGTATGACTAGGACAGACGTAGCCGACATGGGCCATGAAGCTCGCGGCTCCGTCACGCGGTCGTCGGGGCGCCGACCAGCAGCGGCTGGGTCGTCGGCTTCTCGCTCCCGGCGGGACCTGGCTCCTCGGTGATCGCGAACACCGTGCCCGGCTGGATCGGCACCCGGAACTCCAGCGTCTGCACGCGCCGCAAGGGGATGAACACCGTTGCCTTCTGGGCCTTCCCGATCTTGCCCTCGGGCACGCCCCAGAGCTCGTAGACGCGGTCCCGCTGCAGGGGCGGCAGGTTCTCGACCACCAGCACACCCCGGTCCTGCCGCGTCGAGGCGATCACCGTTGCCTGCGCCCCCGCCGGACCGGCCGCGTCGTCGAGCGGCACCAGGGTGGCGTTGGGCTCGTTGACCAGCTGGGCCGCCTGCTCCAGGGCGGCGACGCGCTCCTGGTAGACCTCGTTCTGGCTGCGGAGGTTCAGGTTCCAGGCCGACAGCGCCACCACCAGGAGGATCGCGGCCGCGGCGGCCAGCCCGGCGACCAGCCGCGAGCCGCGGCCCCAGGCCCGGGCGACCGGGCTGGGGCGGGCGGCGTCCGACCCGATCTCGCGCCGGATGCCCGCCCACACGGTGTCCGGCGGCTCGACCGGCGGCACGGCGTAGGCCAGCTTGCCGACCAGCTCCTCCAGCTCGCGCACGTTGGATTCGCAGGTCGAGCAGCCGCCCAGATGGCGCTGGAAGACGTGCTCGTCGTCCGGTTCCAGCGCCCCGAGCACGTAACCGGCAGCGAGCTGCTCGTACTCGCTGTGGTTCATTGGCGTGTCCACGGGTGCTGCTCCTCGCGACCGGCGTCCTGCAACGCCTCTTTCAGTTTGCGCATGCCGGCCGCCATCCTCGTCTTCACCGTGCCCAACGGCACCCCGACGAGGGCGGCGACCTCCCGCTGGGTGTAGCCGCCGAAGTAGGCCAGCAGCAGCGCCTCCCGCTGGGCGGGTGGCAGCACCGCGAGCGCCGCCCGGACCTCGGCCCGGCGTTCGGCCGACTCGACCTCGTCCTCGACGCTGTTCGCCTTGGGGTCGGGCTCGAGCTCCAGCGCCTCGTCCGTGGTCCGCCAGCGGCGCAGGTTCTCCTCGCGCCGCACCGCGTCCACAGCCCGGTGGTGAGTCATCGAGAGCAGGTAGGTGGCAACCGTCCCCCGCCCGGCGTCGAACCGTCGTGCATCACGCCACAGCGACAGGAACACCTCCTGCACGACGTCCTGCGCCAACGTTCCGTCGGTCAGGATCCGGCGCGCGAGCGAGTACGCGGCCCGCCCATACCGGTCGTACAGGGCTTCGAGGGCGTCCGCGTCCTTCTCGGCGACGAGCCCGACCAGCTGATCGTCGCGAAGACCTCGATAGGCCTTTCCTCGCACGCGCTCAGGACCCTTCCTGCTAGGTCTTCGTTCGGAAGCGCCAGTTGGATTGCCTGGGTCCCGCGGTCGCCGCTCGCCGCGCTCTGGCTTGACCACCGTGCCGACCTTCGTCGCACCAGGCGGCGGGCAGCCGACCGCGCCGAGCCCGCAGGGAAGCTAGCATTGGCCTTCGACGCCGGGCAACGCTCCCCCAGGTAGAATGGTTGAGGGAGCCGTTGCGGCGTTGCTATAGTGCTCGCCTCGCGCGGATGTGGCTCAGTTGGTAGAGCATCACCTTGCCAAGGTGAGGGTCGCGGGTTCGAGTCCCGTCATCCGCTCTCCACCCTCGGGAGCCTTCTGGCTCCGGACGGGTCGACGCCCTCCAGCACCCTCCGGAGGGCGGCTCCGCGAGGGGCGGCACGGCGGTGTGGCCGAGTGGTTCAGGCAAGGGTCTGCAAAACCCTGTACCCCGGTTCAATTCCGGGCACCGCCTCCACCCGGTCGCAGCGGCACCACCACCGCCGTATGATCGGGCAGCACGGGCGCGTAGCTCAGCGGGAGAGCGCTTCCCTGACACGGAAGAAGTCGGAGGTTCAACTCCTCCCGCGCCCACCACCGTTCTTGCAGGTCAGAGCCCTGCCGGCACCGCGTCGGTCACGCACGCTGCATACCTGGGCCGCAGGGGGGCCGCGCGCCCTTCTCGCAGTCGAACCCGCCGGCCCTTCTAGAACCGGGCGACCGGGTCCCACCCCATCCCAACGACCACGCACCGTAGTCACCGCCTTGGTCGAGCCACCTCGTGAGGGCCTCACGCAGCGATCCTGCCCCTGGCGACACGTACGACGACCTGCGCGCAGCCATGCGCCACCTGGGCGAACGTCGCACGCACCCCGCTCCCCTACCGTGATCCCCAACCACCCCGACGGCCACCCTGGCCCGCAACCGGCTGTCCCTGGTCGGCCAGGCGGTCGAACGCGGACGCAGCCGCCGCCCGAGCGCATCCCAAGACGGCGGCCAAGTCTGCAGTCGACTCCCCCGCCCAGTACGACTGCCGCCAGCTGCGGCCACGGCCAGCCCGGCAAACAACCGGCCGCTCGCGGACACGGGCAGGCGATCACGCCGAAGCCGGCCCGTCCCTACCGCGGGGCTCTGCCCCCGCCGCACCGAGCTCCACGAACCACCCCGGCGCGGACAGGGCGGACGCGGACACAAGGCGCGCGGACACCGGACGCCCGCAGACCGGACACCAGCACACCCGCCACCGGGCACGCGGGCACGCGGGCACCCGGACACCGGACACCGGACACCGGACAGGGCGACGAACGGCGTAGCAAGCATTTCGGACATCCTCGACCACACGACCACCAAGACGGCCCGCTGGGACACCGGACCGTTCCACCTGTGGGGCGGCGCTTGCGAGCCAACAACCAATGACGGCTCGGCGATGGGGACACGGCCAGCGCCACCGTCACCACCACGGCAGCGATCAGGCAGCTACTCGAGTTCGGGCCGCGGTGACCGATCATGCGGCTACCGATGGATGATCGTGCAGGTCAGGGTGCGGGTGACGCCGTCCACGACCTGGATGCGGGAGGCCACCAGCCGACCGAGCTGATCAAGACCGGGCGCCTGGATCCTGGCGATGACGTCGTAGGGGCCGGCGATGTCCTGGGCCATCTGCACACCATCCAGGTCGCTGAGCGTGTGGGCGACATGAGCGACCTTGCCGACCTGGGTCTGGATGAGCACGTACGCGCTGAGCATCCCGCGCTAACCTTCCTTGGCGTCAGATCGCGCCACCTCTGACCTGACAGGTGGCGCCTGGTGGGTGGCCGGGGCGTATACCACACACAAGGCGGGTCAGCCGGCCGCCACCAAGCCAGGGGACCCGTGCGGGATCGTAGGCGCTGGAGGGGGGTGGTGGCCAGCCGGTCGATCGGCACTGCCAGCCGGGCGCCCACGGCAGCAGGCACCGCCGCTTGG
>Ga0210378_10001019_pt1 | contig 14702 bp, 10 predicted proteins | sample PLM1_60_b1redo_FD_155465 | JGI IMG/M metagenome (GOLD analysis project Ga0210378, IMG submission 155465) | Groundwater sediment microbial communities from an aquifer in East River, Colorado, USA - PLM1_60_b1 redo | ecosystem: Environmental > Terrestrial > Soil > Riparian zone | place: USA: East...
GGAGGACGGGTCGGGACCCGTCGCCCGCACCGAGATGCGCTCCGGGGTGGCCACCACCTCCGCCCAGACCGGCCCGACGCTGGCCCGGACCAGCCGCACATCGCGATCGGTGGACCAGAACCAGGTCGGCAGCCGGACAGTGCCCTCCCCGGCCGGGCTGTGCCGCATGTCGGGCGCGGGCAGCAGCAACGCGCGCTCGGCGAACCAGACCAGCATCTGCGGGGTCACCGGCGGGGCCGGCGGCCCGGTCGTCGACCAGACGACCGCGGCGGTGTCGGGGTCGACGAACCGCAGGTAGAGCTGCTGTACCGCGTAGCTGGAGCCGGTGTCGACGTCCTGCAGGTCGGGCGGCACGACGCAGTCCTTGATGTACCAGGCGCCGCCGGTGTCGTCCCGGCGGCGTTCGAACTCCTCCAGCGTGGGCGAGCGGTGCCCGTCGTAGACGCCCATGTAGTCGACGCCCTCGGTGGCGATCCGACCGTCCCGGACGTTGTTCTCCGCTCACTCGGCCATGGCGGCGTTGCCCATCCCGTCCCGCCAGACGCACGGGACGAACGGCGGCTCGCCACCGTTGCAGCTCGGCGTGCCGTTGTCGCCGGTGAGCACGACGTACCCGGCCAGGGCCTGGTATCCGTGGCCGCTGTCCCCGCCGTTGGCGAAGCCGCCCGGCTCCGCCGCGGCGCTCGGAGCGATCGCGACCGTCGAGGCGAGGACGACCGCGGCGGCGGAACTGACGGCGAACCGCTGGACTGGGCTCACGATCCCGACCTCTCACAGGCACTCGGGGGGCCGTCGGCAACGGCACCGACGACCCGGCGGACCGGGCCGGGCGAGTTGATCAGCTCGACCTCGATCGGCCGGCGGGTGCCGGTCCGGCCGGTCGGCTCGCCGGACCGGTCGTAGAACCTCTGCCGGGTGGCGTCGAGGCAGTCGACGAGGATGACGGTCAGGTCGGCGGCCCCCGACTCCTGCACGGCCGGCCGCAGCGAGACCGGGCCGCGAGCCGTGACGCCGGCCTTGGCGTTGTCGGCGATGCCGCGGGAGAAGTCGGCGAACGCGTCGGCGGTGGTGCGTCGCCGCAGCTCGGCGGAGGCGGCGTCGGCCTTGCCCAGCGCCTCGGCATACGCCGCGAAGAAGCCGAGGTAGGACCCCAGGACCTGCCGCCGGGCCGCGTCCTGCGGGCGCACGGTCAGCCGCACGTCGCCGCTGGTCAGCACCGACGCGCCGGCCGGCGGCGGACCCCCGGCCGAGCCGGACGGGGTGGAGGACGGGCTGGTCACCGCGGCCGGTCCGCCGCCCCCGGGCAGCGGGGTGGCGGCCTCCTGGCCGGTGCAGCCCGCGAGGGCGGCGGCCACCGCCACCACGGCCACCGGGGCGCGCACGGCCACGGCTCTCCCTCCCGCTGGTGGCCCGCAGCTTAGGGCATCGGAGCGGTGAGATTGCCAGTCATATCCGTATGTGACCGATCAGAGGCGAGCAGTCCCCCGGTGCGGCGGTATGGCAGCAGTCAGCGGGCGATCTCGGTGGCGCGGGACTCCCGGACCACGGTGATCCGGATCTGGCCGGGGTAGGTCAGCTCGTCCTCGATCTGCTGGGCCACCTCGCGGGCGAGCAGCTGCGCGGTCACGTCGTCCACCCGCTCGGGCTGCACCATCACCCGCACCTCGCGGCCGGCCTGCATGGCGAAGACGCGCTCGACCCCCGGCTTGGCGGAGGCGATCTCCTCGATCCGCTCCAGCCGTTTGACGTACGACTCCAGGCTCTCCCGGCGGGCGCCCGGCCGGCCGCCGGAGCAGGCGTCGGCGGCCTGGGTCAGCACCGCGGCGACCGTCCGCGGCGGGACCTCGTTGTGGTGCGCCTCGATCGCGTGCACCACCTCGTCGCTCTCCCCGTACTTGCGGGCCAGCTCGGCGCCGACGAGGGCATGGCTGCCCTCGACCTCGTGGGTCAGCGCCTTGCCGATGTCGTGCAGGAACGCACCCCGCTTGATCGGCGCCGGCTCCAGGCCGAGCTCGGCGGCCATGATCCCGGCGATGTGGGCCGTCTCGACCAGGTGCTTGAGCACGTTCTGCCCGTACGAGGTGCGGTAGCGCAGCCGACCGAGGACGGTCACCAGCTCCGGGTGCACGCCGGACAGGCCGACCTCGACCAGCGCGTCCTCGCCGGCCCGGACGCAGAGCTCCTCGACCTCCTCCTTGCTCCGCTCGTACACCTCCTCGATCCGGTGCGGGTGGATGCGGCCGTCGAGCACCAGCTTCTCCAGCGTGATCCGGCCGATCTCCCGGCGCACCGGGTCGAAGCAGGACAGCAGCACCGCCTCGGGGGTGTCGTCGATGATCAGGTTGACCCCGGTCACCGACTCGAAGGCGCGGATGTTGCGGCCCTCCCGACCGATGATGCGGCCCTTCATCTCGTCGGCGGGCAGGTGCAGCACGCTGACCACGCTCTCCGCGGTCTGCTCGCTGGCGACCCGCTGGACGGCGTCGACGACGATCCGGCGGGCCCGCTGCTCGCCCTCGGCCTGCGCCTCCGCCTCCAGGTCGCGGACCAGGATCGCGGCCTCGCGCCGGGTCCGCTCCTCGACCGCGCGCAGCAGCTCGGCGCGGGCGTCCGCCGCGGTCAGCCCGCCGATGCGCTCCAGCTCGCGCTCGTGCTCGCCGGCCCGGACCTCCAGCTCGGCCTCCCGCTCGGCGAGCGCCCGCTCGGCGGTGGCCAACTCCTGGTCGCGCTGCTCGACCCGGCGGGTCTCGGCGTCCAGGCGCTCCTCCCGCTCGGCCAGCCGGATCTCCCGGCGCTCGACGTCGAGCTTGAGCGCCCGGGAGTTCTCGGTGATCTCGGCGGCGTCGCGCTCGGCCTGGCGGCGCGCCTCCAGCAGCGTCGTGGAGACCTCCAGTTCAGCCTGCCGGCGGGACTTCTCCGCCTCCGTCCGCAGGGTGGCGCGCATCGCCTCCGCCTCGGAACGGGCTCCGCGGCGCAGCGCCTCGGCCTCCGCCTCGGCCAGCCGCCGGGTGGTCGCGGCCATCGTGTCCGCCTCGGCACGGGTCGCGGCGGCGGCCTGGACGGCGTCGAGACGAAGGGTCGACAGCTCGCCCTCGGCGGTGCGGCGGGCCTCGGCCAGCAGGTCCACCGGAACGCCGTTCCCTGCGCCCTCCGTCCCGCCGACACCCGCGGTGACCGGACCGACGCCGCCGACCCCGTCGGTCGGGACCGAGCCGCCCGGGCCCGACCGGCCGTCCACGGCGGCGCCGTCCTGAGCCCCGGACGGGGCGTTCGCACGCGTGCCGCCCGGGCCGGCGGTGCCGGGAGTCGCCGTTCCCGGCGTGCGGTGGGGCGCCGGGGAGCGGCGGGGCGCGGGGGTGCGCTCGGCGGCGCGCAGCCGGCCGACCAGGACGCCGACGGCGACGAGCAGCGCCAGCACCGCCACCACCAGGACGATCTCGACGAATGTCGACACCGCACCCACCTCCGTCCCGGCGGGCCGAGTGCTGCGGGGCACGCGGCACGGTCACGGTGAGGAGGACCTCGGCGCGCCGTCGCCGACGGCGACAGTCGCGGCGGCCGGCTGCCGACGCGATACGTCCGGCAGGTGCATGACCTGCCGCGCTGCAACACAGTCGTCCGCTGGACGGACGGGGAGGTCGTGCTGGGTGCTCTATGTCTGTCGCGTCCTGAGCCGACCGACCCGGGCGCGAGGTGGACTCCTCGTGCCGCTGAGGCTAAGTCCGCCCTACCGGCGGGTCAAGGAAGGTAGCCGCGATCGGCGCCGGACCGTCTCGACCTCCGGTCGAGGATGTGCTCAGGCGACCCCACCGACCATCACGGGCCGACCGGTCCCGACTCGTCCAGGTCGGCCAGCTCGCCCGGGTCGGCGCCCTCAGCCGCCAGCTCCTCGCGGACCGCCCGGACCGCGAGCCCCGGCGGGTAGCCCTTGCGGGCGAGCATCCCCACCAGCCGCCGCACCCGCACCGGCGGGTCGAGCCGGCGGGTCGCGGCCAGCCGCCGAGCCACCAGCTCGCGAGCCGTCCGCTCCTCGGTGGCCGGGTCCAAGGTCGCGACCGCCTCCCCGACGGTGCCGCCGTCCACGCCCCGGCGGCGGAGCTCGGCGGCGAGCGCACGGCGAGCCAGCCCGCGGCCGGCGTGCCGGGAGCCCACCCACGCCTCCGCGAACGCCCGGTCGTCGATGAGCCCCACCTCAGCGAACCGCCCGAGCACCGCCTCCGCCGCCTCGGCCGGCACCCCGCGCCGCGCCAGCGCCGCCGCCAGCTCCGCCCGGGTCCGCGGCTGCCCGGTCAGCAGCCGCAGGCAGACCGCCCGGGCCACCGACTCCGGGTCGCCCAGGAAGTCCTCCGGGTGCCCCGGCGCTCGGTCCGGTCCCCCGCCGCCGGACGGGGACGCCCGGCGCTCCCGTGACCGGCCCCGGGCCGCACTCCCACCACCGGACCGGCCCGACGGTCCAGACCGGCGCTCCGGCGCCGGAGGCTCGTCGAAGAGCCCCTCGGCGGCGGACACGGGGCGGACCGCCCGGCCGGACGGCGGAGCGACGCCCCGGTTGTTGATGGACACGGCTCAGAAGTCGACCGGGGCCGGGACGACCTGGTCCTCGTCGAGGCGGGGACCGACGCCGAGCTTCTCCTTGATCTTCTTCTCGATCTCGTCGGCGAGATCGGGGTTGTCCCGCAGGAACGAGCGCGCGTTCTCCTTGCCCTGGCCGAGCTGGTCGCCCTCGTAGGTGTACCACGCGCCGGACTTGCGGATGATCGACTGGTCGACGCCGACGTCGAGCAGCGAGCCCTCCCGGCTGATGCCCTGCCCGTAGACGATGTCGAACTCGGCCTGCTTGAACGGCGGGGCCACCTTGTTCTTCACGACCTTGGCGCGGGTCCGGTTGCCGACCGCGTCCTGGCCGTCCTTGAGCGTCTCGATCCGGCGCACGTCGAGCCGGACCGACGCGTAGAACTTCAGCGCCCGCCCCCCCGTCGTGGTCTCAGGGCTGTTGTGCACGACCACGCCGTCGGCCAAGTAGTTGTGCGAGCCCTCCACCTCGATGTCGTACCGGTGCATCGATCGGGTCTTCGGCTTCACCGCTACCGATAGAACCGGGGCCGGCACGGGAAGGATCGTCGGCTCGACGAACTGCGACTCGACCGCGAACCGTCCACGGAACCGCGGGAGCAGCTTGTACTCCATCGACGGGTGTACGTACGGCGCGACCAGCTCGTGCAGCTTGGCCGTCTCGTCCTTCGGAAAATGAAGCATGGCGATCTGCCGCTTGCCGCGGATTGTCAGCATCGGGTGGAGGTCGAACGTGTCGGCCAGATGCTCCACGAGCCGCTCCCGCGAGCCAGGACTCATCGCCTCGACGCAAATCTCGCTGCGACCGCTGCCCCCACGAGTGCGCTCCTGGAGACCCTTGGCTCGCACGGTGAAACCGCCATCGTCCATATACCAGATCGCCAGCGCCAGCGGAGTGAGCGCCTTGAGATAGTCGCAGGACAGGTGCTTCTTGCCGTCGCCGAAGTACACAGCCTGGCGCAGCTCGTAAAGCTCGGGCAGCGGTGTCAGGTCGAGGAACACCGCACCCTTGGCGTTCGTCGTTCGGCCCTGGCCGATGTTGCCGAAGAGCGAGGCCTTCCAATCGAGGTACTCGGCCTGCTTGGCGCCGTGGCCCATCCGGAACCGGGAGCTGTGTGCTGCCCGGTTCACAGGCGGAGAGAGCGCGGCGTCGCCCATCAGGCCGCCGAGGATCACCTGCCACTGCTGGTCGCTCAGCCGCTGGTGCTGGGCCAGCATGACCCGGTCACCGGCGACGAGCTCCCCCGCCTCACGCCACCCCCCCGGCGTCCGAACCAGATGGTTGGAGGTCAGACCCATCTGCGCCCGGCCGTTGCCACTGGGCCTGGCGACGGTGATCTGGAGGAACTCCTCGGTCTCGCCGTTGTCGAACCAGTTGACGACCCGCTTCGGGACGACCTTGCCGAATTCGGGGTCGTACGACAGCACCTCGACCGGCATCCGCTGACTGACGATCTTGCCGATCTTCTCCTGGGAGCCGTCAGCGAGCATGATCCGTGTGTCATAGCTGAAACAGCCAAACATGACCCCTATTTTCTCGCGGAGCTGGTTGATGAAGATCGCGGTGGTGCCGGAGTTGTTGAGCGCGCCGGTGATCTTGCGGAGCGCCTGGCTCATCAGCCGGGCCTGCAGACCGACGTGGCTGTCGCCCATCTCGCCCTCGATCTCCGCCCGCGGCACCAGGGCCGCCACCGAGTCGATGACGATGATGTCGAGCGCGCCGGAACGGATCAGCATGTCGGCGATCTCCAGCGCCTGCTCCCCCGTGTCGGGCTGGGAGACCAGCAGCGCGTCGGTGTCGACGCCGAGCGCCTTCGCGTACTCCGGGTCGAGCGCGTGCTCCGCGTCGATGAAGGCGGCGATCCCGCCGGCCGCCTGAGCGCTGGCCACCGCGTGCAGGGCGACCGTGGTCTTGCCGGACGACTCCGGGCCGAAGATCTCGACCACCCGGCCGCGCGGCAGGCCGCCGATGCCGAGCGCGACGTCGAGCGCGATCGACCCGGTGGGGATGATCCCGATCGGCGCACGCGTTTCATCGCCGAGGCGCATCACCGAACCCTTGCCGAACTGCTTGTCGATCTGGGCGAGCGCGACGTCGAGCGCCTTGTCGCGGTCCAGTGCTGGCATCGGGGTCTCCACCTTCGCCTCGAGCGGTCCGTCTGATGTCGCTGCCGACGCTAGGCCGGACCACCGACGATTTTGAACCGGCGCGGGCCGATCTGTGGATCTCGACCGGTCCTGGGGACAAGCTAGCCGAACACCTGTTCGATCAAGACCCCGACACGCCGTGGCCAGGGTGCGACCTACCCTGGACGCCGTGCGGCTGTCGGAGTTCTGGACCCGGATGCGCGAGCACTTCGGCGAGGGGTACGCGGAGTCGGTCGCGCACGACCACGTCATGAAGGCGTTGGGCGGCCGGACGGTGGACCAGGCGCTGGACTCCGGCGAGGACGCCAAGCGGGTCTGGCGCGCGGTGTGCGAGGAATTCGACGTGCCGGCGAGGAAGCGGTGATGCTGGACGGCCCGGTCGGCCTGCTGGTCGAGCTGGGCTTCGTCGGCTGCGGGATCGCCCTGCTGGTCCTGCTGGTGCAACAGTTCCGGCGCACCGGCCGCGACGACGACTAGGCACGCAGGACCGGTCGGAGCGCGTCCAGCACGGCCGGGTCCTCGATGGTCGACGGCACCGGCGCGTCCTGCCCGTCCGCGATCGCCCGCATCGAGGCGCGCAGGATCTTGCCGGACCGGGTCTTCGGCAGCGCCCGCACGACGTCGACCCGGCGCAGCGCCGCCACCGCGCCCATCTCGTCGCGCACCCGCCGCACCAGTTCCTCGGCCACGGCCTCCGGCGAGGCGTCCACCCCGGCCTTCAGCACGACGAAACCGCGCGGCACCTGGCCCTTCAGAGCGTCCGCGACGCCGACCACCGCGCACTCGGCCACCGCCGGGTGCCCGGCCAGCACCTCCTCCATGGCGCCGGTGGACAGCCGGTGCCCGGCCACATTGATCACGTCGTCGATCCGGCCCATGACGAACAGGTAGCCGTCGGAGTCGACGTGCCCGCCGTCGCCGGTGAGGTAGTGGCCCGGGTAGCGGGACAGGTACTCCGAGACGTACCGCTCGTCGTCCCGCCACAGGGTCGGCAGCGTGCCGGGTGGCAGCGGCAGCCGGATCGCGATCGCCCCGTCCACCCCCGCCGGCGCCTCGGCGCCGGCGGAGTCCAGGACCCGCACGTCGTAGCCGGGCAGCGGCACTGTCGGCGAGCCGGCCTTCGGCGGCAGCGCCTCGAGCCCGAGCGGGTTCGACGCCACCGGCCAGCCGGTCTCGGTCTGCCACCAGTGGTCCACCACCGGGATGCCGAGCAGGTCGGACGCCCACCGGTAGGTCTCCGGGTCCAGCCGCTCGCCGGCCAGGAAGAGCGCGCGCAGGCTGCCGACGTCGTGCCGCGCCAGCAGGGATCCGGACGGATCCTCCTTGCGGACCGCCCGGAACGCGGTCGGCGCGGTGAACAGGACGTCCACGCCGTGCTCGGCGACCACCCGCCAGAAGGCGCCGGCGTCCGGCGTCCCGACCGGCTTGCCCTCGTACAGGATCGTCGTGCAGCCGGTCAGCAGCGGCGCGTAGACGATGTACGAGTGGCCGACGACCCAGCCGACGTCGCTCGCCGCCCAGAAGACGTCGCCGGGCCCGACGCCGTAGACGTTCGGCATCGACCACCGCAGCGCGACCGCGTGGCCGCCGTTGTCCCGCACGACGCCCTTCGGGCGACCCGTCGTGCCCGAGGTGTAGAGGATGTAGAGCGGGTCGGTCGCCCGCACGGTCACGCAGTCCGCGGGCGTGGCCGCCGCGACCGCGACGGACCAGTCGAGGTCCCGGCCGGGCACCAGGTCGGCGGCGACCTGCGGCCGCTGCAGCACCAGGCAGCGCTCCGGGCGGTGCCCGGCCAGCTCGAGGGCCCGGTCCAGCAGCGGCTTGTACGGGATCACCCGCGCGCCCTCGATGCCGCAGGAGGCGGTCACGACCACCCGCGGCCGCGCGTCGGTGATCCGGGTCGCCAGCTCCGCCGCGGCGAAGCCGCCGAAGACGACCGAGTGGACCGCGCCGAGCCGGGCGCAGGCCAGCATGGCGATCACGGCCTCGGGGATCATCGGCAGGTAGACGACCACCCGGTCGCCCTTCTCCACCCCGAGCGCGCGCAGCGCCCCCGCCGCCCGCGCCACCTCGTCGCGCAGCTCCGCGTACGTGTAGCGGCGGACCGTCCCGGTCACCGGGCTGTCGTGGACGAGCGCGAGCTGCCCGCCGCGGCCGTCGGCCACGTGCCGGTCGAGCGCGTTGAAGCAGGTGTTCAGCTCGGCGTCGGGATACCAGCGGTAGAGCGGCGGCGAGGTGTCGTCCAGCACCCGGGTGGGCGGGGTGTCCCAGCTCACGGCGGCCGCGGCGTCCCGCCAGAAGCCCTCCGGGTCGTCCAGGCTCCGGCGGAACTCGTCCCGGTATCGCCCCACCCCGGCCCCCTCGCGCTTGACGGAAGGCCATCGTAGGGCGGGGGTCAGACGAAGGTCTCGTCGACGTAGCACCACTGCCAGTCCTCGCCGGGCTCGAAGGACCGCACGATCGGGTGCTCGACGGCGAAGGCGTGCGCCCTTGCGTGCTTCAGCGGCGACGAGTCGCAACAGCCGACGTGCCCGCAGGTCAGGCACAGCCGCAGGTGCACCCCACGGGGAGCCGACGGGCAGGCAATCCTCGCAGCCCTCGGTCGTGTGCGGCCGCGCCGGGCGGACCATGGCCAGGTGCGGGTCCGCCACGCCGCCGAGCGGGACCGACATGTCGACCTCCAGGGGGACGGGTACGGGCCAGGCGCGGCGGGTTACCCGGCCGGGAGCGGGCAATCTGCGGCCCGTGACAGGTGGTGACCAAGTCGAGCTTGCCGAGACGCCGGACCTGCACGGCGCGTACCCCCGGCTGTCGACCGAGCAGGTCCGCGCGCTGGAGCGCGGCGGGCGGACCCGGTCGGTCGAGGCGGACGAGGTGCTGTTCCGGGCCGGCGACGTCGATCCCGACCTGGTGGTGGTGCTGTCCGGGGCGGTGGCGGTGCTCGACGGCGCCGGGCCGGACGCCCGCCTGCTGGCGATCCACCGCTCGCACCGCTTCGTCGGCGAGCTGGGGCAGGTGACCGGGCGGCCGGTCGCGGTCTCCGCCGTCGCCCGCGAGCCCGGCGAGGTGCTCATGGTCCCGGTCGACCTGCTGCGCCGGCTCGTCGTCGACGACCCGCAGCTGGGCGACCTGATCCTGCGGGCGCTGCTGATCCGCCGCTCGCTGCACATCGAGCTCGGCGCGGGGCTGCGGATCATCGGCTCGCGCTACTCGGCCGACACCCGGCGGCTGCGCGAGTTCGCCGCGCGCAACCGGCTGCCGCACCGGTGGATCGACCTGGAGACCGACGCCGAGGCGGACGAGCTCGTACGCCGCCTCGGCATCGAGCCGGAGGAGACCCAGGTGGTGATCTGGCGCGGCGACCAGGTGCTGCGCAAACCCTCGGACGCCGAGCTGGCTAAGGCGATCGGGCTGCGCACCCCGGTCCCACCGCACGCGACCTGCGACCTGCTCGTCGTCGGCGCGGGCCCGGCCGGCCTGGCCGCCGCGGTCTACGGCGCCTCCGAAGGGCTGAAGACCCTGACGATCGACTCGGTCGCCGCCGGCGGGCAGGCCGGCACCTCGCCCCGGATCGAGAACTACCTCGGCTTCCCCGCCGGCGTCTCCGGCTCCGACCTGGCCGACCGGGCGATCATCCAGGCCAGGAAATTCGGCGCGGTGCTCAGCGTGCCGGCCCGGGCGGCCGCGTTGGAGCAGGCCGACGACGGCTGCCACGTGGTCCGGCTGGACGACGGCACCGAGCTGGTCGGGCGGGCCGTCCTGATCGCCACCGGGGTTCGCTACCGCCGGCTGGACGTGCCGAACCTGGAGGACTACGAGGGGGTCTGCGTGTTCTACGCGGCCACCGAGGTGGAGGCGCTGACCTGCGTCGCCGATCCGGTCGTCGTGGTCGGCGGCGGCAACTCCGCCGGCCAGGCGACAGTCTTCCTGGCCACCCGGGCGTCCCGGGTGCACCTGCTCGTACGCGGCGGCGACCTCGGCAGGGACATGTCCCGCTACCTGGTCGACCGGGTGAGTCGGACGCCGAACGTCGACGTGCGGCTGCACACGGAGGTGCGCGGGGTGGAGGGGCGGGACGGGCATCTGAAGGCGGTGGTCGCCGAGGACACCAGCACCGGGGTGCGGGACCGGCTGCCGGCGAAGGCGCTGTTCGTCTTCATCGGCGCGGTCCCCTACGCGCAGTGGCTGGGCGACGAGCTGGCGCTGGACGAGCACGGCTTCATCCGGACCGGCGCGGACGCGGTGCAGGGCGCCGGTCGGGCGGAGGGCCGCGGCACCCCGCCGTACCTGCTGGAGACCAGCCGCCGCGGCGTCTTCGCGGCCGGCGACGTCCGCAGCGGGTCGATCAAGCGGGTGGCCTCCGCGGTGGGCGAGGGCGCGATGGGTCCGGTACGTGCACGAGCACCTCAACGGCGCCCGCCGGTCGGGTTGGGGTCACAGGCCGAGGCCGCGGCCGACGATCTCCTTCATGATCTCGTTGGTGCCGCCGTAGATCGCCTGCACCCGGCCGTCCAGCCACGCCTTCGACACCGGGTACTCGGTCATGTAGCCGTAGCCGCCGTGCAGTTGCAGGCAGGAGTCGGCGACCTTGTTCTGCAGGTCGGTCGTCCACCACTTGGCCATCGCGGCGTCGGAGACGGACAGCCTGCCGACCATGTGCTGCCGCACGCACTCGTCGACGAAGGTGCGCGCCACCGTGGTCTCGGTAGACAGCTCGGCGAGCAGGAACCGGTTGGCCTGGAAGGAGCCGATGGGCCGGCCGAACGCCTGCCGGCTCTTGACGTAGTCCAGGGTCAGCTCCAGCACCCGCTCGCAGGCGGCGACCGCGACCACGGCGATCGACAACCGCTCCTGCGGCAGGTTCTCCATCAGGTGGACGAAGCCGCGGCCCTCCTCGCCGACCAGGTTCCCCGCCGGCACCCGAACCTCGTCGAAGAACAGCTCGGCGGTGTCCTGCGCCTTCAGGCCCACCTTCTCCAGGTTGCGGCCGCGCTCGAAGCCGGCCATTCCGCGCTCGACCGCGAGCAGGCTCAGCCCGCGGGCGCCATCGGCGTCCGGGTCGGTCCGGGCGACCACCAGCACGAGGTCCGCGTTGATGCCGTTGGTGATGAATGTCTTCGAGCCGGACAGCACCCAGTCGGTGCCGTCGCGGCGGGCGTGCGTGCGCAACCGCTGCAGGTCGCTGCCGGCCCCCGGCTCGCTCATGGCGATGGCGGTGATCAGCTCGCCGGAGCAGAAGCCGGGCAGCCACCTCCGCTGCTGCTCCTCGGTGCCCAGGCTCAGCAGGTACGGCGCGATGATGTCGTTGTGCAGGCCGAAGCCGAGCCCGGTGGCGCCGGCCCGGGTGATCTCCTCGTCCAGCACGGTGTTGTAGCGGAAGTCCGCCACTCCCCCGCCGCCGAGCTCCTCCGGCACGTCCATGCCGAGCAGCCCCTGCTTGCCGGCCGCCACCCAGACGTCCCGGTCGACGATGCCGGCCTTCTCCCACGCCGCGTGGTGCGGGGTGACGTGCCGCTCCATGAATGTCCGGACGGTGTCCCGGAAGGCGTCGTGCTCGGCCTCGAAGAGGGTGCGCTGCATGCCACCCAGTCTCGCAGCGCTCTCCCGCGGACGCCCACAGCGAACGGACGGGAAACTGTCGGACCCCGCCGGCAGACTGGACCGCGTGACGGACGATCTCGACCGCTTCTCGCCCGCGACCCGGGCGTGGTTCACCGGCGCGTTCGTCGCGGCCACTGCCGCCCAGCTCGGCGCGTGGGAGGCGATCGACCGCGGCGACCACACGCTGGTGGTGGCGCCCACCGGGTCCGGCAAGACCCTGGCCGCCTTCCTGCAGTCGCTCGACCGGCTCGCGGCCACGCCGCCGCCGGACGACCCCCGGCGCCGCTGCCGGGTGCTCTACGTCAGCCCGCTCAAGGCGCTGGCGGTCGACGTCGAGCGCAACCTCCGCTCTCCGCTGGCCGGCATCCGCCAGGCTGCGGTCCGGCTCGGGCGGCCACAGCCGGACATCGAGGTCGGGTTGCGATCGGGCGACACCTCCGCAGAGGAGCGTCGGCTGCTGGCCCGCCGGCCGCCGGACATCCTCATCACCACCCCCGAGTCGCTGTTCCTGATGCTCACCAGCGCGGCCCGGGAGTCGCTGCGCGGGGTCGAGACGGTGATCGTCGACGAGGTGCACGCGGTCTGCTCCACCAAGCGCGGCGCCCACCTGGCGCTGACCCTGGAACGGCTGGACGAGCTGCTGGAGCGGCCCGCGCAGCGGGTCGGCCTCTCGGCCACCGTCCGCCCGACCGAGGAGGTGGCCCGCTTCCTGGCCGGTGGGCGGCCCGTCGAGGTGGTGCAGCCGCCGGCGCAGAAGACCGTCGAGCTGCAGGTCGTGGTGCCGGTCGAGGACATGTCCCAGCTCGGCGAGCCGGCCGGCGAGGTGCACGGGTCCGCCGCCGGCACACAGCCGCGCACGTCGATCTGGCCGGCCGTCGAGGAGCGGGTGCTCGACCTGGTCGAGGCGCACCGGTCGACGATCGTGTTCGCCAACTCGCGCCGGCTGGCCGAGCGGCTGACCGCCCGGCTCAACGAGCTGGCGTACGGGCGGAAGCACGGCGGGGCCCGGCAGGACCTCTCGCCGTACGACGAGGCGGAGCCCGCGGGTCGGGACCGGGCGGACCGGCCGCGGTCCGGCGGGCCGCCCGGTGGGATGCCGGCGGAGCTGATGGCGCAGTCCGGCGCCGCCGAGGGCGCGCCGGTGGTGGTCGCGCGGGCGCACCACGGCTCGGTGTCGCGGGAGCAGCGGGCTGTCGTGGAGGAGGAGCTCAAGTCCGGCCGGCTGCCGGCGGTGGTGGCGACCTCAAGCCTCGAGCTCGGCATCGACATGGGCGCGGTCGACCTGGTGGTGCAGGTCGAGGCGCCGCCGTCGGTGGCGGCCGGACTGCAGCGGATCGGCCGCGCCGGCCACCAGGTCGGGGCCGTTAGCCGGGGCGTGCTCTTCCCCAAGTACCGCGGGGACCTGGTCGAGTCGGCGGTGGTGGCCGAGCGGATGCAGGCCGGGCTGATCGAGTCGATGCGCTACCCGCGCAACCCGCTCGACGTGCTCGCCCAGCAGGTCGTGGCGATGGTGGCGATGGACGCGTGGACGGTCGAGGACCTGGCCGCGCTGGTCCGGCGGGCGGCGCCGTTCGCCACCCTGCCGACCTCCGCGCTGGAGTCGGTGCTCGACATGCTGTCCGGGCGCTACCCGTCGGACGAGTTCGCCGAGCTGCGGCCGCGGCTGGTGTGGGACCGGGTGACCGGGACGCTGACCGGCCGGCCGGGCGCTCAGCGGCTGGCCGTGACCAGTGGCGGCACCATCCCGGACCGGGGCCTGTTCGGGGTCTTCCTCGTCGCCGGGGCCGGCGAGACCGGCCGGCGGGTCGGCGAGCTGGACGAGGAGATGGTGTACGAGTCGCGTGTCGGCGACGTCTTCCTGCTCGGCTCGACGTCGTGGCGGATCGAGGACATCACCCACGACCGGGTGCTGGTGACGCCGGCGCCCGGACAGCCGGGCCGGATGCCGTTCTGGCACGGCGACGCGCCGGGCCGGCCGGTCGAGCTGGGCCGCGCGCTGGGCGCGTTCCTGCGCGAGCTGGGCGGGCTGGCCGAGGAGAAGGCGGCCGAGCGGGCGCGGGCCGCCGGGCTGGACGAGTGGGGGGCCGCCAACCTGCTGGCGTACCTCGCCGAGCAGCGGGAGGCGACCCGGCACCTGCCGGACGACCGCACGCTGCTGGTGGAGCGCTTCCGCGACGAGCTGGGCGACTGGCGGCTGGTGGTGCACTCGCCGTTCGGGGCCCAGGTCAACGCGCCCTGGGCGTTGGCGATCACGGCCCGGCTGCGCGAGCGCTACGGGGTGGACGTGCAGTCGATGCACTCCGACGACGGGATCGTGCTGCGGCTGCCGGAGACCGACGCGGAGCCGCCGTCGGGTGAGGTGGCGCTCTTCGAGCCGGATG
>Ga0210378_10001020_pt1 | contig 14701 bp, 16 predicted proteins | sample PLM1_60_b1redo_FD_155465 | JGI IMG/M metagenome (GOLD analysis project Ga0210378, IMG submission 155465) | Groundwater sediment microbial communities from an aquifer in East River, Colorado, USA - PLM1_60_b1 redo | ecosystem: Environmental > Terrestrial > Soil > Riparian zone | place: USA: East...
GAAGGACGCCGTCTCGCCGCTGTGGCCGTTCATGAACGCCACGAACGTGGTGCCGTCGGCGAGGTGCACGGCCGGCAGGTAGTGCGTGTCGGTCTCGGTGTCGGCCAGCGTCGGGTTGTACAGCACCATGCCGACCGCGCCGCCCTGCAGCACGTTGTAGCCCTTGGTGACGCGGGCGATGTCGGCGCCGCGGGCACAGGCCACGATCTTGCCGGCCAGCGACCCAGGCGCGGCCGGTGTGGTGCAGAACTGGTTGGCGTACGGCGCCTCGCTGGACAGCACGATCGGGGCCAGGCCGGCGCCCGGGGTGATCGACGCGCCGTCCATGGTGAACGTGTCGCCGTTGCCAGCGTGCACCGTGAGCGTGGTGGCGAACTCGCGGGTCTGGGTGGACGCCGCGACGGAGGCGACCCACGGCGAGAGGTGGTTGACCGTGCCGGCCCCTGGGCCCTCGTTGCCGGCCGACGTCGAGACGAACACGCCGGCGGCGTACGCGTCGAGGAACGCCAGCTCGACCGGGTCGGAGAACGGTTGGGTGCCACCGGAGATCGAGAAGTTGATCACGTCGACGCCGTCCAGGATGGCCTGTTCGACGGCCGCGGCGGAGTCGGAGGAGAAGCAGCCCTGGATGCCGCAGACCTTGTACTCCATGACCCACGCGCCGGGCGCGAGGCCGTGGATGTCGGGCAGCGGCGAGCCGAGCACCGACACGTTGTCGACGATGTTGCCGCCGGCGGTGGACGCGGTGTGCGTGCCGTGCCCGTTGGAGTCACGGGCGGTGTGGAACGGCTCGGCGCCGGCGCGCGCCGGGTCGGAGAGGTACGTGGCGAGGAAGGGCTGGCCGCCGATCAGCTTGTGCTGGCAGACGAACGGGTCGTTGGCCGGGGTCAGCGGATTGTCGCCGAAGTTGCACACCCTAGCCGGGCCGGGCGGCGCCGGCAGGTTGCCCTGGTCGGCGAAGGACGGGTGCTCGGGCCACACGCCGGTGTCCAGGTTGCCGTAGATCACGCCCTGGCCGGCGTTGGCGGTGGTGCCGAGCTGGTTGTAGGCGCTGGGCGCCCCGAGGAACTGCGGGCTGGAGTCGGTCAGCGGCTTGTTCAGCGCGTCCCTCTGCACGGCCACCACGCCGGGTATCGCGAGCACGTCGGCGATCCTGTTCGCCGGAACCTGGGCCGCAACCCCACCGTAGACCGTCCGCAGCGAGCGGCCGACCGTGGCCTGTGGCACCCGGTTGGCGAGCTCGGCGGTGAACGCCTGCTCCTTGCCGGCGATGTGCGCCTCGTACCGCTGCCGTGCGGTCGCGGCGTCGGTCAGGGCCTTGCCGGTGACCGACGGGCTGGTCGCCTCGAGGCCGCGGATGCCGCCGCCGTAGGTCGCCACCGAGTCGTAGTCCAGCTTGATCATGACCTGGACCGGGGCCGCGTCGGACTTGCCGAGCAGCGACTGGTCGGTCTCGGCCAGCCGGCTGGTCGGGGCCTTGTCGGCCTGGACCCTGCCAGCCGGTGTCAGTGACGCTCCGCTGAGCGCCGGTCCGTTCGGGGCACCGCTCGCGTCGACTCCGAGGAGTAACAGCAGGAGCGGCGCCATCAGTAGTGCGAGGGACGCTTTGACGCCTTTGTCGCGCCTCATAGGGGACTCCCGGCACATTGGGTTACGGCAGATGCTCCCGTTGGTGTAGTCGCACCTCGAATGGCGCGCAAGATGCACACGGCTGGAAATCACCATCGGCAGCACAGATTCAGCCGGCCGCGCACCGCTGGCACCCCGGCGCGCGACAATTGGCGCCCGAACGAGACGTCTGGGGGTTGGCATGGTCACGGCCGACGACGTGCGCCGGCTGGCGCTGAGCCTGCCGCGCTCGTACGAGGCGCTGGTCGCGGACCGGGTGAAGTTCCGGGTCGGCCGGATCGTCTGGCTGTCCTTCTCCCGTGACGAGAAGAGCATGGGCTTCGCCTTCCCGAAGGAGGAGCGCGCCGCGCTGGTCGCCTCCGAGCCGGACAAGTTCATGCTGCCGGTCCAGTCCGACATGCGTTACAACTGGGTGCGGGTCCGGCTGGACGCCCTTGACGAGGCCGAGATGTACGAGCTCGTCGTCGAGGCATGGGCGATGTGCGTGCCCAAGCGGGTGGCCGAGGAGTACTTCGAGACCTCAGGGCCGCACTGAGGTGGACCTGCACGTCAGCCTGGACGGGCGGCGCGACCTGACCGGCCAGATCTACCGGCAGATCCGGGGCGCGATCCTGGACGGGCGGCTGCGGTTGGGGCAGACCCTGCCGGCGACCCGCGAGCTGGCGAGCCGGCTCGCGGTGTCCCGCAACACGGTCGCGGTGGCCTACGACCGGCTCGCGGCCGAGGGCTTCGTCGCCGGCCGGATGGGCGCCGGCACCTACGTCAGCGCGCCGGTCGAGGAGCACCCGGCGGCGCCGGCCGACGGGGCCGACGCACCGCGACCGCGGCCGGTGTGGGACGCGATCGGCGAGCCGCCCGACCTGTCGGCCACCGGGGCCGAGTACGACTTCAGGGCCGGGGTGCCGGACGCGCGGCTGTTCCCGTACCAGACCTGGCGGCGGCTGATGGCCGACGAGCTGCGGGCCAGCGCCGTGCAGGCCGGCGTGTACGCCGACCCGGCCGGCCACCCCGGACTGCGGGCCGCCATCGCCAGGCACGCCGGGGTGTCCCGCGCGGTGCGGGCCGGCCGCGACGACGTGCTGGTGACCAGCGGCTGCCAGCAGGCCGTCGACCTGGTGGCCCGCGTGCTGCTCTCGCCCGGCGACCGCGTCGCGGTCGAGGACCCCGGCTATCCCCCGCCGGCGATGCTGTTCTCCTCGCTCGGGCTGCGCGTGGTCGGCGTTCCGGTCGACGCGCACGGCCTGGTGGTGGACGCCATCCCCGGCGACGCGCGGCTGGTCTACGTCACCCCGTCGCACCAGTTCCCGCTCGGCGTGCCGATGTCGCTGCCTCGCCGGATGGCGCTGCTGGCGTGGGCCCGCGCGCACCACGCGGTCGTGCTCGAGGACGACTACGACAGCGAGTTCCGGTTCACCGGGCGGCCCATCGAGCCGCTGCAGAGCCTCGACCGGCACGGCCGCGTGGTGTACGTCGGCTCGTTCTCCAAGGTCATGCTGCCGACCCTGCGGCTGGGGTTCTGCGTCGCGCCGCCGTCGCTGCACTCGGCGCTGCGCACCGCGAAGTTCGTCACCGACTGGCACACCGCGCTGCCGGCGCAGGCCGCGCTCGCGCGGTTCCTCGACGACGGCACGCTGGCCAGGCACGTCCGCCGGATGCGGTCGGTGTACCAGGCGCGGCACGACCTGATCTCCGCGGTGCTGGCCGCCGACCTCGCGCCGTGGCTGGACCCGGTGCCGTCGCCGGCCGGGCTGCACCTGTCCGCGCTGAGCGGGCACGACCTGCGCACCGTCGTGGGCGCGGCCCGCGAGCGCGGCGTGCTCGTCCAGCCGCTGTCCTCGTTCGCGGTGGACGGCCCGCCGCGCCACGGGCTGCTCTTCGGCTACGGCATGGTGCCGCTGGAGCGCATCCCCGCCGGCCTGGCGCTGCTGCGCTCGGCCCTAAAGGACACCCTCGGCTGAGCGGCAGTTTGCTCGTGAGTGGCAAGGGCGTCAGAGCGCCCTTTGCCACTCACGACGGCCAGCGGCTAGCCGCCGATGGCGTGCACCATGGCCATGATGGTGGCCATCTGCGGGGCACCGCGCTTGGCGTAGCCGGCGCCGGTGTAGCCCCACCAGTCCCAGCAGCCGTTCGGGTTGCCGGTGCCGTTGGACACGGCCTGCGGGTACAGGTACGAGGCCGACGCCGGTGGCGCGCCGACGGTCATGGTGGCCGCGGCGGCGATGGCGGCTGCGATGGCAACCGCGCCAAGCCGTACGGTTCGCATGCCGTCAATGGTGCCGTCACCGTCCGGTTACAACCATGTGCGCGCCGCACACGCTCGTTTCCGCACGGGTGTCGGTGCGGACCGTGGTTAGAGGTGCGGCTCGACGACCACCCGCCCGGTCGTCGAGCCGGCGGAAAGCCGGGTGATGCCGTCGGGGGCGTCCGGCATCGCGAGCCGCTCGGTGACCAGCGGTTTCACCACGCCGGATGCCACCATGGCGTCGAGCTCGCGCTGCACCGAGGCGACCAGGTCGGGCGCGGTGACCGCGTAGCGACCCCAGTGCAGCCCGAGCACACCGTAGTTCTTGATCAGCACGTGGTTCGTGGCGAGCTGCCCGAACGCGCCGCTGGTGAACCCGACCACCACGATCCGCCCCTCGAACGCGACGCACTTCGTCGAGCGGGTGAACGTGTCGCCGCCGACCGGGTCGACGACGACGTCGACGCCGTTGCCGCCGGTCAGCTCCTTCACCACGGTGACGAAGTCCGCGGCGTGCCGGTCGACCACCACGTCCGCGCCCAGCCGGCTGGCCACCTCGGCCTTGTGCGGACCGCCCACGACGGCGACCACCCGGGCCCCGGCGGCGCGGGCAAGCTGGATGGTGGCCGAGCCGACCCCACCAGCGCCGGCGTGCACCAGCACGGTCTCGCCCTTCCGCAGGCCGGCGCGACGGTGCAGCGCGAAGTGCGCCGTCTGGTAGTTCATGTGCAACGCGGCGGCCTCGGCGTCGTCGAGGCCGGGCGGCACCTCGAATGCGTGCGCCGCGTCGAACAGGGTCAGCTCGGCGAGGCTGCCGGAGGCAGCCATGCCGAGCACCCGCTGGCCGGGCGTCCACCCGTGCACATCGGGCCCGACCGCCTCGACCGTGCCGGCGGCCTCAACGCCGAGGGTGAACGGCAGCGGCGGCTTGATCTGGTACTCGCCGCGGCACATCAGCGCGTCCGGATAGCTCAGCGCCGCCGCGCCGACCCGCACCAGCAGCTGGCCAGGCCCCGGCGCGGGATCGGCCAGCTCGACCAGCTCCAGCGCGTCAACCGGCGCGCCGAGCGAGGTGACCTGCCACGCCTTCATCGCCAACCCACCCTCTTCAGCGCCCGCAGCGTCGTGCCGAGGGTGCGTGTCCAGCGCTCGTCGGTGAGGCCGCGCGGCGTGCCGAGCCCCTGCAACCGCTGCACCGCGACGGTCTGCGTGTCGGTGAAGCGCAGCAGGCCCTCCCTGCCGTGCCGGCGGCCGAGGCCCGACTCGCCCATGCCGCCCATCGGCGAGTCGAGCGAGCCGTACGCCGCCGCGTAGCCCTCGTTGACGTTGACCGTGCCGGCCCTGATCCGCGCGGCCACCCGCGCGCCGCGGTCAGGGTCGCGCGTCCACACGCTGGCATTGAGGCCGTAGCGGGTCTCGTTCGCCAGGGCCACAGCATGTGCCTCGCTGTCGAAGCCGTACACCGAGACGACCGGTCCGAACGTCTCCTCGGCGAACAGCGTCATGTCCGCCGTGACGTCGGTGAGCACGGTCGGCTCGAAGAAGTACGGGCCGAGGTCCGGCCGGCCCTTGCCGCCGGCAAGAGCGGTCGCGCCCTTGGCGACGGCGTCCTCGACATGCTCGGTGACCGTGGCGAGCTGCCGTGCCGAGACCAGCGAACCCATGTCGGAGTCGAAGTCGAACCCGCTCGAGAGCCGCATGGCGTGCACCCGCTGCAGGAACTTGCCGAGGAACTCCTTGCGGATCCCGCTCGCCAGGTACATCCGTTCGATCGAGATGCACAGCTGCCCTGCGGAGGAGAAGCACGCCCGGACCGCGCACTCGGCCGCCTTGTCCAGGTCAGCGTCCTCGAAGACCACCATGGGGTTCTTGCCGCCGAGCTCCAGCGAGCAGCCGACGAGCCGCTGGGCGGCCCGCGCCGCGACCGTGCGACCGGTCGCCGTCGAGCCGGTGAAGCACACGTAGTCGGCCTGGTCGATGATCGCGCCGCCGATCACCGGACCGGGGCCGTACACCACCTGCCACAGGTCCTCGGGCAGCCCGGCCTCACGAAGCAGCCGGACGCCGGCCAGCGCGATCAGCGGGGTCTGGCCGTCCGGCTTGAGCACGATCGCGTTGCCGGCCATCACCGCGGCCAGCGCGTCCGTCATGGCCAGCGACAGCGGGTAGTTCCACGGTGAGATCACCCCGACGACACCCTTGGGGTGGTGCAACTCGTGGGTCTTGGTGAGTATCGGCAGCACGCCGGCCCTGCGTCGTGACCGCAGGAACCCCGGCCCCCGGCGCGCGTAGTAGCGCGCGGTGACGGCAAGGTCGGCGATCTCCTCGAAGGCGTGCTTGCGGACCTTGCCGGACTCCCACTGGATCAGGTCCAGCAGCCCTTCCTGCTGGTCGAGCACGAGGTCGTGGTAGCCGAGCAGCACCTCGGCGCGCCGGCGCGTGCTCGTCGCGGCCCACTCGCGCTGGGCGGCCCTCGCCCGCTCGAACGCGGTCGTCACGTCCTGCGGCGACGACACCGGCACGGCCGCGAGCGGCTCGCCGGTGAACGGCGCAACGGTGACCGCGGTCTCGCCGGTGCTGCTCACCACGCGGCCGAGGAGTTGCCTGACCAGCCGCTCGTCCAGCCGGTTCCGGGTCACTGCGGTCATGGCGTGCTCCTCCGTGCTCCTCCGTGCGGCCTACGGCGGCCTCCAAGTACCACCATTACCCCTGTTGATCATCGTTAAGTACCACCATTGTCGTCCTCCGACGCCGGTCGTAGTGGTTGTAGTTAAAGGCCCAACTTCGCCGCAATGGTGGTACTTGGAGGCACGCCATGGCTCACCGGGCCAGGGCGCGCAACCGCGGGAGCATGGCGCGCAACGCCTTGGCACGGTGTGAGCGTGCGTCCTTCTCGTCGGGGTCGAGCTCCGCGGAGGTACGGGTCTCACCGGCCGGCACGAAGATGGGGTCGTAGCCGAAGCCGTTGACGCCACGGGCCGCACGAACCAGGGTCCCCCGCCACGAGGCGCGCAGCACGTGCTCGGCACCCAAGGGCAGCACCAGGGCCGCCGCGCAGTCGAACTGCGCGCCGCGCCGGGCGTCCGGCACGTCGGCCACCTGCGCGAGCACGAGCTCGAGGTTGGCAGCGTCGGCACCGTGCCGGCCACACCACCGCGCGGACAGCACGCCGGGCATGCCGTTCAGGGCGTCGACGCACAGCCCGGAGTCGTCGGCCAGCGCTGGCAGCCCGCTGGCCGCCGCCGCGGCCCGCGCCTTGATCAGCGCATTGTCCTCGAACGTCGCGCCGTCCTCGACCGGCTCCTGGTACCGGCCGAGGTCGGGCAGCCCGAGGACCGTCAGCCCGGTCACGCCGTCGGCGGCCAGCAGCCGCCGCAGCTCGGCGAGCTTGTGCACATTCGCGGTCGCCAGCAACACCCTGGTCACGGCAGGGTTGCCGGGTACGGCTGCGCGAGCGCGGCGCGCTGGATGGCGGTGAGCTGTTGGCAGCCGACGAGCGCGGCGTCCAGCATCCGGTCGAGGGTGGAGCGCGGGAACGTCGCGCCCTCGCCGGTGCCCTGCAGCTCGACCAGGGTGCCGGCGTCGGTGGCCACCACGTTCATGTCCACCTCGGCCCGCGAGTCCTCCTCGTAGGACAGGTCAAGCCGCACCCGGCCGCCGACCACCCCGACGCTCACCGCGGCCACCGAGCAGGACAACGGCTGGGGGTCGTTGAGCTTGCGCGCCGCGCCGAGCCAGGTCACGGCGTCGGCCAGCGCGACGTAGGCGCCGGTGATCGCGGCCGTGCGGGTGCCGCCGTCGGCCTGGATCACGTCGCAGTCGATCGCGATGGTGTTCTCGCCGAGTGCGGCGAGGTCGATGCAGGCCCGCAGCGCGCGGCCGACCAGCCGGCTGATCTCGTGGGTGCGGCCACCGACCCGACCCTTCACCGACTCGCGGTCGGAGCGGGTGTGCGTTGCGGACGGCAGCATGGCGTACTCGGCGGTCACCCAGCCAAGGCCGGAGCCGGCCCGCCAGCGCGGCACCCCGGTCTGCACGCTCGCCGCGCACAGCACCCTGGTCCTGCCGAACTCCACGAGCACGGATCCCGCCGGCCAGTCCTGGTAGCCGCGGGTGATCCGCACGTCGCGCAGCTGGTCGTCGTTCCTACCGTCGGCTCTGGCCATTGGTGCACCTTACGGCGCGGCCGATGAACCCAGCCGTGATCCACGCCGTACGCTCCTGCCGTGGTGTTCACCCAGCCGGAGCTGATCACTATCGACGGCATCCCGGTGCATCCGCTGCTGGTACACGTGATCGTCGTGCTGTTGCCGCTGGCCGCGCTCGGCGGCCTGGTGATCGCGGCGCGGGCCACCTGGCGCCGCCGGTTCGGGCTCGCCGTGCTCGCCCTGACCGCGGTCGGCGTCGCCACCGTGCCGCTGGCCACCAAGACCGGCAACCAGCTCAAGAGCGTGCTGCCGGCCAACCCCGCCATCCAGCGGCATGCCGACCTCGGCAACAACCTGCTGCCGTTCGCGCTGGCGTTCGGCGTAGCCGTCCTGCTGCTGGTGATCGCGGGGCGGCTGGCCGACAGGGAGCGCGGCGCCGACACCGCAGCCGGCTCGTCCGGCAGCCGCGACACTGGCCGCGACAGAGCCGGTGACGGGGCCCGCGACGGTGGCCGCGACAGTGGCCGCGACGGGGCCGGCGACGGGGCCGTGCAGGTCACCAGAACGTGGCGGCGGATCGCCATCATCGCCGCCGCGCTCGTCGCCTTCACCGGCGTCGCCACCACCGTGCAGATCGTGCGGATCGGGCACTCCGGCTCGGCCGCCGTCTGGAAGGGCGTCGGCGGCGGCTCCTAGCACCCGCGGCCGTCCTACCTGCCAGAGCAGGGCTACACCTGGTAGCTGCCACCGGCGGCGACGAGCTCAACGGGGCCGCCGAACACGCCGCGGGCCTCCGCCAGCACGGCGGACGGCTCGGTCCACGGCGCGACGTGGGTGAGCAGCAGCCGTCCCACCCCCGCGGTCGCGGCCAGCCGCCCGGCCTGCACCCCCGACAGGTGCAGGTCCTTCGGCCGGCTGGGGTGCTCGGTCCAGGTGGCCTCGGCGAGCAGCACGTCGGCCCCGTTCGCCAGCGTGGACAGCTCCTCGCACGGGCCGCTGTCGCCGGTGTACACCAGGCTCCGGCCGCCGTGCCGCACCCGCAGCGCGTACGACTCGCACGGGTGCGCCACCGGTGCGCAGGTCAGCTCGAACGGTCCGATGTGGACGGTGCCGCCGGCCAGCGGCCGGACGTCGAAGACGTCGGACAGGTCCGTCCTCGCCAGCTCCGCTGCGGACGCCGCCGACGCCGCGGCCAGCCGGGACGCCGTCTCCGACGGCCCGTACACCGCCAGCCTGCGCCGCGGCAGCGGCGGCGACGGGTGGTAGCGCAGGTACACCACGAGCGCCGTCATGTCGGCGCAGTGGTCGGGATGCAGGTGCGAGAGCGCCACGCCGCCGAGGTCGAACGGGTCGAGGTGGCGCAGCATGGCGCCGAGCGTGCCGTTGCCGAGGTCCAGCCCGATCGTGAACTCGCCCGCCCGGACCAGGTAACCGGCCGCCGGCGAGTCGGGTCCCGGCAAGCTGCCGCTGCAGCCGAGCACGGTCAGGCGCATGCCGCTCATCCTGCACCGCCCCGGACGCCGGCCACTCCGACGCCGTCGAGCTGGGGGCCGAGGAAGCGGCGCGCCAGGCGGGCGAACTGGTCGGCGTCCCCGGTGGCGAGGAAGGCGTGCCGCGGCGGCTCGGCACGCTCGTACGCCTCCACGAGCAGGTCGTGCTCGGTGAGCACCCGCAGCACGTCCTTGGCGGTCTCCTCCGCCGAGGACACCAGGCTCACCTGGGGCCCGATCGCGAGCTGCAGGACACCGGACAGCAGCGGGTAGTGCGTGCAGCCGAGCACCAGGGTGTCCACGCCGGCGCGCTGCAACGGCTCGAGGTAGCCCTGCGCGAGCCCGAGCACCTGCCGGCCGGAGGTGATGCCGCGCTCGACGAAGTCCACGAACCGCGGGCAGGCCACGGACGTCACGCTCACGTGCGCCGCAGCGGCGAAGGCGTCGTCGTAGGCCCGCGAGGTGATCGTGGCCCTGGTGCCGATCACGCCGACCTGGCCGTTGCGGGTGGCCGCCACCGCGCGGCGCACTGCGGGCAGCACGACCTCGACCACCGGCACGTCGTAGCGCTCGCGGGCGTCGTGCAGGCACGCCGCCGACGCCGTGTTGCACGCCAGCACCAGCATCTTCACGCCGTCGGCGACCAGCGCGTCCGCCACGGCCAGCGCGTGCCGTCGCACCTCGGCGATCGGCAGCGGCCCGTACGGCCCGTTCGCGGTGTCCCCCACGTAGCGAAGCCGCTCGGCCGGCAGCTGGTCGAGGATCGAACGGGCCACGGTCAGCCCGCCGACCCCCGAGTCGAAGATCCCGATCGGGGCGTCGGCCGCTGGCTGCACGGCCGCCAAGGGTAGCCGGCTGAGCTAGGCCCAGAGCTGGCCGTCGAGGCGCTGCGCCGCCTCCTCGAGGTCGCCGCCGTAGGCGCCGGTTGACAGGTACTTCCAGCCGGCGTCGGCGACCACGAACACCACGTCGGCCGCGTCGCCGACGCCGGCGGCCTTCTCGGCGACCGCGAGCGCGGCGTGCAGCACGGCGCCGGTGGAGATGCCGGCGAAGATTCCCTCGACCTCGAGCAGCTCGCGGGTACGGCGCAGCGCGTCGTAAGAGCCGACCGAGAACCGGCCGGTCAGCACGTCCGGGTCGTACAGCTCCGGCACGAACCCCTCGTCGAGGTTGCGCAGCCCGTACACCAGCTCGCCGTACCGCGGCTCGGCCGCGATGATCTGCACGTCCGGCTTGTGCTCGCGCAGGAACCGGCCGACGCCCACCAGCGTGCCCGTCGTGCCGAGGCCGGCGACGAAGTGGGTGATCCACGGCAGGTCGCGCAGGATCTCGGGCCCGGTCGTGCAGTAGTGCGCCTCCACGTTGGCCGGGTTGCCGTACTGGTAGAGCATCACCCAGTCCGGGTGCTCGGCCGCGAGCTGCCGCGCCACCGCGACCGCCTGGTTCGAGCCACCGGTAGCCGGCGAGTAGACGACGTGCGCGCCGTAGGCCTCCAGCAGCTGGCGACGCTCGACCGAGGTGTTCTCCGGCATCACGCACACCAGCCGGTAGCCGCCGAGCTTGGCGGCCATCGCCAGCGAGATGCCGGTGTTGCCCGAGGTCGGCTCGATGATGGTGTCACCGAGCTTGAGCCGGCCATCGCGCTCGGCGGCACGCAGCATGGCCAGCGCGGGCCGGTCCTTGATCGAGCCGGTGGGATTGCGGTCCTCCAGCTTGGCCCACAGCCGCACGCTGTTGCTCGGCGACAGCCGCGGCAGCCCGACCAGCGGGGTGTCGCCGAGGGAGTCCAGCAGGGAGTCGTAGCGGGCCATGGACTACCCGCCAGCGACGGCCGGCAGGATCGTCACGGTGTCGCCGTCGGCCACCGCGGCCTCGAGGCCGCCGGCGAACCGTACGTCCTCGTCGTTGACGTAGACGTTGACGAAGCGGTGCAGCGAGCCGTTGGTGACCAGCCGTGCCTTGATGCCGGAGTGCTTGCCGTCCAGGTCGTCGATGAGCTCGGCCAGCGTCTTGCCGGTCGCCTCGACGGTCTTGGCGCCGTCGGTGTGCGTGCGCAGGATGGTCGGGATGGAGACCGAAACAGCCACGGGGGGTTCTCCTCTTGGAGCGGGTGGAGGTGGGCGGTCGCAGGCGCGCTACCGACAGTCGGGCACGTCGTCCGCGCCGGTGTGCGCGAACATGTACGACTCGACCACCTCGACCGGTTCCTCGGTGACGCGACCGTCGACGATCCGGTACGACCGCAGCTCGTGCTCGGCCGGATTCCGGGTCGACACCAGCACGTAGTGCGCGTCCGGCTCGCTGGCCAGCCCGATGTCCGTGCGCGACGGGTACGCCTCGGTCGCCGTGTGCGAGTGGTAGATCACCACGGGCACCTCGTCGTTGCGCGCCATCTCGCGGTAGAGCCGCAGCAGGTCGCCCGACTCGAACTCGTAGAACGTCGGCGACCTGGCGGCGTTGACCATGGGGATGAACCGCTCCGGCCGGTCCGAGCCGTCCGGCCCGGCGATCACGCCGCAGGCCTCGTCCGGATGGTCGCGGCGTGCGTGCGCCACCATCGCGTCGACGAGGTCCCGCCGGATCACCAGCACGCCGTCCATGGTACGGAAACCTCACCCCCGCTGTATGGAGCGCGGTGAGAAGGCGGACGGGTAGCGGTCGCGGTACGCGGGGACGCCGGCGACGGAGGTGGCGGCGAGGACGCCTCGGACCACCGCGGTGGCGAAGACGTCGGCCGCGGCGGCGCACAGGGCGTTGACCGCCACCGGTCCGTCCGGGGCAGCCGCGGTGCCGGTGGCCAGCGCGAAGACCGTGTCGCCGTCGAAGAGGGAGTGCGCGGGGCGGACGGCGCGGGCTAGGCCGTCGTGGGCGACCATGGCCAGCCGCCGGCACTGCGCCTTGGTCAGCGCGGCATCGGTGGCGACCACCCCGATCGTGGTGTTGAGGCTGCTCCCCGGCGGCGCGGCGGCGGCAGCGGCCCGCACCTGCGCCGGGTCGGGCGGAACCAGGCCGAGGTCGGCGGCCACCCAGGGCAGCCACGGCAGCCCGGTCGCCGGGTCGATCACCTCGCCAGCCGGGTTGGCCGCGACCACCGCGCCGACCGTGTGCCCGGTGTCCAGCACGGTGCCCAGCATGGTGCCCAGCACGGTGCTCGCGGTGCCGACGCCGCCCTTCAGCCGTCCCGCGGTGGCACCGGCGCCGGCGCCGACGCTGCCCTCCGCCGGCGGCTGCGCGCTGGCCGCCGAGGCCGCTGAGGCCGCCGAGGCCGCCGAGCCGAAGGAGGCGTCCGGCACGTTGAGCCATGATCCCATCGGCAGGTCGAACAGCACGGCGGCCGGCACGATCGGCACCACCTCGTGTGCGGCGGCGCCGACCCGGAAGCCGCGGCCGCGCTCGGCGAGCCAGCGCATCGCGCCGTCGGCGGCGGCCAGCCCGTATGCGCTGCCGCCGCATAGCAGTACGGCGTCGACGTGCTCGACAAGGTTGGACGGGTCGAGCAGGTCCGTCTCCCTGGTCCCCGGCCCGCCACCACGGACGTCGACGCCGCCGACGGTCCCCGGCGGCGCCAGCACCGCGGTCACGCCGGTGGCCCAGCCGTCGCCGATGCGGTGGTGGTGGCCGACCAGCACGCCGGCCACGTCGGTGATCGAGCCGGCGCTCACCGCTGGCCGGACATGGCGTGCACGAGCGTCTCCTGCACGTAGGTGAGCCAGTGGTAGACACCGAGGTGCGGCGCCATCGGGTCGTCGAAGGGCAGCTCGTCCGGCATGTCCTCGGTCACCTCGAGCACCGTGCCGAGGGCCAGCCGCACGTCGTTGAGGGCCGACAGCCAGGCGTGGCCCTCCTCGATGCTCAGCCGCACCCGGCCGCCGTCCGGGGGGCAGGTGTTCAGCACGAGCGCGGCCACCCCGTCCTTGACGTCGATCAGCTCGGGCTCGTGCAGCGAGCGCAGCCCGCCGGCCAGGCTCGGGTCCTCGCGGGTGAAGTCGGGCAGCAGCCTGGCGAGCACCCGGTCGTCCGGCGCGGTGGACGGGCCGGTCCTGATGCCGGTGATCGCGGCCAGCTCGTCGGCCGGCGCCTGCGCCGAGCGGGCCGCCAGGATCTCCCTGATCTGCCCGACCAGCGCGCGCAGCAGCTGGGCCTCCTGCCGCTCGAGGGTGGCGACCACATGGTCGTCCGCACCTCGCCGCCACTGTTTCATCGCGGGCCACCCGCACCCGGGTTCAACCGCGGGCCACCCGCACCCGGGTTCAACCGCGGGCCACCCGCACCCGGGTTCAAGGCCGCTCCATGGTCGCCCACAGCCCGGCGGCGTGCAGCTTGGCCACGTCGACCTCGACCTTGTCCTTCGAGCCGGCCGAGACGATCGCCTTGCCCTTGTAGTGCACGTCCAGCATCAACTTCGTCGCCTTGTCCTTGGGGTAGCCGAACAGCTTCTGCAGGACGTAGGTCACGTAGGACATCAGGTTCACCGGGTCGTTCCAGACGATCGTCTGCCATGGCGTGTCGTCGGCACCGATCTCGTCGACCTCAGATCGCTCAAGCTCGACGGGCGAGGTCATGGCTCCATAATTCCACGACTGCGGCGCTCGCCGGCACCGGCCGGTTGCCACGAACTCGACGCCAGCGGGGTCGAGGCGGCCCAAAACCCCGCTCGTGTCGAGTTCGTGGACGGCGGCCAGGCGCCGATCGACCACAATGAGGCGTGTGATCAACGGCTCGACGGCGCTGCTGACCGACCACTACGAGCTGACCATGGTGCGCAGCGCGCTGGCCGACGGCATGGCGCAGCGGCGCTGCGTGTTCGAGGTGTTCGCGCGGCGGCTGCCGCAGGGACGCCGGTACGGCGTGGTCGCCGGCACCGGCCGGCTGCTGGACGCGCTGGAGGCGTTCCGTTTCGGGCCGGCGGAGCTGGACGCGCTGCGCGCAGCGGACGTGGTGGACGAGCCGACCCTGCGCTGGCTCGGCGGCTACCGGTTCGGCGGCGACGTGGACGGCTACCCGGAGGGCGAGCTGTACTTCCCCGGCTCGCCCGTGCTGACGGTGTCCGGCGGGTTCGCCGAGTCCGTGCTGCTGGAGACGCTGGTGCTCTCGGTGCTCAACCACGACAGCGCGGTGGCCTCGGCCGCGGCCAGGATGGCCACCGCGGCCAAGGGCCGGTCCATGATCGAGATGGGCAGCCGCCGCACCGA
>Ga0210378_10001021_pt1 | contig 14700 bp, 8 predicted proteins | sample PLM1_60_b1redo_FD_155465 | JGI IMG/M metagenome (GOLD analysis project Ga0210378, IMG submission 155465) | Groundwater sediment microbial communities from an aquifer in East River, Colorado, USA - PLM1_60_b1 redo | ecosystem: Environmental > Terrestrial > Soil > Riparian zone | place: USA: East...
GACCTGGCCGACGAGGCGACGGCCTGTGCGCGGGCGCTTGGGTTCTGGCGCGACGGCCGGCAGCGGCGTGCGCTGGCAGTGCTGGCCCGGGAGGCGGCCCGCAACCCGCTGCTGCCGCAGGTCCACTACCTGTACGGGCTGGTCCTGCTCGATGGCGGACGCCCCGCGGAAGCGTTGGCGGCCTTCCGCCGGTGCACGTACGCCGATCCCGGGTTCGCGCTCGGGCACCTGGGGCAGGCCGGCCTGCTCGCCCGGGCCGGGCAGCGGCGGCGCGCCGGCACAGCGCTGGACAACGTGGCCCGGCTGGTGGCGGACCTGGACCGGGACGTCCCGGTCCTGGACGTCCTGGACGGGGATGGCCTGCGGGCGGCGGAGGTCCGCGAGCTGATCGCGGCGCAGCAGGCGCTGCTCGGTCCGGGGACCGAACCGAAGGCGGGCCGTGGCTGACCGGGCGGCTCGGCCGGACCCGCCGACCGTGGCGCGGGTCTTGGAGGAACGCGCCCACGCCCTGGCCAGGCCGCTGCGCGGCGAGGTGGCCGGGGAGATGGTGGAGTTGGTGGTGCTGGCGGTCGGGCCGGAGCGGTACGGGCTGGACACCGGGCACGTGGTCGAGGTCCAGGCGCTGTCCGGGCTGGCCCGGGTCCCGGGCCTTCCCGCGGTCTGGGCCGGCATCGTGAACCTCCGGGGGACGCTGTGGCCGGTGCTCGACCTGCGCCGCTTCCTCTCGCTGCCGGAGCCCGGTGAGCCGGCGGGACCGAGGAAGGTGGCGCTGGTCGCCGGCGCGGGGCTCACCGTCGGCCTGCTGGTCGACGACGCGCTGGGGACCGCGCGGATCCCGGTGTCGCGGATCGGACCCCCGCTGATGGGGGTGTCGGGGGCGACCCGGGGGGAGGTCCGGGGCGTGACCGCGGACCTGCTCACCGTGCTGGACGTCGAGACCCTACTGGCCGACCCCGGGCTGGTCGTGCGGGAGGAGTCAGCGTGAAGATCCGCGCGAAGGTCCTGCTGGCATTCGGTGTGCCGACGTTCGTCACGCTGGTCTCCAGCGTGATCCTGTTCCAGGCCATTACTCGGAGCCTGCACACCTCCGAGCAGGTGCGGCACACCGAACAGGTGATCGCCGGCGCCAACCATCTGGTCAGAGCGGCGGTCGACGCCGAAACCGGCGAGCGTGGATTCGTCATCACCGGCGACAACGCGTTCCTGGCCCCCTTCGCTGCGGGGAACACCACGTTCACCACGACAGCCCCACAGCTTCGGGTGCTCGTCTCGGACAACCCGCCGCAGGTGGCGCGGGTCGACCAGATGATCGAGCTGCACCAGCGGTGGAACGATAAGGCGGCCACCCCAGAGATCGCCGCCCGCCGAGCCGGCGGCACCGGCAAGGCGGCGAGGCTCATCCAGGCGGGGACCGGCAAAGGCTTGGTCGACCAGCTGCGGGCGGTGGCCGGGGCCTTCATCGCGACCGAACAGGACCTCCAGCGGACCCGCACCGCGGCCAGCGACGCCGCGTCGGGTGCGGCGCGGCTGCTGACCGTCGCCGGGCTCGGCCTAGTGGTGCTGCTCGGGATCGGGATCGGCCTCGGCCTGTCGCGGCGGCTGTCGGGCAACGCCCGCGCGGTGACGGGGGCCGCGCAGGCGCTGGCCGCCGGCGACACCACCATCCGCGCGGAGGTCCGAAGCTCGGACGAGATCGGGGAGCTCGCCACCGCGTTCAACGACATGGCCGACCGCCTGGTGGCCGCCGCCCAGGCCGAGCGTGACAGCAGCGAGGCCCTGCAGGCCGCGGTGGGCGAGTACTCGGCGTTTGCGGCCCGGGTCGCCGCCGGCGATCTCACGGTGGAGGTCGCCGCCAACGGCAGCCAGCAGCTGCGGGTGCTGTCGGAGAACCTCAACGGCATGGCCAGCGGCCTGGCCGAGCTGTCCGGGCAGGTGCGCGACGGCGCCGCCCAGATCGGCTCCGGCACCGCGGAGATCCTGGCGGCCGTCAGCCAGCACACGGCCACCGCCAGCGAGCAGTCCGCGGCGATCAGCGAGACCTCGAGCACGGCGCAGGAGGTCAGGGCCGCCTCCGAACAAGCCGCCAAGAAGGCCAAGGAGGTGGCCGAGCTCGCCCAGGCGTCGGTCGAGGTGAGCGACCGGGGAACGGAGGCGGTGGAGGCCATCGCCCGGGCCATGGAGCAGATCCGGGAGCGGGTCGAGGCGATCGCCCGAGACATCCTGGCGCTCTCCGGGCAGAGCCAGCAGATCGGGGAGATCGTCGCAACCGTGAACGACCTGGCCGACCAGTCGAACATCCTGGCGCTGAACGCCAGCATCGAGGCGGCCAAGGCCGGCGAGCACGGCAAGGGCTTCGCTGTCGTGGCAACCGAGGTCCGCAACCTGGCCGACCAGTCCAAGCAGGCCACCGGCCAGGTCCGGGCGATCCTGGGCGACATCCAGCAGGCCACGACCGGTGCGGTGCTGGCCACCGAGCAGGGCACCAAGGTGGTCGAGGAAGGGCAGGCGCTCGTTCTGCGCGCCGGTGAGGTGATCCGCAGCCAGGCCGGCACCATCCGCGAGGCGGCCCACGCCGCCCGGCAGATCGCCGCCTCCGCGCACGAGCAGAGCGTCGGCATGGACCAGGTCGCCCGGGCCATGAGGGACCTGACCGAGGGCACCACCCAGTTCGTGGCCGGGGCCCGGCAGTCGGAGCTGGCCGCGGAGGACCTCAACCGGCTGGCTCAGCGGCTCACCTCGGTCACCGAACGGTACCGGGTGTAGGGCGTGTCCGAGCTGGAGGGCGACGACCTGCTCGGCCCGCTGCTGGCGACGTTCGCGGCCGAGGCCGCGGAGCGGCTGCAGGCGATGAACCGGCACCTGCTGGCGCTGGAGCGGGGCGAGGGCGATGCTCTGCTCGGCGCCGAGCTGTTCCGGGAGGCGCACAGCATGAAGGGGGCCGCGCGGGCGGTGAACCTCGCCGACGTCGAGGGACTCGCGCACGAGTTGGAGGACATCTTCGCCGGCCTGAAGACCGACCCGGGCAGGCCCGGCCAGGCCGGGTTGGAACGGGCCTACCAGATGCTGGACGCCATCGCGGCCCTGGTCGCGGCCGCGACCGCCGCCGTGCCGGGCGGCCCTGCCGGCGGCTCGTACCCGACCGGCGCGGACGGGCCGGCGGAGGCCGCCACGTCCGGCGGGTGGGAGGCCGGGCTGCCGCACCTGCCGGGGGAAACGGTCCGGGTCGCCACCGCCAAGCTGGACGCCCTGATGGCCCAGGTGGGTGAACTGCTGGTCACCCGGATCGGGGTCGAGCAGCGGCTGGCCGACGTTCGCGCCCTGGACGCTGTGCTCGCGGCCTGGGAGTTAGCCTGGAGCAGGTCGCGGCGCCGCGAACAGCGGCCTGGGTCGGACCCCGGCGGCGCGGTGGTCCCGGAGGAAAGCCGGGCGCGGCTCGGGGACGCCCGGACGTCGCTGGGCGGGTTCCGGCGCGGGCTGGAGGCCGACGTCCGCAGGATGGCCCAGGTCACCGCCGACCTCCACGACGACGTGCGGCGGACCCGGATGGTCCCGGTCGCCGCGGTGTTCGAGGTCTTCCCCAGGATGGTCCGCGACCTTGCCCGGGCCAGCGGAAAGGAGATCACCCTCCGGGCCGAGGGCGGCCAGACCGAAGTCGACCGCTCGGTGCTCGAACAGGTCAAGGACCCGCTCACCCACCTCCTGCGGAACTGCGTCGACCACGGGATCGAGCCGCCGGAGGCGCGCGCCGGCGCGGGCAAGCCGCGGCACGGAACGATCTGCCTGTCGGCCTGGCAGCGGAACGACATGCTGGTCGTGGAGGTGGCCGACGACGGAGCCGGGATCGACCCGGCCCGGGTGCGCGCGGCCGCCGTCCAGGAGGGCCTGCTCGGGGCCGAGGCCGCCGAGGACCTATCCGACCGGGAGGCGATCGGCCTGGTCTTCCGGTCCGGGCTGTCCACCAGTCCTCTGGTCACCGACCTGTCCGGGCGGGGCGTGGGCCTGGACGTCGTCCGCGACGCGGTCGAGCGGCTGCACGGGTCGATCGACGTGCACAGCACCGCCGGCCGCGGCACGACCTTCGTCCTGTCGCTGCCACTGTCCGTGTCCACCATGCACTGCCTCCTGCTCCAGGCGGGAGGTCAGACCTTCGCGCTGCCGGCGACGCTCGTCCAGCGGGTGCTGCGGGTGCCGGCCGAGACGGTCGGGCGGGCCGAGGGTCGGGCGGTCGTCCGGGTCGGCGACCGCCCGGTCGCGCTGGCCCGGCTCGCGGACGTGCTGGGCGTCGAGGCCGCCGCCGACGGCGCCGACCCCGGCTCGACCCGACCGGCGGCCGTCCTGAGCATCCAGGGCGTGCAGGTGGCGCTGCTGGTAGAACGCCTGGCCGGGACGCACGAGCTGGTGGTCAAGAGCCTGCCGCCGCCACTGTCACGGGTACGGCACATCGCCGGTGCCGCCGTCCTGGGCACGGGCGAGGTGGCGATGATCCTGAACGCCGCCGACCTGGTGGCCTCCGTCGAGCGGGGCGAACCCCACCCGCCGGCGACGCCGGCCCACCCCGACAGCGGGCCGGCGACCATCCTGGTCGCCGAGGACTCCATCACCACCCGGACGCTGGAGAAAAACGTGCTGGAGGCCGCCGGCTACCGGGTCGAGGCGGCGGCCGACGGGCTGGCCGCCTGGAGCCTGCTGCGTTCGAGCGACTGCGACCTCGTCGTCGCCGACATCGAAATGCCAGGGATGGACGGCTTCGAGCTGACCGCCAAGATCCGCGCCGACCCGCGGCTGGCGGACCTGCCGGTCGTGCTGGTGACCTCGCGGGACTCCCGCGAGGACCACGAGCGCGGCGCCCTGGTGGGCGCGGACGCCTACATCGTCAAGGGTGGGTTCGACCAGAGCCGGCTGATCGACACCATCCGGCGGCTGACATGAGCCGCGAGCAGCGTGCACGGGGCGAGCGCGGGGACGACGAGATCGGTGTGCTGGTGGCCGACGACTCGCCGGTGGCCCGGCGGCTGCTCGTCCACATCCTGGACCGCGACCCGGGACTCCGGGTCGCGAGCGAGGCCGCCGACGGCGCCGAGGCCGTCCGGCTCGCCGAGCGGCTGCGGCCCGACGTCATCGTGATGGACGTGATGATGCCGCTGCTGGACGGCCTGCAGGCCACCCGGAAGATCATGGAGACGCGGCCGACCCCCATCGTGCTGGTCAGCGCCGACTTCGACTCCCGGGACATGACCAGATCCTTCGAGGCGCTGCAAGCCGGGGCGCTGACCATCCTCGGCAAACCCCCAGGGCCCCAGCACCCCCGGTACGCCGAACAGGCCGCCGCCCTCACCACCACCGTCAAGCTGATGGCCGACGTCAAGCTGGTCCGCCGGCGCACGCCCGGCCTGGCTCCCGGCGGGGCTCCCGGCCTGGCTCCCGGCCTGGCTTCCGGCGGGGCGCCCGCCACCACCGGCCCCGCCCCGCAGGCGGCCCGCCGGCCCGTCGCCGTCGCGGCGATCGCCGCCTCCACCGGCGGCCCCGCAGCCCTGGCCGCGATCCTCGCTGGGCTACCCGACGGCGCGCCGGTGCCCATCCTGGTCGTGCAGCACATCGCGCCCGGGTTCCACCAAGGCCTGGTGAACTGGCTCGACCGCGTCTCACCGCTGGCCGTACGGCTGGCCCGCGACGGCCAGCCGCTGCGCGCCGGGGAGGTGCTGGTCGCGCCGGCGGACGCGCACCTGGGCGTCACCAGCCGCGGCCGGGTCGCGCTCAGCTACGACCCGCCGATCGGCGCGCACCGGCCGTCGGCCACCCACCTGTTCCGGTCCGTCGCCCAGGCCTACGCGGCCGGTGCCGTGGCGGTGGTGCTGACCGGCATGGGCGACGACGGGGCGGCCGGGCTGCGGGCGCTGAAGGGCGCCGGCGGGATAGTACTGGCCCAGGACGAGACCACCTGCGTGGTCTACGGCATGCCTCGGCAGGCCGCGGCGACCGGAGTGGTCGACCAGGTCCTGCCGCTGGGCCAGATCGCCGGCGCGCTGGCGTCGGCCTGGAAGACAGGCGAGCCGTGACCGCGAAAAGCATCCTGGTGGTCGACGACAGCCCGACGCAGGCCGAGCGGCTCCGGCTGCTGCTCACCCGGGAGGGCTACCGGGTCGAGACGGCGCCGAACGGGAAGGAGGGCCTGCGCACCGCGGTCGCCCGCCCGCCGGACCTCATCGTCTCCGACGTCACCATGCCGGAGATGGACGGGTTCGAGTTCTGCCGAGCCATGAAGTCCAGGCCCACCAGCAGCGGCGTCCCCCTCATCCTGCTCACCGCGAGATCATCGCCCGCCGACATCATCACCGGGCTGGAATGCGGCGCCGACAACTTCATCCCCAAGCCCTACGAAGACACCTACCTGCTGGACCGGATCCGCCGCGTCTTCGAGCAATTGGAGCACCGGAAACGGGACCGCCTCGACATGGAGGTAGTCCTCACCGTCCGCGGCAGAAAGATCACCGTTACCGCGGACCGGCAGCAGATCATCGAACTCCTCTTCGCCACCTTTGAAGAGGTCAGCAGGCAGCACGACGAACTCACCCGCGCCAACCGGGAGCTGCGGCTGGCCCGGGCAGAAGCCGACCGGGCCAACCGCGCCAAGAGCGAGTTCCTGTTCCGGGTCAGCCACGAGCTACGCACCCCGCTCAACGCCATCCTCAGCTTCACCCAACTCATCCACACGATCGACCTCCCAGCCGAAGACCAGGAGTTCGTCCGCCTGATCGTCTCGGCCGGGCAGCACCTGCTCGAGCTGATCAAGGACCTGCTCGACCTCGGCCGCATCGAGGAGGGCCAGCTGACCCTCGCTCTCGAGCCCGTCTGCACCCGAGACGTCTTCCAGGAGACAGCCGAACTCCTGCAGCCCCTCGCCGCCGAACGCGGCATCACCGTCGACGCCGAACCCACCGCACCCAGCCCGTACGTCATGGCCGACCACCAGCGGCTCAAGCAGGTGCTGATAAACCTCACCTCCAACGCCATCAAATACAACCGGGACGCCGGACACGTCACCCTCGACTGCCGGACCACCCAACCCGGCCGGGCCCGCATCGAGGTCACCGACACCGGCGCCGGGATCCCGCCGGAGCACCTCGGACGGCTGTTCGCCCCCTACGACCGCATCGGAGCCGACAAGACCCACGGCATCGAGGGCACCGGCCTCGGCCTGGCCCTGTCCAAGGGACTGGTCACCGCGATGGGCGGGGACATCGGCGTACACAGCACGGTCGGCGCGGGCAGCACCTTCTGGGTCGAACTGGCGCTCACCGAAGACCCGCACGCCGCCGGGTAGCGACCGCGCCCCCGTGCCTCCCCCAGCCGGAACCCCGGTCACAGGCTGCTGCACACCCGGAGGACGCCGTCGGCAAGCTGGTCGTCGGAGGACAGGCTGGCGGTCGCCGGCGTGGTCCATGCCTGAAGGGTGCCATCTCAGGGTGTCGGGCGCTGGGGCCCCGGCGGCGATGCCGCGTGCGGCGGGGATAGGGACCGCCGGCGTCGTCGTACGCGGCGCTCCGCCTCGGCCGGCGGCCTGGCTACCTGCCGACGAGGAGCAAGTGGCCCTGGCCGTTCGTGGTGAGCAACTGGCGGGCCGTCTTCTGAACCATTGCCCGCCGTGTGTTCGGGTTCAGGCCGCGCGCTGGTACTCGTGAATGAGCCCGCCGAGGACGTCGATGCGGTCGACCCGCCTGGCCGGCCCGGGCGGTACGGCCGGCGCCGGTGTGGGTTGCTGCACGGCGAGGTACAGGCCGCGGTGCGGCCTGGCAGTGTTGTAGTGCCGCAGGTAGGCGCCCAGCACACGGTGGAGGTGCCGGCGGTTGATGATCAGGATCCAGTCGAGGCACTCGGTTCGGACGGTGCGCACCCACCGCTCGGCATACGCATTCGCGGTGGCCGCCCGCGGAGGGATCTTCAGCACCTGCACGCCGGCCGCGGCGAACACCGCGTCGAACCCTCCCGTGAACTTCGCGTCCCGGTCCCGGACCAGAAACCGGAACCGGTCGGCCCGCTCGCCGAGATCCATCAGCAGGTTGCGGGCGGCCTGCACCACCCAGTCTCCGGTCGGATGGGCGGTGATCCCGGCCAGATGCAACCCGCCGGCGCTCCACCTCCATCACAAACAGTACATACAGCCGCCGCAGCCGGACGGTCTCCACGGTGAAGAAGTCCACCGCCAGCGTTCCGGCCGCCTGCGCGCGCAGGAACTGCACCCAACTCGCACCGCCACGCCGGGGCGCTGAACCCAGCCGGTGGCGGCGCAGGACCCGGCGCACCGTCGTCGCGGACACCGCCAGCCCGAGCTTGCGGCACTCCCCCACGATCCGCGCGTACCCCCACCGAGAGTTCTCCCGGGCCAGCCGCAGCACGACCTCGACCACGTCCGGGTCCACACCACGGCGGCGCCGGCCGGTCCGTGGGTAGGTCCACCGGCGGGCCACCAGCTCGCGGTGCCAGCGCACCAGCGTGCCGGGGGTGACCAGGAAGGCCGGCCACCGGTCGCGGGGCAGCAGCCGGGCCAGCATCGCCAGCACGACCCGGTCCGATGGGGTGAACTGTGGCCGGCGGACCTGCCGCCGCAGCACCATCAGCTGGTGGCGGAGCACCGCGATCTCCACGTCCTTCGCGTCCGGCGTCGGACGGCCAGACCCAGCAGCCGCCGAACAAGCACCAGACCCAGCGTGCGCACCACCATGACCAGCGATCATGCCAGCCCGCGTCGCCGCAGGTCACAGCCCCTACCCTGAGGTGGCACCCTTCAGGCTGGCGCCGGCCGGACGACGGCACTGGAGAGCGGCGAGCGCTTCGAGCAGGGCCGAGCCCATGGTGCACTGGCCCGGATCGAGCGGGAGCTCTTACGCTCGGAGGACCATCGTCGCACGGCGTACGCACTGTTCCGCGAATTCGGCATCCCCGAGGCCGACGCCCGGCCCGATGTGCTCAGGAGGAGCGAATGATCGCGTCCAAGCCGCCCGACCCCGACGCCGCCGCCAGCTCCGCGGACTCGGTGCGGCTGCGGCCATCCCTTGAGGCCACGGTCGATCAGATCGTCAACGACGCGCGGCGAGAGGTACGCCGGAGGCATGCATTTCACCTGAGTCCGGCTGGTCCGGCTAGACCATCGATAGTGGACATCCGGCGTGTGTGCACCCGCCAGGCGACCGCCACAACGACGAGGCCTATGACGCCCAGCCCTGCGCCCCGGGTGACCGCCAGGAATATGAAGCCGCCTGACAGCCAGTACAAGAATCCGAGCGCGGCCGGGCACAGGACTACCAGCCACGCCAGCACACGGACCGGCAGCGTCAGACCGTCGGTGTCCGTATGCTCAGGCGCAGCGCGCCACCAGGCCGCCACCCAGACTATGAGGATCGCGACGCCGGCGAAGTCGCTGATGTGCTGCGCCCACTGATATCCTATGAACGGGCCGTGACGTGACGCCAGCCACGAGACATGCTGTGGTCCCCACATCCAGTCGTGGGTGAAGCTGTCCCAGACGAGATGGGTCGCCGCGCCGAGCAGCACGGCCGCCACGACGCGGCCGATGCGGCCCGACTGTGCACAGTGGAATGCAACCCCGGCGGGAGCGCGATCCGGAAGGCGAGCGCGCAACGCCTGGGGCGCGATGGCGACGACGGCCGGGCCGAACAGCGCCTGCCACAAGACGAAGCCGACCACGCCGATCGCCAGGTCGATTGTCAAGAGCCCCAACGGTGTGTGGGCGAAATGGACAACCGCCGGGATCGGCAGCATCATCGGCATATCGGGCGCGACGCTGCCCATCACCAGGGCCGAGCCCGGAAGACCCCAGCGGACCAACGGAAGTACCGCGGCCGGGTGACTCCCAGTGAAAGGCATGCCCGATTCTAGCTCGCGGGCGCCGCCGCAGCACTCGGCCTAGAGGGTCGGCCGAATGGCCGCCCGCGCCGAGGGAGTCCGCGTCGACGCTGATCCCCGGGTCCCGGCGCCGATCGGCTCGGGATCGGGCTCCGGTCGGACGTAGACCGGGTGCTGCGAAACCGCTCGATGGGATCGATGTGGGGACCGGCAGGGAAGATCACGACGGCGGACGCCCATGGCTCCTGGTCTCGGGTTGCCTCGCCCGCGTCCAAGCCCTTTTGAACACGCACCGACTGCGGCCAGTCGCCGATGGTTGGTGGCCCAAAGCCTGCGCGTGCCCGCTCCGTCTGGCTCTCGAAGCCGCGATCACCGCGTACCGGGAGGCTACGATTCCGACCCTTCGCGCAACGCCATAACGGCCGAGCGAAGCTACTCCTCTTGCGTCGGCGCGTACCCGCCGATCTGGTCCGGCGCACCACCTACGCTTGGCGGCGCTCTCCCAGGCGACACACCACCAATGCTACGAGACGGGCGCATCAGCGGCTGAGCTTCGCGTGCCGCCCGGTGACACCTCGCAAGTCGTCGCCGAACTCGGCCGGATATGGGCTCAGTGGCGGATATTGCCCTCGGCGCAGCCCCCGGGACCGTCATGGCGCTCCGGCGCACATGCTGGCGACCTCGACGTAGGTGAGGCGCCCGGCGGCCAGGTGCCGCTTCTGCTCGTCGTCGAGTTGGATCGCGACGTTCTCGAAGCCCGGCCGCAGCGTGCTCACCGCCAGCTCGCAGTGGTGATCGTCGGTGTTGGCTGAACCGGCGATAACCCACTTGTAGGCCCCGGCCTCCGGCAGTCCCGACGGCGGCGGTGCCGGCGACCAGTTGCGCGCCTTCACCGCCTGCTGGAGGTCGACACCGGCCGGGCCGACGAAGTACAGCAGGGTCGCCTCGCCCTTGTGCTTCTCGGCCAGCTTGCGATAGCCGTCGATCTTTACGGTGTCCGCCAGATCGCGCCCGGCCCTCGTGTCCGGTGAGGCGCAGCCGGACACGAGGAGGAGGGCCGCCGTGGCGGCGGCGAGGCCGCCACGGCAGAGCGTTTCTATACGTAGCATACTCCGCTCGCACATTGGTCCGCGTAGTAGTAACCGATCCATCGCTGCGCTCGGGCCACCTGTTTCAGGTAGACGTCGTTGAGACGCCGGCTCTCGTCGCCCATCGGCGACCGACCGGTGGCCACCTCCAGCATGTTCCCCGCCCCGGCCCGGTAACCCATGCGAATCAGTTCCTCCCTCGAGTACGTCGTGTTGAGCTGGGCCGGCAGCTTCGCTCCGAGATCCATCATCCGGTAGGCCATCGCGTCGATGTTCAGCTTGGGATTGTCCAGCAGTTCGTCCCAACTGCCGCCCAGTTGGGGATGCGCCGCCTTGGTCTCCTCGAAGGTCTGCTTGTCGAAGTTGGCCAGCCCGATCGACGCCTCGTCGCCCTGGCCGCCCAGCCATCCGCCCAGCGGGATCAGCGGGCTGAGCAGCCCCCACCACGGGTTGGTCATGTTCTTCTGGAAATTCTGCATCGTGCGGCAGCCGCCGGCACCGGCGATGTCGAGGCAACGGTAGCTCTCCATCATGAAGTTCGCCAGCAGGTACTTCGGGTCGACCCCCAGCCGCCGGGCCGTCTCCAGGATATCGGGGATGTACTGCTCGAAACCGCCGCCACCATAGTCCGGCGGATCCCAGCTCGTACCCTGCAGGCGGCCGGCCTGCCGCTCGCAGTCCTCGGGTCCGCTGCACTCAAGGATGACGGTGTCGTCCTCCAGCGGCCGGTGCCCGTCCAGCTCGACGCTGCTGATCGGGTTGCCGCCGCCGAAGGCGTACCGGTTGCCGGTGAACGGGTCCGTGGCCAAGTGCAGGTCGGCCAGGGCACCGTTGTAGCTGTCGCGGGTCAGGAACCGGTTCAGACCCGGACTGTAGTCTCGGAAACCCATGTCGTACGTGCCGCTGTGCTGGTCCCAGCGCTTGGCGTTGAACCGGTACGCGTTGTACGGCTCCTTCGTGGGATCGGCCGTGTCCGGCTTGTCGACGCCGGTGAACTGAGCGTCGTCGTTCTTGCCGTACGCGGTGTAGCCGTAGGTGGCCTTGGTGTCGCCGGTGTCGTCCGTGAGCGTCTCGACGTCGGTGTGCGGGTTGTAGCCGTAGAAGCCGTCCTCCTTGCTCCCGTCCTCGTTGGTCTTCGTCTGGGACAGGCGCTCGCCGGTCGGCGAGTACTGGTAGCTCTTCTCGATCTGCCCGCCCGACTCCTCGTTGAGAACCTCGGAGGACAGGCCCATGTACTGGAACGCGGTGGTCTTCTCCTTCGCTGTGCCCACGTCGCTGGTCTTGGTCGACGTACGGTCCAGCGGATCGAAGGTGTACCGGGTGGTGGCCGTCGTGGCCCCGTTGTTGGTCCGGTTCTCCACCACGTGGTCGAAGCCGTCATACACGTTGCGCTGGGTCACGATGCCGGCGGCGGTGACCGTGTCCAGGCGGCCGTAGGGGTCGTAGTTGTAGGTCGAGGTGAGGCCCAACGTGGTCGTTCTGGCCAGCCGGTTGCGGTTGTACGCCGAGGTCGTCGTGATGCTCTTGACGGTCTGCGAGATGACGTTGTTGTTGGCGTCGTGGATGTAGGTCTCGGTCCCGGCGCCGTCTCCGGTGGTGGTCGAGGACGCGATCCGGTCCCGCGGGTCGTAGCTGTAGTCGACGGTCGTGTTCAGGTAGGCGCCGTTGTTGTCGGCATTCATCTTCTTGGTGACCTCGTGCGTACGGTTGCCGTTGAGGTCGTAGTCGATGGTGTGGTCGGAGACCAGGGTGCCGTCGGACTTCTTCTCGGTCTGTATCTTGAGCAATCCGTCCAGGAAGTAGCCAAGGTCGACGGTGTTGCCGTTGCCCTTGACCTCGTGGAGCCGCTCACCCCGGTCGTTGTAGGTGTAGGTGGTGACCTTCGGGCTCGGGTCGGTGGCAGAGGTTGCGTTCTTCACCTTGCTAAGCAGATCCCGGACGTCGTACTCAAAGGTGTCGTACGCCTGATCGTTGGAGTGTGTGAGGAGGGCACCGTTCTCATTGTAGGTGAAGGCGGTCGTGTTCTTGACGGTGGCGCCGGCCTTCTCCACCACGATCTTGACCTGGTTGAGCCCGGTGTAGGCGACCTCATAGGTGCTGATACGCGCGCCGGGCGAGGCGTCGGTGACACCGGTCATGTTGCCGTTCGCGTCGTAGCTGAAGGTGTTGTCGTACTTCTCGTTGTCGGTCTCGCCCGTGTTGTCGCGGACGAGCTTGACCGCGTCGGCCACCACGGTTCCGGAGGCCTGGTCCGAGAGAGTGATCTTCTTGGTCGAGCCCTCGGCGTACGCGTAGGACCCCAGGCTTATCCACGTGCCCTGGCCGGTGGTCTGGTTGACGGTCTTGGTGGTGGAGCCGACGCTGTGCTCGACGGTGAACTTGGCGTCGGTCGCGGCCCCGGCCACCTGCGGGTTGCGGACGAAGACCTCGTAAGTGCCGGACTGCGGGACGTTCAGCGTCCAGGAGAAGCTGTCCGCGCCCGCGCCCGCGGCGTTGGACTGGTAGTCGTAGCCGTAGATGCCCGGGGTTGCCGATCCGCTGGGCCAGGACCCGGTGGTCGTGGTGTTCTGCGAATCGGAGTTGTCTACGACGACCACCTGCTTGCCCACCGGTACGCCGTCGTCGGCCCGTGCCTTCTGCTTGCCGTCGGGGTAGTACTGCCATGTCATGGTCCGGGTGGACGAGCCGCCCGCGCTGGTGACCGTACGCAGCGTCTGCTTGCTGATGGCGTTGTAGTCGTACGCCGTGACGATGTCCCACGGGTCGCTGGACGTCTTGAGCCATCCGTTGTCGAAGTAGGAGTTGGTCGTGTCGTTGCGGACGGTCTGCCCGTCGGACGGCGGCGCCGACACCTTGGCCAGGCGACCGTCGGGGTCGTAGGTGTAGAATGTGGAATCCGCTGTCGTGTAACGGCCGTCGTCCCGGTCGTACGCAGTGCGCGTTTCCCTCTTGCGGTTGAGCTCGTCGTAGACGGTGACCTGAGCGAAGTCGTCGGGATCGTCGGTCGTGGCCACGCCGCGCGGGCTGATCACCTTGGTGGCGTTGCCCACCTGGTCGTACTCGGTCCGTGTGATCCGGTATTGGATGCCGCCCGAGTCCACGTGGGGCACCTTAACCTCGACCGGCTTGCCGCGCGCATCCAGGTTGGTGTACGTGGTGTTGCCCACCTGATCGGTGGCCGAGACGGCCAGCCCGTCCTTGTCGTGCGCCGTGGTCGTGAACTTGCCCAGCGGATCGGTGACCGTCGTGACGCGGTGCGCCTGGTCGTAGGCGTACTTGGTGGTGTAGTCGTTCGGATCGGCGGTCGCGTTCTTGCGCCCGTCCACCATCGTGGCCACGTTGCCGACGTTGTCGTAGACGTAGCTCATGGCGTTGCCGTCGGCGTCGGTTGTGCGTACCAGTTGATTGATCTCGTCGTAGGTGTTGGTGGTGGTGAAGGTCCCAGCCGGATCGGGCAGGTTGCCCAAGGGCTGGGTGGTGGTCTTGATGTTGCCGACCTTGTCGTAGGTGTAGGTGGTCCGGCGCTCGGGCCCGCCGGCGGTGTCGAGCGGGTCGAATGTGGCGGTGGTTTGATCGGCGTTGTCGTAGACGGCGGTCGTGACGGCACCGTTCGGCGCGCTGGCGGCGGTGATGTTGTCGTTCGCGTCGTAGGTCGGCGCGGGCGTGACGATATAGACGCCGCCCGCCGCGTCCTTCGGCACCTTCGACACGAACCCGGCCGCGCCGCGGCCAGCGTCGCCCTGCCGGCCGA
>Ga0210378_10001022_pt1 | contig 14698 bp, 15 predicted proteins | sample PLM1_60_b1redo_FD_155465 | JGI IMG/M metagenome (GOLD analysis project Ga0210378, IMG submission 155465) | Groundwater sediment microbial communities from an aquifer in East River, Colorado, USA - PLM1_60_b1 redo | ecosystem: Environmental > Terrestrial > Soil > Riparian zone | place: USA: East...
ACCCCAGGTCGGCCGGCGCACGAGCAGCACGCAACTAGCGACCGCTCATCTGGGCTCGACACAGACCACAAGCGCTTCGACCAGTTCGATTATCGACGTTTACCCCTTCGACGCGTGCCCCCGGCAGGATTCGAACCTGCGACCAAGAGCTTAGAAGGCGATCAGCTGGCGTGGTCTATGGCCCTCTACCAGGACCTATGGTGTCACGAGCGTGTCCTAAAGTGGCTCGACAGGCTCTGTTGCGCTGCATTTCGCTCCACGAATAGCTCCACGCCAGGCGCGGATCATAAGCCGAGGACGCAGGAGAGATGCCCGCCTCCGTCGGGCAGGCGGGCTCCTCAGACCAACGTCCCAGGGTTCGACATGGCCAGCGGCCCTGCGCCGACCGCCTCGCAGGCGGGCTGAGACACTGGACCAGGTCAGTCCCGCCGGACCCGGCGTATCTCCTACGGCTCACAGCCCCTGGCCGGGCAACCCCGGCGCCTCCCGTTGGCCGCCGGCTGGGCCGAGGCGGCCTGCGACCGCGGTAATCACAACTCGGCGGTCGGGCCAGTCGTGCACCGGCAGCCGGCTGGCGATCACCTTGATCCGCTCCGACTCCGGCACCGTCCCGGCCCGCAACGCCCGCCGTCCCAGCCGCGCCCGGAACCGCTGCGGCACCAGTGACCCGACATGGCCAGCGCACGGCGCAGCCACACGGCCAGAGCCAAGCACGGCGGCGGGTTCCCAATCCGCGGGTTCGAGCTGGCCCTGGTACCGCTGCTCGAGATCCGCACCGGCGGCCACCTGGGCCCCCCACTCCCAGCCGATGCCGGTCAGCCCCACCACCGCCCAGGACCAGCGCACGGTGCACCACGCCATCATCATGCAAGCCAAGCCGTCCCGGTCGCCGCCGGACGCGCAGCCCCTGGTCCAGCCTTCCAGCTCCAGCTCAGCCGGGGAGGCCCGTTTGCGACGTTGTATCTCATGACCGGCGTCCCGTCTCTGCAGGGTGTTGGTCCAAGCGCGTGGACCGCGGAACACGGAGGCCGAGTTGTCCGCCAATCCTTCGTTACCGGCCAGTCGGATGAACGAGGCTGCCCATGGGCGGCGGCCGCCGAGACCGACCGGCGCCAGACGCAGCCTCCGCCACGCCGTCGCAACCGTGCTCGTTCTCGTCGCCACCGCGGCCTGTATCGGCGGTGATCCGGCCAATGGCAGCGGGCAGCCGGCCGCCGAGGTGCCGACCAACGGGTTGGAGAAGAAGTCGGCGATCGAGGTGCATCAGGCTGCCTTCGCCAGCCTCAGGGACGCCAAGAACGTTCACGTGACGGGCACGAAGAAGGATCACAGCCAGGATGACCATGCGTGGCTGGACCTGCTGCTTCAGAACGGCACCAGCATCGGGACGGTCAGGCTGAAGGGCTGCGAGTTCGACGTCGCGACGGTAAGCGGCGACGTCTACCTCAGGGGTGACCAGCCGGCCTGGTCGATGCTGCAGGCGCCGCCCACGGTGGACGGTTCTGCCGGTGGATGGGTGAAGTTGGGCCCCAAGCGGTTCAAGCTCGACGCCTTCACCGTCGACAATTTCGCGGCTGTGCTGGCAGACGACGCGTGGCGGACCGCAACGGTCGATCAGGCGGTGCTGAACGGTTCGACGGTTGTGGTGCTGAGCCAGCAGAACGGCTCCAGGCTCTACGTCGCCAACACCGGGCCGACATACCCGCTGCGCATCGAAGACAAGTCAAGCGGCGCGCAGCTTGATTTCAGCCAGTACGGCGAGGACTTTCACCTCAGCGCGCCGAGCGACGCGGTGAGCAATGCTTTGACTCCGGCCGAATTGGTGTGGTTGGACGCCGTCGACAAGCTGTTTGATACGATGAACAACGCCTTCGACGACGACTCCGTTTACATCACGTCACACTGGCTGCACTCGATGAGTGACAAACTGAATGGCTGCCGTCGTGAACTGGATCGCATCGGTTTGCCCAGCCAGCGCCTGCAGCCCGTTCACGCGCTCGCACAGAACGCGTGCGCCAAGTACGAAGAGGGCGCGCGGTGCTTTGCCACGGCGGCAAGTATCGGCGTGCCCTTAGCCGGCTCCGCCTCGGACAGAAGGCTTGACGAAGCGCTTGACTGTGGCTTCGCGGCCTCGGCCGCTGGCGGCACGCTACTTGAGGCGACGGACAAGGGCGCGGAAATCAGGTCACAGATCGGCTGAGCCGCGACCAACAGGACGCCTGGCATAGGGCTCCCTCCTCCGGAGGGTAGCCGGCGCTACCGCGTACCGCCTCTACCAGCCACTTCGGGACCATCACCGCTGTCACCGGAACCAAGGCGCAACGTCGTGCACACCATTCATCGCGGTTTCGCGCCATAGGTGGTGCCACGCCCCGGCCGCTCGTTGTCGCAGGACCGCCCGTCGACAGGCGGGGCCAGCCGCCCGTCCAGATCCGCCCCCGCGGAACCCGTGGCTGGTCGGCGACCGCGGCTGCCGCCTTGATCTCAGTCAACGATGGTCGTTCCCTGCCGGAGCAATCACCCCAGCCCAGCCGGTCGGAATGCCGCCTCACACACGATCTTGCTGACAGTTCCCTCCGCGGCGCAAGACCAAGCATGGGCGGCGCGCCGTCGCGGGGACCTGGTGCCACAGCCTGTCGGAAACCGGGCGGCGGGCGGCACCGCGGGCAACCCTGGGGCCGCGTCACCGCCGCCACGGCGGCGGCCCGGCACCCGCGCACTACGATCACCAAGAACCGGTTACCCCTTCCCGTGGCCGGCCGGTTGCCATGGTCGGCCCGGGGTCGATCCGCGTGTCGGTGAACTCGATCAGCTCGCCGCCAGCCGGCGCAGCATGTTGCCCAGCAGGATGACCGAGTCTGCCGCGATGCCGGCCTCTGACCGTGTCGGCGTCTCGGAGTGCTTGACTCGGTGGGCCACCGCGATGATCTTACGGGCGAGGTCACGGAGTTCCTGCTCTGGGCACACGTGTGCTGGATGGCAGGAGTCGCCGATCTGGCCAAGTACTTGACCAGCGACTGGAGCGTGACCTGGCTGCACGCTGGTGCTCATCGGCGGGGTCACCGCGTTGATCACCGTGCCGATCGCTGTCACCGTCGGCTTGGTCGTGTTCGCGCTCAGCGGATCGCCAGGAGTCAGCCCTCCTCGGTGGCATCGGCACAGTTGTATGAGCCGGCGGCTGGAGCGTCGTCGGGGCGCGGCGGAGGCGTCGCCAGTCGACCGGCGTGTCCGCCAGCCCACCACCGACAACTGAACGCCTGCCTGCTCGACCACGCACGCCGAGCGCGCAAGGCCAGTTGCATTATAGTTCCGTGTTCTAGCTGCACAAACGCTGCCGAGCGCCGCGGATTGATCACGTGTGATATGGTGATGCGTGCCCGAGCAAGCATGCTCGCTAGGTGACCGAATAACGGAGGAACGGATGCGAGACTCGCACGACCCGGCGCTGCCGGCTGCCACGTTGTCCATGCTCGGTGCCAGCAAGGGCGGCACTGCCCGAGCGCGCAAGCTCACGCCAGATGAGCGCTCGGCATCCGCCCGTCGGGCCGCCGAGGCCCGGTGGGGCAAGTCGATCATGGAGGCGACGCACACGGGACAGCTCAAGATCGGCAACATGCTGATCGAGTGCGCAGTGCTCGAGGATGGCCGCCGCGTCGTCAACCAGGGCACCGTCCTCGCAGCCTTGGGCCGCGCACCGACCATGGGCCGCCGCGAGACGACCGACAACCGTGCGCCATTCCTGAGCGCGCGCAACATTCGGCCGTACGTCAGCCCCGAACTCGCCGAGCTTGAGACACCGATCCAGTACCGCATTCCGCAAACTGGGGCACGCAACGTCGGTTACCAGGCGGAAATCCTCCCGATGGTGTGCGAGGTATACCTCGACGCCCGGCGTGACGGCGTCCTGCAGCACACCCAGGAGAGAGCTGCGCAAGCGGCTGAGATCTTGATTCGCGGGCTGGCGCGGGTCGGCATCATCGCCCTCGTCGACGAGGCCACGGGCTACCAGGAAGTGCGGGCACGCCAGGAACTGCAGCGGATCCTGGAGGCGTATGTCGCCGCCGAGTTCAGGCCGTGGGTCAAGACGTTTCCTGACGAGCTTTTCCGGGACATCTACCGGCTTCAGGGCTGGGAGTTCAAGCCCGGCACGTCCAAGAGGACACCGATGGTCGGGAAGCTCATCAAGCACTACATCTACGAGCAGCTGCCGCCCGGCGTCCTGCAGGAGTTGGAGCGGGTGAACCCGACGAACGAGATGGGGCGCCGAGCGCGGAAGCACCACCAGCACCTCACTGCGGACACCGGCAACGCCCACCTCGACAAGCAGATCACCAGCGTCATGATGTTGATGCGCATCGCACGCAGCCGGGCGGAGTTCGAGGAACTCTTCGAGCGGGCCTTCCCGCCACCGCAGGAACGGCTCCCTCTCGTCATCGACTTGGACGATCTGGCCGGAAGCGATTCCGCCTGACCTCGCCCCCAATCAGGCTGACGATGACGGCCCCCAGCCTTGGAGGAGCTGTTCCAGCTCGTCGAGCAACTCGGAGACCTTGCCGGCGGCGAGGCCGCTGGAGCCGGCCGAGCGCCACCGTTGCACGAGGTCGGCGATCGCCGTCGGCCGGATCCGGGGATAGTGCGCGGTGGGCCGCTGTTCGCCGGTCGGGCAGACCTAGTCGCCGGCGACGAGGGCGGGATTGGCGCGGCCGGATCCGTCCGATGCGGTTCGCGTTCTGCGACCTCGTTCGTGGCCAGGTCGGCCTGGGTGGCGCGCAGCCAGGCATAGACCGTGGTGTGGTGCATGCCGAGCAGCTGCGCCACCTGCGCCACGGTGTAGCCGCCCTCGCGGATCAGCGCCTGGACCGCGTCGCGGCGCTCGAGGTGGGACAGGATGGCGCGCTGAAGGTTCTCGGTGAGCATCAGCGCGATCGCGCCGGCGTCGGTGTGCGGCTCGACTAGCAGACACGGCACGTTCCGCAACCCGGCCATGCGGGAGGCCTGCAGCCGCCGGTACCCGGCCAAACGCGCAGCACCTCGGTGCCGGTGCGCCGTTCCACCAGCAGCGGCTGCAGCACTCTCCCCTGCGCGATCGACGCGGCCAGCTCCCGCACGTCACCGAGGTCGCGGCGCACGTTGCGGGGATGGAACACGAGCCAGTCGCATGGCACGTACCCCCGCCACCGGCGCGGCCGCGGCCACGACTCACCTGCCAGTACCCAGCGGCCATCGTCGGTGGGCTACAGCAGGTCACCGGAGCGGGGTCATCGACCAGGCCGGCGTCGACGAGGGGACGCACGGCGCCAGTGCCCCCAGAGCCCCACTGGCCGCCACGCCGTAGCGGACGTATGTGCCGTCAGTGTTGCCGTGGACCTCGCCGCGGTCGATCGCGTCGAGCAGCTCGCAGCGGTGCGGCGTGATCCGGATGGTCGGCGGCGGGAGCAGGGCGCAGCGGGCCGAGCCGTCCACTCGCACCGTCCTGCCGGCCCGCTCGGCCAGCTGCTCGGCCTCGTCGATGGTGCAGGCCTGGAGGGCGCTCGGTATGGATGGACCCGGCGATTTCCGGCTGCCACGTTGCAACAAGGAACTTTTGAAATCTCCGCACTTCGGCAACATGACGGTGTGGTCGGTCCGCCAGAAGTCGGCGGCGTGGCGTTGATGGGCGTTCGTTGGACCGGCCGGTCGCGGCCGGCCGGTGGTGGCCTCGGCCGGCCGGCCGGTCCAACCCAGCCGGCCGGCCGCCTGTCCAACGCCCGCTCCGAGGCCACCAACACCCACTTGCGGTTGCTCACCCGCCGCTCCTACGGAATGAGCCCCGAGTCGCTGATCGCCATGGCCGAACTCACCCGCGGCGGCCTCTGCCCACCCCTTCCAGGCCGAGCAGCCACATGATCACGACCCACGGAAACGTCAGGAGAGCCGGGCTCCTCCACCACCGGCTACACCTGTGACTATCACTCGAACAGACGCTGTTGGAACGGAAAGGAGCACTGTTATGTTGGCATCGAAGTCAGAATGCGGCGCCATCGAGGAGGCAGCTCAAGCCAATAGTATGCTAGTTATGTTTAGTGGTTCGCTCGCGCTTTTCGCATTGGCTAACGTCCCGCCGCGGAGCATCTGCCAGAATGATGTTATTAGTTCACGCGCTCGGGTAGGAGATTTTAGCGCTCGCGCACGCGACGTCCGATCGGACACACGACCAGATCCACAACAGTTCGGACTGGCGATGGGCATTCCCGCTTCTGCCACAGCAGGCCGTGTCAAAGCAAGTCACTTAAGTGTGCCGGCGCCTAAGTGTGGCGGCGCAGTGACGGGCCGGTCTTACGGTCTTCGATGTACGGACGTAGTCAAGCGACGGCCGGTGCGTGGCATATCGCCTAAGCGCAGGCGACACGAAAGGCGGGTAGTGAACCATGGCACTGGGCGACGGCATCCGACGCAACGTGGCGACCGTGTCACCGGCGGAGCGGGCTCTGCTCCGCGACGCGTTCGTTGCACTCAGCGATAATCCCGTGTTCCGGTATGCGGACGGAGTCTCTTACTGGGACAAGCAGAACGAGATTCACCAGGCCACGCATGTTCATGCCTTTTTTCCTGCACGCGGGATCGCGTTCCTGCCTTGGCACCGCGAACTCGTCAATCGGTTGGAAGCACTATTGCGTGCAGTGGATTCCCGGCTTTCACTGCACTATTGGGATTGGACCACCAATCCCCGTAACACCGGCGGAATCAATCTGTTCACGCCGGACTTCATGGGAAGCCCCACTGGCGAGGCGGGACCGCCGTTCCAGAACTTCGAGACCACAGGGCCACCTGCTCCCTCTCCCGCGGACCCCGCGCAACCAAAGATTTGGCGGGCGGTCCCCACAGGACCGTCGCCAGCCCCTACCGATCTATCGATTGTCACCGCCGGCGACGCCGCGCCTGCAGCGCAACAGTATCGGCTGTTTCGACAAACGCTGGAACAAGCACACAACAACATGCACGTCTGGCTTGGTGGCACTGTCGGCGGGGATCCGCACTTCCCTTTCCACGATCCGTTCGTGTTCCTGCTGCACTCCAATGTCGACCGACTCTTGGCCCTCTGGCAGACGTTCCGCGCTGCGCGGCTCGACCCGACACAAGTGTACGGGGACGAAGGCAACAGCGACATCGACCCCAGCATCCCGGTCTACGACCCCGGGATTCTCACCCCGCTTGACCCGTGGGCCGGCAACCCGGCCAACAACCCGCAAGTCACAAGAATTCGACCTTGGACTGCGCCGGAGAACGAGCATCTTCTGCCGGAAAACCAGAAGAACTCTCGGCACATCTCCGTGGTTACCCCACCCTGCTACGACACGAACCGCCCAGTCCTACAGCTGCTGACCCCCGCACTGCAATTCACCCACATTCCCGCCGGACAGGCCGCATCCCGGGCGGTAGTGGTCCGCAGCATCAGCTGCGCCCCGGCCCACCTGACCGTTACTGCCGGCCCCACACTGCTGACCGGCCCGCCCGCCACCGCTTTCAACCTGTCGACCCCGCTACCAGTCGCGTTCGGCGGCGGCTCCGGTAGCGCCACCGACGGCCGGATTTGGGTGACCACTCATGGCACGATCGCTGGTGATGCCGCCACAGCCACTATCACCGTCCATTGTGTAGAGACAAACGAAGACTTCGTGGTCCCGATCAGCATGGACACCGTTACACGTCAAACCCTCGCCGCTGCCCTCGTGCTCGACCGGTCCGGCAGCATGTCGCTACCCTCCGGACTGCCCGGCCGGCGACGCATCGACATCCTGCATACGGCCGCGCCTGCGTTCGTTGACCTGCTGCGCGACGACGACGCGGTCGGCGTCGTCCAATTCGACCACGAGTCCAACGTCCTGACTCCGGTCACCGCCGCTGGCGACATCGGCGACCCTGGCTCCGGCCGCAACACCGCTAAGACGGCCATCGGCGGGATCGCCGCTCGCGGCGCCACCTCCATCGGAGCCGGGCTTCAGCAAGCCTCCGCCTCGCTGGCCGCCGTGCCGGCGTTCGGCACCCGGCGGGCCACGGTCGTGTTCACTGACGGCTACGAGAATACGCTACCGTATATCGCCGACGTCGCCGCAGCCACCATCAGCGACCGCGTCTACGCCATCGGCCTCGGCACGCCGGACCAGCTCGATCCGAACGCGCTACGCCGGCTATGCGACAATCGCGATGGCTTCCTCATGCTGACCGGTGCCATCACCGGCAACGACACGTTCCGCCTGACCAAATACTTCCTGCAGGTCCTCGCTGGCTGCACCAACGCCGAGATCGTGACCGATCCAGAGAGCGCGGTGCTGCCCGGGCAGAAGCACCGTGTCGCGTTCACCCTCAACGACGCGGAGACTGAAGCCGACGTGATTCTGCTGTCCCCAGGCGCGGAGTTCCTCTCCTTCGCCCTCGAGACCCCCGATGGTGACCTCATCGACGCGGGCGCGCTACCTGCCGGGGTCGGCCGGATCACCCAGCCAGACATCGCCTACTACCGGTTCACCCTGCCCGTGCCCATCGGCGCTGGGGCGCACAATGGGAGCTGGACGGCCCTGATAGGAATCGGCGACGACGAGTTCAAGAGGTACCTCAGCATCCTGCGAGACCGCCAGCCTGGCGACGTCGCGACCACCACCGCTCATGGTGTCCCTTACAACCTTAGTGTGCACGCGTTGAGCGACCTGCACATGGTCGCCCTGCTCCTGCAGAGTTCCAACGAGCCCGGCGCCCGGTTCGACCTGCGCGTCACGCTCACCGAGGCCGGCGTCCCCTTCGCCGGCACCGCCGATGTCTTCGTCGAGCTCACCCACCCGGATGGCATCATCAGCGCCGTTCCGCTCGCCGCGACCAGCCAGGGCATCTATCAGGCGAGCGCGCCGGCGCCCTTCCCCGGTGTCTATCCCGCCCGGTTCCTCGCCACGGGCACGACCCGGCAAGGAACGGCGTTCACCCGCGATCTGCTCCGGACAGGGGCGGTATGGCGGGGCGGCGATGCTATACCCCCGAGTAGTATCGGCGACCCGCACGGCCGCGACGAAGACTTGTGCCGGCTCATCGCCTGCCTTGAACAGAACGAGGGCGTGCGTCGACTGCTTGAGGAACGCGGCATCAAGCCTGACGAGGCGTTCCGATGCCTCGACGAGTTCTGCGCCGCGCGGACTCGGCCGGGCCTTGAGCAAGGTGCTGAGGTCCGATAGGCATTGTGTGCCTAAGACTTGACGTCCGAGATGCCAGGGATTCATCTGGTATTGGAGCATCAGACGGCAGCATCAAGGATCCGCCCCGCTCGGAGTTCGGCAGCGCCGGCGGACATCCCTGAACGAGCTGTGTGCCCGTGTACAAGACGTAACGCGGCTGGTGGTCGCCGGAGTCGAGAGCGCCCTCAGGAGCAGCTCATATTCAAACACAAATGCTGACCTCCGGGTTTCGCGATCAGATGGGAGGTATGACAATGGCGGCATGGATAGGCGCGAAGGAAGTGGCCTTTCTGCTAGCGCGAGCACCCGAATTGCCGGCACCGCCGGCCGACTGGGAGGACCAGGCTCGCCGAAAGATCTTCTATGATCCGGTCGATCGGGCGGACCTGCGTTCATACGTGCAGACAGTGTCATTTGGAAAGGCCCGGCTGGTTGGCGACGTATACGGCCCGTTTCAAGTGACTGCGAAACGGGCCGACGGGAGCTGGGACATCGGCGGCGCCATGGACCAGGCGGTGGCAGCCGCTACCGCAGGCGGACAGCTTGCCGGAATCTCATACTTCTGCGTGGTATTCACCGACCATCCAGGGCCCTCATGGGCCTTTTGGGGCTCGGCCGGCGGCCGCTGCTACGTGGACATGCTCGTGCCACTTGGCGTGCTGGCCATGGAGAACCTGCACGTCCTGACACAGTTCCCGACCTCTATGGAATCCCTGACAGCCCCGGCGGATTCGACGTTATGGATTGCTCTTGCGGCACCCATCCGTCCGCGTTCACTAAGTTGAACTTCGGTTGGGTTGACCCAAACACCGTCGCGACGGTTCCGGCGGCTTCCGGAACAGCGAACCTCACCTTGCACGCACTGTCGCAGCCGCTCTCGACGGCACCGGCGCCCGGTCGCGTACACGCCATCAAGCTGCCGTCAGCGACGGGCTCGAGATATCATCTGCTCGAGGCCCGCTTCCACACCGACCGGTACGAAACAGCCACGCCAAACGAAGGGGTGGTTATCTACTGGATCGACGAGTCCTCATGGCCGCCTGTCCATTTGAAGACAGTGCTCACCAGTGTTGGGGCAACCTACAGCGACGCCGCCGAGGGACTGTCGGTCACACTCTCCGCAGCCGCTCCATCAGGATTCGCCGTCGCCATCGATCGTACACCGCCAGCCGAGTGCACGTGGATACGAGGCGAGCTGACGAACATGGAAGCCGAGATACGTGGACTGCAAGCCGAACTGCAACACGCCGCACCGGGTGAGAAGGCTTTCCTGATTGCGCAGATCAAACGATTACAAGCCCAGGCTGCGAAACTACGGGCAGGTGCGCAGCAGCTCGGTTGCCCACTGTGACTCGGCAGACCAACATTTCGTGCTTTCTTATGTTGCGCGATTCTTGCGGATACCGGCTCGAAGTCCAGCGCACACACGTAGTTAGGGTGCAGGGTCTGCAGATTGCCCTTGTTCGCTCGTCCGTCGCGCGGTGCTCCAGCTGCCGCCGCACGACCCCCGGGGCCACCCGCCACTTGCGCGAGGACTGACTCGTCGAGCACGACCCACAGGTCTGGGGTGCGTGGGACGGGACAGGATCTTGCTGGCGGCGCATCCTCGCGTCGATCGCCGCGTTGAGGTTCCAGTCGGGGAGCTCGATCCCGCTCGCGGCGCGGGCTGCCGCCTCGGCGTACTCACAGGTCTGCAGACCTCCTGGGTGGCGAGCTCAACGGACGGCAGCCCAGCGTGATTGGCCACCGTGCGCAAACTACGGCGCGTTGCTCGGCGATCGGAGCGACGGGCAGGTGGAGTTGCCAGAGCTGCGGGCGAAGGTGGCTGAGGCGCATCGGGTGTATCAGGCGGCTCGGTACGACGACGTCGTGGCTTTGCTGCCGGACCTGCTGGCGGCCGTGGAGGACTTCCCTGGCCGACGTAACGGCCTACGCCAGGAGGCCTTGCTCAGCTACGTGTCGGCGTACGTCGTGGCCGCCAAGCTGGTGACCAAGCTCGGCGCCGGCGACTTGGCGATTCTTGCCGCCGATCGGGCGGCAACCGCGGCCGTAGATGCGGACTCATTGTCGGCTCGGGGCTTGGCCGCGTACCAGGTGGCGTGCGCGCTGCTGCGGATGGACCAGCTGGACGATGCTGAGCGCGTTGCGGTGATCATGGCGGAAGAGCTGACGGCGGCTGCTCGCTCGGACGATCCGCATATCGTCTCGATCGGCGGGGCGTTGTGGTTGATCGCGGCGGTAATCGCGGCGCGGAAGACTGATCGCGGCGAAGCGTGGGCGAGGTTGGCTCACGCCGACACGCTCGCCGGGCTTCTCGGTGAGGACGGCAACTTTGGGTGGACGGGATTCGGACCTACGAACGTCGCCATCCACCGGATCTCCGTCGCGGCCGAGCTGGGCGATGCCGGCGAGGCGCTCCGGGTTGCTGCGGTGGTGGACCCGGACCGCATGCCGCCGGGGCTGCTGAGCCGCCGCGCGCAGGTGTCCCTGGATCTGGCGTGGGCGCAGGCCCAACGCAAGCGGGACGCTGAGGCGACCTTGCACCTGCTGGAGGCTGAGCGGATAGCTCCGCAGGTCATCCGGCACAACGTCATCGCGCAGGAAATCATCCGCGAGATGTTGGCACGAGGGACGCGCCGGCACACCACCGAGCTGACCCGGCTGGCTCAGCGCGCCGGCGTGCTGCAATAAGCGGTATGACCAACCTCTGCACCCTCGTGGTGTGTGCTGCACCGTTGGCCACTCGCGCCGCAGACGTCGCCGGGGAGCTCGTAGCGGCGGGATGGCGGCTGCACGTTCTTGTGACGCCGGCGGCATCGAGTTGGATCGATGCCGCGGCTTTAGCCGTTGCGTCCGGTCAGATACCTCGGTCCGAGTATCGATCGCCGGAGGATCCGAAGAGCCGTGAGAAGCCCGCTGCTGTCATTGTCGTCCCGATCACCTTCAACACGGTTGGCAAGCTGGCCGGGGGCATCGCCGACACGCTTGCCCATAGTGCCATGTGCGAGGCGCTGGGCCAGGGCGTGCCGATCTTGACCGTTCCAATGGTAAACAACAAGTTGTGGGGCCATCCCGCGTGGGAATCGAACCTGGAACGCCTGTCCAGCGCGGGAGTGCGCTGGCTGAGCATTCACGACGGCACTATTGGGGAGCCCAAGGTCGTCCAGTCAGGAACGGGCGATGACCTTGTGCGCCGTTTCGACCCATTGTGGATTACGAGTCATTTGCCCCCTCCTGACCCGCTCCTCCTGAGCTGACGACGTAGTACCACCCGCACTTTTGTGCGGGTAGTACGCGAGTGCGGGTCATCAGCCTGACTTCCGCTGACCCTCCTCCTGCGGCAATGGACCGCTTTGATCGAGAGGAGTCAGTCATGGATTCGTTCGATGTTGATGGTCGGGCTTCGACCCACCTGGATGCGGTGGAGCTGAGGCGTGACGGGTCTCGGCGGCCGGCAGTCGGCAAGGAGGTCGGCAGACGCAAGGTCGGGGTGCACCTAGCTCCGGACGCGGCGCAGGCGCCTCACTTCTACAGCGTGTCGCAAGCGGCTCAGATCCTCGGCACGGCACCGGTGACGCTGTATCGCGCAATCAGGGCCGGCGAGTTCCCCGCGGTGCGCATCCGCGGTCGGCTGATCGTGCCGGCCAAGGCGATCGAGGCCATGGCGGAGGCCGCGGTATCGGACCAGATGGTGATGGACGCGTCGGGCTGGGTGACGCGGCGATGAGCGCGATCAGCCTGCCGCTGACCGCTGGTCTCGATGCGGCCTTGGATGAGGTGCAGCGCGAGCAGGCATGCGTCCGTCGCCTGTCGCCGAGCGCGGCCCGATCGCACCAGATGGCCGACTTGTGCGCGCGGGAAGCCCGGTTGTGGCAAGTCTTGTTCGAGCGCACGCGGTCGCGGGTGCATTGGCGGGCGGCGTTGGCGGCCGAGCTGTACGCCCGGGAGCGCGCTCGCCGGTGGCGGCGCGCAGCTACCGCACAAGCCGACGCGGTCCTCGGCGTCGCTCAGGCCGCCACCGCGGACAAGCCGTCGCCGAACGGCCATGTTGTCGGCGGTGTGTCATGAGCGCCGAGCGGGGGAGCGACCGTCTCGTGCCGCGCGCGGTGAAGCTGGGGCTTGGCCTGCTCGGCTTGGGATGGCTGTTGCAGCGGACCCCGGCGGATACCGCGGGCCGCGAGTACTGGCCGTGGCTGATCGTCACCGGCGCCCTGGTGTTGGCCGTGGTGATCGCCGGCGGCCGGCGCCATCGACTCACCGGGCAGATCGTCCGACACCGCGCGTCCGGGTACCCGACAGTGATCGGGTTGGGCCTGCTCGGCCTCGGTTTACTTCTGGCCAGGGCGCCCGGCGACACACCTGGCCGGGTCTACTGGCCCTGGTTCATGACTGCCGGCGCCGTGGTGGTGGTGCTGGTGGTTGTCGGATGGCGGCATCGGTGGGGCGGTTCGGCCGGCCTGGTGGGCCGCTGGTGACGGCGGTCCCGTCGCCACGAGGGTGTGCCGGCTTCTGGGCGATCCTTCGGGTGGCCTCTGGGTTCGCCATGCGCCGCAAGGCGACCGTGCTGCGGCCTAGTCTGCGGGAGCTGGGCTGGTGCCGCCGGCACCTGGTGCCCACGCGCGAGGTTGCCACGCCGGTGGCACGGGTGGGCTTGCTGCGGGTGTGGTCCTCGATCGAGGACGTGACGTTGCGGATCGGCGGGCCACGCACCGGCAAGACCGGCGAGCTGGCCGGGCGGATCCTGGACGCGCCCGGTGCGGTGATCGCGACGTCGACGCGCACCGACTTGATCGAGCTGACCGGCCCGTGTCGCTCGCATCGTGGCCCGGTGCTGGTGTTCAACCCCTGCGGGGTCGGCGGGATCGTCTCGACGATCACCTTTGACCCGCTGTCCGGCTGCGACCACCCGGCCACCGCCAGTTCCCGGGCGGCGGATCTGTTGGCCGGGATATCGACGCCAGGCCGGGAGGGTGGGGATCGGGAGTTCTGGGCCGGGCAGGCCCGCCGAGTGCTGGCCTCGCTCTTGCACGCCGCCGCCCTGGGCGAGGGCTCGATGCGGCAGGTGCTGGCGTGGGTGGCGGACCCGGACGCCGGGGCCGCGGAGGTGCAGCGGTTCCTGCGCCGCTCGCCGGAGCCGGCCTATGAGTCGGACGCGTTGCAGTTTCTGGGCACTAACGACCGCACCCGCTCGAGCATTTGCGCGACGATCATGCCAGCGTTGGGGTGGTTGACTGATGCCACCGCGGCGGTGATGACGCTCGCCGAAATTCCGCAGGGTTGCTCAGCGAAATTCCCTGCCTTGGGGACGAGGGTGATGCTAGGTCGTTGACATTGGTGGTGTCATGTGTGTCGGTGTTCTCGGCGTGTCGCGCTTGGGTGTGGAGTGGGTGTATCAGCTGGTTGATCTTGCTGGCGAGGTGTTCGGCGGAGGGTCGGGCGAGGCCGGTGGCGATGATGACGGCGCGGTTGTCGCGGCGGAGCCTGACGAGCCATGCCCG
>Ga0210378_10001023_pt1 | contig 14692 bp, 11 predicted proteins | sample PLM1_60_b1redo_FD_155465 | JGI IMG/M metagenome (GOLD analysis project Ga0210378, IMG submission 155465) | Groundwater sediment microbial communities from an aquifer in East River, Colorado, USA - PLM1_60_b1 redo | ecosystem: Environmental > Terrestrial > Soil > Riparian zone | place: USA: East...
CGCGGGAACGGGACCTTCGAGAGCGCGGGACTCCTCAGCGGCGTCGCGGTCAACGCCGAGGGAAGGGCCCAGGCGGGGATGGGCGTCGACTCCGGGGACTACGATGGCGACGGCCGTCTCGATCTCGTGGTCACGACCTTTGCGCACGACACCAGCTCGCTCTACAAGAACCTCGACGGCACCCGGTTCGAGGACGTCACCGCGATCGCCGGAGTGGCCGCACCCACGTTCGAGCCCATGGGATGGGGCACCGCATTCCTCGACGCCGACCTGGACGGCCGGCTGGACCTCTTCCTTGCCAACGGCCACATCTTCGCGGACGTCGACGACTTCCCGGCGCTCAAGGAGACGTTCCGGCAGAAGAACCAGCTCCTCCTGAACGAGGGCACGCGCTTCCGCGACGTTTCGGCCAGCGCGGGGGCGGGGCTGCAGGTCCAGAAGGTGGGCCGCGGGCTCGCGGTGGGCGATCTCGATGACGACGGCGACCTCGACGTCGTGGTGAGCAACATGGACGACGTCCCCACGGTGCTCGAGAACCGCCAGCGGACCGGCAACCACTGGGTGGCCTTCCGTCTGGTGTCGCCGGGCTCGAACCGCTTCGCGATCGGTGCGCGGGTCACGCTGGAGGCCGGCGGCCGCCGGCAGGTCCGGGAGGTCCGCTCGGGGGGCAGCTACCTCTCGCAGAGCGATCTCCGCGCGCACTTCGGGCTCGGCTCGCACGCCGGCCCGGTGGACATAGAGGTCCGAATGCCCGGCGGCGACCTTTGGCAGTGGCGTGGACTGCCGGCTGACCGGCTGCACGAGCTCGTGCTCTCGGGCTCGCGCCGCGCGGGCAAGCGTTGATACGCATCCTTCTAGTTGCGTCGCTGCTGGCGGCGAGCGGCACGTCCGGTGAACCGCCCTCCCACTACCGGCCGAAGCTCCGGACCCCCGAGACGCTGGAGCCGTTCCTGCCGCACCTGACCCCGGGCGGCGACTCGTTCCCCGAGGAGAAAGAGGCCGAGGAGCTGGGCGCCCGCCTGGCCGAGCTGGGCAGGAGGTTGCGGGGAAGTCCCCGCCGCGCCACCGACGTGGTGGAGGTGCTGCTGGCGCCGGCGTTCCGCGGCGGCCGGCTCCAGCCGGCCGAAGAAATGGCGGTCGCCCGACATCCATCGCTCCAGATCGTTCGCGGGGTCACGATGGCCTCGGACCTCGTGCTCGACGCTCGCTCCTTTGCCGAGGAACTGCGCCGTCTGGTCGAGGGCTTTCAGGACGTCACGGTCGCCGAGTTCCTGATCACCGCGATCGACGTGGACCGGGAGAAAGGGCTCGCGACTACCGACGTGCGCTACGACATCGTGGGCCCGGGCACGAACGCCTGGCGCGCCGGGCGATCGGGACTCTGGCGTATGCGGTGGCAGCACGGTGCTACTGGCTGGCGCGTGATCGAGTGGACGGCCACTGCGCACCTCCGCAGCGGCGCCGCGGCCCCCGTCTTCGCCGAGGTCACCACGGCCGCGTTGGGTGCAAGCGAATCCTTCCGCCGCCAGCTCAACACAAGCCTCGACGTCTGGGTCGCCACGATCGACTCGGCGATCACGCGGGACTCCAACGGTCACCACGGTGTTTCGGTCGGGGACGCCGACGGCGACGGCCTCGAGGACCTCTACATCGCGCAACCGTCGGGGCTGCCCAACCGTCTCTTCCGGGCCCGGGGTGACGGCACGTTCGAGGACGCGACGGAGAGGGCGGGCCTGGCAGTCCTGGACGACACGGCACAGTCGCTCTTTGCCGACGTCGACAACGACGGCGACCAGGACCTCGTCCTCGCCCTGAGCGCGGGACCGACACTGTTCCTCAACGACGGGACGGGCCGGTTCAGCCCCGTCACCGGCGCGTTCCGCTTCAAGGACCGGCTCCAGGGCTCACCGATGTCGATGGCGATGGCCGACTACGACCGCGACGGCTTCCTCGACCTCTACCTGTGCGTCTATTCCTTCTATTACGGCGCCGGCGAGGACAAGGCCGGGACGCCCATGCCCTACTACGACGCCCGGAACGGTCCGCCCAGCGTGCTCTTCCGCAACGACGGCCATGGGCGCTTCGTCGACACCACGCAGGAGGCCGGGCTCGATGTCGGCAACGACCGCTACCACTTTGCCGCCGCCTGGGCCGACTACGACGGCGACGGGTGGCCCGATCTCCTGGTCGCCAACGACTTCGGGCGGAAGAACCTCTACCGCAACCGGGGACTGCGGAACGGGAAGGTGACGTTCGAAGACGTGGCCGCCCAGGCGGGTGTCGAGGACTACGGGGCGGGGATGAGCGCGGCCTGGCTCGACTACGACAACGACGGCCACCTCGACATCTACACCGGCAACATGTGGAGTCACAACGGCCAGCGAGTGACGGGGCAGGCCGCCTTCATGCCGGATGCGCCCGCGGAGGTCCGCGCCCTCTATCGCCGCCACGCGCGCGGCAACTCGCTCTTCCGGAACCGGAGCGACGGCCGCTTCGAGGACGTGACCGAGAAGGCCCGGGCCGAGATGGGCCGCTGGGCGTGGTCGTCCGATGCGCTGGACTTCGACAGCGACGGATGGGAGGACCTCTATGTCGTGAACGGCATGTTGACGCGCGAGTCGGGCCCGGAGGACCTGGACGGTTTCTTCTGGCGCCAAATCGTGGCTCGCTCGCCGCTGAGCCGCGTCACCGGTACTCCCTACGACGACGCCTGGCGCGCCATCAACCGGCTCCTCATCCATCGCTCGATCGCCGGCCACCAGCGGAACGTGCTCCTGCGCAACGACGGCCAGGGCGGCTTCGACGACGTCTCGGGAACGGTCGGGCTCGACCTCGACCAGGACGGACGCTCCTTTGCGGTCCTCGACTACGACCGGGACGGTGATTCCGACCTCGCCCTGATGGCGGCGCGCTCCGTGCCGCAGCTTCGCCTGTTCCGGAACGACTTCTCGCCGCGTGGCGCTGCCGTCGCCGTGCGCCTGGTCGGCCGGCTCGGCAATCGGGATGCGGTCGGCGCGCGCGTGACCCTCGAGACGGACGCGGTGCGCCGGACGAAGCTCGTCCAGGCCGGCTCGGGCTTCCTCTCCCAGCACTCGAAGGAGCTGCTGTTCGGTCTCGGGGCGAGCCGCCGCGTGAACGCGCTGACCGTCGAGTGGCCCAGCGGCGGGAAACAGGTCTTCTCCAACGTTCCCCTGAACCATCGCCTCCGGATCGAGGAGGGAGGCGAGCCCCGGCCCGAGCCGTTCCGGCCGGCGCAGGCGGTGCCGGCGGAAAGCGCCGTCGCGCAGCCGGCGTCGCCGCCAAGCAGCACCTGGCTCTACGAGCCGTTTCCCGCACCCGACTTCTCGCTCCCGGACCTGAGCGGCGAGCCGCGCTCGCTGTCGGCCCTTCGGGGGCGGCCCGCCATCGCGCTGTTCTGGGCGACCGCCGCGACCGGATCTCGCACGGCCCTCCAGGCACTCGCACGGGGTGCCGAGGCCCTCGCCCAGGCCGGCGTCGGCTCTGTTGCCGTCGCGCTCGACGCGCCCGAGGACCTGCCGAAGGTCCGGGCCGCGGCCTCTGGCGTGACGACGGTTCCCGTGCTTCTCGCGAGCGATGAGGTCGGTCGCAGCTACGCGATCCTCAACCGCCATCTCTTCATGAACCGGCAGGATCTGCGGCTGCCCACGGCCTTCCTCCTCGACGCGGAGGGGAGCGTCGTCAAGGCGTACCGCGACCGGGTGGACGTGGCCGAGATCCTGCGGGACGTGCCGAGGATAGAGGTCCCTCCCGCCGAGCGTCTCGCGCGGGCCGTGCCCTTCGCGGGGACGTTCCATTCCTCGCCGGGCGTGCGCAACTACCTTCCCTACGGCCGGGAATTGCTGGATCAGGGTCTCGAGGCTCCGGCGGTCGTCGCCTTCGAGCGGGCCGCGCAGGGCAGCCCTAGCGCCTCGACCCTCTACCGCCTCGGGACCCTCCTCGTGAAGAGCGGCCAGACGACCAAGGCCCGGGCCGCCTTCGAGCGGGCCCTGGTGATGCAGCCGGACCTCTCCGAGGCCAGCAACGACCTCGGCGCTCTGCTGGCGCAAGGCGGCGATCTCCCGGCCGCGATCGAGAAGTTCCGAGCGGCCCTCGCGACGACGCCCGATTACCCCGACGCCCTCAACAACCTCGGCTACGCCCTCCTCCTGACAGGCCGGGCCCAGGAGGCCCGCGAGCTCTATCAAAAGGCCCTGAAGCTCCAGCCCGATTTCCCCGAGGCCCTGAACAACCTCGGCCTCATCCTCGGACAGCAAGGCGAGTTGGACCGCGCAGAGCACTACTTCCGCGAGGCGCTCGCGAAGCGGCAGGACTACGGGGAGGCCGCGAATAACCTGGCTCTGGTTCTCGTCGCGCGCGCCCAGCAAGACGATGCGATCCGCCTCCTCGAGGGCTTTCTCGAGACGCGCCCGGAGTTCGAGAGCGCGTACATCACGCTGGCGAAGATCTACCTGGCCACCGATAGGCAGCGGGAAGGGCTGCAGGTCCTCGAACGCCTCCTGCAGAGACACCCCACCCATGCCCTCGCCCTCGAGATCGTGCGGCAGGTCAAGTCACGCTGAGTCACGACAGGGCGGCGAGCACCTCGTCGGCGTGGCCGTCGACGTTGACCTTGTCCCAGCGCTTCTGGACCTTCCCGTCGGGGCCGATCAGGTACGTGGTCCGGACGATGCCCATGTACGGCTCGCGCGCCGCTAAAGGCCGCGGCGGGTGAGCAGGTAGACGGCGAAGGTCCCCAGCCAATGGCCACCCTCGTAGTGCTCCCCGGTGACGCCGACGAGGCCGGCGTCGCGATGGGCGCGGGCCGCTGCCTGCAACACCGCCGCGCGCCGGTCGGGCGGCGGGAGGTCCGCCGCGATCCCCTCGAGCATCCAGGCACGGCTCAGGTTCAGGCCGTCGATGTGGGCCAGCTTGGGGTCGGCGCGGTCGGTGACGAGGCCTGGCCGCAGCCAGGTCGCAGAGGCGTGCACGGGCAGCCGCGGCAGGAAGCGTGTCAGCCACGAGGCGAAGGCCGGTGGGGCCAGTATCCGCCGCATGAGGTCGGCCTCGGCCAGGCAAGGCGAGAGGAAGTCCTCGCCCGAGGGCTCGTAGGCCAGCGGGCAGTCGCGGTCCTTCTCGTAGTACGCGCGGGAGCGCGATTCCAGGAGCCTCGCCAGCTCGGCGTCGCCGCTCCGCCGCGCCCAGTCGAGCGCCAGGCCGAAGGCGAAAGCAGTCTGGGAGTGCTCTCCTACGCGGATCGGATACGCGAGCTTGGGCAGCCATGCCTTGAGCCGTGCCGCGGCCACGGCTTCCAACGGGGCGAGCGCGCGCGACCAGGCCTGGGCGTCGGGATCCGGCCATTCGCCTAGCTCCGTCCCCAGCTGGAGCAGCCACGCGAGGCCGTAAGGCCGCTCGAAGGAGATGCGGCCCTTGCCCTCGAGGTAGCGTACTTCGGCAGCCGTCGCCTGCGGCGTGAGGCTCTGGGCCAGGGCCGTGCGCGCGTCGCGTGCGAAGGGCGCGTCGGGGAACAGGCGCGCCAGGCGCGCGAGCAGCCAGTGGCCGTGGACCGACGAGTGCCAGTCGTAGCAGCCGTAGAAGGCCGGAGTCAGCTCGCGCGGCGGCCTGACGTCGTTGTCGCCGTTGAGGGTGTGGGCGATCTTGTTGGGGTATTCGCGGTGGACGCACGCGAGGGCCAGCCGGGCGAAGCGGTCCGCCTGGACCGCGTCCAGAGGCGATTTCAAGTCGGCCCCGGCGACTGCTGAACGCGCGCCCAGGAGGGCCGCCACGGCCAGCCCGGCGGCGAGCGGCGCGGGCAAGAGCCTGGGGCGCATGGGCCTCCTAAGATACTGCAGCTTGGAGTTTGCCTGCGCCCGCTTTACGCGGACTTGAGCTTGTCGGGTGGAACCAGTTGAACGGACCCCCTGTCACTGGCTCAATCGCGGGGTATATTGAAGGGAAGCGCAGGACCGTAACAAAACGGAGCGAAAGCAATGGCAGCCGGTGACCCACCCCGTCCGATGACCCGCAAAGACGAGGCTGACGCCCCTGTCGTCCCGGCACCCAGCAACGTCCCGACCACGCCGCCGCAACCGGTCGCGCGCGCTCCGCAGCCGAGACCCGCCCCCGCGGTAACGCCCACGGACGGCAAGAAGGCGACCGGCAAGCTGAAGAAGAAGCAGAAGAAGCTGCTGAAGGACGCGCACCGGCCGCTGGATTCCTGGGAGCGTTACCGGGCCCTGACCGACATCCTCGACGAAGCCATCGACCTCGTCGACCTGGCCGACCACAAGGCCCGCTTCGCCCTGGTCATCATGGGCGCGCTCAACGCCCTCATGTTCATCATGGCTTCGCAGACCGACGTCTTCGACGCCATCCCGGTGAGCTGGCGGCCGGTCATGACCGCGGTCGTCATCATCTACGCGCTGATCGCCGTCTACTTCGTGATCCAGGCCATCGAATCGCTGCGCCCGCGCAAGGCGCAGCCCCAGGTGCGCTACGCCTCCGAGACCGGCCTCGAGGACTTCCCCGTGGGGCTGCGATTCTACGAGGACATCCTCAGTCGCGACCTCGAGGCCTACCGCCGGGCGTGGCGGGAGCTGCGCATCGGCCAGCTCAACGCGGAGCTCGCGGTACAGGCCCATGCCTTGGCGCAGATCAACAAGGCCAAATACGGGGCGCTGCGCCGGCTCTACCTCATACTGCAGGTCTTGACTGTGATGGCCGTGCTCCTCATGTGCATCGGGTCCTACTTCGTGCTGTCGGGCAAGGCCCGCCGCCTGGACGCCAAGGCCGCCCAGCAGGCGCAGGGGTCGGGGAGCCAGCTGGCCGAGCCGCAGCGCTTTGCCCGCGTCGGCGTGAGCGAGCCGTCGGGGGTCGCGTACCACGCGCCCACGGGGCACCTGTTCGTCGTCGGCGACGACGGCAAGCTCTCCGAGGTCGACATGAACGGCAAGGTCGTCCACTCGCAATCGCTTCCGGGGAACCTGGAGGACGTGGCCGTACACACCCCCAGCGGCGACCTCGTAGTGCTTTCGGAGCTGAGCTCCGAGCTGATCGTCTACGACCCCGTGGCGAGGCAGGAGCGCCGGCGCTGGCGCCTCGACACCGACGCCGTGCTGGGGCGCTCCCGCGGGGACCGCAAGGAGGGCTTCGAAGGGCTGGCGTTCCGGCCCGATCCCTCTGCGCCGGGAGGAGGGACGTTCTACCTGACGCACCAGCGCAAGCCGTCCATGGTGGTGGCCGTGGCCTTCGACTACGACCGGCCGGCCGGCACGCTGGGCGCGGACGTGGTGAAGGCACGCTTCGACCTGGACGGCTACGAGGATCTGACCGCCGTCACCTGGGTGCCGGAGCTGGACCGGCTGCTGGTGATCGCCGACAGCGCGGACCTCCTCCTGGTCCTGCGCTCCGACGGCTCGGTCGAGCGCGAGGTCGCGCTGCCGGGCAAGCAACAGGAGGGCCTCGCGGTCGATCCCCAGGGCAACCTGTGGTTGGCCGATGATAAGGACAAGTCCTTACTGAAGATCGAGCGAGGTCTGGACGCGCTGCGTTCGGCGCGCTCGGCGCCGTCGGAGCAGGGCCGGGGCACCGGCCTGCGCGTCCCGGGCTAGAGACGCGCGCCGCTGATCGAGTTAAATCACCCCTCGAATTGTCTACAATCTCGCGGCCATGAGAAAGTCGGTGGCCGCCGGCGCGGCCCTCACGATAGCGCTCTCCATCCTCGTTTCGCCCCCGCGCGCGCGGGCCCAGTCGACGGCGCGGGGAGGCTGGCGTGCGGAGCCGTTCAAGCTGAAGTCCCCCGGCGGCGATTTCGAGATCGCTCTCGCCGGCTACGCCCAGGAGGACTTCCGCTCCTACCGCGATTGGACGCTCGTCGACGCCGACACCTCGGAGCTGCGCCGGTTGCGGATCGGAGTGGAGGGGAAGTGGAAGCGGCTGAGCTTCGAGGTGGACGTCGACCCGCGCAAGGAGCGGCCCGAGGACACGACCGAAGGCGCGCACTACATCAAGAACGCCTACCTGGAACTCCGCTTCGCCAAGGCCTTCCGCATCCGCGCCGGTCATTTCAAGCTGCCCTTCAATTCCGAATACCTGACCTCGGCATCGAAAACCGACTTCATCGAGCGGGCGATGATCGTCGACGCCATCGGCGTCGACCGCGATTGGGGCGGCGTGGCGCTGGGAGAGATCGGCCCCTTCGGCTACGAAGCGGGCGTGTTCCAGGGTGACGGCTGGCGCAGCCACCCGCGGGCGGGGACCACGGGGGCGGCCCGGCTGATCGTGAGGGCCCTCACGGGGCTCGACCTCGCGGTCTCGTACAATGAAGGACGCGTCGAGGCCGACGACGAGACCCTGCTCGTCCCGGAGCCGAAGGGCTTCAATGCCAAGGGACCGGCGGGCTTCACCTTCTCGAGCCGCCACTTCGTGAACGGCCGCCGGCGCCGCCTGGGAGCGGACGGAGAGTTCCAGCGAGGGCCGGTCGGCTTCCGGGGCGAGATCGCGCGCGGGTGGGAGGAACGGAAGGGCGAGGGATCCACGTTCGACGACCTCCCGCAGGCGGTCCTGACGGGCTGGGTGGTCTCCGGCACGTGGCTGGTGACCGGGGACAAGAAGCGCAAGACGATCCGGCCCCGGAGCCCGATGCTCCACGGTCCGGGAGCGGTGGAGATCGGCGTGCGCTACGAAGAGGTGCGGATGGACGACGACGGCCCCGAGACCGGATTCGCCGGCGCGGGCAACCGCGCCCGGAACATCCGGCTCGCCGCCGACCGGGCCCTGACCGGCGGCATCTCGTGGTGGCCGCGCCAGTGGATGCGGCTCATGGGGAACGTCGTCCTCGAGAGGTTCGAGGACGAGCTGCTCGCCCCGGAGCCGGGCCGGCGCGGGAACTACACGACGCTGCTCGGCCGGCTGCAGATCTCGTTGCCGTGAGGAACCTTCGTTCGGGAGGAGCCATGCGCAGGCCGTCGATCGCCGTGCTCTCGTTCGTGGCCGCCATGCTTGTCGCGGCGGCCGCCGTCCACGCGGCCGACCCTATTTTCAACCCGGCGGTCCTGCACGAGGTCCGCATCGTGATCGACCCCGCGGACTGGCAGGCGCTGCGGGACAACTTCCGCACCAACCAGTACTACGCGGCCAACGTGTCGATCGACGGCCAGGTCGTCGAGCAGGTGGGCATCCGCTCGCGCGGCAAGGGCTCGCGCAGCGGCGAGAAGCCCGCGATCAAGATCGACTTCAACAAGTACGTGGAGACCCAGACCTTCCACGGCTACGGGGCGGTGCACGTCAAGAACGCGGTCCAGGACGCGAGCTTCCTGCGCGAGGTCCTGGCCCTGTCCGTCTACGAGGCCCTCGGCATCCCCGCGCCCGGCATCTCCTTCGCGCGCGTGACCGTCAACGACCAGTACTGGGGCCTCTTCAACCTCGTGGAGGACGTCAAGAAGAAGTTCCTCACCGACCGCTACGGAGAAGACGGCGGCAACCTCTTCAAGTACGAATACACCGAGGTGTGGGACTTCACGACCAAGGGCGACGAGCCGGTGCCCTTCCAGGCGGAGACCAACGAGACCCACCTCGACGGCAGCGGCCTCGTGACGTTCGTGAAGGCGATCAACGAGCTGCCCGACGCCGGCTTCAGTCGCGACATCGCGGGCTACATCGACCCGGTGAAGTTCCTCACCTACGTGGCGGCCGAGAACGCCACCGCCGACAACGACGGCTTCGTGGGCTACGCGGGCATGAACAACTTCTACGTCTACCAGTTCAAGAACGCGAGCCGCTTCGTGTTCATCCCCTGGGACAAGAACACGTCCTTCGTGCAGCCGGACTGGCCGATCTTCCAGCGGCTGGAGATGAACCTCCTCACGCTGCGGCTCCTGACCGACCCCGCCATGAAGCAGGCCTACGTCGACGCCATGAAGCGCGCCGCCGGCTTCGTGGGCACCGCGTTCCTGGGGCCGAAGCTCGAGGCCTCGTACCGCTTGGTCCGCGAGGCCGCTCTCACCGACACCAAGAAGCCGTTCACCAACGAAGAGTTCGAGCTGGCCGTGGGGGGATTGCGCGGGATCATCGCCGGCCGGCCGCAGGACATCCTGAGCCAGACCACCGGCCAGTAGCCGTCAGTCCTCTTCCCGCGCGGATCGGGCCCGCGCACGCTTGCGCGCGGCCCGGCTCTTCTTTTCGCGCAGACGCTCTTCCCGCGCCGCGGTGGACGGAGAGGTGGCGCGGCGCGCGCGAGAAGGCTGCAGCGCGCGGACGAGCAGCCGCCGGACCTTGTCGCGCGCGTCCTCCAGGTTGCGGCTCTGGTCCCGGGTGCGCTGGCTGGTGACGAGTAGCCGGCCCTCCGCGTCCAGGCGAAACCCCGGCAGCGATGCGAGCCGCGCTCGGGCGCCCGGCGGCAGCCCCTCGACGAACGACAGATCGACACGCAACTCGACCTTCGAGGCCACCTTGTTGACGTTTTGTCCCCCCGGTCCGGAGGCGCGCACCGCCCGGAACGAGAGCGCCGACCCGGGGACAATCGCCCCGCCGGGGATGAAAATGGACTCAGCCATCGGCTGACCTCATTTTCTCCTTTCCGGAAGGGCTTTTCGGGCGTTTTTGGTGATGTAGATCACAGAATCCTTCACGATCGGAGGCGCAAACTGGTCACTTGCGGGCAAAGCCCCGCAAGTTGCTCCTATCTCAGGGGAACCGGGTCGAAAGGCGGTGGGGTGATGATCAACCGGGACGACGCGAGCGCTTCCTCTTCTCCCCTTTCCCTCGTTCCCGCCCCGGTGGCGCTCGAACCGGGCGACGACATCAAACGACTCCAGGAAGAGCTTCTCCACGCCGCGCTGCACGACGGCCTGACCGGTCTCGCCAACCGGCGCCTCTTCCTCGACCGGCTGCATGGCGCGCTCACACAGCGCGCGCAGGGCGAGGGCCGGCCGTTCGCGGTCCTGTTCCTCGACGTGGACCGCTTCAAGTCCATCAACGAGACCCTCGGCTTCGAGGCCGGGGACCGGCTGCTCGTCGAGGTGGCGCGCCGTCTGGAGGCGTGCCTCCGGTCGCGCGACACCGTCGCCCGCTTCGGCGGCGACGAGTTCACGGTCCTCCTCGAGGACCTCGAGGACGAGAACGAAGCGGTGCGCGTGGCCGACCGGATCCTGGCCCGGCTGCAGGAGCGCCTCGAGGTCGACGGCCACCGCGTGGTGGCTCACGCCTGCATCGGCATCGCCCTCAACAAGCCCGCCCACGCGCGCCCCGAGGACGTGGTGCGCGACGCCGACCGGGCGCTGCAGAAGGCCAAGGCGCTCGGCAAGCCGGGCTTCCAGGTCTTCGACTCCGCGATGGACGGCCGGGCCATGTCGCTCGCGCAGCTCGAGGCGGCGCTGCGCCACGCTCTCGACCGCGAGGAGTTCCGCACCCACTACCAGCCGATCGTCTCCGTCAAGGGCGGCAAGGTGGCGGGCTTCGAGGTGCTGCTCTGGCGGCGGTCGCCGAGCGCTCCTCCGCCCCGCGATCCCGGCCGGAACAGGGGAGTGCAGTAGGCCTCACCAGGCCCGCGTCTCGCCCACCTTCATCACCCACGCCCGATCCTCGCTGAGCCCCTGCCGCTCCGCCTCGGCGCGGAAGCGACGTGGAGGCTCGTCGAGCGGTTCGTCGGCCAGGTCGAACGTGCCCCAGTGCATCGCGGCGATGCGCCTCGCCCCTGCCTCGAGTGCCGCCTGCACGGCCTCTTCGGGGGTGACGTGCACCGGCGCCATCATCCGCCGCGGCAGGTAGGCGCCGATCGGCATCGCCGCGAGGTCGATCGGGCCCAGCCGCCGGCCGATCTCGGCGAAGCCGTCGAAGCGGGCCGTGTCGCCCGCGTGATAGAAGCGGCGCGTCGGCCCCGTGACGACGAAGCCGGCCCACAGCCGACGGTTGCGGTCGAAGAGCGTACGGCCCGAGAAGTGACGGGCGGGAACGCAGTGGACCGTGACGGAGCCCATCGGCGCCTGCTCCCACCAATCGAGCTCCGTGGCCTCGGCGCCGGCCGCACGCACCAGGGCGCCCATGCCCGCGGGCACGACAAACCGCACGCCGCGGCGGGCGAGGGCGCGCACGGACGCCAGGTCGAGATGGTCGTAGTGGTCGTGGGACACGATCGCGAAGTCGACCGGGGGGAGCGAGTCGAGGGCGAGACCGGGAGGGACGAGCCGCGGCGGCCCCGCGAAAGAGAGCGGGCTCGCCCGGCGCGAGAACATCGGATCGGTGAGAAGCGTCGCCCCGTCCATGCGCACCAGGAACGAGGCGTGGCCGATCCAAGTCAGGCCCGGGGTCGTTGCCAGGGCGGACGGGTCGGGCGCCACGGCGGCCGCGCCGCCGGGACGCGGGACGATCGACAGCCACATCCTTCTCAGCAGGAACGGGACGACCACGGGCCCCGGCCCCGCGCCGGACTTCCGGTCGCTCATCGTCCCGCGGCCGCCTGGATCTTCAGCTCGACCGTGGCCCCGAGCTTGAGCGGTGTCGGCTCGGCGAAGGCCACCTTGACCGCCAGGATCCGCGTGTCCGTGGGCCGGCCGGGATCTTGGGGCTTCAGCCGGCGCAGCGTCACCGAGCGCGGGATCTCCTCCACGCGACCACGCCACGTGCGTCCGGGAAAGGCTTCGCAGGTGATGGAGGCCGAGGCGTCGATGTCCAGGGCGTCGGCGTCGGCCTCGTCGGCCTCGGCCTCGATGCGCAGACGCGTGAGGTCGGCGAGGGTGAAGACGCGCTGGCCGGATTCGAGCGTCTCTCCGGCCTGGGCGTGGCGGCCGATCACGGTGCCGGAGATGGGGGCCAGGATGCGCGTCTTGCGCAGCAGCGCCTCGTCGCGGGCCACCGCCGCGCGTGAGGTCTCGAGGCGGGCCCGCGCAATGTCGAGGTCGCGGGTGGCCTGGTCGACGTCGTGGGCGGCGACGATCCCCTCCGCGGCCAGGTCGGCCCGGCGCTTGAGCGTCGCCTCGGCCAGGCGCACCTCCGCTTGCGCTTCCTCCACGCGCGCCCGGTCCTCGCCCAGCGCCGCCTTGAGCTCGTCGGACTCCAGCTCCGCGATGAGGTCGCCGCGCCGCACGGTCTGGCCCTCTTCGTGCACCAGGCGTACGAGGCGGCCCGCGCGCTCGGTGCCCACCACGACCTCGCCGCCGGGATAGGCCACCACGCGGCCCTCGGCCGCCACCCCGCGCGCCACGGGAGGATCGGCCGGGCGCACGTCGGACCGCACGGATGGGGTCAGGTCTGCGATATGGGGTATGCAGACCACATACACCAGACCTGACCCCGCCAGCGCCAGCAACAACGTTGTGTTCTTCACGAGTTCACTCCTTGGACGAGCTGGCCGTCCCGGATGCCGACAACGCGGTCCGCCACTTCCCGCACCCTCGGGTCGTGGGTCACGATGAGCAGGCCCTTGCCATCTTGGCGGGACAGGTCCCGGAACATGCGCAGCACCTGACTGCCGGCGGTCGTGTCGAGGTTCGCGGTGGGCTCGTCGGCCAGGATCGCGGGGGGCGATCCGGCCAGGGCCCGCGCGATGGCCACGCGCTGCTTCTGCCCGCCCGACAGGTCCCGCGGCAGGAAGTGCAGCCGGTCGCCGAGGCCCACCTGCTTCAGGACGCGAGCAGCCTCCTCCCGCGCGCCGCGCCGCACGCCCTTGACGGAGAGAGCGTATTCCACGTTCTCGAGGGCGGTGAGGGCGGGGAAGAGGTTGAACTGCTGGAAGACGAAGCCGATGGAGCGCCGGCGTACGTCGCGGAGTCGGTCGGGATCGCCGTCGACCGTCCGTCCGTCCACCTCGACCCGTCCCGACGTCGGGGTGAGGATGCAGCCCATGATCGACAGCAGCGTCGTCTTGCCCGAGCCGGAGGGGCCCTCCAGGGCCACGACCTCGCCCGCGGCCACGTCCATCGAAACGCCGCGCAACACCTCGACGCGCTGCGAGCCCTCCTCGAACACCTTCACCACGTCGCGCACCTCGAGCACCTTCTTCATGCGCGGAACACCAGCGCGGGGTCGATGCCGGCCACGCGCCGGAAGGAAAGCATGGCCGCGCCCAGGCACATGAGCACCGTCCCCACGAACACGGCGAGGGCGAAGCCGGGCGACACGAGCACGTTCAGGTAGAGCTTCGCCATCAGCGGCCGGATCCCCCACGACATGAGCGCGCCCACGGCGAAGCCCACCACGGCCGCGATGAGCGCCTGCTCGCCGAGGATCCGGTAGATGTCCCAGTTCGAGCCGCCGATCGCCTTTACCGTGCCGAACTCCTTCACGTGCTCCACCGCCGAGGTGTAGAGGGTCTGCGCGACCACGACGATCCCGACGAGGATGCCGAGGAAGACGGTCACGCCCATGTTCATGCCGAGGCCGGTGGAGACGATCCAGTAGGTGCGCGAGCGGAGCGCCCACTCGTCCCGGGTATAGACGTCGTTGTACGGCGCGACGCGGCGGATCGCGGCCGCGACCCTCTGCGCGTCGAAGCCCGGCGCCACCTTCACGAGGACGTAGCTCGTCTTGTTGCGCACCTGCTCGGACAACTCCTGGGCATTGCCGTAGTCCATGAAAACGATGGGAGCGGTGGTGAAGGAAGCGGCGCCGGTGGTGGTGCCGAGGATCTTGAACCGCCGGCCCAGGATCTCGCGGTACTCGCCAACCGCGAACGGCCCGTAGCGGCGCTCGGCCGACCGGT
>Ga0210378_10001024_pt1 | contig 14681 bp, 14 predicted proteins | sample PLM1_60_b1redo_FD_155465 | JGI IMG/M metagenome (GOLD analysis project Ga0210378, IMG submission 155465) | Groundwater sediment microbial communities from an aquifer in East River, Colorado, USA - PLM1_60_b1 redo | ecosystem: Environmental > Terrestrial > Soil > Riparian zone | place: USA: East...
CCTGCCCGACGTCGCCGCCAAGAACACCGAGCTGCAGGTCGACGTCCGCGGCAGACGCGGCAGTGTCAAGGTGACCCGGCCCCCATTCGTGCCGTCGTCCCCCAAGTAGGCCGTGTCCGATCAGGCCGACCAAGGCGCAGGCGCTCTTGAGTGGCGGTGGAGGGGAGCCGGAGCTCCCCCCACATGGATCGAGGACTCGGGACCGTCGATCCCCCCGGTCACATCCAACGCTCCTCGAGACGACGAGCTGGTCGTCCTGCTCGGCCTGGACGGCCAACCGGTCGGGACCATGCCCAAGGACCAGGCGCACCACGCCGACACCCCGCTGCATCTGGCCTTCTCGGTCTACGTGTTCGACGCCGGCGGCCGGTTCCTGGTCACCAGGCGGGCGCTCGGCAAGCGGACCTGGCCGGGGGTGTGGACCAACTCCTGCTGCGGTCACCCGGCCCCCGGGGAGGAGGTGGCCACCGCCGCCCGGCGCCGGCTCGGCCAGGAGCTCGGCCTGCAACCGGCTCGCCTTGAGCTGGTCCTGCCAGACTTCGCCTACCGGGCGGTCGCTCCCGACGGGACCGTGGAGAACGAGGTCTGCCCCGTGTTCTTCGCCCACCTGGCCGGGGACCGGGAGCCGGAGGTGGCCGCCAACCCCGACGAGGTGGCCGAGTGGCGCTGGGTGTCGTGGGAGATGTTCCGCACGGTCGCGACGGCGGCGCCGTGGGCGCTCAGCCCATGGTCGGTCGAGCAGGTCGCCCAGCTGCGGCCCAGCCGGTAGCAGGTTCGGTTCCTTGCCGCCCATGGGCGGTTCCCGGCCACCATGGTCCATCGCTGGGTCCTGGTAGCCGCGAAAGAATACGTGCAACCGCCAGGGCGGGCATCGCGTGTAGCTGGCCGAGACCGACCGACGGGTTCCGGGGACTCAGGTCCCCCGGTCTATCAGGACGCAACCTTGGGCGGGGTGATGGCAGGCGACGACCCGGACTTCCTGGAGTTCTTCGCCGGTGAGTTCTGGCCGCTGCGGCGGGTCGGGTTCCTGCTCACCGGGGACTGGGACGAGGCCGAGGAGCTGGCCCAGGAGGCGATGGCCCGCACCTACGCGGTCTGGCCTCGGGTGGGCGGCTACCAGCGGCCGGCCGCCTACGCCCGCAAGGTGTTGGTCAACCGGCACCGGTCGCTGCTGCGCCGAGCGGTCGTCGAGACCCGCCACCTGGTGGCCACCCGGCCACAGGACCGGCACGACCCCGACTTCGGTGGCGACGACCTGATCTTGTGGCAGGCGTTGCAGCGGCTGCCGTCCCGCCAGCGGGCGGCGATCGTGCTCCGCTACTACCTGGACCTGCCGGAGGCCGAGGTGGCCCGCCTGCTCGGCGTCCCGGCCGGCACGGTCAAGTCCTGGACCCATCGAGGCCTGGCCCGCCTGCGCGACCGTCTCGGGGCCACCTACGCCGCCGAGCGACTCACCGGCAACAGCAGCACGGAGGCCGAAGCATGACCATCGAGGACCGGGTCCGCCGGGTGCTCCAGCAAGCGGTGGCCGACGAGCCGGCTCCCCGCGGCGCTCCGCTGCAGGTCGCCACCCGGCGCCGCCGGCCCCGGCCGGTCCTGGCCGGCGCGGTCGCCCTGCTCCTGGTGCTGGCCGCCGTGGTCGGCCTGGCCGTGGTCAGGGGGCGTCAGCGCCCGCTGCCCTCCACCGACCCGACCAGCGGCTGGACGGTCTACACCGACACCGCCCGCAACCTCCAGCTCCGCTACCCGCCCGACTGGGTGCTGCGCGAGCGGCAGCCGGGCTGGATCAGGATCGCCCCGTCCGAGCAGGCCATCGACATGGTGGAGGACTTCCCGTCGTTCGCCGTCGGCGTCCGTGCCCCCGCCGCCGGCTACTACCTTGGCGAGCAGACCGGTGTGGACCTGAACAGAGGGCGGCTCCGGACCGGCCAGGCCTACATCGTCACCGAGGAGGACCCGGCCGCCCTCGAGCCGCCACCCGGCGTCAAGGTGTCGAGGCAGAGGAGCTACAGCATCGACTGGGGCCGGAGCTGCGCCACCGGCGGGGACGACCCCGGTTGCCGCACGCGAGTCGTCAGGGCCGGCGTGTCGGCCGTCGGAAGGGACTCCCCCCTGTGGGACCGTTACCGGGCCGTCGGCGAGGCGATCGTCGGCACCATCGGGCCGGTGACTCCCTTGTCGCCGTCGTACGGGGACCGCACCCGGCCCGCCTGCCGCCCGGAGCAGTGGCGGCTGTTCCACCCCGGCGGGTGGTCCTACGGCGACAGAGCCCAGGTGTACGTCCTCGAGGGCGGCCTGGAGTTCGTCGGCGGTCGGCCGTGCCACCTCCGGCTGGAGCTGCGGCTGGAGGTCGAGAAGCCGGTCGGCCGGCGGCTGCCGTTGCCCGGCAACCCCTCGGCGACCGTCGTGGAAGGCGACCTGCCCGAAGACGGCCAGGTCCCGGACCCGAACAGCTACAGCTCCCAGGGCACCCCGTTGAAGTGGTACTGGGCCTGGCAGGAGTGGTGCAACAAGGGCCTGCCCCAGGCCAGCCTCCGGATCAGCGCCGAGGGAGGGGCCTCCATCACTGTGCCCGGGCCGCCGCTGGCCGACCCGCCGGCCGAGCCGGACACCGGCTGCCGTGACCGCGGGCGGCCCTCGACGGTGGCGCCGTGGCCTTGAGCGGCCCGGCTATGGCACCTCGGTGGTGGCCTCCGGGTCGAGGTCGTAGCGCTTGATCGCCTCGGCGACCCGCTCGCGGTCGATGTCGCCGGCCAGGGCGAGCTCCTGGAGGACGGCGACGGCGATGTTCTCGGCGTCGATCTTGAAATGGCGGCGCAGGGCCGGTCGGGTGTCGGAGCGGCCGAAGCCGTCGGTGCCGAGGATCGCGTAGGGCCGCGGCACCCAGCGGGAGATCTGGTCGGGGACCAGCTTCATCCAGTCGCTGACGGCGATGATCGGCCCTTCGACCTCGGCGAAGGTCCGGTGGACCAGCGGCACCCGCTGCTCGGAGGTCGGATGCAGGCGGTTCCACTCATCGCAGTCCAGCGCGTCCTGGCGCAGCCGCTGCCAGCCGGGCGCGCTCCACACGTCGGCGGCGACGTCCCAGTCGTCGGCCAGCAGCTGGGCGGACCGGAGGGCCTGGGGCATGGCGCTGCCGCTGGTCACGATCTGGGCCCGGTGGGCCCGGTCACCCTCGGCGGCCTGGTAGCGGTACAGGCCCTGGAGGATCGCCTGCTCGTCCAGCCCGCCCGGCATCGGCGGCTGCACGAACGGCTCGTTGTAGACGGTGAGGTAGTAGAAGAGGTCCTCTGGTGCCTCGCCGTACATGCGGCGCAGCGCCTCCTCGACGATCACCGGGATCTCGAACCCGAACGACGGGTCGTAGGTGACGCAGGCCGGGTTGGTGGTGGCCACCAGCAACGAGTGGCCGTCCTGGTGCTGCAGGCCCTCCCCGTTCAGGGTGGTCCGCCCGGCCGTCGCCCCGATCAGGAAGCCGCGGCAGCGCTGGTCGCCCGCGCTCCACATGGAGTCGCCGGTCCGCTGGAACCCGAACATCGAGTAGAAGATGTACAGCGGGATCATCGGCTCGCCGAAGGTGGCGTAGCTGGAGCCGGCGGCAGAGAACGACCCCATCGCCCCGGCCTCGGTGATGCCCTCGTGCAGGATCTGGCCCTTGACGTCCTCCTTGTAGGAGAGCACCAGGTCGCGGTCGACCGCGTCGTAGGTCATGCCCCTGGACGAGTAGATCTTGAGGGTGGGGAAGAACGAGTCCATGCCGAAGGTCCTGGCCTCGTCGGGGATGATCGGCACGATCCGCTGGCCGACGTCCTGGTTGCGCAGCAGGTCCCTGATCAGCCGGACCAGGGCCATGGTGGTGGCGACCTCCTGCTTGCCTGAGCCCTTCTTGAGCTGGGCGTACAGCTCCTTGGCGGGCAGGTTGAGCGGGCCGGAGCGGTCGACCCGCCTTGGGACCGGCCCGCCAAGGCCGCGCCGGCGCTCCTGCAGGTACTCGTCGAGGTCGGAGCCCTCCGGCGGCTTGTAGTAGGGCGGATAGCCCTTCTCCAGGGCCTCGTCGGGCACGTCGATGCCGAGCCGGTCCCGGAAGGTGTTGAGGGTGCCGCGCACGAACTTCTTCATCTGGTGGGTGGCGTTGCGGGACTCGAACTCGCGGCCGAGCCCCCGCCCCTTGATGGTCTGGGCGATGATCACGGTGGGCTGGCCCTGGTGGTCGACCGCGGTCCGGTAGGCGGCGTGGACCTTGCGCAGGTCATGGCCGCCCCGGTCGACCGCGAGCGCGACCACCTCGGCGTCGGACATGCCGTCGATCAGCCGGTTGAGCCCCTTGGTGTCGAACAGCTTCTCGCGGATGTAGGCGGCGTCCTCGGCGGCCAGCGTCTGGAGCTGGCCGTCGGGGGTCGAGTTCAGCTTGGAGACCAGCTCGCCCGTGGTGTCCCGCGCCAGCAGGTCGTCCCAGAGCCGGCCCCAGACCACCTTGACGACGTTCCAGCCGGCCCCGACGAACAGCGACTCCATCTCCTGGATGATCTTGCCGTTGCCGCGGACCGGACCATCCAGACGCTGCAGGTTGCAGTTGAGCACGAAGGTCAGGTTGTCGAGCCGCTCCCGGCCGGCCACCGTGAGCGCGCCCTGCGACTCCGGCTCGTCCATCTCGCCGTCGCCGATGTAGGCCCACACCCGCGAGCCGGAGGTGTCGGCGATCTCCCGGCTCTGCAGGTACTTGTTGAAGCGGGCCTGGTAGATGGCGTGCAGCGGGCCGAGGCCCATGGAGACGGTGGGGAACTCCCAGAAGTCCGGCATCAGCCGCGGGTGTGGGTAGGAGGACAGGCCGTCGGGCTTGCTCTCCTGGCGGAACGCGTCCAGGTTGGCCTCGGTGAGGCGACCCTCCAGGTAGGCGCGGGCGTAGACGCCGGGGGAGGAGTGGCCCTGGAAGAAGATCTGGTCGCCGTGGCCGGCGTCCCGCCCGCGGAAGAAGTGGTTGAAGCCGACCTCGAACAGCTCGGCCGCCGAGGCGAAGGAGGCCATGTGCCCGCCGACCCCCAGCTCGGGCCGGTTGGCCCGCGACACGATGGCGGCCGCGTTCCAGCGCACGATCGACAGCAGGCGCCGCTCCAGCTCCTCGTCGCCCGGGTAGTCGGGCTCGGCGCCGGCCGGGATGGTGTTGACGTAGTCGGTCGACGGCAGCGCGGGCAGCCCGACGTCGAGGGCGCCGGCGAGGGAGAGCACCTCCCGGAGCAGGAAGCGGGCCCGTCCGGGGCCTTCGCGCTCGACGACGTCGCTCAGCGAGTCAAGCCACTCTCTGGTCTCATCGGGGTCGGGGTCGGGGAGCTGGTCCAGCACCCCACCCGCGGTGACCTTCTCGCGCTCGTCGCTCACCGTCGGCTCCCTGGCTCGGGGGGTTCGTCATCCACCCCTACCTTAGTCGCCGGCAGCCAACCCGGCGACGGACAAACCCCTTACCATGCCCGGCGTGATCGAGGTGCTGTGGCTTGGGACGCTGCTGGGTGTCGGGGCCGCGCTCGCGGTCGGGCCCATCTTCGTCGTCATCGTCCAGCAGGCGGCCACCAGCGGCTTCGGGGCCAGCTTCCGGGTCATCCTCGGCTCGGCCACCGCCGACCTGGTGCTGCTGGTCCCGGCCCTCGCCTTCGCCTGGATCATCCGGTCGATGGAGCGCAGCTCGCTGTGGGTCGGGGCGGTCGGGGCACTGTTCCTGCTCTACCTCTCCTGGCGTTCGGCCCGCGACGCCGTGGCCCAGTGGCGCGAGGGCCGCCAGCTGGAGGTGCACGGCCGCTGGGCCTTCTGGAAGGGCGTCGCCGGGAACCTGGCCAACCCCCTCACCTGGACGTTCTGGCTGGCCACGGGGACGCCGGCGATGCTGGCGGCCCAGGACGCCGCCGGCACGGCGGGGCTGGCGCTGTTCACCGCGACCTGGTTCCTGGTCGCGTCGGGCCTGGAGGCGGTGATCGCGCTGGCCGTCGCCCGCTCCCGGCGGCTGGTCGGGCCGCGCGGGCAGGCCTGCTTCACAGCCGTCTCGGCGGTGGCGTTCCTCGGGCTCGCCCTGACCCTGGTCGCCCGCGACGTGCTCCCGAGTCTCGGCTGAGGTCAGGCGGCGTCCCCGGTTCGCCGGGCCGGGTCCGGGCGGCGGCCAGCTGGGCCAGGATGACCCCGGTCACGACCAGGAGGCCGCCGGCCAGCTGCGCCGGGTTGAGGTGCTGGCCCAGCAGCAGCCAGGCGAAGGCGGCCGCGAACACCGGCTCGGCGGTGGCCGCGATCCCGGCGGTGGCGGCGCTGATCACCCGCACGGCCCCGACGGCGAGGGCGAACGGCAGCAGGGTGCCGAGCAGCCCGACCCCGAGCACGGCCGCGGCCACGCCCGGGTCGTGCAGGGAGGCGACCGGCCACGACCACCACGGCGCGGCCACCGCCCAGATGGCCACCGCGACCAGGAACCCCCAGAGCAGCGTTGTCGCCGGCGCAACCCCCCGACGCCCGGCCAGCTCGGCCGTCAGCAGGTAGGCGGCGAACAGCACCGCCGAGGCCAGCCCGGCCGCCACCCCCGGCACGTCCAACCCTCCCAGTCCCTCGAGGGCCCGGCTGACCAGGATGGCACCGGCCAGGGTGAGCCCGGCCGCCGCCCAGGCCAGCCGGCCCGGGTCGGCGGACACCCCTCGCATCAGCAGCGTGGTCGCGGCCAGCAGCATCGCCGGTCCGGTGTACTGCAGGGACACCGCAACCCCGACCTGCAGGTGGTCGATGGCCAGGTAGTAGCAGAGGTTGACCGCGGCGACGCAGGCCCCGAAGCCGATCAGGATCGGCCAGGTGCCCTGCGGGGGACGCAGCAGGTCGGGCCGCCGCCAGGCCAGCGCCGGGGCCAGCGCGACCAGGGCGACCGCGACCCTGGCCTCGGCCAGCCGGACCGGGGGCATGCCTCGCTCGAAGGCGTGTTTGGCCAGCACCGCGGCCAGCGCCCAGCAGGCGCCGGCGAGCACCACCCGGAGCAGGGCGGCCATGGTCGCCGCCCGGTTCGGGCGGGTATCGGGATGCATGGCCCAAGGGTAGGCGGGGCTGGCAACGGCGCCGGGATCGGCTTGCTTGGACGCGTGCTCCAGCGGGAACAGACGGGCATGAACCCCGCTGCGACGCAGGAGGCAGGCCAATGTCCCGGTACTCCAGGAGGCGAGGCACGACCCGCAGGAGGCGCGGCTACGGCCGCGGACGCGGACGCTGGTCTCGCTCCGGGATCGACCCGATGTTCTGGGTCGCTCTCGGTGTTGCCGTGCTGATCGTGCTGGTCGTCCTGTCGCGCTGACTCAGGCCAGGACCAGGCGGCGGTCGGCGACGGCCGGCGGCGGCGTGCCGTTGGCCAGCAGCTGGTCGTGGAACGAGCGCAGGTCGCCCCCGACCCGGTCCCGCAGGGCAAGGATCTCCAGCTTGCCGAGGGTGTAGCCGAAGTAGCCGGGGTCCCAGGTGCCACGGACGGCCTCCAGCCGGGCGTGGTCGGGGTCCAGCCCGGCCGTCGCCTCGAACTCGGCGGTTGCCTCGTCGAGCGACATGCCCTGGGTGTGCATGCCCACCGAGCAGAGCAGGCGGGCGGCGCGGATCAGGGCGTCGGTCCGCATCGCCACCTCGGACTCCGGGTCGCCGGCCCGGAAGCCGGCGTCGAACGCCGCCTCCTCGCAGTAGTGGGCCCAGCCCTCGCCCAGGACCTCGCTGTACAGGGCGGTCGCGACCCGGCTCGGGGCCCGGCGCAGGTGCAGCTCGTGGGCGTGGTGGCCTGGGTAGGTCTCGTGCAGGGTGCAGACGGCCAGCACGTGCGGCTCGAACAGGGCCAGCCAGCGCCCGGTCCGCTCCGGGTCCCACTCGGGCAGGGGCGGGGGCAGGTAGTAGCGGAAGGTGGCCGGACCGGCCGGGTCGAACGGCCCCGGGGCGTGGTGGAAGGCGAGGGCGCCGCGCAGGTACGGCGGGGCCGCCTCGACCCCTGGCGGCTCGTCGCCCGGCAGGGACATGAAGCCGCTGTCCTCCACGAAGCGGCGGCACTCGGCGACCTGCGCGGCGGCCGCGCCGAGCAGCTCGCCGGCGGCCGGGGCGTGCCTGGCCGCCCTGGCCCGCACCTCGGCGGGGGTGCCGCCGGCAAGGGCGGCAGCCTCCCGCTGCGCCGCCAGCTGCCGGTCGGCCTCCACCCGGCCCCTGGCCAGCAGCCCGGCCGGGTCGAGGGCGGTGCCGGTCCGCACCCGCACCAGCTCGGCGAAGTCGACCGGCCCCCACGGCTCCAGCGGCGGCCCGTCCAGGGCGGCCACCCTGGACGCGTACCGCTCCACCGCGGTCGCGGCCAGCTCGGCCACGTCCGCGCCGGCCAGGCCGGCGGCCGCCGTCCGGTAGAAGCTGGCGTAGCCGGCGAGCACGTCGGTGGCCGCCTCCCTGAAGGCCAGCGGCACCTCCTCCAGGCCGGCGGCCAGGCCGGCCAGGGCGTCCGGCAGCTGCCCGAGATGGCGGCGCAGCCCGGCCGCACGCTCGGCCGCGGTCGCCGCCGGGCCCTCCAGGTAGGAGGTGACCCGGAGCACGCTGGTCGCCCACAGCGGGTCGCGCCGCGCCTCCTCGCGGCGGGCCAGCAGCAGCTCCTCCTCGGCCAGGACGAGGGTGAGGTGGTCGCGGTCGGCCGCCTCCTGCTCGTCGCCGGCCGGGAGGGCGGCCAGCTCGGCCAGCTGCCGCCGGCGCTCACCGGCCCGGCGGCGCAGCCCGGCGGGGGAGAGGTCGTCGACCAGCCCGTCGTAGGCACGAAGCCCGAGGTCGCGCCCCTGCGACGGGAACGCGTCCAGCATCGCGTCCAGAATGGCGTCGAGCGTCCGTCTTGTCGCACCTGACATGGCCGGAGTGTGTCATATACTCGGCGCACCCGGCGCCTCCGCCGGGCGCCACGGGGACCAGCGAAGTCCGGCACCAACCCGGCGCTGTCCCGCAACTGTGAGGCCCCGCCTGCATCTGGCGGGGACGAGCCAGGTCGCCTGCCTCCGTGGCCGCAAGCTCAGTCCTCGGAGGAAGGGCGGGTTGTGCCTGAGGTTCCCACAGGCCTCGCATCCTCCGACCGAGAGGAGGATGGATGAGGAAGGCCCTCGTTCCCCTGCTGCTCCTGGCCCTGGCCGCCGCCGGCTGCGGAGGGAAGACGCCCGGCGACACGGCCGAGTCCGGGCGGCAGCCCAGGCGGATCGTCTCGTTGTCGCCGACCGCGACCGAGCTGCTGTTCGCCGTCGGCGCCGGCGGCCAGGTGGTGGCCGTCGACAGCAACTCCAACCACCCGGCCGACGCGCCAAGGACCGACCTGTCGGCCTACCAGCCGAACCTCGAGGCGATCGCCGGCTACAAGCCCGACCTGGTCGTCTACTCCGACGACCCCGGTGAGCTGAAGGCCGGCCTGGAGAAGCTCGGCATCCCGGCCCTGCAGCAGCCGGCGGCCAAGCGCCTCGACGACACCTACGCCCAGATCGACCAGCTCGGCAAGGCGACCGGCCATCCGGCCGAGGCCGGGCGGCTCACCGAGACCATGCGGGCCGAGATCCAGAAGATCGCCGGTGGTCCCCGACCCGAGCGCCCGCTCGCCTACTATCACGAGCTGGACAAGAACCTCTACTCGGCCACCTCCAAGACGTTCATCGGCCAGCTCTACGCCCAGCTCGGCCTGGAGAACATCGCCGACGCGGCCGACAAGGACGGCAGCGGCTACCCGCAGCTGTCGGCCGAGTACGTCGTCAAGGCCGACCCCGACCTGATCTTCCTGGCCGACACCAAGTGCTGCGGGCAGACGGCCAGGACGGTGGCGGCCAGGGACGGCTGGGACCAGGTGCGGGCGGTCAAGGCCGGCGCCGTTGTCGAGCTGGACGACGACGTCGCCTCCCGCTGGGGGCCGCGCATCGTCGACTTCCTGCGGCTCATCTCGGCCAAGGTGCAGGCCATGGAGACGGTCGGCTCGTGACCGTCACCGAGCGGCTCGGGCGCGCGCCGGTCGCGCCCGGGCCGCGCCCGGCTCGGCTCCGGGCCGGCCTGCTGCTGGCCGCCTGCGCCTGCCTGGCCGGGGCGGCCCTGCTCGCCGTCCTGGTCGGCCCGGTGCGGCTCGGCACCGCCGGCGTGCTCGCCGAGCTCGCCGGACGGCTCCCGCTGGTGGACGTCGACTCAGGGCTGTCCGAGCGCGACGCGGCCATCCTGTGGCAGCTGCGCCTGCCCCGGGTGGTCCTTGGCGGGCTCGTCGGGGCAATGCTGGCCTTGGCCGGGGCCGCCTACCAGGGGGTGTTCCGCAACCCGCTGGCCGACCCCTACCTGCTCGGCGCCGCCGCCGGCGCCGGCCTCGCCGCAACCCTGGCCATCGCCTACGGGCCCGACACCTCCAGCTGGCCGGTCGACCTGCTCCCGGTGGCCGCGTTCGCCGGGGCGGTCGCCGGGGTGGTGGCCGCCTACGCCCTGGGGCGCTCGGGCGGGGGCCGCACCGCCACCACCCTGATCCTCTCCGGGGTCGCGGTCGCCTCCTTCCTCACCGCGGTCCAGACCTACGTGCAGCAGCGGCAGGACGAGACGCTGCGCGAGGTCTACGGCTGGATCCTCGGCCGCCTGACCACCGCCGGCTGGAGCGAGGTGGTCCTGGTGGTGCCGTACGCGCTGCTCAGCGCCGCCGTGATCCTGCTCCACCGCCGCCTGATCGACGTGCTCGCGGTCGGCGACGACGAGGCTTCCAGCCTCGGGGTGCGGGCGGCCAGGGTGCGGCTGGTGGTGGTCGCGGCGGCCACCCTGGCCACCGCGGCCGCGGTCGCGGTCAGCGGCCTGATCGGGTTCGTCGGCATCATCGTCCCGCACACGGTGCGGCTGGTCGCCGGGTCCAGCTACCGGCTGCTGGTGCCCCTGTGCCTGATCGCCGGAGCCGCCTTCCTGATCCTGGCCGACCTGGTCGCCAGGACCGTGATGGCCCCGGCCGAGCTGCCCATCGGCGTGGTCACCGCCTTCTTCGGAGCGCCCTTCTTCGCCCTGGTGCTGCGCACCTCCCGGCGGTCGCTGTGACCGCCATCGGGCTGCGCGGTGTCTCGGTCGCCCTCGACGGGCGGCCGGTGCTGCACGACCTGACCCTGACCATCCCCAGCGGGGCTCGGCTGGGCCTGATCGGGCCGAACGGGGCTGGCAAGACCACCCTGCTCCGCACGGTGGCCGGGCTGGTCCGCCACCAGGGCGAGGTCCGGGTCGGCGACACCCCGCCCGGGGCGTTGTCGCGCAGGGAGCTGGCCAGGCGGATCGCCCTGGTCCCGCAGCACCCGGTGGTCCCGACCGGGGTGACCGTCACCGACTACGTGCTGATGGGCCGCACTCCCTACATCCCCTACTTCGCGACCGAGTCCAGGCGCGACCTGGGCATCGTCGCCTCGGCCCTCGACCACCTGGACCTGACCGCGTTCGCCCCCCGCCGGGTCGACTCGCTGAGCGGCGGCGAGCGCCAGCGGGCCGTGCTGGCCCGGGCTCTGGCCCAGCAGGCGCCGGTGCTGCTGCTGGACGAGCCGACCACCGGCCTGGACGTCGGCCACCAACAGCAGCTGCTGGAGCTGGTCGACGCCCTCGGCGACGAGCTGGACCTGACGGTGGTGAGCGCCATGCACGACCTGACCCTGGCCGGCCAGTTCGCCGACCAGCTGGTCCTGCTCGACGGCGGCCGGGTCGCGGCCTCCGGCCCGACCCGTGCGGTCCTGACCGAGCGGATCATCAGCCAGCACTACCATGCGTCGGTTCGCGTCCTCGAGGACCCGGGCGGCGGGATCGTGGTGATCCCGGTCCGCGCGGCCGGACGGGACGCCGCCCCGGCAGGAAGGCAGGTCGCCAGGTGAGTCCCGAGGACCCCCCCGTGACCCCGCCGGAGCGGCCGGCCCGGCGCCGGGCCCCCTCACTGGTGCTGGTCAACACCGGCGACGGCAAGGGCAAGTCGACGGCCGCGTTCGGGATGGTGCTGCGGGCCGTGGCCCGCGGTTGGAAGGTCTGCGTCATCCAGTTCCTGAAGTCGGGCCGCTGGCGGACCGGCGAGGAGGAGCTCGGCCGCCGGCTGGGGGTCGACTGGAACCCGATGGGGGACGGGTTCACCTGGGACTCCGAGGACCTCGAGGCCACCAAGGCCAAGGCGGTGGCGGCATGGGAGGCGGCCAGCCGGGCGATCGCCTCCGGCGACTACCAGCTGGTGGTCCTCGACGAGGTCACCTACCCGATGACCTGGGGCTGGATCGAGACCGCCGAGGTGGTGACGGCGATCCGCGACCGTCCTGCGGCGGTCAACGTGGTCGCCACCGGCCGCGACGCCCCCGCCGAGCTGATCGAGGTCGCCGACACGGTGACCGAGATGCGGAAGGTGCGCCACGCCTACGACACCGGCGTCGGAGCCCGGCGGGGCCTCGACTACTGATGGCGCTGACCGTGCTCCTGGGTGGCGCCCGCAGCGGCAAGTCGGCGCTGGCCGCGCGGTTGGCGGGGAGCTGGGCCGGCCCGGTCACGGTGGTGGTGACCGGCCAGGCCGGGGACGCGGAGATGGCCGAGAGGATCGAGCGGCACCGCGCCGAACGGCCGCGCTCCTGGCAGACGGTGGAGGCCCCGCGGGAGCTGGAGCCGGCGCTGGCGGCGGCGCCCGACGGCGGTTTCGTGATCGTGGACTGCCTCACCCTCTGGGTGTCCAACCTCATGGGGCAGGGCCTGCCCGACCGCCAGGTGGAGCAGCGGGCCCGGGCGGCCGCGGCGGTTGCCGCGGCCAGGTCGGGGCCGACGGTGGCGGTCAGCAACGAGGTCGGGGCCGGGATCGTGCCCGCCGAGGCCGTGGCCCGCCGCTACCGCGACCTGCTCGGCCAGGTCAACACCATCTGGGCCGCCGCCGCCGACCAGGCGCTGCTGCTGGTCGCCGGCCGGGCCGTCCCCCTGCTCGACCCCATGGCCGTGCTCGGGACCGCCGGCGGCCCGGCCGGGATCGCCGCATCCCGGTGGAAGCCCGATGGCTGACCCATCGGCCGTGCTCGGGACCGCCAGCGCCGCGGCCGGGATCGCCGCATCCGGGTGGGCGCCCGATGGCTGACGACGGCCGCCGCGCCACCATGGACGAGGAGGTCGTCGCCCTGCTCGCAGGGGCGCCGGGGCCGGATGGGCGGGCGGCGGCCGCGGTGGCCGAGCGGGCCGGGCAGATCCTCCGCCCGGCCGGAGCGCTGGCCCGGCTGGACGAGCTGGCCGTGTGGCTGGCCGCCTGGCAGGGGACCGAGGGACCAGCGGTGCGCCGACCGGCCGTGGTGGTGTTCGCCGCCGACCACGGGGTCGCGGTCGAGGGGGTCAGCGCCTACCCGCCCGAGGTGACCGCGGCCATGCTGAAGGCGCTGCGGGAGGGCGTCGCCACCGCCAGCGTGCTGGCCAGGCACGTCGGCGCCACCTTGGACGTGGTCGACGTCGGGGTCGGCGAGCCGACCGGCGACCTGGCCCGGGAGCCGGCGCTGGGCACCGCCCGGTTCCGGGCCTGCTTCGAGGCCGGCCGGCGGGCCGTTGCCTGGCTGGACGCCGACCTGCTGGTGCTCGGCGAGATGGGGATTGGCAACACCACCGCGGCCGCCGCGGTCACCGCCATCCTGCTCGGCCGCTCCGCCCAGGCCAGCACCGGCAGGGGCACCGGCGTCGACGACGCCGGCCTGGCCCGCAAGCTGGCCGCAGTCGAGGCTGCCAGGCTTCGGGTCGGGACCGCGCCCCCGCTGGAGGTGCTGCGCCAGGCCGGCGGGGCCGAGCTGGCCGCGCTGGCCGGGGCGGCGCTGGAGGCCCGGCTGCGCCGGTTGCCCCTGGTCCTGGACGGGTTCGTGGTCACCGCGGCGCTGGCGCCGTTGGAGCTGCTCCACCCCGGCGCGCTGGCCAACACCGTCGCCGGCCACCGCTCGGCCGAGCCGGGCCATCTGGCCCTGCTGGAGCGGCTCGGCAAGCCGCCCCTGCTCGACCTCGGCATGCGCCTGGGAGAGGCCAGCGGCGCCCTGGCCGCCGTGCCGTTGCTGCGCCTTGCCGCCGCCGCCGTCACCGAGGTCGCCACCTTCACCGAGTGGGGCCTGGACACAGGCCCAGCCGACATAGGCCCAGCCGGTAGCGAGGGCGGTTCATTGCCGGCCGGTAGGAAGGGCGGTTCATTGCCGGCCGCTGGGCCAGGGGAAACCCGGTGAAGGATCTTCTTGGGGCGGTGTCGTTCCTGACCCGGGTGCCGACCGGGACCGGGCCGAGGGAGCCGGCCGCGCTGGCTCGCTTCGTGCCCTGGTTCCCGGTGGTCGGCGCCGGGGTCGGTCTGGCCGTTGGCGCCGTCTACGCCGGCGTCCGCGGCCTGCTCCCGCCGCTGCCAGCGGCGACCGTCGCGGTCGTCGCCGGGGTCGCCCTCACCGGGGCGTTCCACGAGGACGGCCTGGGGGACAGCGCCGACGCGTTCGGCGGCGGCTGGGACCGCGAGAGCACCGTCCGCATCCTCAAGGACCCACGTCTTGGCACCTTCGGGGTGCTGGCCGTCGCGGCCAGCCTGCTGCTGCGGGTCGGGGCGGTGGCCGCGCTGGCCCCGGCCGCCGCCATGGCCGCCCTCCCGGCCGCGCACGCCCTCAGCCGGGCAACCGCGGTCGCCGCCATGGCCGCCTTCCCGGCCGCAGGGGCCGGGCTCGGCGCCACCTACGTCC
>Ga0210378_10001025_pt1 | contig 14680 bp, 14 predicted proteins | sample PLM1_60_b1redo_FD_155465 | JGI IMG/M metagenome (GOLD analysis project Ga0210378, IMG submission 155465) | Groundwater sediment microbial communities from an aquifer in East River, Colorado, USA - PLM1_60_b1 redo | ecosystem: Environmental > Terrestrial > Soil > Riparian zone | place: USA: East...
CCGGACATGTGCACGTTGGCGTCGCACATGAAAAAGGGCAACCCGCCCAGGCCGCCCTACCGAAGCTGCTCACAGCCGATGACGTCTACCTACCAAAACGTCCTCATCCCGAGTGGCGGGCAACACTCCGCTCCCGGGCGGCCGGCCCCGGGCTGGGCGCGAACTAGCGAAGGGCCGCACGGAGGCCGGCCGAAACTCAACCGACCGCTGGCGGCCCTCCGGGTTTGCGAGCGTTGCTGTTACCACGGCGCGTCAGCCGGCGCGCAGCTGCGCGCCGTTGGCGACCAGGTCGCCGTTGCCAGTGCGGGCTAAAGCGCCTCCGGCGGGGGGCACTCCCGCTCCAGGATTGTGGCCATCCCGCCGCAACGTCGTAAACCGTGAGGATCGATCCTGCACACTTATCCCGTGACTGATGAGGCAGAAGACCGAGACCGGCAGTTGGCGCGCTTTGAGGCGAAGCTTCAGCCGTGGCGTATCCGAGCAACTCTGAGCTTTGCTGGCCTCTACCAGATTACGCACGAACTTATTAAGCAGGCAGTGGTGGACGACGTGCGGCAGTTCTACATGACCGGCTTCGATCAGTCCGGATATACCTACAACGAAATCTCATACGCCAAGCATGTGTTGGAGCGTGATCCCAAAAGACGCAAATTCCGTGGTTCGCTGCTGTGGCTCGTCGACAACAATGCCATCTCGCTCACTCAGGCAAACCGCCTCGACGATATATATGCGCATCGCCACGAGCTAACCCACGAGCTCGGAAAATTCATCGTCGACCTAGACTCCGAACCAGATGTGCAGCTATTCACTGACGCCCTGGAGATTCTGAGAGATCTTTCTCGATTCTGGACACAGATCGAGATCGATATTGGCAGTTTCGACGAACATGGCAACATCTCCGTCGATGATGTGACCCCCGGATCACTTTTGTTGTTGCAGATGTGCATCGATGCCTACGTCGACGGTCTGCGATCTGACGAGGAGCAAGAGTCCGTCGACAAGCCGTGACCAAGAAGTGCCGCGCGGGGCTGCTGCCCCGCCCTCCGATCCAAAACCTCCACTGTGGACACGACGTCGGCGGCCTAGTCTCATTTCTAGTCTCAGTACGCGCCGGTTCAAGGAGGTCCAGAGTCTGGCCAGCTGGCCGTAAAACGGCAGCTCAGGCCTGCTGGGACGCACACCCAAATGCCTCGTAATGAGCAGGTCATCGGTTCGATTCCGATAGGCGGCTCCGCAGGAAGGCCGAGGTCAGAGCCTCCCACCAGGGAGAATCCGGCCTCGGCCTTCTCTCGTGTTGTGGTCAGGGCATTGATGCCGGCTCGTTGGGTGAGTTGCTCGATGGTTCGTCCAGGCGCGGGCGGCAGCCCTGGCTGCGGGAGGCTGGCGGACCGCGTCCGGGTGCGCGGTTCTGCCGCGGAGCGCGCGCTACTTCCTGTTATAGCGAAGGGACCGAGTCAGCGCTCGGTCGTGCCGGTGTGCGCAAGTTGTTCTTAGGCTATGGCGTTGAGATGCTGTGGATGTGTCTTCCCCTTCCCAGACGTGGGCCGAAGGTGCCATTGATCAGCCAGCTCGCAAGCAGTTCGAGGTGTTCCTTGACGAGCACCGCGACGCGCTCAATCGAAGCTTGGACGGGCTGACCGAGGAGCAGGTACGCCGATCCTTGGTGCCCTCACAGACGACGCTTCTGGGGCTGGTGAAGCACGCGACCTTTGTCGAGAAGGTCTGGTTCGATGAAGCCGTTACCTGCCGGTCGCGCGCCGATATCGGCATCCCGGCGACGCCGGACGAGTCGTTCGTCCTCGATGACGAGGACACCATCGCCGCTGTCCAGCGAGCACACCGCGAAGCATGCGAGGCATCACGCCGCGCGACTGCATCGTTGGAGTTGGACGACATGGTCCACGGCAACCGGCGCGGCCCGCTCCCATTGCGCTGGGTGTACCTCCACATGCTGCGGGAACTCGCGCAGCACTGCGGGCACGCGGATATCCTCCGCGAGCAACTCCTCCACAGGTAGCGGGCGGGCGTCCGCTCATGCCGCTCCCTGCGTGCTGGCGCTGACTCGCAACGGTGACGCACGGTGAGGCATGACTCACTCCTCCGTTTCCGGTCCTGGCGTCGTGTCCTCTGATCATGTTGTTCTGCGGGCGGCAGCGTCCGCCTACCTGGGCCGCTATCGCGGCGCCACGCGGCTGCACACCGAATCCGACCTGCGGATCTTCCTGTGCTGGTGCGTCGGCCAGGATCTGGATCCGTTGGTGGCTGTCCGCGCGGACATCGAGCGGTACGTGCGTTGGCTGCAGGACGTACGCCGCTACCAACCCTCGACGGTCTCCCGCCGGTTGTCGGTCGTGGTCGGCTTCTACCGCGTCTGCGTCATCGACCAGATCCTGCCGCACTCACCGGCCGACTACGTCCGCCGACCGGTGGTACCAGCCGAATCGCCCACCCTCGGGTTGGGCCACCTGCAGTTCGAAGCCCTGATCACCACCGCCCGGCTGTCGGACAACCCGAACGATTTCGCGCTGATCGCTCTGCTTGGCCTGCTCGGGCTACGGATCTTCGAGGCGTGCGGCGCCAGCATCGCCGACCTCGGCGAGGAACACGGCCACCGCGTCCTGCGGGTCCGCGGCAAAGGCGGCAAGGTCGTCCTCGTCCCACTGCCGCCCGCGGTTGCCCGAGCCATCGACCGGGCAATCGATGACCGCTCGGCCGGTCCGATCCTGCGCAACACCCTCGGCGCCCGAATGGACCGGCACGCGGCCACCCGTCGACTCAAGCACCTGGCCCAGGCGGCCGGAATTCGGATGCCGAGGATGCACCCGCACATGCTGCGCCACACCTTCGTCACGACCATGCTGGACGCCGGCGTCAGCCTTCGCGACGTACAGATCGCCGCCCGCCACGCCGATCCACGCACCACGATGCGCTACGACCGCGCCCGCAAGAACCTCGACCGACATCCGAACTACATCCTCGCCGCATACATGGCCTCCGGGACGTAACAACCAGCAACGCGCGACTCTGCCGATGACAGGGTGTTCGCGTACGCCCGCCGAAGCCCCATAACGGCACCTATCGTGCAGTGCCGAAGACTTTCAGTGCTGCGCACCCTTTGGGCTACGGCAGCAAAGCGAAGCAGAACGTCTGGCCCTCAAACTGAGGGTGCAGACCGTGGATCGCTTGGACAGATCCATCGGCTCCGAACACGATCTGGCCCGCATCGTGTTGGACCAGTCCCGGGCCCTGCCCCTGGATGTGCACTGTGTTTCCGACCGTCCGCGCCGACCCATCGGGGTAGAAGGTGTCCTTCCACTTGTCCCGCTCGACGATCGTGTGCCCGTTCGCCGAGATGACCGCCCGGTAGTCGACGTGCACCGCGATGAACGCAACAGCGCCCGTGCGATCAAAGAACACTCGGAAGGTCCCTACCTCGTCCTCGACGACGTCCACCGAGAACCCCTCGGGCGCGCACACCTCGGAGTCCACGAAGACCTCATGCGAAGAGAACGTGCCGTGGTCTGGCGGCGACGCCCACGCCGTGGCCGGGAGTACCACGAGACCCGCGACCCCGACGGCGGCTAGAACTACCGGCCGGACACGCCCCCTCGCCCCCCGTCGCCGCTGGAGCACGGAGGCCCAGCCGAGGAGAAGCACAAAGAGGGCGGCGATTACAAGGAGAGTGATCATCGGGAACTCCCTGGGTTGGAGAGTCCCAACCCTCCTCTCGATACCAGCCGACCAGTATAGCCCGAACGCACTGATCTGCCGCATAGCGCGCACGACTCTGGCACCCCTCTGTGTCAATGGCTGGTGAGGAGCCGTGTTCTAGGGTGGGTGTTGGCGGGTCCGGGAAGTGACGAGGGTGTCCCGAGTCTCGTGGATATTCGGTGACGATCCCGGGTGAACTCTAGGCCGCGGCGCCGACAGTTTCGGTGCCGTCGGGGTCGGGGTGGGCGTGTCGGTGTAGGGCGGTGATGAGTTGGGGCATCTGTTTGTAGCCCTTGATCCGACGGAAGGATCGTTCGGCGTTGAGCATGCCGGCGGCGGTCCAGCGCAGGATCATGTGCCCGTCGCGCCAGCGGGCGACGTTGCGGTTGGTGGTCCTGGCGATGGAGATCATCGAGTCGATGGGGTTGGAGGTGGTCAGGGTTCGGGCGAGCCGGCTGTCGATGCCCAGACGGGACACGGTGAACATCTCCTCCAGACCCTCCCGCAGGGACGCCGCGGCGCCGGGGTAGCCGCGGTCGAGCAGGCCGGCGAGATGCCGGGCGTTGCGCAGGCCCTGGTCGGGGTCGGGATGGGTGAAGGCCTTGACCAGCTTGGCGTCGACCCAGGCTTTCTCCTTGTCGGGCAGGTGATCGGCGACATTACGTCTCTTGTGGAGGGTGCAGCGTTGGATCGCCGCCTGGGTGCCGAACACGTCCCGGACCGCGGCGGACAGGGCCTTGGCGCCGTCAAGGACGACCAGCAGCCCATCGACGGGGTCCAGGCCGCGCCCGACCAGGTCGGCCAGCAGCGCTTTGACCACCGTCTTGTTCTCCGTCGAGCCCTCCCACAGCCCGACCGGCACCTTGGTGCCGTCGGCGGTGATCGCCAGCGCCACCACGCAGCACCGCTCGGCCATGTGCTCCCCGTCGACCATGAGCACCTTGATCGACAGGTCGGCCAGGTCCCGGGCCAGCAACTCGGCCAGCGCGGTCTCAGTCTGCTTGACAAACCGGCGGGAGACCGCCGAGCGGCTCGTCGCTGTGGCCTCGACGCTGACCTGCTCGCCGACCGGCTCGCCAACGCGGGCGTGCCGGCGGGCCGCCACCCCGGCGAGCATCCGTTCCAGCACCACCCGGCCGAGCAGGTCATCGTCGGCGAAGTGCGCATAAGCGGCCAGCGGCACCTCGTGCCCGTCGACGGTGCGGGCCCGCGGGCGGGTGATCGGCACCCGCCGCCCGCCCAGCACCACCGAGCCCGACCCGGCGCCGTGCCGGCTCGCCACCCGGCTCGCGTCGTGGCGCCCCTTCGGCCCGCACACCGCGGTGATCTCGGCGTCGAACATCGCCTGCATCACCGCCAACCCGGCCGCCACGCTCATCGCCAGCAGCCCCTCCCGGGCCGCGCCGGCGATGTCCGCCAACGCCAGTCGCACCTCATCCGGCAGACCAACCACGCCCAGCCCATCGAGCTGCCCGGGTGCGTCGGTCTTCGACACCACACACAATGTCGGTACGGTCTTCACAGCGGTCCCCTTCCTTCGGGTGTTCCTTGGCAGGTCACCCGACACCTACCACCAGGCAGGTCTCAGGTGGGGGACCGCCACCTCAACTTCCACGAAGACCGGGACACGCTCCCAGCCGCAGTTCGTGAGTGGTAGTTGGGTTCGGTAGGGTCTGTCTCTTGTGGATGATGTGATCGCGGGGTGGGTGGCTCGGTTCGAGGACATGTTCGCGGTGGTCGCGGGCCGGTTCGGGCGGGTGGAGACGCGTCGGCGGGCGCGGGGGTATCTGCGGGGTCTGTTGGCGCCGTTGGAGCGTAAGAACGGGTGGGTGCTGGCCGAGGCCGCGGGGGATGCGGTCCCGGACGGGATGCAGCGGCTGCTGAATTTCTACCAGTGGGACGCCGACGCGGTCCGGGATGACCTGCGCGGATACGTCACCGAGCACCTGGGTGATGCCCGTGCGGTGCTGGTGGCGGATGAGACCGGGTTTGTGAAGAAGGGCCGTTCCTCGGCGGGGGTGCAGCGGCAGTACTCCGGGACGGCGGGCCGGATCGAGAACTGCCAGCTCGGGGTGTTCCTGGCGTATGCGTCCCCGGCGGGGCGGGCGTTGATCGACCGGGAGCTGTATATGCCGCGGTCGTGGACCGAGGACCCCGGCCGGTGCGCGGCGGCGGGGGTGCCCGACCGGGTGCGGTTCGCGACGAAGCCGCAGCTCGCGAAGGTGATGATCGGGCGCGCGCTGGATGCTGGGATGCCGTTCGGGTGGTTCGCCGCCGATGAGGCCTACGGGCAGAACACCGACCTGCGGCGCTGGCTGGAGGACCGCGGCGTGCCGTACGTGCTGGCGGTGCCGTGCACCCAGATGGTCACCGCACCTGATGGGCGGCGCCGTCACGCCGAGGTGCTTGTGCGGCATGTCCCGGCTGGCGCGTGGGAACGTCGTAGCTGCGGTGATGGCGCGAAAGGTCCTCGCCTCTATGACTGGGCGCTTCTTGGACTGGCCCCGGTTCCGGCCGGCCCGAACGCGTGGCTGCTGGAGCGTGTCAAGTCCTTTGTGTACAGTCAGGCAGTCTTCTCTCTATCTTGATGGTTGCTGTGCGTAGTTCTTCGGGTGGTTCAGATGGGGAGGCGCTCGCCGAACCGGACCGCGAGGGCGTTCAGAGCCCGCTTCCAGCCGTAGGTGCCGGTGCCGCGTTCGCCGCGTTCGCGTGCTTGTCCGGTGCCGTCGATGTGCCGGCCGGTGATGTTGCGGATCCCGAGGTAGAGCAGCTTGATCGCAGCCTCGTCGTTCGGGAAGTGCCCGCGGTTCTTGGTGATTTTCCGGAGCTGAAAATTGATCGATTCGATGTTGTTCGTCGTGTAGATCACTTTGCGGATTTCGGGCACGAATTCTAGGAACGGGATGAACTGCGTCCAGGCCCGTTCCCAGGTGGCGATCACGCCGGGGTACTGGCGGCCGTAGTCGCGGCGGAGCTGCTCGAGGGCGGCTTTCGCGGCGGCCTCGTTGACCGCGGTGTAGATCGGGCGGAGCGCCGCGGTGATCCTCTTCCGGTCGCCGTAGGAGACGAACCGCATCGAGGCCCGAATCAGGTGCACGACGCAGGTCTGGACGATGGCTTCGGGCCAGACGGTCTCGATCGCCTCGGGCAGGCCGGTCAGCCCGTCGCAGCACACGATCAGCGCGTCGCGCATGCCGCGGTTACGCAGCTCGGTGAGCACCGACAGCCAGAACTTCGCGCCCTCGTGGTCCTGGATCCAGATGCCCAGCACGTGCTTGAACCCGTCGACGTCCACGCCGATGACCAGGTGCGCCGCCCGGTTGTCGACCGTCCCGCCGTCGCGGATCTTCAGCACCAGAGCGTCGATGTAGACGATCGGGTAGACCGCCTCCAACGGCCGGGTCTGCCACGCGGTGATCTCCTCGGCGACCACATCGGTCACCCGCGACACCAACGCCGGACTGACCTCGGCACCGTAGACCTCCGCCAGGTGCGCGGTGATGTCCCGCGTCGTCATTCCCCGGGCGTACAACGACAGGATCATGTCATCGACCTGACCGAGTCGCCGAGTCCTCTTCGGCACGATCTTCGGCTCGAACTCACCGTTGCGGTCCCGCGGCACCGCGATCCGCACCGGACCCGAACTCGTCGTCACCGTCTTCGGGAAATGCCCATTCCGCGAATTCGGCGAACCGTTACCCGCCGGGTCACCCTTCACATAACCCAGGTGATCATCGAGCTCGGCCCCGAGCGCCCGCTCGATCACCGCCCTGGTCAGCTGATTGATCAACCCATCCGGGCCATCCAACGCCGTACCAGTCGCCTCGGCGTCGGCAAGGAGCCGATCGATCGCCTCCGGCGCGAACACACCCGCTAACCGGGCAGCCGCAGCCACCTCAGCCGCATCGCCCACCGGCGTGCCCTCCACCGCCACGCCATCGAACTCGGCCGAACCGTTCAATACCTCAGTCACAGAGCGTTCCCTTCCAGCGGGCAGGTCCTCACCTGCCGCTTCATCAGGCCGCCTGCGTACACAAAGGATTCAACACCTCCGGCTGCCCCGGCCCGCCGCAGCATCGCCGACCCGACGAAGATCGCGTTCTACCTGGCCCACGCCCCAGACCAGGTCACCTTGGCCGAGCTGGTGCGGGTCGCCGGCGCCCGCTGGGCCGTGGAGGAATGTTTCCAGGCGGCGAAGAACGAGGTCGGCCTCGACCACTACCAGGTCCGCCGTTACGGCGCCTGGTACCGGCACATCACCCTGGCGATGCTCGCCCACGCCTTCCTCGCCACCACCAGCACAGCCACCCGCACAACCCAGCCAGAAACCGGCATAAAAGGGGTATCGCAGAGTGTGGCGGCGGGCTGATCCCGCTCACCGTCAACGAGATCCGCAGGCTCCTCGCACCCCACATCCTACCGTCCACACCAGACTCAACGCGCCACCGGTACCGCTGGTCCCACTGGCGACGACGCCACCAAGCCCGCGCCCGCCGAGCCCACTACCGCCGCAGACTCACCGCTCACAAAATGCGGCTGTAGTAGCAGTGAGGCCAGCCTCGGACCGCCGAGGTGGGTGTCTGGCCTGGTCAGGTCGGTGCGACTCACGGGGTTGCTGAGGGCGGTCCGAGCCTGCCCTCAGGGGATCGCGGCTGCGCCGGGGGTGGCCGGTTCCGTGACCCTGCGGTTTGGTGGCATCCTCGAGGCTGCCGGGAGCAGTTGGAGAGGACTGCCATGGCCGCGCGGGTTGTGACGGTGAACGAGCTTCTCGACGGACGCGTTGCGTTGGACATCGAGTGCCTGGATCGGATCTACCTCAACGCCTACGTGCCGATCCTGCAGTCCTCCGGGCAGGTGGTCGCGTTCCTCACCCGGCATCTGGGTTACCCGTTCCCGTCCCCGGCGCTGTTCAACAAGATCGGTCAACGGTTCCGGGCCGCGGTAACGGCGTTTGCGCTGGCCGATGATGTTCCCTGGGTGCGGTTCGGCAAGCACGAGCGCAAGGGCGAGGTGATGGCCCCGTATCTAGCCAAGCAGGCGGCCACCGGGTGTTCGGGGGTGGCGGCGATCGGGGTGGCGCAGGAGTTCGCGCGGGTCTGGACCGCCTACGAACGCGGAACGAGCACCGGGTCACCGCAGTGGTCGTTCACCAAGACCGACCGGCGCGTGACCTGCTACTACTTCTACCTGTGGGACGTCGACTTCGGTCCATATGCCGAACGCTCAGTTATGCCGCGTCTGACGGAACGTCCTGTTGAGAGGGTCGTTTCCCCGTCGCCGGCGCGGCATAGCCGGGCGGTTGGTTTGCAAGATCATAGAGTCTCGAGGAACGCCAGTAGGGTGTCGGGCGCTGTGTAGCGGCCGGGCTGGTGGTCGGGTGGTGTCATGCGGGCCAGGGCTTGTTCCTTCATGGCCATGTCGGCGTGTAGGTAGACCCGTGTGGTGACAGGTGATTCGTGTCCGAGCCAGAGTGCGATCACGGTGATGTCGACACCGGAGTGCAGCAGGGCCATCGCGGCGCTGTGGCGCAGGACGTGCGGGGTGATGTTCTTGCCGGCTAGAGATGGGCAGGTCTGGGCTGCGATCTGAGCGTGTTTGGTGACCAGGCGTTCGACAGCGTCGCGGCTGAGGTGGGTGCCGCGGCGGGTGGGGAAAATCGGGTCGGTTGCGTTGCCGCCGCGTTCGGTGAGCCACTCGCGCAGGACGTCGACGGTTTGCCGGGTCAACGGGGTGCAGCGGTCCTTTCGACCCTTGCCGTGGCAGCGCAGGTGCGGGCCGGTGCCGAGCTCGATGTCGTTGATCCTCAGCCTGGTGAGCTCCGATACCCGCAGGCCGGTCTGGACGGCGACCAGCAGCAGCGCGTGGTCGCGGCGTCCGGTCCAGCTCGAGGTGTCGGGTGAGGACAGCACGGCGCTGATCTCGTCGCGGGTGAGGAAGCACACGGTCGGGTGATCGTGGCGTTTGGCGGGGATGGCCAGCACACGCGCGATGAGCGCGGCGTGTTCGGGGACGTGCAGCGCCGCGTAGCGAAATAGCGAGTGGATCGCGGTCAGCCGGGTGTTGCGGGTGGTGACGCTGTTGTTCCGGTCGGTTTCCAGGTGGGTCAGGAACGCGCCGATCAGCGGGGCGTCCAGGTCGGTGAAGTCCAGATCGGCCGGGTTCTTGCCGGCGCATTGCTGGGTGTAGCGCAGCAGCAGCCTCACGGTGTCGCGGTAGGCGGCGATCGTGTGCGGACTGGCTTGCCGCTGGGTCATCAAGCGGTCGGTGAAGAACGCTTGCAGGGTGGGGGCGATCGCGGTCACGGCAGATCTCCCAGGTGATCGTGCAAGCGTTGGGCGGCCAGTGCGAGCAGGTCGGGGGTGGCGGTGAGGTACCAGTACGTCGCGGCCGGCGCGACGTGCCCGAGCATGGTTGACAGCAGCGGCAGGCGGGCCCGGACATCAACACCGTCGCGGTACCAGTCCCGCAGCGTCACCACGGCGAACCGGTGGCGCAGGTCGTGGATGCGGGGACGCCGACGACCGGGTGGCGTGGTGATCTGTGCCTGCACCAAGAGCTTGGCGAATGTCTGCTCGAGCAGTGCGGCCAAGACCGGGGTGCCGACGTTGGTGATGAAGAAACGATCGGCCGCTGGGATCGGACATATCCGGTCACGGCGGCGGGCGTACCGGTCCAGCATCGCCACGGTGCTGGGGTGCAGCGGGACGTGCCGGGACGCTCCGTACTTGCCGTTGACGACGGTGAGCACTCCCATCGCCAGGTCCACATCGGAGCGAGCGAGTGTGACGACTTCCCCGATGCGCATGCCGGTGACGGTCAGCAGGCTGATGACCGCCTGGCAGGACGCGGCGTGCAACGGCTGGGCCAGCGTGCCGGCCGCGTGCACGAGTGCATCGATCTCGTCCGCTGAGTAGATGTAGGGAATGGCGCGGGCGTTGCGCACCGGCAGCAGATCGATGGGCGGGACCTGGCAGGAGGGATCGAAGGCGCTCAAGTGACGGGCGAAGCAGCGCACCACCGACAGGCGGCGGCACCACCAGATCGGCGACGCGTCGGCTGGCCGGGTCGCCCACGCCAGCGCGTTGGCGACGGTGACCGTGACCGCGCCGCTGGTCTCCAGGTCGTCGATGTAGCTGTTCAGCAGCCGCCCGGTGGCGTTCATCCGGTAACCCAGCGATCGGCGCATCGCCACGTAGTCGGTGGCGATCTGGCGCAGCGGCATCATGACGGTCTCCCGGGCGGGCAGGGACGTGCCAGCTCGCGCAGCGCCTCGATGTCGGCCTTGGCATAAATCGCGGTCGCGCGCTCGCTGCGATGACGCAGCAACTGCCCGATCTCAGCGAGGGAAGCGCCTTCGGCCAACAGGTCGCAGGCCACCGCGTGGCGCAACCGGTGTGGCCCGAACGGCTCGATGCCGGCCCGCCGGCAGGCCCGCCCGACGATCCCCGAGATGCTGGTGTTCAACGCGAGCCTGGTGAACGGGGCACGCACCGTGACGAATAGGTGCCGGCAGGAGGTTCGCGCCCGACCGTAGCGCAGATAGTCGGCCACGGCGTCGCCCACGTCAGCGGGCAACGGGAGCTTCTCGACCTGATCGGCCTTGCCAACCACCCGCAGTTCCCCCGCCCGCCAGTCGATGTCATCCAGCGTGATACCGATGACCTCGCTCGCCCGCAGACCGAGCCGGGACAGCAGCATCAAGATGGCGTGGTCCCGCCGGCCCACGGCGCTGTCACGGTCGCACGACGCCAAGATGGCCGCGACCTGCCCGGCACCGACCCCGCGGGGAAGCGACCCGAACCGCCATCCAGGTACCGAGGGCACCGCCGAGGCCAGCGGCTGCGCCACCCGTCCGGTCAGATGCAGGAAGCGCAGCAGCGACCGCACCCCGCTGACCAGCGACCGCATGTCGCCCGGGCTGCGCCGCTGCGCCTGGGACACCGCGAAAGAGGTGACCGCTGCGGCGGTCACGCCGGCCAACTTCGCCTCACCGGTCACGCCGAGTTCGGTCAGGAACAGACGAGCGAACCGTCGGTGGTGATGCACCGACGCGGGGACCAGGCCCCGCTCGTGGGTCAGGTAGTCGCCGAACTCGACGATCAGCGTCTCCATCGGCGTCGCCGGTAGCGGCATCACAGGCCGTGGGACGACCTGCAGGTCACGCAGATACCCCACCAACGGGGCCACCCCCCGTGCGGTGGTGCGACTCTGATAGCCGGCCGCACGACGAGCACGCAAGTACTCCTCGATGACCTCATCGGTCAACGCGTCGCCGCTGCGGCCCGTGGCCGCCAGCCACCCGCTCATCTGCGCCATCAACTGCGCATGCGCCGTGATCGAGTGTGGTGCATACCCCCGGGCGGCCAACTCCCGCCGCCAGCCCTCCGCATACGGCGCCAGCGGCCCGACCACCACGGTCCTCATCGGTTGATGACCGGACCGACTTCCTTGACCCGTTTCCATGAACGTCTCCCGTCTGGGTAGAGCACGACAACCCAGGCGGACTCAACCGGGACAGCCATGACCCGGACAACCGCAAATATGACGACCTGCAAAGAGCTGACACCACCGCTACGCTGCGCCGCATTACCCCGCACGCGGCATAACTGAGCGTTCGGCATATGGGCCTAAATGCCGATCTCGGCATTTCGGCCCGGCGTTCATCAAGGTCTGCAGCTACTTCCCGTATCCGGCGAAAGTATGGATCAACGGACACGAGTGGGTCAAACGGCAGGCGACCAAGTCCGGGATCGGCTACCGCGAGCTGTCCAACGGGTTCGCCTCCACAGATGATCCGGCCGGGCTGCAGGAGTTCTGTGACCGGCTCGGCCCGGGCACCATCAACGTGTTCGTGCAGCGGTGGCTGGCCCGGCTGCCGCTACCGCTCACCGACGCCGACCAGGCCGCCGGCTACTGGTGGGAGACCTCGATGCGCCAGATCGAGGTGTCGCGCACCGTCGTGTTCGACGCACCCCGGCACGCGCGCGGCTTCTTCGAAGCTCTCATCGTGGACAACCTCGACATCGGCCGGCCCGCCAACGTCGAGATCATCTTCGGCCGGCGGATCCGCCGCGACACCACTGGGGTGTTCCGCACCGCCATCGACCGCCCGGTCATCGATTCGGACACCACGGGTGTCGTCGTCAACGTGTTCTACAAGCACTCCCGGATCAAGCAGTACCTCAAGGATGGCCGGGCGATGCGGATCGAGACCGTCGTCAACGCGCCCCGTGACCTGGGCTGCAACGCACGGCTACACAATCTCGACGAACTCCAGGCCAAGGCCCGTGCGTGCAACCGGCGGATGCTGGATGCTGAACGTGTCGGCCAGGGCTGTGTCCTCGCGAGTCCAGCCTTTGAGCGGATCGCGCACCCCGCCGTGGATGCGGAGGGGCGCAGGACCCCGGCCCTGCGGTTCGGCGATCCTCGGGTCATGGCCCTGACCGGCGCGCTGTGCTCCACCCTGCTGGCAACGACCGGCTTCACGAACAAGAGCCTTCGCGCCTTGATGACCGGACTGCTCGTCAGCACCTACAGCTCCGGACAGATGACCTACGACCTGCGGCGGCTACGCCTGGGCGGCCTCATCCGCCGAATCGAACGCACCAACCGGTACGTGCTCACCGCTGATGGCATCCGCGTCGCGGTCTTCTACACCAAGATCCACAACCGACTTCTCAGACCGCTGCTTGCCGCCGACCAACCCCACACTCCACCCGAACTCAAAGCCGCGCTCAAGGCCATCGACCAGCACGTCCACGCCTACATCACCCGAGCCAGACTCCCCGAAACCGCGTGAAAACTTGACGCAAAAACCCAGAAGCTAGCGACCAAGGATCGCTAGCCCTGCCCGCGCCATAGCCAGCGCAGGAAGGCCGGTTTGAGCAGCCGAACAGGCGGCCGAACGCTCCTCCCCGACCGCTGCGTGACCTAATCCGAAAATGAATGGTGAGTGGGCAGGCCCACCCACCATTCATTTTCGGATTAGACCCGCGCCCACATTGCAGCCCGCGCCGCGTCCCAGTCCCGCGACCGCCACCCCTTCCAGGCCCGGCGGCGGACCCTCGCGGGCAAGGCCAGCGACACCGAGCCTCCGACCGTCGACCCCAGACAATGCGAGCAAAGCGTACGGCCCGGACGCCTGCATTCAGGGCTACGTATGGCGCGAAGCCGTCCCAGGTGACCACGTGTGTGTCACGGGCGCCACGCGTGACCAAACCCGACAAGACAATCTCCTCGCAGACAGCCGGCGTAGCCCAACGGGTGGAGAGTACGGTCCTGATACCTGCCTTTACGGTTACGTCTGGCGCGACGCCCTCCCAGGCGACCACGTGTGTGTGACAGGCACAACGCGTGAACAAGCCCGAATAGACAATCTCCTCGCGGACAGCCGCCGAGTTCAATGACAGCGATTACAAAAGCGGACGGGTGAACGCCAGGTCCCGACGCCGACACCGTTTGCGCCGCGCCCCAGGCTGACCTACACCTTCCGGCATGCCTCCCGCCGGAACTGAGACAAGCTCAGCGACATCACTCCGGCCCGGGCGGTCAATACCCGGCCGTCACCAAGCTCTGGGAATTCCGCCTGGGCTGGTAGCTCCGGCGCGTTGCCGCGCCGGAGCCTCCTCATAACCCGACGTGCGGGTCGTCCCCGCATCCGGCTCAGGCAACCTTCGAGGGCCGTATCACCCCAACACCACCAACTGAAGCCGCCAGACCAGCTGCACCGAATGGACAGTCCCTACTGGAACCCTTCGGCCTTCCGCAGGTGGCGGGTGGTAAGGCGGGAGTTCTTCTGACCCGAATCCGCGATTAGCGCGTTTGGGGTGATCGTGGTGGCTGTTGGTGATCATTTTCGCGGTGTTTTCGGTGGTTGGGCAGGGGTGGGATCCCTGGGTTTGTCGCGCCGGGTTCGCGGGTTCCGGTGTTCGGGGCGGTGGGACCGGTGGTCAGGTGGGGGTAGGCAGTG
>Ga0210378_10001026_pt1 | contig 14677 bp, 10 predicted proteins | sample PLM1_60_b1redo_FD_155465 | JGI IMG/M metagenome (GOLD analysis project Ga0210378, IMG submission 155465) | Groundwater sediment microbial communities from an aquifer in East River, Colorado, USA - PLM1_60_b1 redo | ecosystem: Environmental > Terrestrial > Soil > Riparian zone | place: USA: East...
TCCAGCCACTTCGCCAAACCCACCACGATAAAACTCGGATACGACAACGCCGTCGCATCCACGCCGACCGACACGCCCCGCACCACCAGCGTGGCTGTACCCCGGCCGGACACATACCCGTCCAACCCGGGGTCGTAATCCACCGTCCCCGCATCGGTCACCCGGAACCGCACCACCGTAGAAGCCGGCGTCACGAACGCATGCCACCCCGGCGTCAACTGCACACGCTGCACAACCCGCGCGTCCAGCCACTTCGCCAAACCCACCACGATAAAACTCGGATACGACAACGCCGTCGCGTCAATGTCGATCGGGCAGCCCGATGACAGGTCGGGGGAACAGCGTGCCGGCGGAGGGGTGCCGGGGTCAGGCGGTGGGGGGGTGCCGGGATCAGGCGCCCCCGTCGTCCCACCGCCCGGGTCAGACGGTGGCGGTGAGGGGGTGCCGGGATCAGGCGGCGCCGTGGTGCCACCGGTCGGAGCGGTTGACGTCGTCGGTTCGTCTTCGGGAGCGGTGGGCGTGGGCGTCGGGCTTCCCGTGTTTCGGGGACCGTCAGGGCCCGCACTCTGGGTAGGGCCGCCGGTCGCGGTGGCGCTGGGCGCGGGCGTGCTCCCAGGCTGGCTGGGGACGACGGGCAGCGGGGAGGCGGTCGGGCTGGCCGACGACGGCGCGGCCGACGACGGCGCGGCCGAGCTCGGGGTGCGGCTCGGAGCCGGGGTCGTGGCCGGCGCGATGCCCGGCACGGACGGGCTGGTCGACGGCGGTGCTGGCGCGAGCGCGGTCGTGGCCGGAGGTGGCGGCGCCGCCGCCTGCGTCACCGCCGGCGGTGTGATGGCGGCCGCACCCGCGACGACGGCGACCACCACGGCAAGGATGCCGCCGAGCCGGGCGGCGGCGGGGTTGGCCTGCGCGATCTGGACGAGCGAGTTCACTCCGGGCAGCCGGGCCATCCGCTGGCCCGCCGCGGTGAACGCCTCGCGACCGCGACGGACCACCGCCATCGCCACGCGGACCAGCCTCGGGGGCTGCGCGGCGGTGCCGACCGCCACGACGACCGACGGCGGAAGCACGGCGGCGGGCATGAGGGAACCGGCCGGGCCGCCGGACGTGGCCGATCCGACCGAGCCGGCGGCGGAAGTGGGCCGCAGGCCGGTTCGCGCGTCGCCGGCCCGCTCCGCGGCGATGATCGCGGCGCGGCGGCGTTCCTCGTCGTCCGGGTCCAGCAGGCCGGGTCGGGTGCGCAACAGGTGGGCGGCCAACTCGGCCACTGCCGGGCCGGTGAGCGCCCACTGGCCACGGTCGGTGGCGGTCTGTGCCCGCGGCCCGCACGTGGGGCAGCCACTGACGTGCCGCTGGATGCTGCGTCGCTGGGTCTCCCCCAAGGTCACCTGCCGGCCCTCGTGGACCTGCTGCCTGGCGCACAGCTGGTCCAGCCCGGCGCAGCTGCCCCGCCCGGTGCGCACCACGACGAGGATCCCCAGCGCCTCGATCAGCCCCGTCCGGGCCTCGTACAGCTCATGGTCCGCCGTCTTCACGTCCCAGCCGAAGCGAGGAGCCAGCTCGGACCCGCGCAGCCCGCCCTCCCGGATGAACGCCTTCATGATCGACTTGGGGGTCGGCTTGAGGCCGTCGAGGGCGTCGGCGATGCTGTCCAGCAACTCACGCCGGCGGCTGTCGAGCTCCGGGTCGGAGACCGGGTCCGGAAACTCGGGTGGGATCTCCCCGGCGGCGGGATGGCGCTGCCGCTGCCGGTTGCGCTCGGCCGCCTTCCGGCCGGCGATCGCGAGCAGCCAGCCGAGCAGCGCCTCCGGGTCGCGCAGCGTGCCGATGGCGGCGAACGCGGACTCGAACACTTCCTGGACGCAGTCTTCGACCTCGCCCGGGTCGTCCAGCCTGGTCCGGCAGAACCGGGCGAGGCGGGCCCGGTAGCCGTCGTGCAACTCCCGCTGTGCCGCGGGATCGCCCGCCTGCACCCGGCGGACGAGGTCGGTCGGGTCGCTACCGGTGCCGGCCATCACGCTTCCCCCCGCTTCGGCTGGTGCTCGGACGCGAGCTGGGTGCAGGTCGCGAACAGCCACTCCCGCGCCGGCAGGCCGCAGCGGCAGGGCAGATGGGCAAGGAAGGCGAGAAATGTGTCATGGGTGACATCCCAGGCGGGCTGCCGCTCCCGCAGGACCCGCCAGCAGCGCAGGAACACCGCACGCGCGTACCGGTCCCACAACACGTCCAGCGCCGGAAGCTCGCCGTTCCGCAGCCGGGCGACGACCTCCGCGTCCTCCGACCGGCGGGCAGCCGCCAGCCGGAGCCGGGCAGCCTCCCGGTGGCCCTTCGCCGCCCCGCCGCCGATCCCGGCGGGCGTGGCCGGTGTGGCCGGCCCCCCGTCGGGCCTCCCGTCGAGGTGCGGGATCGAGTGCATGACGCCTCCCGATGAGTGCTGAGAAACCCTGTCGAGAGGCAGGAGCGCGACGGCGGCGAAAACTCCCCGACTCCGAGCAAGATTTTTTGCACGGCCCTGCATCGCTCGCGGCAAGTACGGCGAGTACAGAAGGCGAAAGGTGACGATAGCACTCAGTCGGCCGGTAACGGGACGTCCATCGACCTATCCCGCCACTACCGGCATCGCTCAGTCGGTGGCGCGGGTCGGACCTCGCTCCTCGAGGCGCCGACGCTGCGGCTCGACGACGTACTTCGGGTCCTCGGTCGACGCGATGCCGGCGTGTAGCAGGCCCAGCCGCTCGTAGAGGCTGCCGGCCAGCAGCGCGACGCCGGAGGCGACCGCGGCCAGGCGGCTGCGCCGGCCGAGCAGCATCGAGCCCAGCGCGCCGGCGGCGGTGAGCATGCTCGCCCGCTCCAGGTGCCGGTGCGGCTCACCGGTACGGAAGACCTCGCCAGCAGTCCCCGGTCCCAGCCGGTTCTCCAGCCGCCGCGACGCGGCGAGCTCGACGACCGCGCCGTACATCGCGAGCCGCCGGGCGGGGGCGGCCTGCTCGGGCGGGGCGACGATCATCCCGAGGCCGCCGGCGCTCGCCGCCGCGCTGGCCGTGAAGATGAACGGCAGCTCCTCGTGGGCCTCGTTCCACGCGGGCACCGCGGTCTGGGACAGCAGCACCGCGGTGTACGAGGCGACGGCCGGGGCGGCGGCGGCCGAGAGCAGCCCGGCGGGGCGGGCCAGCGCGCCGACGAGCCGGCCGAGCGGTGTGCGGCGCAGCCGTCCAGGCATGAGCTCGCTCGCGGCGGCCAGGCCGGCCCCCGGAACGAAGCCGGCCAGGATCCAGGTGCCCATGCTCATCGGCGAGGTGGGCTTGGCGACCCGGAGCATGTGGTGGAAGCGCTCGGGCCGGCCGAGGTCGCGGATCAGGTAGTAGCTGCCGAGCCCGATCGCGCCGAGCGCGCCGATCCGGGTCCCCTTCCGCAGCGCCGGCAGGCCGGCCTGGTCGGCGCCGGCGGCGAGCAGGCTGCAGCCGGCGGACAGGCCGCCGAGGAAGAAGTAGTAGGCGATGTCGTCCTTCCACACCGGGCGCTTGAGGACCGGCCGCCCGTAGTAGGAGCGGAAGTCCGCCCGTGGCACCATCGACATCTCCCGCTCGCGCCGCGGGCCCTCGCGCCGCGGGCCCTCGCGCCGCGGGCCCTCGCGCCGCGGGCCCTCGCGCCGCGGGCCCTCGCGCCGGGAGCCCTCGCGCTCGCCCGTGTCGCGGGAGCCGTCGTCTCCGCGGCGGTGCCGGCGGCGCTCGCCACCGGACGTCATCGCTCCCGCCCCTCCACGAACACCGACACCGCGGCGGCGAAGAACGCCAGCGCGGCCGCTCCGGCGTAGCGCCACATCCGGCCGAGGTCCCGCGTCGGCACGACCGGGTCCGGCGGCAGGCCGTAGACCTCCGGCTCGTCCAGCAGCAGGAAGAACGCGCCGTTGCCGCCGACGCCGTCGTTCGGGTCCGCCCCGTACAGCCGCGCCTCCGGGACTCCGTCGGCGTGCAGCTGCTCGACCCGCTGCGCCGCCCGCTCGCGCAGCTCGTCGAGCGGTCCGAACTGGATGGAGTCGGTCGGGCACGCCTTCGCGCACGCCGGCTCCAGCCCGCCGCGCAGGCGGTCGTAGCACATCGTGCACTTCCACGCCCGGCCGTCGTCCTCCCGCCGGTCGATGACCCCGTACGGGCAGCCGGACACGCAGTAGCCGCAGCCGTTGCAGATGTCCTGCTGCACGACGACGGTGCCGAACTCGGTGCGGAACAGCGCTCCGGTCGGGCAGACGTCGAGGCAGCCGGCGTGGGTGCAGTGCTTGCACACGTCGGAGGCCATCAGCCAGCGAAACTCCTGCCGGCCCTCGGCTCCCGTTCGCGCTCCGGGCAGCTCGACCGACGGCATCGGCAGGTCGACCACCGAGCCCCGCTCGCCGGGCCCGGGGGGCGAGCCGCCCGCACGTTGCCCGCCCGCAGGCTGCCCGCCCGCAGGCTGCCCGCCCGCAGGTTGCCCGCCCGCAGGTTGCTCGATGAACGCGACGTGCCGCCAGGTGCTCGCCCCGAGCGACCCGGTGTTGTCGTACGACATGCCGAGCAGGTCGAAGCCGTCGTCGGGGAGCAGGTTCCACTCCTTGCAGGCGACCTCGCAGGCCTTGCAGCCGATGCAGACCGAGGTGTCGGTGAAGAACCCGACCCGGGGCGGGTGCTCGGCGTGACCGGCGTCGCCGGCGACGTCGTCGAGCGGGCCGAAGAGGCGGTTGTCTCGACTCATGCCTGATCCTCCGGGCCGCGCTCCGGGTCGTGCGCGTTCTCGAGGTGCGCCTTCTCGATCAGCGGGCCGACCGTGGCGAGCCGGGTGCCGGTCTCGACGCTGACCCCGGCCCGGCGGCGGTACTCCTGGACGTAGTCGAGCAACGCGGGGCCGCGCGGCCGGCGGCCCGGCTGGACGTCGCACGTCGTGACCTTGGACTCCTGGATGAGGACGTTGGGGTCGAGCACCACGCCGAACAGGTCGTTGGCCGACTCTCCGGTGACGACGCCGACGCTGCCCCAGTGGTAGGGCATCCAGACCTGGTGCACGACCCGGTCGGCGACCCGCAGCGGGGTGAGCCGGTCGGTGACCAGGACGCGGCACTCGATGGCGGTGCGGCTGGTCACGACGTGCGCCCAGCCGAGGTGGTCCAGGCCGCGCTCGGCCGCCAGCTCGGGCGAGACCTCGGCGAACATCTCCGGCTGCAGTTCGGACAGGTAGGGCAGCGACCGGCTCATGCCGCCGGCGGTGTGGTGCTCGGTGAGCCTGGACGTGGTGAGCACGTACGGGTAGACCTCGGCGTGCGGCTCCGGCGGCGCCGGGTTGGACGGGTTGTCCGGCCGGCCGTACACCTTCCGGGTGGGGTTGCCCTGCTGCTCATAGAGCGGGTTGCGGAACGGCGACTCGTGCGGCTCGTAGTGCGCCGGCAGCGGGCCGTCCTGCAGCCCGCCCGGCACGTAGAGCCAGCCCTTGCCGTCGGCCTGCATGATGAACGGGTCGTCGCCGCGCAGCGCGGCCGGCCCGACGGCGTCGTCGGGCGGGACGTAGGTCGGCGGCTTGCCCTTCTCGAAGTCGGGGACGTCGTAGCCGGTCCACTCGCCGGAGGCGGCGTCCCACCAGACGTATTTCTTGCGCTCGCTCCAGGGCCGACCGCCGGGGTCGGCGGAGGCCCGGTTGTAGAGGATGCGCCGGTTGTACGGCCACGCCCAGCCCCACTCCAGCGCGGCCGGGCCCTGCCGGTCGCGCGGCACGCGGCGGGCGGCCTGGTTGACCCCGCCGGCGTAGACGCCGGAGTAGATCCAGCAGCCGCAGGACGTGCTGCCGTCCGCCTTCAACTGCAGGTAGCCGTCGAGGGGCTGGCCGGTGTGCAGGTCGTAGCCGTTGATCGCGCGCAGCACCGAGTCGGCGCTCGGCTCGTCGCCGTGCACCTCGTACCCCCAGTTCAGGTCCTGGACCGGGCGGTCGCGCTCGTCGGACGAGCCGGCGAGGCGCTCCTTCAGCCGGCGCCCCAGGTGGTAGAAGAACCACAGCTCCGAGCGCTGGTCGCCGGCCGGCTCGACGGCCTTCTCCCGCCACTGCAGCATCCGCTGAGTCTGGGTGAACGTGCCCTCCTTCTCCACATGGGACGCCGCGGGGAAGAAGAACACCTCGGTCCGGCACTCCGCCGGGACGAGCTCGCCGGTCTCGATCTCGGGCGAGTCCTTCCAGAACGTCGCGCTCTCGATCATCACGAGGTCGCGCACGACGAGCCAGTCGAGATTGGCCATGCCGAGGCGCTGCAGCTTGCCGTGCGCCGAGCCGACCGCCGGGTTCTGGCCGAGCAGGAAGTAGCCGTAGACGTTCCCGTCGACCATGTCCATCGCGGTGCGGTACGTCCCGTGGTCGCCGGTCAGCCGCGGGAGGTAGTCGAAGCAGTAGTCGTTGTCCGGCCTCGCCGCGTCGCCCCAGTACTCCTTGAGCAGCGAGACCGCGTACGCGTCGGCGTTGTGCCAGAAGCCCTTCTGCCGGTGGCCGCGCACGGAGTCGATCCAGCTGGCCAGGTCCTGCTGGCCGGTGGCGCTGGGCATCTGCAGGTAGCCGGGCAGGAGGTTGAACAGCGTCGGGATGTCGGTCGAGCCCTGGATGCTGGCGTGCCCGCGCATCGCCATGATCCCGCCGCCGGGGCGGCCCATGTTGCCGAGCAGCAACTGGATGATCGCCGCCGTCCGGATGTACTGGACGCCGACGCTGTGCTGGGTCCAGCCCACGGAATAGACCAGCGCGGTGGTGCGCTCGCGGCCGGAGTTGCCCGTCCACGCCTCGCAGACCTGCCTGAACTGCTCCTGCGGGACGCCGCAGACCCGCTCCACCATCTCCGGGGTGTACCTGGCGAAGTGCCGCTTGAGGAGCTGGAACACGCAGCGGGGGTGCGCCAGGGTCGGGTCGGACGCCGGGTACGGGCGTTCGCCGTGCAGTGCCGGGCCGCCCGACTCGTGCTGCAGGGCGGCGGACTGCTCCTTCGCCTCGCCGGCCGGGCGGCTGGCCGCGGCGTGGGCCTCCTCCATCCCCTCGTACTGCCACGACGTCATGTCGTACGACGCGGTCTCCGCGTCGTACCCGGAGAACAGCCCGTCGAGATCCTCGGTGTCCTGGAATGCCTCGCTGACGATGAACGGCGCGTTGGTGTACGCGATGACGTACTCGCGGAAGTCCTTGTCGTTGCTGAGGATGTAGTTGACCACGCCGCCGAGGAAGGCGATGTCGGTGCCCGCGCGCAGCGGCACGTACAGGTCGGCGAGCGCGCTGGTGCGGGTGAACCGCGGGTCGACGTGGATCACCGTCGCGCCGCGGGCCTTGGCCTCCACCACCCACTGGAAGCCCACCGGATGGGCCTCGGCCATGTTCGAGCCCTGGATGATGATGCAGTCGGCGTTCGCGAGGTCCTGCTGCGTGTTGGTGGCGCCGCCGCGCCCGAACGAGGTCCCCAGACCGGGGACCGTGGCGGAGTGTCAAATACGCGCCTGGTTCTCGATCTGGATGGCGCCCAGCGCGGTGAACAGCTTCTTGATCAGGTAGTTCTCTTCGTTGTCCAGGGTGGCGCCGCCGAGTCCGGCGAAGCCGAGGGTGCGCCGCACCCGCAGCCCGCGGGGGTCGACGTCCTGCCAGCCCTTGCGGCGGGCGGCCAGGACGCGGTCGGTGACCATGTCCATCGCCGTGTCGAGGTCGAGGTCGGTCCACTCGGTGGCGTAGGGCGCGCGGTAGCGCACCTTCTGCTCCCGCTGCGGGCCGGTGACCAGTTGCTTGCTCGCGCTCCCCTTTGGACAGAGCCGGCCACGGCTGACCGGGCTGTCCGGGTTGCCCTCGATCTGGACGACCCGCTCGTCGGTGACGTAGACGGTCTGGGCACACCCCACCGCGCAGTACGGGCACACCGCGTGGGCGACCCGGTCGGCGGTGGCGGTGCGCGGGGTCACCGCCGCCGACCGCGGCGACTGCGCCGCCTTGCCCCGGCCGAGCACATCGGCCCCGGTCAGCTGCCGGTAGACCGGCCAGCTCTCGACCCAGGTCCGCACGCCCATGACGCCATCCCTCCCCGAAACGAGAGGCAGCCCCGGTCCTGCCCCGGCACCGTACCCCCGGACCGCACGACCCAACCAGTACGCCGGCTCATGGCTCGCTGGCCAGGCGGCCGGCTGGGCCGGGTCGCGACCAGGGCGAGCGCAGCGACGCCCCGTCGGGTTCAACTCCCCCGCCCGCGCCGCCCCATCGGGCCGGGAGACTCGGCCCGCTCGGGGATCGGCCGAAATGGGCTCGAAGGACGCGGCGCGGCCACTGGCACAGGTCGGCTCCCGTCGGGGGGAATGGGAGCCGACCCGTGCAGCGCCCACATTGCTACGCCGGACATGAAAGGACGGTGAGACGGGACGTGGGCCGACTGCGACGGCTCGTCAGCCCAACGGCAGCCGCACTGTAACCACTGCCCCGCCGAGCGGCTCACCGTTCCGTGCCGCCACCGTGCCGCCGTGGGCGGCGACCACGGCGCGCACGATCGACAGGCCCAGCCCTGCCCCGGACGCGCCCCGGGTTCGGGCATGGTCGGCGCGGACGAACCGGTCGAACGCCGAGTCCCTGACGCTGGGCGGGAAGCCGGGTCCGTCGTCGGCGACCTCCAGCGTGGCCGATGCCCCGGCGATGGTGAGGTGGACTCGTATGGTCGTCGATCCGGCGGCGGCGCTGTTGTGTGCGAGGTTGGCGAGCAGTTGCCGCAGCCGGTCGGTGTCCCCCTGCACCACCGCTGGGTCGCCGGCGACCTGGATGCGCAGCCCGAGCACCGGTTGTAGCCGGCGGGCCTCGGTGGCGGCCAGGTCGAGCAGGTCTACCGGCTCTCGCCATACGACGAGCGATCCGGCTCGCTCGCGGGCGAGCAGCAGCAGGTCCTCGGCGAGCCGGGACAGCCGCTCGGCCTCGCTGCGGGCGGCCCGCAGCGACTGATCCAGCTCGGCGGGATCGCCGGTCGCGGACAGGGCGAGGTCGATCTCCCCGCGCAGCACGGCGATCGGGCTGCGAAGCTCGTGGCTGGCGTCATCGATGAAGGCACGCTCCCGCTCGAACATGGCCCGCAGCCGGGCGAGCATGTGGTCGAGGGTGCGCGCGAGCCGGGCGATCTCGTCGTCGCCGGCCACCGTCGGCAGCGGTCGGTCGGCGTCGAGTGAGGAGATCGCGGCCGCCTCCCGGCTCAGCATGTCGACCGGACGCAGCGCCGCCCGAACGACGAGCCAGCTGGCTGCGGCGAGGACGCCGACGAGCACAGGCGCGGCGACGAGGAGCACCCCGAGGAGCCTTTGCCGGGCGTGCCGCAACGGTTCGGCGGACACCCCGACGCTCAACACTCGCGCCCCTCCGAGCCGCCGAGAGAGCACCCGCACGGCCCCGCGCGCCGCGGCTCGGCCCAACGGCAGCCATCGGGTCTCGAGGGTGTGAGCGCCGGCCCGCCGCACCTGGTCGGCCGGGAGGAGCCGGCGGTCGCCGAGGGACGGTGAGCCGGCGAGCACCGTGCCATTGGTGGCGTACAGCTGCGCGAGCGGATCCCGGGCGACCACGCCGAGGTCGTTTAGGTCGTTGCCGCCCAGGGCGGCGACGAGGTCGTCGCTGCGAGCGGCCAGGTCAGCGTCGAGGGCCGCGGTCAGCTGCCGGTCCAGCGCGGCGTAGAGCAGGGCCAGGCATAGCCCGAGTGCTGCCGCTGCCCCGATCGTGGCTACCAGCGTCACGCGGGCCCGCACGGAACGCGGCCTCAGTCGCATGGTCCCTCACCCCATCTTTCCCCGGTCCTCTCACCTGCACTGTCGTCCGCTGCGACGGTGGCTCCGCTGCCTGGCCAGGGCCTCTCACCGTCCTCTCATCTGCGCCCTCCCAACATGGCGCCGTGACGAACGGCAACACCTTCTCGCATCCCGCCCGGCAGCAACCCGGCCTGGCCGGGCTCGTCCCTAGGCTGGGGTCATGCGGCTGCTCGTCGTGGAGGACGACCCGGGCATGGCGGCGCTGCTGGTCCGAAGCCTGCAGCGGGAGGGGTACGCCGTCGATGCCGTTGGCAACGGCGAGGACGCGCTGTGGAGCGTGCGGGAGAAGGACTACGACGCCGTGGTGCTCGACGCGATGATCCCGTCGCCGGACGGGTTCGACGTGTGCCGGCAGATGCGCGCAGCGAGCCTGTGGGCGCCGGTGCTCATGCTGACCGCGCGCGACGCGGTGCCGGACCGGGTCCGCGGCCTGGACGCCGGGGCCGACGACTACCTCACCAAGCCGTTCGCGCTGGCGGAGCTGTTCGCCCGGGTGCGCGCGCTGACCCGGCGGGACCCGCTGGAGCGTCCGGTGGCGCTGCAGGTCGGCGACCTGAGCCTGGACCCGGTGTCGCGGCTGGTGCGGCGCGGCGAGGTGGACATCGCGCTCTCGCCCAAGGAGTTCGCGTTGCTGCAGGAGCTCATGCGGCGGCCGGGTGACGTGCTCAGCCGGACCTACCTGATCGACCATGTGTGGGACTTCGCCTATGGCGGCGCGTCCAATGTGGTCGACGTCTACGTTCGCTACCTCCGTGCCAAGGTGGACCGGCCGTTCGGGCGCGACACCATCCGGACCGTGCGAGGCGCCGGTTACCGGCTCGACCCGGAAGGTTGAGCGCTGCGAGCCGGCCAAGACCGGCATCGGCTGCTCTCATCGCGCTCTCATCGTTCGGGTCTCACTGTGATCTCGTGGAGCCAGTTCGGGCGGAGGCGAGATGACTCCGGGACGACCTCGTCCACCTGGCTCCGGCATCGGTCTGGGCGCCGTCGGCGCGGCGCGGTCGGCGACGGTGCGTCATCACCCCGTCAGGGCGACCGGCACCGGGTGGCACCACCTCGCACGCCCGATCCACCTCCCGCCCCAGCTGCTGCACCGGATTGCGGCGCGCGGATCCCTGGAAAGCCCCTGGCTTGCCGCCGGCCTCGCGGCGGTGGTCGTAGCCAGCGCCGCCGTGGCGGTCGTCAGGTTCCGTCGGCGCCGCCGGGAGGGGGTGCAGGTCCGGCATCGCGGTCTCCGCCGCGCAGCGCTGGCCGGCTGGCTTGCCGCCCTGACCGTCCTGGGTGCCCTGGCCGGGCTGAACGCCTACGTCGGCTATATCCCCACCGTGCCCGGACTGCTCGGTGCCCTACCCGCAGACCCCCCGGGAACGCGCCACCCCTCCCGGATCGAGACGCTGGCAATCGGCGACCCGGCCCTGGACGTGCGGCCCGGCACCGCCTACATCTACCTGCCGCCAGGCTACGACGACCGCAGCAACGCGGCTCGCCGCTACCCGGTCGTCTACCTGCTGCACGGATACCCAGGAAGCGCGATCGACTGGTTCCGGGGCGCCGAGGTCCGATGGGTCATGAACACCATGATCGCCGAGCGTCTGGTCCAACCCATGATCGTGGTCGCCCCGGATGCCAGCGGGGGCTGGCTGCACGACTCCGAAATGCTGAACCAGTCCGGCGGTCCCCAGGTCGAGGACTATCTGACCGGCACCGTGGTGCGCGTGATCGACGCCCGGTACCGCACCGTGGCAGACCGCTCCGGCCGCGCCATCGGCGGCGTGTCGAGCGGCGGGTACGGCGCGCTCAACCTTGGCCTCCGCCACCAGGACACCTACTCGGTGATCTTGAGCGAGATGCCCTACGGCGACCCGGGCGCCGTGACCCGAACGCTGCTCGGCGGCAGCCGCGCTGAGTGGCTTGCCAACGCGCCGAGCCATTACATCCCCACCATGACCTTCCGCCAGCCGATGGTGGTCGACCTGCTCGCCGGAACGCGGGACCCGCAGGAATTCGAGGCTCGCAGGCTCGGCCGAATGCTCACCTCGCGGGGCCAGGCGGCTCTGTTCACCGAGGTCCCCGGCGCGACCCACACGTGGCGAGGAGCAAGAGCCGAGACCCCATACGCCCTGGCCTTCGCCTCCCAGTACCTCGCCGGTCGACGACCCCCACGCGGTGGGACAGTCACCCGTCAGGTTCGGGCCGCTAGCCCGAAGCGTGCCGGGCTGGACGGACCGATTCCCACCCGTCTACGGCCCGCTCAACTTTGACGCAGCAGTTGACACCCTGCCTCTCGAAGCCAGGACGACGGACGATTCACTTCGGGTAAGCCGGGCTGCGCTCTGCGGTAGCCGAGGACTGCATCCCCAGGACCGGCGACCATCGTCACCCCGATCGTGCGATCATCAGGCGACCAGGCGCACATCCGTGCCGTTCCTATCAGCACGGCCGGCCGTGGTCCTTGCCCCTCGATCGGCCGGTGGCGAGGGTCGGTAGGTCAGGCGAAGGCGAAGGCCCCGTAGCCGACGACCCGGCCGGGGTCGGCGCCGGCGTCGGCGGAGGTGGCGAGCGCAAGCGGGTGCGGGGTCAGGTCGTGCCTGCGTGCCCAGGTGAGCAGGCCGCGCAGGGCGTGGGCGCCGCACGCGGCGCCGTCGGCTATCCGGTCTGGCCGGAGGGCGAGCACGGCGTCGGCGGTGCGGGCGTCGTGCTCGCGGGCCGCCGGATCCGGCAGGTGGTGGCTGAGATCGGTGCTGGCGAGCACGAGTGTGCCGCTGTCGCCGGCCACGGCGTCGAGCAGGTCGGCGACGGTCGCCGCCGCGGCGTGGGCGACCACCGGCAGCACCCGCAGCGCCGGCATCCCCGCGAGCGAGCGTTGCAGGAACGGCAGTTGCACCTCGAGGGAGTGTTCCGGTGCGTGCGGCTGGTCGTCCGCCCGCACCCCCGCGGCGCGCACCGCGAGGTCGCGGGCGACGGGGTCGATCGGCACCAGGCCCAACGGTGTGCGCCAGGCCGTGGCCCGTGGCACCGCGCACCCGGTCAGCCGCACGTAGTGGGCGGGTCCGACGAGCACGATCCGCGTGGGACGTGCGTCGCGCAGCGTGGCGTAGCCGAGCGCGGCGACCGGACCGGAGTACTGGTAGGCCGCGTGCGGCACCACGATGGCCCGCGGCCGACCGAGACCGGCGGCGGCCGCCCGCGCCCGGGCGGCGGTCAGCAGCGCATCGACGGCGCCGGCCAGCCGGGCGGGGTCGGAAGGGTAGAAACTGCCGGCCACCGCCGGCTGCCGGATCCGGGCCTTCACGCCGTCCACGCCGTCCACAGCCTCCGCGGCGTCCACGGGTCCACGGCGTACAGGCCGTCCACGCCGGTCAGGCCATCCATGGGGTCGACGCCGCCCACGCCAGCCACGCGCCAGCCCCGCCGTCCGCGCTATCCACGGCGGGTCTCACCGCCCGGCGGTCAGGACGACCGGCAGCCGGCGCCGCCCCCAGCTCCCGCACGGGCCGTCGTAGACGCCGGGCAGCCGGGTCCCGCACCGGGCGCAGCGGCCGTCCTCGGTCAGCCGGTAGGACCGGATGTCGTACCAGTCCCGCACGATCACCGCGTTCCCGCAGGTCGGGCAGTGGGTGGTGCCGCCGTCCGGGTCATGCACGTTGCCGGTGTAGACGTGCCGCAGTCCGTTGCCAAGGGCGATCTGCCGGGCCCGGGTCAGCGTCGCGGGCGGCGTCCGCGGCACGTCGCGCATCTTATAGTCCGGGTGGAACGCGGTGAAGTGCAGCGGCACGTCCGGGCCCAGCCGCTCGGCGATCCAGCGGGTCTCGGCGTCGATCTCCTCGTCGCTGTCGTTGCGCCCGGGGATGAGCAGGGTGGTGATCTCGAACCACACGCCCGTCTCATGCCGCAGGTATTCGAGGGTGTCCAGCACCGCGCGCAGGTGCCCGGCGCACACCCGGTGGTAGAAGTCCTCGGTGAACGCCTTCAGGTCGATGTTGGCGGCGTCCATGTGCGCGTACAGCTCGCGGCGGGCGGGCGGCTCCACGTAGCCCGCCGACACCGCGATCGCCTTGATGCCGCGCTCGTGGCAGGCGTCGGCGACGTCGGCCGCGTACTCGAGGAAGATCGTCGGGTCGTTGTACGTGAACGCGACGCTGCGCGCGCCCATCGCCTCGGCGGTGTGGGCGAGCGCCTCCGGGGAGGCGGCGTCGGCGAGGGTGTCGATCTCCCGGGACTTGCTGATGTCCCAGTTCTGGCAGAACTTGCAGGCGAGGTTGCAGCCGGCGGTGCCGAAGGACAGCACCGACGAGCCGGGCAGGAAGTGGTTCAGCGGCTTCTTCTCCACCGGGTCGACGCAGAACCCGCTGGACCGTCCGTACGAGGTCAGCACGATCTGGTCGTCGACCCGGGCCCGGACGAAGCACAGCCCGCGCTGCCCCTCGTGCAGCCGGCAGGCCCGCGGGCAGACGTCACATTGCACCCGACCGTCGTCGATCCGGTGCCAGAAGCGGGTCGGCACGGTGTGCGGGTTGGCCAGCGAGACTTCGTCGGTCATGGCAGCGCCTCGCCGCCACCGTACGCCCGCCCGGCCGGTCGCCCCAGCGGCGAGCGGCCGGGATCCTCACCCCGGCTCCTGCACGTCCCAGCCGAGCAGCACGTCGTCACCTGCCAGGTAGAGGCTCCGGTTGGCGAGCCGCACGCCGTCGCTGATCCGTTCGGTGCCGAGTGGGCCGACCGCCTCGACACCGGCCCCGACGACCGTCGGCGAGATGGAGACGACGAGCCGGTCGACGACACCGGCGGCGAGCAGCGACGTGATGACGGCGCTGCCTCCCTCCACCAGCACCGACTGCACACCCAGCCGACGCAGGTCGGCAAGCGCGGCG
>Ga0210378_10001028_pt1 | contig 14662 bp, 17 predicted proteins | sample PLM1_60_b1redo_FD_155465 | JGI IMG/M metagenome (GOLD analysis project Ga0210378, IMG submission 155465) | Groundwater sediment microbial communities from an aquifer in East River, Colorado, USA - PLM1_60_b1 redo | ecosystem: Environmental > Terrestrial > Soil > Riparian zone | place: USA: East...
GGCGTCAGATCCCGTTGATGATGGTTCCGTACTGGGATTTGCCGGCGTCGGTGGAGGAGGTCCACCGCACCGCCGCCAAGGGCGCCCGCAGCGTGACCTTCCCGGAACTCCCCGATCGCAACGGTCTACACCGCGGTGTACATGCTGGCGACGGTGATGGCCTTGAGCGGACCGCTGGCCAATCTGCGGCCCGAGGATATGCAGGCCGAATACCTCACCTGGGACCTGATGACCCGGCGTGCCCTGCTGTGGTCCATCGCGGAGGTGATGGGCGTCGACGTCGAGCCGATGCCGCTGTCAAAACCCCCGTCGGGTTACTACTCGCGGGTGACACGGGTGCTCGAAGGAACGATCGCGCGGATGGTCGCGGCCACGGCCACTGACGAAGCCAACCAGGCCGCCGCGGTTCGCCTCGCGCGGTGGGCAGGCGCTCTGGTCAGCGACGGAATGCGCAACTACCGGCGCGACCTCGACGGCGCGAGCAAGATCCTCGGTCGGCCGGTGCACGACTGGCAGGAGGCTGAAGCCGAACTCGAGACGTTCGCACTGGACGCCGGCCCCGAGCACGACCTCGCTCTGCTGAAGTACTTCGCCGCTCAGACCGAGGCCAGGGTCGCGGAGGCGGTGTCCATCCAGGACCGGCTGGCCGGCTACGCACTGCCGGAGGTGGAGATCTGATGTTGCTGACATCTGACATCGTCGACGCGACCACGTTCGCTCGCGAGACGGGCTGGACGCTGAAGCCTCAGGGTGCGTGCAAGGGGGAACACTGCGTGCCGTTGCCGCCGCAGGCGCGCACCGCCTCGGGTGCGGTACATGTGCCGGTCGTCGCCGAACGTCTGGGTATGGCCGTTGTGGTCGACCACGCGAACGGCATGTCGGCGGTCGGTCCGGAGTCGTCCATCACCGGCAGGATGTTGACCACGGCCGAGGCACCCGATCTGGAGTTGCCCACCTTCGGCGGCGGTGTGTTCCGTCTGTCCAGCCTCCGCGGGAGGCGGGTGCTCTTGGTGGCGTGGGCGTCGTGGTGCGGATGCGCCCACGATCTGCCGCTGTGGCAGGAGTTGTACGAGCGGGTGCAGCCGCTCGGCCTGGAGATCGTCACGATTGCCATGGACGCCGCCGGTCCCGAGGCAGGCAGGGAGTTCGTCGAGCGCGCCAAGCCGACCCATCCCGCATTGATCGATTCCTCGCACGCCCTCGGCCGTCTCTTCGGGGTCACCAACGTGCCGACCGGCATCTGGATCGACGAGGACGGCGTGATCGTGCGCCCGGCCGAACCGGCGTTCCCCGGCCGCGTCGTGATTTTCGAAGAGCTCAAGAAAGCCGACCTCGCCCAGGAGCAGGAACACGCGCAGGGCGATCTCGACCTCATGCGTCAGATTCTGAAGAGCGACAAGGACGGTCTGTCACCTGAGGTCACCGAACGCCTGGAACTCACCCGCAGAATTGGCGATGCCACCGAACCGGAACTGTACCTCGAGATGGTGCTGGACTGGGCCGAAAAGGGTGCCGACAGCGAGTACGTCCTGGCCGCCCACGAGGTCATCGAGCGGTCGGCCCCGCGATCGCGCGACGAATCCGAGGCGGCCGCCCATTTCGAACTGGGTCGCCACCTGCATCTCGCCGCCGACCACGACGGCGCGGTGGCGCACTGGCGGGAAGCGCATCGGCTACAACCGTTGAACTGGACGTACAAGCGCCAGGCGTGGCGGTTCGAGTACGGGCCTGACGGCGATCCGTCGCGGTATGAGGGGAGCATGGAGAAGGACCTGCGCGACGTTGGCCCGGAAAACTACTACCCCAAGCTGCGGGCGAAGCCCCACAGCGGATAGCTGACGAAGGTGGGTTGACATGGGCAAAGCCCAAGAAGCTCCCGTGCTGGAAATCCTGGGGCTGTTCGACGCGAACGATTTCCGGCCCAACCTCGACCGGGCCATCGCGCTGTTCGCCGAGGACGCGACGTACCAGATCAACGTCCCGGCGCGCGAGAAACTGGTCGGGCGCGATGCCATCGTCGGAGAGCTCGAGCGGCAGGCTGGGGACTACAAGGACTGCGTCTGCGAGATCCTCACCGTCGTCTCGAACGACCGGTACGTGGTCACCGAACGAGTGGATCACGTGACGATGTTGCACGACGGAAAGCGCGTGTCGAATCCGTTGCTCACGATATTCGAGATCAACGACGACGATCTGGTCCAGAATTGGCGCGAGTACTGGGACGCGCTGTCGCTGTCCATTCGCATGGGCGTTGACCCGACCCACATGCAACAGCGTCGCTCGGCCCAGAGTCGGCCGTCAGCGGTCGGGCGCTGACCACCGCCGAGGCACCTGAGCTCGTACTTCCTGACCTGGACGGCAACATCTTCCGGCTCGACAGCCTACGCGGACAGAAGGTCGTCGTCGCCGCGTGGGCGTCGTGGTGCGGCTGCCGGGAGGACCTCCGGCTATGGCAGTCCCTCCGTGCGGAACTGCACGGCGACGGGCTCGAAATCGTGACCGTCGCGATGGATGCAGGTGGGCCTGCGGTCGCGCGGCCGTGGCTGGAGAAGGCGAAGCCAACGCATCCGGCCCTGGTCGATTCCTCGCACGTCCTCGGTGCGCGCTTCGGCGTGGTCAACGTGCCGAATGCGTTCTGGATCGACGAGCAGGGCATGATCGTCCGGCCGCCGGAACCGGCCTGGATGGAAGATCCGCACGCAAGTTCGGAAACGGCCGCGCAGGCCGCGGCGGAGATGCCGCCGGACCACCGTGCGGTCCGTGAACAGATCGCCAAGATGCAGATCGATCCCTCGACATATCCCCGGATGATTCGCGACTGGGTTCGCTGCGGCGCCTCCAGCCGCTATGCGCTGGCCGAATACGAGGTGATAGAGCGTTCTGTGCCGCGCTCGCTCGACCAGTCGCTCGCCGCCGCCCACTTCGGACTAGGCGAGTACCTGTACCGGCATGGTGATCATGGCGCTGCGGTGAATCACTGGCGCGAGGCGCACCGCCTGCAGCCGGACAACTGGACCTACAAACGCCAGGCGTGGAACCTCGAGGCACCGGAATCGGTACGCACGATAGGCGTCTACGGCTCCGGCTGGCTCGATGACGTGCGTGCGCTCGGGGCCGAGAACTACTACCCGAAGATCGTCCCCTAGCCGCGGGCGGGCATCCCGCCGCCGATGCGTCATTCGTAGGTCTTTGCCCAATGGTCGAGAATGACCTGTGATGATGCAGTGTACCCAATATTGCGAATGGTATGTCTCATGGCCGCGTCGACGTATTCGGCGGGTACGCCGGCGACGCAGTCGGTGGGCACGACGACTATATAGCCGCGATTGGCCGCTTCGATCGTCGTGCCAAGTACTGCCAGATTCAACGATATGCCGGTTATGATCACGGTGCGGACGTTCGTATTGCGCAGGTACTGATCGAGGCCGGTCGCGAAGAATCCGGTCACGCCCTGCTCGCGGTGGAACACTACGTCCGCGGCCTGTGGCGCGATCGGCTCCACAACCGGTCCGTGGCCGCCCAGGTTCTCGTACAGGCCGATCATCTTCCCGCGGATGGGCAGGTTGTCTGCCAATCCGAGCCCGTCCGGACGTCGGTCATCGGTGCAGTAGTAAATGCGAACTCCGAGGGCTCTGGCGGCGTCGAACAGCCGAGCCAGATTGTCGACCAACCCGACGTCGGCCGCGGCCTGGGCGAGAGCGGGGATCACCGGTCTCGAGCCAAGGAGGTTCTCCTGGCATTCCATGTTGACGATCGCGCACTGCGATGGAACTAGGTATGGGGCGAGGTCAGGAGCAGGCACGAAGTTCTCCTTTCGCGCGCACGACGAGCCACCCGGGGAATCGCCTAGGTCGAGGGTGGCCTTGATACGCAGGCTGACCGGGAAATCCCGTCCGGCCGGACCGTCGACCCCGTCGACGATCTCGTGCAGGAAGCGGGCCCTGTTCTCGATGCTGCGCCGTAGCGGTCGCTGCGGCGGTTGGTTGACGCCACCGACGTGGACCCGACTACTGGGAAGGTGCTGCCGGGCTGTCCGCGGAGTGACCCTCGACTGTGACGACGCGCCGAGCGAAGAGCCATTGTCCGTCGACGCGCACCACGACGTCGCGATAGATACCCCAATGGTCGGGGCCGGAGTGGCCCATGGTGATAAAATAGCTGGTCACCTTGGCCTCGGTCGCACTGACGAACTCGATCGACCCCGGGGTCATATGATGGCGTACGCGACCACCGATGTTCGGCGCGTCGCGAAACATCGCACGTACCCGCTCGCCCTGTCGCAGGATCGCGGGCCGGTCGACGAGCAGCTCACCGCCCATGTCGTAGTGACACTGTTCGGTGAACAGCGCCGCGAGTCGTTCCAGGCGGCCGCTGTCGACGTTTCGGCCATAGTCGGTCAGGAGCTTCTGGACGGCGACCCGTGCCTCGATCTCCCAAGCTTGCATGCTGCTCCTCAGCTCAGCCGGCGCCGGCTTTGCCGCCCGGAATGGTGCGCGGAATGGTCTCGAGTGCAGCGCGTTGCGCCGGCGTCAATGCCACGGCATGGATGCGGGACTGATCGACCTGCGCGACGACGAACTCGATCGTGCCGGCGCTGCGGCCCGACTGGATCAGCTCCATCACGAAGGTGATGGAACTCGTCCCGACCCGCTGCAACGAAACGTCCACGGTCACCTCACCGACGAACAGCTCATGCCGGAAATCGCTCGTCACGTGGACGACAGCGACGTCGGTCGGCAGCAGGGTTGCTGCGCAGAACTCGCTGAGGGCGATTGTCCATGCGTCTGCCGCGGTTTCCAGGGCGACGTAGAACGGTATGTGCCTGCTCGTGACGGGCCGGCCGTCGCGCGTCGGAGAATTTGTGATCGGCAGAGTGTATCGAGGCATCGCTTGGCGTAGTCACCCTTCCGTCTAGTGACAAGAATGTCAGATAGGCCGACCATATCAGGGCTCACCAGCCACATCGATGCCCCGCAGCCGCTCAGTGCATCTGGGCGCTGATGCCGAGCCCGATCTCGACGACCGCGCCGGTGATGTTCCCACGCTCGGTGACCAGATGAACGACCTCGCGGCTCACGTCTTCTGGCTCGATCCACGGGCGGGGGATCGGGTGATGTGCCGCGAAGCTCCTGCCGATGAGTTCCTCGGTGATCTCGCCGGCATCCGGAGCGAACAAGCGATAGGTGGTCTCGTTGAGGACCATGGGCGTGCGGACCGTCGTCGGGCACACGACGTTGACAGTGATGTTCTCGGTCGCCAACTCCAGTGCCAACGACTTCGCCATGCCGATGACACCCCATTTCGCCGCCGCGTAATGAGAGATGTTCGGCAGCCCGACCCGCCCGCCGATCGACGAGATCACGACGATCCGGCCGTACTGCCGCTCCCGCATGTGCGGCACCACCGCGCGCATCGAGTGAAAGACGCCGGTCAGGTTGGTGTCGATAAGTTCTTGCCATGCAGTGTCGGACAGCTCCCAGAGCTTGCCCTGCGAGACGATTCCGGCATTGGCCACGAGGATGTCGACGCGGCCGAACCGATCGAGCGCTTGCGTTACCACGCGTTCGACATCGGCGCGGCGGCGGACGTCTGCTCTGATGGCCAGGCCCGCCGCTCCGGCGGACTCCACCGCCGCGACGGTCTCGGCCAGCTCGGCATCGGATCCCAGGGCATAGGGCACGCTGCTGATGCCGGCCGGCCCGTCGCAGACCACCACGCTCGCGCCGTGCTCGGCCAGCGCAACGGCATGCGTTCGTCCCTGCCCTCGCGCGCCTCCGGTGACGATGGCGACCTGGCCTTGCAGTGAGCGAGACGATGCCATGCCTGCCTCTTCGCTGGATCTGACACTCTGTGTCCTGCAAGCTATCCCATCTGCGGAGACGGAGCCACCGCCGGTCACCAGCGCCGCGCGGCCGGCCTCACGCGCTCGCGTCGAGTTCCGCGATGAGGTCAGGCAGTCCGGCCAGCGACCGAAGCGTGTCGTTCAGATGCGTACACGTACTGATGCCCAGGAAGTCGGCGCCGACAGCCTGCTCGACGCCGCCAGGGGCTCGGCCGGACAGACGTAGGGCGCTCGTGCTCGCGATCGGGCACTCGACCCAGGGCAGCCGGCCCGGCTCGGCGACGAACGCTGCGAACCTCACGTCGTCGCCGTGGCCGGCCAGTTCCGTGCGCACGGTCCATTCGTGCAGGGCGCGGCTCACCCCGTCCGGGTCGGCATAGCTGTCGCGAAATCGCACGGTCACCGGTCGCCGACCTCGCGCGTCTGAACGCCCGACCGACAGCACACGCGAACGGCGGGTAGCCATCGGCCTCAGCGCGGGCAGGTCGGGCTGCCAGTGCTCGGCGATCGACTCCTCGGCGGTCGTCGGTCCGAGCGGCATCACCAGCACTGCGGCATTGCGGTCGACCTGGCGCATCATCTCGCCGTCGGCTCGCCAGCCGGAACATTGGTCAGTGCCGCGGCGACTGAGAACCACCTCCGTGCGAGCCGCGTCATGGTCGAGTAAGGCCGTCTGGCCAGCGACCTGCATCGAGATCGGAAGGTCCCACAGCAACCGGCGCAGCAGTCGCGCCGTGGGCCCTGCGCCGGTCAACGGCGCCAGCGACGCGCGGAAGCCCTTCCCGGCGGCCCGGCCGACGAACTCCGGTGAACCGTCGACCGTACTGTGGAACGCGGCGAACATGCCGTCGTCGTCCACTTCGGCGCGAACGTCGACGCGACGCAGGGCAGTGCCGCGATGGTCGGTGTCGATCGCGCAGCCGGACACATCGGCGGCCCGAGCCAACACCCGGCGGGGAGCAACGTCCAGCACACTCGCTCGTACAGTTCCGGTTTCTGACACAGTGACATCATCACACGAGCCGGTGGGCTGGCCGTCGGTGTGAACGGGACGGCCAGCCGGTCCGCGATCCGCGGGTAACCTGATCCGCGCCTGCGACGCCTCCCGAGATGGTCGCGGAGGAGCGGGCACCCGACGCTGCAGGTGATATCCGCAACGCCACACCACCACCCGCCGGTATCGACAACCACCCTGCGATGTGATAGTGACCAGAGTGTCAGATCAAGGCGGAGGGCGGTCCGAGCGAGTGTCCAGCGATACCGGCGTCGTCATGCTTGGTAGCGGCGCAGCCGGGTTGACTGCCGCATGCCGGGCCGGTACGCCGCCGGCAACGTGATGACTTCGCCATACGCGATGTGCTACGCCTGTGCCGGCGGAACGCTCGGCCCAGCGGTGGTGCTCGGCTATCCGGCCGGTCAGGACCTGGGTTCATCGGCACGAACCTCTGAGTGATCGGAACGGCGAACTGACATGGTTGACGGAGATCAAACCCGGCTCGACAACGAGCGGCTGGCTCGATGGATGGACACCGAGGCGCTGGCCGGCGAGGGCGAGGTGCCCCAGCTCTCTCGCATGTCCGGCGGGTCACAGAACGAGTTGTTCCGCATCGAGCGCGGTGGCCAGCGGACGGTCATGCGGATTCCACCCGCGTCGGCCGACGCGGCCAGACACGACGGGCTGCGACGCGAACTGACCCTGCTCCGGGCGCTGAAGGGGTCCGACGTACCGCATGCGGAGTTGGTGGCCGGCTGCGAGGACCCGGACGTCCTCGGCGCTCCGTTCTACCTGATGAAGCCGATCGAGGGGTGGTCGCCCGCTGGCGACCAGGGCTGGCCCGCGCCGTACGACACAGAACTCGAGATGCGATCGGCCCTTGCGTTCGGTCTCGTCGAAGGCGCTGCGCTGCTGTCGAAGGTCGACTGGAGGTCGCGCGGACTGGAAGGCTTCGGCCGTCCGGACAACTTCCACGATCGCCAAGTCGACCGGTGGCTGGCCTTCCTGAAGAACTATCAGTTCCGCGACATCCCGGGCCTCGACGAGACATCGGAGTGGCTGCGTGGCCACCGGCCGAAGCAGTGGGAGCCCGGCATCATGCACGGCGATTATCAGTTCGCGAACGTCATGTTCAGCTACGACGTGCCGGCCAAGCTCGCCGCCGTGATCGACTGGGAAATGACCACCATCGGCGATCCGCTGCTGGACCTCGCCTGGGCGCTGATCGCATGGTCGCCAGAAGGCGATGACATGACCTACGCCCGGTATCTCAGTCTCGACGGCATGCCTGCGCGCGACGATCTTCTGGCGCACTACGAAAATATCAGCGGCCGCTCGACGGAAGACATCGACTACTACATCGTAATGGCCCGGTGGAAGCTGGCGATCGTGCTCGAGATGAGCTACGCCAAGTTCGCCGCCGGCAGCGCGGTCGATCCGAAGGTCGAATATTTCGGCAACCTCGTTCTCGAGTTGATGCGTAAGGCCGCTGAGTTGTCGCGATCCGTCAAGATGCAGCGCACCTGACATGGGTTACGCAGACGAGTTGTTCGACCTCACCGGCAAGGTGGTCGTCATCACCGGCGGCAGTCGCGGCCTTGGTAAGGAGATGGCGTTCGCCTGCGCCAAGCTCGGCGCCGACGTCGTCATCGCCAGCCGCAAGTTGGACAACTGCGAACAGGTGGCCAAGGAGATCGAGGCAACCACCGGCTCGCGGGCGATGCCCTATGGTATTCACGTAGGCCGCTGGGACGAGATCGGGCCCTTCGTCGACGCCGTTTACGAGCGGTTCGGCAAGGTAGACGTCTTGATCAACAATGCCGGCATGTCGCCGTTGTACGACCGGCTGAGCGACATCTCGGAGAAGATGTTCGACAGCGTCGTGAATCTCAACTTCAAAGGCCCGTTCCGGCTCGCGGTGCTGATCGGTGAACGGATGGTAGAAGCCGGCAGCGGTTCGATCATCAACGTGAGCTCCTCGGGATCGATCCGCCCGATGCCGTCAATCGTTCCCTACGCCGGCGCGAAGGCGGCACTGAACGCGATGACGGAGGGACTGGCCCTCGCCTTCGGCCCGAGCGTGCGGGTCAACACCTTGATGTCGGGCACGATGCTGACCGACATCTCCAAGGCCTGGGACCTGGAGCGGGTCGAACACGATCTGAAGAAGATCGCACTCCAGCGAGTCGGCCGGCCGCCGGAGATCATCGGCGCCGCGCTGCTGCTCGCGTCCAACGCGTCCACGTACACAACGGGCGCAACCATCAGAGTCGACGGCGGAATTCCGTAGGCCGTCCGGCTCCTTCACGTACGCGCCTGGAAAGGGTCACCGTCATGTCTTGGGACTTCATCACCGATCCCGACTACCAGGAATTGCTCGACTGGGCCGATGCCTTCGTCACCGACAAGGTCTACAAGCTCGACGTGCTGTGGCCCCACGACAACTACAAGCCGACCGATCAGCTGACGGCGCAGCAACGCGCCGTTATCGACCCGATGAAACAGGCGGTGCGCGATCGAGGCCTGTGGGCCTGCCACCTCGGCCCCGAACTCGGCGGCCAGGGCTATGGTCAGCTCAAGCTCGCCCTGCTGAACGAGATCCTCGGCAAGTCGATCTGGGGGCCCCGGATCTTCGGCACCCAGGCGCCGGACACCGGCAACGCCGAGATCATCGCCCATTACGGCACCGAGCAGCAGAAGGCCGCCTATCTCGCGCCGCTGCTCAACGGCGACATCGTCTCCTGCTACTCGATGACCGAGCCGCAGGGTGGAGCGGATCCGGGGGTGTTCGTCACCCGAGCCGAGCGCGACGGCGACGAGTGGGTGATCAACGGTGACAAGTTCTTCTCCTCGAACGCCCGGTACGCAAGCTTCTACATCGTCATGGCCGTCACCGATCCCGATGCGTCCGTGCTGCGCCGGATGTCGATGTTCCTCGTTCCGGCCGATACCCCGGGCATCGAGATCGTTCGCAATCTCGCACACTTCGGCGAACCGGAGGACCACGGAACGGAGGCGCTGGTCCATTACGAGAATGTTCGAGTTCCGGCGACGGCGATGCTCGGCGACGAGGGTGACGCGTTCGGAGTTGCCCAGACGCGGCTCGGCGGAGGCCGAGTGCATCACGCGATGCGGACCGTCGGGAACGCGCAACGGTGCCTTGACATGATGGCCGAGCGGGCGCTCTCCCGAACTACGAAGGGCCGGACCCTGGCCGACATGCAGGCAGTCCAGAACATGATCGCGGACTCCTACAGCGAGATTCAGCAGTTCCGCCTCTTCGTCACCTACACCGCCTGGCAGATCGACAAGTACCAGGACTACAACCGTGTCCGGAAAGACATCGCGGCGATCAAGGTGCTGACACCGAAGGTGATGGAAGCGGTCGGCAAGCGCGCGATCCAAATCCACGGCGCGCTGGGCACGACCTACGATCTGCCACTCACCCGCATGTTCGCGAGCGGCCTGATGCTGGCCCTCGCCGACGGACCGACCGAGGTCCACCAGACGACGGTTGCAAAGCAGGTGTTGCGGCAGTACAAGCCGACGGGCGGGTTGTGGCCCACCGAGTACATCCCACACCGCAGGGCTGAAGCGGAGATCGCGCTGCTAGGCGACTAGCGACTACGGGTTTCCCAGGCAAAGCGAGGAGATGGGCTCAGGACTTGACGTCCCCAGCCCAGCTCCTCGCTTTGCGGTTTAGCCCAGCTTGTAGATCGCCGGGTCCTCCTGCACCTTGAAGTTCGAGTTCTTGCCGGCGGCATCCGTGTCCGCAAGGAACGCGGCGGTCGAGCAGATGTTCTTCGAGATGGAGATTGCAGTCCCGTCGCACTTGAACGTGGCGCCCAAGCCCAGCGGAATCGGGACCGCAGGTGCGGACTTGATCGCCGCAGCGACGCCGGCCGCAGTGATGTCAGTGACCTTGGCGGCCGTGAGTGCGCGGATCAGGCCCATCATCGGGACATAGCCGAACACCGCCTGCGAGTCGGTGGCGCCGCTGTACTTCTTCTGGATCGCCAGGAAGAGCTGGTACTCCTTGTCCGTCTGGTCGGCCGCCTGCGTCGTCACAGTCTTGATGCCTGCGTAGCCGCCAGGAATGCCCGTCGCCCCCTGCTGGATGCAGTTCTGCAGCATGAGAATGTCAGTGGTAGGAGCGAGCGTCTTCACTGCCTTGATCGCGCTCGTGCAGAACGCCGGGTTGCCCAGCACGTAGAACATCTGCGGGTTCTTGGAGAGGGTGGCCTGGACCTGGGGCGTCATGTCCGCGGTACCGGGCGCGATCGGGACGACGTTGAGGTCGGCGCCCGCGTTCTTGAAGAACGCCGGACCGAGCTGCTTGGCCGGACCGGAAGCTCCCGGCACGTCGATGACGAGCAGTGCGGCGTTCTTGTAGCCCTTCTCCTTGGCGTGGATCGCCGGGGCGCCGTACACACCAAGGCCGTTGCCGAGGGAGAACAGGTTCGGAGCGGACAGCGCGGTCTGGCTGGCCCCGAGACCCACCATCATCGGGATGCCCCCGGCTGTCACGGTCTTGATCGTGTTGTCGTCGCCGCTCGCCTGGATCACCGCGGAGACCTTGGCTGAGATGGCCTGGTTGGCGCAGTCCAACTGACTGGCCGGGGCGTCGAGCGTGTCGCAGTTCTTGATCTGGATGACATGCCCGTTGATGCCGCCGAGGTAGTCGTTGGCATACTTCACGAGCGCGGTGATCGCGGTCAGCTCGGTCGACACGTCGATGGTGGGGGTCTTGCCGGGGTTGTTCACCCCGATGACGATCGGGCTCCCGGTCGCCTTGTTCGGCGTGCCGAGGAGCGCATCGTCGGTCGCCGTGGACGAGGAGCCGCCGCTGCCGCTGTTACCGCCACACCCCGCCACGACGAGCGGTACGAGTGCAAGTCCGACGATACCCAGTCGAAGGCGGGACGCGTTCAGTGCACCAAACATTGGGTAGACCTCTCGGTTGGTTGTACTCACGAGCTCAGTAGCGCAGAGTAGCCAAGAAAGTAGCCTGCCAGCGGTTCCCCGTCTAACAGTTGTGTCACATTACGCACTGCTGGCCGCGAAAGAGGTCCTAAGTCCCACGAGAGGGGTACGTTGGCCGGGCCTGCGGGGTTGACCCGCTCAGGCGTCCGAGGGCAGTCTAAGTGACGTAGGCGTCAGATCTTCGTGCGCGCAGGACCGGCGCTTGATCACAGACTGACCGGGAGGACACGCCGTGCCTCGTCCCAGACTCGATCCGGAGTTGGAGGGCGTGTTACGCCACGTGCTCGAACGCGTGCCGTCGTCACTGACCGTCGACCTCATCCCGTCGGTCAGAGCCACTGCCGGGCAGTTCGCGCCATCCGACAGCGAGTTGCACCGCGATGGCGCGATCGTCGTCGAGGAGGTGCTCGCCACCGGTAGCTGCGGCGGTCCGGACGTGCCGCTGCTCGTCTGCCGTCCACGAGGCGTGTCCGCGACGGACCGGGCGCTGCCCGCCGTGTACTACATCCACGGCGGCGGAATGGTGATGGGGAACAACCGCACCGGGCTCGATTCGGTGCTGGACTGGGTCGAGACGTTTCCCCTTGTCCTGGTGTCCGTCGAGTACCGCTTGGCGCCGGAACACCCGCATCCGGCGCCGATCCAGGATTGCTTCGACGGGCTCGAGTGGACCGCGTCTCATGCGGCCGAACTCGGCATCGACGCCGGCAAGATCATCTTGGCCGGTGGCAGCGCCGGCGGCGGGTTGGCGGCCGGCCTGGCGTTGATGGCGCGAGACGGAGGCGGGCCGGCGCTGGCGGGTCAGCTCCTGATGGCTCCCATGATCGACGACCGGAGCGATCAGCCCTCGACGTACGAGCTCATCGGTGAGGGCATCTGGGACCGGATCTCGAACCTGACCGGGTGGGGGGCGCTGCTTGGTGAGTCACACGGCGGCCCGGACGTCTCTGTGTACGCGGCGCCCGCCCGAGCCAGTGACCTGTCCGGGCTGCCGGCGACGTACATCGACGTTGGCTCGGTTGACACGCTCCGCGACGAAAGCGTCGACTTTGCGGCGAGGATCTGGCGCGCGGGCGGCTCCGCGGAGTTGCACGTCTGGTCCGGCGCGTTCCACGGTTTTGATCAACTTGCCTCGCGGGCTGCGGTGTCGATCGACTGCAGGCGAGCAAGGCAGCGGTGGCTGAGGCGGGTGCTCGACGATGCGGTCTGAGGATCTGAGTGTCGATGTGACGGGCGAGGTCGCACTCCAGGGACGGCTCGTCGTGGCGGCCACCGTGCACCGTCCTGACGACGACGTGCCGCCGCCGGTGGTCGTGGTCGCGATGCCGGGAGGTGGCTACAACCGCCCGCAGCGAATGTGGCATTCGTTGCGCTAAGCGCACCGGATGTCACATTCGCTGCGGAGGGTGGCGCGGCGGCTGAGCAGTCTCAGGAGGACGTCGCGGCCGCGCTCATGGCGTCGTTCCAGTTTGCGTTCCACTGGGAGGACGTGCCCGAGGACATCGCTCGCTGGGACCTGGCCAGTGTCCCGCTGCGACAGGGCGACGACATCCCGCCATGGGGACGGCACGCCACCCCGCTCGCATGCGGGGTCGACACGCTCACGCCGGGGGTGGTCGCCGACCAGGCGCGCAACATCACGTGTCCGGTGCTCATCGCCCAGGGGGTGCGAGATGTCGTACCGCGGCCCCACTCCGAGCCGAGCGTCTACTCCGGATCGGCGGACATCACGGTGTTCACCGCCCCGCGCATGGCTCACATGCACAACTTCGCCTCGGCGCGCGAACTGTTCTGGACCCGGATTCACGCCTGGGCCGAGTCGGTCCGGCCGGCTCAGCGGACCATCAACGTGCCGCCGTCCACCGCGAGCGTCTGGCCGGTGACGAAGCCGGCCCCGTCGGAGGCGTAGAACGCCATCACCGGGACGAAGTGCACATCGATGTCCCCGAGCTTGCCGCCGATCGGGACATTCTTCCTCATGGCCTCGTCGTGCGCGGCGAGTTGCTCCGGCGTCATCTCGGATCGCGTCTTGTCGTACATCGGCGTCCAGATCGCCGGGGCTATCGCATTGACCGTGATTCCGTACGGCGCCCACTCGATCGCGACCGTGCGGGTCCAGGCCACGACGGCACCCTTGCTCATCGCGTAGGCCGACTTGTTCGGCAGCCCCGAGACCCCTGCGGCCGACGCAAAGTTCAGAATCGCTCCACCGCTCGTCCGGAGATAGGTGAATGCAGCCTGATTGGTGAGCAAGGTGCCGAGCGTGTTGACGCTGAGAACGCGGTTCCACAGTTCGACGCTGGTGGACTCAGCCGGAGCCGACGGCGCGATTCCGGCCGCATGGATGAGCACGTCGAGGCCGCCGAGATGAGTCACCGCCTCGGCGAACGCCGAGTCGACGGAGGGCTTGTCCGACACGTCGGCCGCGACGAACAGCGCGCCGGCGTGCTCGGCAATTGCCGCGCCCAGCTTTTCGGCGAGGTCGATCGAAACAACCTTCGCGCCCAAGCCTGGAAACGCGCGGACGAGTCCTTCGCCCATGCCGCTCGCGCCGCCGGTGATGATCACTCGGCGCCCGTCCAAGCTGGCTGTGGCCATCCTCGCCCCTGCTCCCTCGCTGCGGGCCGGGTGTGCCCGGCCGTGTTGTCCCAAGTAGTGGCGACCCGGGCCGCCGCCGTTCGAGGCCGTGACGCGTCGATCATCGAGCGCTGTCGGGCTTGCCCTCGCGAGCCGGCCGAGATGCCATGGGCGGTCCTGGGTGCAGGCCCGCGCCGACGATGTCGATTGCTCGCAGAATATGCGTACGCAGCGAGCCGCCCTCAACGGCCCACCGGCGCGCACCA
>Ga0210378_10001029_pt1 | contig 14649 bp, 15 predicted proteins | sample PLM1_60_b1redo_FD_155465 | JGI IMG/M metagenome (GOLD analysis project Ga0210378, IMG submission 155465) | Groundwater sediment microbial communities from an aquifer in East River, Colorado, USA - PLM1_60_b1 redo | ecosystem: Environmental > Terrestrial > Soil > Riparian zone | place: USA: East...
GGCGATCATCGAGTCGCACCGCTGGTGCGATCGCGTTCAGGACGCCTATTCGCTCCGCTGCGCGCCGCAGGTACACGGCGCCGCACGCGACCTGCTCGACTACGTCGGACAGACGACGGCCGTGGAGCTGAACGCCGCCACCGACAACCCCCTCGTCTTCGCGGACGAAGAGGAGCTGCTCTCGAACGGCAACTTCCACGGCCAGCCCCTCGGTTTCGCGCTCGACGCGCTCGCGATGGCCGTCAGCGAGCTGGCAAGCATCTCCGAGCGGCGGACGGAACGGCTGGTCAACCCGGCGCTCTCGGACGGGCTGCCGGCGTTCCTGGCCACCGACGGCGGGCTCAACTCCGGCTTCATGATCCCCCAGTACGTGGCGGCCTCTCTCGTCAGCGAGAACAAGGCGCTCTCGCATCCGGCCAGCGTCGACTCGATCCCGACGAGCGCCGGACAGGAGGATCACGTGGCGATGGGAAACGCCTCCGGTCTGAAGGCTTGGCAGGTCCTCGCGAACGCCGAAGCGGTCCTGGCGATCGAGTTGCTGGCCGGGGCGCAGGCGGTCGAGTACCTGGCGCCGCTCGCGCCCGGGCCGGCCACCCGCGCGGCACGGGACGCCGTGCGATCCATCTCCCCACGGCTGATCGAGGACCGGCCGCTCGACGAGGAGATCGCCGCGGTGGCGTCTGCGATCCGCGACGGCTCGCTCGTTGCCGCCGTCGAGCAGGAGGCGGGTGACCTGCTTTGAGCGGCGCGGTGCCGAGGCGGCCGTTTCGCGACAGCGCGATTTTCTACGGGGTGCTCGCCTGTGCGATCGTCGGCTTCGGCGTTCTCACGGACAACGACCTCGTCCAGACGATCGTGATCGCCGTCGGCTTCTTCGTGATCGCCACGGGCTACAGCTGGTGGCGGTTCCGTCAACGGGTGGCCCGCGAGGGAGAGTCGCGCTGAGCACTGTCGACTCGATCGAGCGCGCGGTCGAAGCGCTCTGCGGCGATCTTTCGTCGATCAAGGCCCCGCGGGGCTCCGAGTTGAATGCGCGCTCGTGGGCGACCGAGGCGCCGCTGCGGATGCTTCTGAACAACCTCGACGCGGAAGTTGCCGAGCGGCCGGAGGAGCTCGTCGTCTACGGCGGCTCGGGCAAGGCCGCAAGGAATCCAGAGGCGCTGCGGGCAATCGTTCGCTCCCTGCTCACGCTCGGAGAGGACGAGACGCTGCTCGTCCAGAGCGGCAAGCCGGTCGGCGTCTTCCGCACGCACCCCGGCGCACCCCGGGTCCTGATCGCCAACTCGCTCCTCGTCCCCAGGTGGGCGACCTGGGAAGAGTTTCGCCGGCTCGAGGCCGAGGGGCTGACGATGTTCGGCCAGATGACCGCGGGCAGCTGGATCTACATCGGCACCCAGGGCATCCTGCAGGGGACGTACCAGACGTTCGCCGCCGCGGGCCAGGTGCATTTCGGCTCGGCCGACCTGGCCGGCCGCACGATCCTCACGGCCGGGCTCGGCGGGATGGGCGGCGCGCAACCCCTCGCTGCGACGCTTGCCGGCGCGGCGATCCTCTGCGTCGAAGTCGACCCGACGCGGGTCCGCCGGCGGCTAGAGACGGGCTACCTCGATCGCGAGACGGACTCTGCGGACGAGGCTTTGCGGCTCGTGCGGAAGGCCGCTGCGGAGGGGAGCGCCCTCTCGGTGGGCCTCCTCGGCAATGCGGCGGAGATCGTTCCCGAGCTCGCACGTCGCGGAGAGTGCTTCGACCTCGTCACCGACCAGACGGCAGCACACGATCCGCTGACGGGCTACGTGCCCGTGGGGCTGTCGGTCGAGGAGGCTTCCGCGCTGCGAGAGAGCGACCCCGGCGAGTACCTCCGGCGGGCCCGGGAGTCGATCGCACTCCATGTCGAGGGCCTTCTCGAGTACGAGATGGCCGGGAGCTATGTTTTCGATTATGGCAACAACCTACGAGGGGAGGCTCGCGAGGCCGGCGTAGAGGACGCCTTCACATACCCGGGCTTCGTCCCGGCCTATATACGACCGCTCTTCTGCAGGGGCATCGGCCCATTCCGTTGGGCTGCGCTCTCGGGGGAGGCGGACGACATCTTCGTCATCGACGAGATGCTCAAAGGGCTCTTCCCCGACGACGAGCTCTTGCAGCGCTGGCTCCAGCTCGCTCCCCAGCGAGTGCAGTTCCAGGGGCTCCCGGCTCGCATCTGCTGGCTCGGTCTCGGTGCTCGAGCGGAGGCGGGCCTCGCGATCAACGAACTCGTTCGCTCGGGACGGGTCAAGGCGCCCATCGTCATCGGTCGCGACCACCTCGACTCGGGCTCGGTCGCGTCTCCTTACCGGGAGACCGAGGCCATGCGTGACGGCTCCGACGCGATCGCGGACTGGCCGATCCTGAACGCGCTGCTGAACGTCGCAACAGGGGCGACGTGGGTCAGCGTTCATCACGGCGGCGGGGTCGGCATCGGCAACTCGATCCATGCGGGCATGGTGGTGGTCGCCGACGGCACCGATGACGCCGCCGAGCGACTCGAGCGGGTGCTGACCGCTGATCCAGGCACCGGCGTCCTCCGCCATCTCGACGCCGGCTACGAGGAGGCAGTCGAGACTGCGCGGCGCTACGGGCTCGAGGCGCCCATGTCCCGCTCCGACGAGGCATGACGGGCGCCGATGTGCCGTCGCGGCTTCTCGTCCGCGACCTAGCGCAGCTCGCGACACCCTCCGGTACCCACGCGCCGCTTCGTGGGCGCTCCCTCGGCGACGTCGACGTGCTGGAGGACGCGTATGTGCTCTGCGAGAACGGGCTCGTCGCTGCGGTGGGCCGGATGCGAGAGCTTCCGGCGCTCGACGGTGACGTCGAAGAGCTCGACGCGCGCGGCCTGTGCGCGATCCCCGGGCTGGTCGACTGTCACACGCACGCGTGCTTCGGCGGCGATCGCGTCGAGGAATTCTCGCTGCGTGCGGGCGGTGCCAGCTACGAGGAGCTGCACGCCGCCGGGGGCGGGATCCTCTCGACCGTGCGCGCGACCCGGGACGCCGGGCGCGAGGGGCTGCGCCAGGCGCTTCGCCGGCATCGCGGCTGGATGCTCGCCGCCGGCACCACGATGTTCGAGGCCAAGTCCGGCTACGGGCTCGACCGCGAGACTGAGATCGCCGCTCTCGAAGTGATTCGGGAGGAGGGGGGTGTGCCGACGTTCTTGGGGGCGCACACGGTGGCCCCGGAGTTCGACGACGCCGACGAGTACATCGACTTTCTGCTCGCCGAAGTCCTGCCGGCGGCGGCGGGAATCGCCGAAGCGGCAGACGTCTTCGTCGAGCGGGGCGCGTTCGACGTCGGCCAGGCGCGCCGCTACCTCGACGCGTGCCGCGAGGCCGGCCTCGCACTGCGACTGCACGGCGACCAGTTCACTGAGCTCGGCGCGGTGCCGCTCGCGGTCGAGGTCGGCGCCCGCTCGGTCGACCATCTCGAGGCGACGGGCGAAGCGGGCATCGGCACACTCTCCGCGAGCGACGTCGTCGGGGTCCTGCTCCCCGCAAGCGCGCTCTTCCTCGACCGGCCGATGCCCCAGGCGAGGTCGATGGTCGAAGCCGCCGCAGCCATCGCGCTGGCCACGGACTTCAACCCCGGGAGCTCGTTCTGCGAAAGCCTCCCCGTCGTCTGCTCCCTCGCGTGCACGCAGCTCCACCTCTCGCCGGCGGAGGCTCTGTCCGCCTGCACCGTGAACGCCGCCCACGTCCTCGGCCACGCCGACAACGCCGGGCGCCTCGCAGCCGGCTACGCAGCCGATCTCGTGCTGCTCGATGCGCCCGATTGGCGCTACCTCGCGTACCACCTGGCCGGCCCGGTCGTGGCCGCCGTCGTCCAGGGCGGTCGCGTGGCCTGGCCTCGCTAGGCTAGGCCCGAATGGCGACGAGAAAACAGCGCAAGCGCCGGCAGAAAGACCGGCGGCACGAATACGAGTACGTCTACGTCGACGACGAGGGCCACGAAGTCGAGGCCGCGCCCGAAGAAGTCCGGGCCGACAAGCGCACGAACGGAAAGGCCCCGCAGCCGGTGACGCGCGGTGGTCGGAAGATCGAGCCTCCGTCGTGGCAAAAGGTCGGCAAGCGCGCCCTCTGGATCGGCCCGCTCATGTTCCTCACGCTGACCGTGATCGCCACGGAGCTGACGGTCGCGCAGCGCCTCTCGCAGACCGTGTTGATGCTGGGGCTCTTCCTGCCGGTCAGCTACATGATGGACCGCATGCTCTACCGCACGTCGATGCGCCGCAAGTCGCCGCCCCGGTAGTGCCCTTCGCCAGGCCAGGGCGCGAGGATGAGCAGCAGCTTCGCGCCGCCGTCGCTCGAGATCGAATGTCGCTCGTCGGGTTCGAAGGCGACAAGGGTGCCGGCCTCAGCGTCCACCGTTTCACCGCCGCCCTCGACTCGAGCGCTCCCGTCGACGACGACCAGTAGCGCGTTCTCCTTGACCTGGTGATCGCCGAGCTCCTGGCCCGGCTGGAGGCCGATCAGGACGACCCGTGCTTCGTCGTCCGAGTGGAGCACGACGGGCGATCGGCTGCCGTCGGGAGTCTCGATCTCACGCAGCTTCCAGCTCCGCACGCGCCGATCCTATCCGCCCCAGAACGTCTGAAACCCGCCGTTAGACTCGGCCCATGCCGCTCGCCGTCGATCGTTATCCCCTCGGGCCCGCGCAGACGAACTGCTACTTCGTGCGCCGCGACACGCAGGCTGCCGAGGCTGCCGTCGTCGATCCCGGGGCCGATGCGGCCGGGCTTCTGAAGGAGCTCGAGGGGATGAACGCGACCTGCGTCGCGATCCTCATCACGCACACGCACTGGGATCATCTGGGAGCAGTCGCCGACCTCGCGGAGGCCTCCGGCGCCCCGGTGTACATGCCGAGGCTCGAGGCGCCGGTGCTGGCCAGGCCCGATGAGTTCTACCCCGGCATGGCGATCCGGCCCTACGAGGCGGACGTGCTCCTCGACGGGGGGGAGACGGTCGAGGTGGCGGACATCGCGTTCGAGACGGTCGGCGTTCCCGGCCACTCGCCCGGCCACATCGGCTACTACGCCGACGGCGCGCTCTTCTCGGGTGACGTCCTCTTCGCCGGCTCCGTCGGTCGCACGGATCTCCCGTTTTCGGACTGGGACACGCTGGTCGAGTCGATCCGTTCGCTCATGGCGCAGTTCCCACCGGACACCGTCGTCTATTCCGGCCACGGCCCTGAGACGACCCTCGGCACCGAGCTCGCCCGCAATCCCTTCCTCGCGGAGCTCCGCGCCTCGTGAAGTTCGAGGCGCCGCGGGGCACCCACGACATCCTCCCGTCCGACCAGCCTCGCTGGCGGCGGGCGATCGGGGAGGCCGAGAGTCTGTGCGTGCGTTACGGCTACCGCCGCATCGACACGCCCGCCTTCGAGGACACCGAGCTCTTCGCCCGCACCTCGGGACAGGGCTCCGACGTCGTGCAGAAGGAGATGTACACCTTCGAGGACCGGGGCGGCCGTTCCCTGACGTTGCGACCCGAGGCGACGGCGCCGATTGCGCGCGCCTACCTCCAGCATGGGCTCCACAGGGAGCCGCAACCGCAGAAGCTGTACACGGTCGGGCCCATGTGGCGGTACGCAGCGCCCCAGCGCGGGCGGTATCGCGAGCACTGGCAGGTGTCTGTCGAGGTGATCGGCTCCGACGACCCCGCCGTCGACGCCGAGATCGTTCAGCTCTACGACACCTGGCTCCGCAACGTCGGCGTGGAGGACTACACCCTCCAGCTGAACTCGATCGGCGATCGGGAGTGCCGCCCGGCCTACCTCAAGCGGCTCGAGGCCTGGCTCGACGAGCACGACGACGTGCTCGACGATGAGGCTCGCGACAAGCGGCGCACGTCTCCGCTTCGCGTCTTCGACGTCAAGAACCCGGCCGTGCTCGAGGCGCTGGCGGCGGCGCCGAAGATCGGCGAGTCGCTGTGCCCGGCCTGCGAGCAGCACTTCGCGACCGTCCGCGGAGTGCTCGACACGTTCGGGGTGCGCTACGAGCTGGTTCCGACCCTCGTCCGCGGCCTCGACTACTACACGCGCACGACCTGGGAGTTCGTCGGTCCCGAGGAGGGCGCGCAGTCCGCAATCTCCGGCGGCGGCCGGTACGACTACCTCGTCGAGGAGATCGGCGGCCCGCCGACACCGGGCGTCGGATTCGGCGCCGGGATTGAGCGGCTCCTGCTCGCAATGCCCGAAGGCGGCGACGAGGCTCCCGAGGTCGACGTGTTCTTCGCGCTCGAGGACGGCGCGCCGCGGGAGCAGGTGCTAGCGCTCATGGCCGAGCTCCGCCACGAGGGAAAGAGCGCCGACACCGACTACGCGGGTCGCTCGCTCAAGGGCCAGCTGACCCAGGCTGGACGGCTCGGCGCGCGCCTGACGGTGATCGTCGGCCCGAGCGAAGCGAAGCTGCGCCGTTCGGGGAGCGAAGACGAGTCGGTGCCGCTCGACGAGCTACGCGAGAGGATCACGGCATGAGCTGGCGAGATCTCGGTTCCGGCGACGTACGGCCCGAGCACGTCGGGCAGCGCCTGACCCTTGCGGGCTGGGTGGCGCGGCGACGCGACCACGGCGGGCTGGTCTTCATCGACCTCCGCGACCAGACAGGCCTCTGCCAGCTCGTCGTCAATCCCGAGCGCTCGCCGGAGGCTGCCGCCGCCGCGCACGGGATCCGCAACGAGTTCGTGCTGCAGGTCGAGGGCGAGGTCGCCGCGCGCGACCCGGCGAACGTCAACCCCAGCCTGCCGACAGGAGCGGTGGAGCTGCAGGTCGACCGCCTCGAGATCATCTCGACCTGCCCGCCGCTGCCCTTCCAGCTCGACGAGGAGAACGTCGACGAGACCCTCCGCCTTCGCTACCGCTGGATCGACCTGCGCAGGGACCGGCTGCAGCGGAACCTCCGGCTGCGCGCGCAGATGGTCTCGAGCATCCGGCGCGTGATGGAGGGGGACGGGTTCCTGGAGATCGAGACGCCGATCCTCTTCAAGCCGACTCCCGAGGGCGCGCGCGACTTCCTCGTGCCCTCGCGGCTGCAGAAAGGCCGGTTCTTCGCCTTGCCGCAATCGCCGCAGATCCTCAAGCAGCTCCTCGTGATCGCCGGCTTCGAGCGCTACTTTCAGATCGCACGCTGCTTCCGCGACGAAGATCTGCGCGCGGACCGCGCGAACGAGCTGACGCAACTCGACGTCGAGATGGCGTTCCCCGACGTCGAGTACATCATCGAGCTGATGGAGCGAATGATCGTCGAGGTCTGGCGGGAGACGCTCGGCGTCGAGGTCGAGATCCCGTTCGAGCGCATGACCTATGCCGAGTCGATGGCCCGCTTCGGGACCGACAAGCCGGACCTGCGGTTCGGCCTCGAGATCGAGGACGCGACCGAGCTGACGCGCAACTCGGAATTCAAGGTCTTCGGCGACGCGCCTGCGGTTCGCTTCCTGCGCGTCCCGCAGGAGCTCTCCCGCGCCGAGCTCGAGCAGCTCGAGGCGTTCGCGACGGAATGGGGCGCCAAGGGCCTCGCGTACATCGTCTTCGGCGAGGACGGAGAGCCGCGCTCGCCGATCGCGAAGTTCCTGTCCGAGGAGGAGCTGGCGCACTTCCGGTCCGATCCCGGTTCCACGGTGCTCTTCGGCGCCGACGAGCCGGCGAAGGTGGCCCGTGTGCTCGGCGCGCTCCGCACGCGGCTTGGTCATGAGCTCGGCCTGGTGGAGGAGGACGCCTTCCGCTGGGTGTGGATCACCGACTTCCCGATGTTCGAGTGGTCGGAGGAAGAAAGTCGCTGGTCGGCCGTGCACCACCCGTTCACGCGGCCGACGCCCGAGTCGGAGTCGCTGCTCGACACCGATCCCGGTGCGGCGCTCGCCGTCGCCTACGACCTGGTCGCGAACGGGCACGAGCTGGGCGGAGGCTCGTTGCGGATCCACGAAGCGGACCTACAGGCGAAGGTGTTCGAGATCCTTCAGATGACGCCGGAGCAGCAGCGCGACCGTTTCGGGTTCCTCCTCGACGCTCTCGGCATGGGCGCACCGCCGCACGGGGGGATCGCGTTCGGCATCGACCGGATGGTGATGGTGCTCGCGCGCGAGCCCAACTTGCGCGACACGGTTGCCTTCCCCAAGAACCAGGCCGGCTTCGATCCGATGAGCGGCGCGCCGAGCGACGTTCCGCAGGAGCAGCTGGACGAGCTAGGGATTCGGGTCGTCGTGCCGAACGACAAGAAGGAATAAAGCGCGCGGTTCATGCCGCCGACGCAGCAGGCATACTTGAGACACCACACGAAGGAGCGGAGACACCGTTGAGCGAAGGCCCTAGCGCAGCAGCACAGGAGACGGCGGGAATGACCTCCCTGCCGAGCATCGACGACCTCGTCATCGTCGAACACGGCTTTGAGGAAGTCCGCGTGCGGGAGGCGTTCGACTCCTTCCGGCGCCACGCAGTCCAGCTGCAGGCGCAGCTTCGAGTGCTGCAGGCGGCCGGCCGCACCGCGGCGGTCGACCCGACCGGTCACGCAGTGCGCATGGACGCACTCCACCTCATCCGCGGGGCCGCCGAGTTCGCCGACGTGCTCGAGCGCGATGCACAGCGCGCCTCTGCGGCGCAGCTTCAGCGCACCGAGCAGGAGGTCCGCCAGCGCCAGCAGGACATCCAGGAACGCGAGAGCGTCATCCAGCGTTTTCGCGAGGAGAGCGAGCGCCAGCGGAACGAGATCCTGACCGCGGCCCGCAACGAGGCCCGGCAGCTGGTCGCCGACGCGAACCGTGAGGCGAGCAAGGAGCTCCGCGAGGCCGAGGCGCGCGGCGCCCGGTTGCTCGAGCAGTCTCGCCACCAGGCCACCGAGCTCACCAACGCGACGCGGGCCGAGGTCGAGCAGACGCTCGAGTGGGCGCGCGCACAGGCCTCTGCCATCATCGCGCGTGCTCAGCAGGGCACCGAGCAACTGTTGGCGGCTGCCGGCCTCGGTGAGGAGCGCGCGAACGAGGTCGCCGCCGAGATCGTCAAGTCCGCTGAAACTGCTGCGAACTCACAACGCGCCGGCGAGCAGGAGCCCTCCGAGCCGGAAACCGCATCGGGCCCGCAGCGGATCGGGCCGGCTCCGGAAGCTTCGACTCCTGCCCCGCCTCCTGCTTCGCCCGAGTCCGAGACCGGCCCCGCGCCGTCGGGCGAGAACGACGACGCAAGCTAGGAGGGTTCGGCGAAATACAGTGCTGAGCCGCCGGGCAGTATTTCCGCCGAACCCTCCTAGACACGCGGCGCTCGCGTAATCTTTCGCGCGCATGCCTGGAGCACTGGGGCCGAGATTTGCGCTTGAAGCGGGTTTCCTGATCCTGCTCGCAGTCGTGCTCGGGTTTGCAGACCTGAGCCCGCTCCTGATCATCCTGATCATGGGCCTCGCGTGGGTTCTCGTGTCGTTGATCGAGTACTTCGCATGGCGACAGGGGCCAAGGTTCCCAACCCGCTATGCGGCCGCCGCCGGCCCGCCCTTGGAACAAGGCGAAGTGGTCGTCGAGGAGCCGGCCGTGCCGCCGCCGCCAACCGCACCGCCGGTCGACGAAGAGACGATGGTGCAGTCCTCGACGGACAAGCCTCTGCCGGAAGCCGGATCGGCCGAAGAGTCGGTGGAGCAGGCGGGGGATCGGGTAGATGCGGCGCGCCTGGCCTTCGACGAGGAGGAACGTCGGACCCGGCACCGTCTCGAACCCCTCCAGCCGCGCCCGCGGAGGCGTTTCGGCCTGTTCGGGCGGCGAAGGCGCTCGGGCGAGAGTTCCCGTGAAGAGGAGCAATAGGGAGGGACCCCTGGCGGACGTTCCGTCCGCACGTGTGCGATACGCGGCCGAGGCCGGATTTCTCGTACTCGTCGCAGTGGGAGCCGCGCTGGCCGACTTGCGCCCGCTCGCGATCATCATCCTCATGGCCGGTGCATGGCTGCTCGTCGGGCTGATCGAGCGGGCGACCTCGCGCGCGACCGGTCGGACCGCCGACCGGGTCGAGCCGATCTCCGATTTCCCTCCGGTTCCCGCTGCTCAGCCGGGCTCCGCCGTCACCACGCGCCCCCTCGATCTGCCCGGCCTCGAGGAGCCGGCTCCCTCACAGGCGCCCGCGCCGGCACCGGCGCGCTCACGGTTTCTCCAGCGTCCGGCGCGCGCGGCCGCACCGCCTCTCCCAGCGGCCGCGGCCCCCCCGGCGCCGCCGCCGGCCAGGGAGTGGAACATCTGGGAGCTCGAGCGGCTCGCGCGCCAGGAGGCAGGCGACGTTCCGCGCGACGAGGAGTGGTCGGCGCTCTTCACCTACCTGCGTCCCTTCGCCAACGCAGACGGCGTACTGCCGAAGGAGTTCGACGATCTCGTGCGCAAATCGTTCGGGCAGTTGATCGAGGCCGCGTGAGCCCCGACCTGGCCCAGCGCGAAGTTGGGATCGCGGCAGTTGCGCTGCTAGCGATCGTCCTCAGCCTGGCGCTCGGCGCGCAGCGAGGCGACAGCTCGGCGGGTGAGCGCCTACCCGAAGCGATTCCCGCGCCCGACGGTGGCTGGTATCACGCGCGGGCGGCGGCGACGGGCCGCGATCTGACACCGGGGGCGACGACCGCGTGCGGGCAGCGCGTGATGGGCTCGACGATCGGGATTGCGCACCCCGTCCTGCCCTGTGGCGTGAAGCTCTACATCGGCCACGACGACGCGGAGGTGCTGACACAGGTGATCGGCCGAGGGCCTGAGGCGCCCAATGTCCAGTTCGGCCTCACCGATGCTCTCGCCCGCACCCTCGGCATCGACGGACGCGAGACGATTCGCTGGCGCTACGCCCGCTAGAGTGAGTCGTGCTCGACCCTGTGCGTGGACCCGGCGCACATTGTTGAACCAATGTGAAAGCAGAGGGAGCCTGCGTCCGGCAAGCCCGCAAGGGCCGGGTCGGCAGGGCACCCACCTGGTAAATCCAGGTTCGCACAGCGTCGGGACTATCGGCAGGGTGGGGCACTTTTTTCCGGCGGCTACGCTGATCTCATGATCGAGGTCCGAGGAGACGCCACGCGCGGCGACGAATGGGCGTGCGCGCGCGTGGTCGTCGACGGCGACCGCGTCGTCGAAGCAGATGTCGAAGGCTTGGCGGGCCCGATCGCCGGCCGGACGCTGCTCGAAGCCGCAGCCGTCGGCGGCGACGCACTTGCGCTCGACGCGCTCGCGAACGCGATTGGCCCCGTGTTTCGCGCTGCGCCAGACTCGAGCCGTGTCGCGGTGGCGATGAGCGGAGGCGTCGACAGCGCCGTCGCCCTGCTGCGCGCCGGGCCCAATGCGGTCGGCGTCACGCTGCGCCTCTGGATCGACCCTCGTGCGCCGCATTCTGAGCGCGCGTGCTGCTCGCCCGAGGCGGTCGTCGCCGCCCGTGAGACCTGTCATGCGCTCGGCCTCCCGCACGTCACGATCGACGCCCGCGAGGCCTTCCGGCGCTCGATCGTCGAGCCGTTCATCCAGGGCTACGCCCAAGGTGAGACGCCCAACCCCTGCACCCGTTGCAACGGGAGCTTTCGATTCGGGCGGCTGCTCTCGTTTGCGAAGCGCGCAGGAGCGGCGCGGCTCGCAACCGGCCACTACGCTCGGATCGTCAAGCACCGTGGAAGGCTCCTGCTCGCACGCGCGACCGACGGCGAGAAGGACCAGTCGTACATGCTCGCGCGCGTCGATCCCGGTGTTCTCGGTCGCCTCTGGTTCCCTCTCGGTGACCAGACCAAGGAGGAGACCCGCGCCGAGGCCGAGCGTGCAGGACTTCGCGCCGCGCGTCGCCCCGAGAGCCAGGAGGCCTGTTTCCTGGGCGGCGACGATTACCGCTCCTTCCTCGAGCGGCACGGGCTCGAGGCGCAGGATGGGCCGGTCGTCGATACCGAGGGGAAGCGGCTTGGATCGCACGCCGGGTTCTGGCGTTTCACACCCGGGCAGCGGCGCGGCCTCGGGGTCGCGGCCGGGGTGCCGGTGTTCGCGGTGGGCACGGTTCCTGAGTCGAACACGGTGGTGGTCGGTCCTCGTGAGTCGCTCGCTCGTCGCCGGGTGCGCGCCGAGGGGGAGCTCTTCGCATCCGTAACGCGGGGTGACGTCAAGCTGCGCTACCGGTCGCCTGCCGTGCCCGCCGCAGTCGAAGCCTCGGCCGACGGCTTCGATGTTGCGCTGGAGAGCCCGGTCTACGGTGTCGCACGTGGGCAAACGGCGGTCGTCTACGAGGGCGACGTCGTGGTCGGGTCCGGCATCGTCCGCGACAGCTCTGCGTGACCGACGCACCTCGCGGGCCCTGTCGTTCGTTTAATCGACAAGACGAGGTGCCACTGGATGAGTGACGAGATCACGCTGACGATTCCTCGGGAACGGGAGTTCCTGAGCGTCGTCCACCTCGTGTTGGGAGGCGTCGGCATCCGGCTCAATCTCACGTTCGAGACGCTCGAGGATCTTCAGCTCGCGCTCGACGCCATCCTTGAGCGCGACGAGGAGCTCGGCGACGTGACGATCTCGGTGCGGGTCAGCGAGAACACGATCCAGACCGAAGTCGGGCCCTTGCGGGACGGCGTGAGCAACGAGCTGGCCCGCGAGAGCGGCGAGGAGGTCGGCCTGCGCCGGATCCTCGACACGCTCGTCGACGGCGTCGAGGTCGAAATCCGGGATGGAGCCTCCTGGGTGAAGCTTCTGAAGACGGTCGAGGGAGCTCGCCCATGACATCCGCAGAAGATCGCGCTCTCCTCCGGAGGTACCACGAGGAGGGCGACCTCTCCGCACGCCAGCAGCTCATCGAGCAGTACATGTCACTCGTTCGCTCGCTTGCGCGCCGCTACTCGTACCGGGGCGAGCAGCTGGACGACCTGGTTCAGATCGGAGCGATCGGGTTGATCAAGGCCATCGACCGCTTCGACATCGACCGCGGGGTCGAGCTGACGACGTACGCGACGCCGAACATCATCGGCGAGATCAAGCGCCACTTCAGAGACAAGGGCTGGTCGGTTCGCGTCCCGCGCGGGCTGCAGGAGCTGAACGTGCAGGTGTCCAAGCTGATCGAGGCGAAGACGGTCGAGCTCGGACGCTCGCCGACGATCCCGGAGCTGGCAAAGGCCGCAGGGGCAGAGGAGGAAGAGGTGCTCGAGGCGATCGAGTCGGGCCGGGCCTACAGTGCGGTGTCGCTCTCGGCGGGTGGGGGCGGCGACGAGGACGGGGAGGTCGATCCACTGGAGTCCCTGGGCGCGGAGGAGCCTCAGTACGAGATCTCGGAAGACCGCGCGGTGCTCGCCCCAGGGTTCAGGGTCCTGGACGAGCGCGAGCGGACGATCCTGCACCTACGGTTCTTCAAGGGGCTCACCCAGTCGCAGATCGCGCAGCAAGTAGGCATCTCGCAGATGCACGTGTCCCGGCTCATCCGGCGCGCGCTGGGGAAGATCCGGGAAGAGATCGCAAGCGACGAGGAAGCACCGCCGCGAGTCGTCGGCGGCTCCGGTCGCTCCTAGGCCGCAGCCGTGCCTTCTTAGGCACAGCCCACCTCCTCCCCGTCGCGATCGTACCGAGGAAATCCGCAGCGCTCTGCGCCGGATCTGTGGCGAAAGACGCGCCTCGTACAATCACCGGCAGGCCATGAACACGACCGCCGAGCTGCGCGAAGGCTTCCTGTCCTTCTTTGAGTCGAAGGGGCACAAGCGCCACCCCTCCGGGTCGCTCGTCCCGCCCGAGTGGGACCGCTCGACCCTGCTGAACAGCGCCGGCATGCAGCCTCTGATGCCGTACTTCCTCGGTCGCGAGCAGCCTCCGGCGCCGCTGCTCGTGACCGTGCAGAAGTGCTTCCGCACTCCAGACATCGACGAGGTCGGGCTCGACGGCCACCACCTCACCTTCTTCGAGATGCTCGGCAACTTCTCGTTCGGCCAGTACTTCAAGGAAGGCGCGATCGACCTCGCCTGGGAGTTCGTCTTCGACCACATGAAGGTCGACTTCGATCGCTTCTGGGTGAGCGTGTTCGCCGGGGACCCTGAGCTCGGGCTCGGCGAGGATGAGGAAGCGATCCGGCTGTGGGAGGCGAAAGGGGTGCCGCCTGAGCGCATCGTGCGGCTCGGCCGCGCGCACAATTTCTGGTCGGTCGGGGGCCCCGGCCCCTGCGGGCCCGACACCGAGCTTTTCTACGACCGCGGCGCGGGCGTCGGCTGCGGCCGTCCCGAGTGCGCGCCCGGCTGCGAGTGCGAGCGCTTCCTCGAGTTCTGGAACCTCGTGTTCATGGAGTACGAGCTCCATCTCGACGGCCGGGTGACGCCGCTCCCCAAGCAGAACGTCGACACCGGCATGGGGCTGGAGCGCTCCGCGTCGATCCTCCAGGCCGTCCTGTCGGTGTACGAGACCGACGGCTACCAGGCGATCATGGCGTGGATCGCCTCCGAGAGCGGCGTCGCGTACGGCGAGTCGGAGACGGCCACGAAGGCGCACCGTGTCCTCGCCGACCACGGGCGCGGAATGACGTTCCTCATCGCCGACGGCGTGCGGCCGGGCCACGAGGGCCGCGGCTACGTCCTGCGCCGGATCATTCGCCGCGCGATCGTCCACGGGCACGACATCGGCCTGCGTGACTTCCTGCCCGGCCTCGCCGAGGTCGTCATCGAGCAGATGGGCGACGCCT
>Ga0210378_10001030_pt1 | contig 14645 bp, 13 predicted proteins | sample PLM1_60_b1redo_FD_155465 | JGI IMG/M metagenome (GOLD analysis project Ga0210378, IMG submission 155465) | Groundwater sediment microbial communities from an aquifer in East River, Colorado, USA - PLM1_60_b1 redo | ecosystem: Environmental > Terrestrial > Soil > Riparian zone | place: USA: East...
CGAACACCCCGAAGGCCAGCTGGAGGACGAGCAGCATGATCGTCCAGAACACCAGCTTGGCCAGGATGTCGGAGGCGTCGTAGCCGCTGCGGGCCAGGACCTGGCGGGCGCCGCCGCGCTCCGCGACCCGGTCGAAGCCGACCCGCTCCAGGAGCTTGCTCAGGATGCCGGCGACGGCCCTGGCCACGGCGTAGCCGACCAGCAGGATGAGCAGGCCCGCGACCAGCTTGGGGACGAAGGTCACAACGTTCGACCAGGCGCTCTCGATGCCACTCTGGTAGTCGACGGCAAGCACAGACATGGTGCTTCCTCCTCGGCCTCAGCTTCATGGTCGGTATCCGAGCGGCCCACCGTCGAGGCTCGTGCCGAACTGAGCGGTGCCGGCAGCAGAGGGGGGTCAGCACGGCTAGGCTGAAGGATCTGGCGGCACATGGACGGCTGTCTTCAACAGCGCTGGACTCGGTATCAGGGTCCCGATGTGCTCGATGATGCGCCACTCCTGCAGGTAGTACCCGTTGTCCTCGATCGTCACCACGGTTCGCCGCGCCGCCTCCTCGCCCGGCACGAAGGCCGGAAACGATGTCGTCAACGGGTAGGTGAGATCACGCAGGCCGTGCCGCTTGCCCGAAATGGCCGGCGCCCCCTCGCCCGCCTGGGCCGTTCCCCCCAGGGCCGCGGAGGCGGCGACCGCCGCACCGCCGACCAGCGCCGCCCGGCGGGTGACGCTGGAACCTGCCTGGCGAGCAGCCGGCTCCGATCCTCGTCCGGCGGTCGTGGCCGCCACCTGCGCCAGCCCGAAGCACTTCTCGGTGCACATGGCCCTGCTCCCTTCGATTGATTCGGACCACTCGATTGATTCGGACCACCCGGTAGGTACTTCACCGACCAAAGGGGCAAGAACGCAAATGATGGGACTCGAGCAGGAGGAGCTCTGGCGGCGGTGAATCGCCGCGGCTGATCGCCCGATGGGCATGCGAGGACCCTCGGTGCGGGCGCTTGGGCGGCAACTCCACGGTGAGTTGTGATGGTATGGGCGGTCAGGTCCGGGTCTTCCGTGACGTCCTGGATGTAACGGCCGAGGGCACGTGGCGTTTCTCCGTATGAGGCAGGAGTGCATGGCCCGTGACGCTCCTGTGGACGCCGCTCGTCCGAGCCCGGGAGGGACGCTGATGTTGGGTCGCCGACGCAACCTGGTATCGATCGCCGCGCTGATCGGCCTGCTTGTTCTCGTCGGGCCTGCCGGTCCCGCATCGGCGCAGTGCGGCCCTGATCCCGCCTTCGATGGCGACGGCGTGCTCGTGTCCGACTTTGGCAGCGTCGACGAGGGAGCCCACGGGGTCGCCGCGTTGCCGGACGGGGCCGCGATCGTGGTCGGCGAGAGTGGGCGCCGGATCACCGCCGCGCGCTACCTCTCCGACGGCACGCTCGATCCAGCCTTCGGCACTGGCGGAGTCGTTCAGATCTCCCACGACGACGTCTTCAGCTCGGCCGCCCACGACGTGGCCGTGCAACCGGACGGCAAGCTGGTCCTCGCCGGCACCGCCTTCGCGGCCGTGTCCGGGTCGTCCGTCTATGACATCGCGGTAGCCAGGCTCAACCCGGACGGCACGCGTGACACCTCGTTTGGCGGCGGTGACGGGGTCATCTACCTCAATCTCCAGGACCGGCAGGACCGAGCGGCGGCGGTCAGCGTGGACGGCGCCGGTCGCATCGTCGTGGCCGGCCAGACGCAGGTCGTCCTGGGGAACTCGGACGCGGTGGTCGTCCGGTTCCTGCCCGACGGCAGCATTGATCCGTCCTTCGGCGTCCAGGGCGTCGTGGTGCTCGACCTGCGGACCGACTTCGACGCCGCCGACGGGCTGGCTTTGCAGGCCGACGGGGCGCTGCTGGTCGCGGGCTCCTATCAGCCGCGGGTCATGACCCCGTTCCTGGCCCGGCTGCGCGGTGACGGGACCCGTGACCGCCGGTTTGGCCGCAAGGGCGTGGTCACCCCCGCGGGCAGCGGCGCCTGGTACGACGTCACCGTTCAGCCTGACGGCCGTATCGTGACCGCCGGTGACCTGCAGGCCGACCTCGCCGTGGCCCGCTACCTGTCGAACGGGAGGGCGGACGGCAGCTTCGGCGTTGGTGGTGTGGCCAGCGTGGAGGTCGATCCGACAGGGTTCCTGCTCGGCCGGGCCGGCGCGGTGGCGATCCGCGCCGACGGCGGGATGGTGGCTGCCGGCGCGGCATGGACCACCAACCGGTCTGAGATGGCGGCCGTGGCCCTCACGCCTGCCGGCGTCCCCGACACCCGCTTTGGCCAGGAGGGCGTGGTCCGTTACCAGGACCCGGTCGGCTGGATGAGCGGCCTGGAAGACGTGGCGCTGCGGTCCGACGGCTCGGCGCTGGCCGTCGGGTACCTTGGCTACAACTGGGCGCTGGCGCGTTACACCCCCTGCGTCTGAGCTACCCACCTCAACCCGCACTGGCAGTCAGCAGTACACGCTGGCTCTGACCGCAGGCGAAGGATCGGGCGGCACGTCGGCCGGCGCCTCCGCAGCCACGCGAAAGCCGTAGCTGCCGCCGCGGTCCGCTCGTAGCCGCGGATGTAGGGCTCCGGCAGTGCCGCAGGCTCTCACATGCTGTCGCGAGGCGAGGCCGTCGGCCTGCCGCCTTCGTCTCGGCACCACACCGCCGCTACGCTTGCGCCTCCTGGGCGACCGCTTGGCTGTCGCCACCTCCGGTGTTGGTGGTGTCGGGTGCGGGGAACAGAGGGACGTACGGTCGTCTCAGACGCCCGACTTGCCGCAAAGCCAGTGCGAGCGAGATGCCAAGGAACGCCAGGCCGCCTGCTGCCGCCACCGCCCCGACCAGCGGGCCAGGAGCGTCAAGTGCCACCGCCACCAGCGCAGTGAATACACCGGTCAGGCCGGAGTTCACCAGCATGATGAATGCCCCAGTACTCGCGAACGGCTGCCAGATCGGGTTGGGACCCATGAGGTGGTTGTAGGTCTGCCACACGCCGGTGTCGTCGTCGTGGGCGGACGTCACCAGGTACCGCTCGATACCCGGGTCGAGCTCCACGTAGGCGGCTCGCAGGCGATTCATGCCGACCACATGGGCATAATCCTCAATGCCGGCGTTGCCCACCCGCATCTGGGTCAGCGTGCCGACCATGATCACCATTCCCAGCAGCACCAGCGCGAAGGTGATGAACCGCCCGCCGAATCGGGTGACCTGCCCGATCAACGCCAGGCTGACGATGCTGGCCGACACCAGCATGAGGAAGGTGGTGATCCGGCTCAGGACCTCGCTCTGTGTCGTGCTGCGTGTGGCGAGCAGGCTCCAGTGCTCGGTCGCGAGCAGCTGCGCCCGGACACTCGGCGGTACGCCGGCTGTCCCCTGTTGGCTCGCATCCGACATGGCTCGACCCGCCGATTGCGCAGCGGCGCCGGCAGACGGTGGCGGCACGGGGCTTCTCGGCATGCGGGGGCTTCTCGACACGCGAGCCTCCTGATCTCAGCGCGGGCTGCTGAGCAGTATCGCGCGGGTGATCGAACCCCGACTACCGGCAGCCGTCCTCGGCCGCCCAGGGCTGCCGGCTTTGCGACAGCCGGACCAAACGTCCCAGCCAAAGCGCCGGTGAAGGCGCTCATGCCGGTCGACTCGTCGGAGCCAGCAAGGCAGGGGTTCAAGGTGCATGATTCTGGCGCGACTCCCTGGTGGGGGATATGTCGGCCTTGTCATGAAGCTCAGAGGCCGTCAGAATCGGCGCTGGCGCTAGGTGGTCGTGGGATCGCCGCCGCGTAAGGAGGCCAACGGGGGCCGCCGGCGTCGACTGTGTCGGGTCCACGACAGGAGGGCGCCGTGCGGACGACGCGTTTTGCAGCTCTGATCCTGGCTGTCTGCTTGGCTCTGCTACCCGGGTTGGCGGTCGCGCAGCCGACCCCCGGCGGTGAGACCGAGGTGACGGTCGGGAGCAACGACACGATCTTCTCCCAGAGCAAGCAGAACGAGCCGGCGGTGGCCGTCAACCCGGCCGACCCGGAGATCCTGGCTGCGGGCGCCAACGACAACATCGACCTGGAGTCCTGTGACGCCGGCAATCCGACGACCTGCCCGTTCACCCCGGGGGTGGGCGTATCCGGCGTGCAGCTCTCACTCAACGGCGGCGAGACCTGGGTCCAGCCGACCTATACCGGCTACTCGGCCCGCGGCTGCCTCGGCCCCGAGGCGTGCCTGCCCGACCCGGACGGCCCGATCGGGACGCTGCCCAACTACTTCGAGAACGACCTTGTCTCCAACGGCGACCCGGCCCTGGTGTTCGGGCCAAGGCCGGACGCGGCCGGAGGCTTCGATTGGGACAACGGCGCCCGGCTGTACTACGCCAACATCGCCACCAACTTCCCCGGCCGCCAGGGCTTCCAGGGGCAGGGCGCCATCGCGGTGTCGCGCAGTGACGACATCGCCGGGGCGGTGGCCGGGGACAACGACGCCTGGATGGACCCGGTCGTCGTGACCCGCCAGAGCTCGGCGCTGTTCAGCGACAAAGAGCAGCTGTGGGCCGACCAGGCCGAGTCCAGCCCCCATTTCGGCAACGTGTATATATGCAACGTCGGCTTCCGTGGGGCTGGTGCGGGGGCGCCGGAGCCGGTGCTGTTCGCCCGCTCCACCGACGGTGGAGCGACCTGGCGGCAGCGGCAGCTGAGCGCGGCGACCAACAACGCCCAGACCGGTGGCCGCCAAGGCTGCGGGATCCGCACCGACAGCCAGGGCACCGTGTATGTGGTATGGGTCGGCACCGACATCCAGACCCGCGAGGGCGTGTTCTTCCAGGCCCGGTCCTTCGATGGCGGCCAGAACTTCGAGCGGCCCCGCCCGATCGTGACCGTGACCCGGATCGGCCAGCTCGACCCGGTCCAGGGCCGCTTCACCATCGACGGGGTGGCCGGCGGACGTTCGCCGCTGTTCCCCAGCATCGACATTGCCAACGGTGCCCCGACTGGTGCGGATGCCAGCGACGAGGTCGTGATCACCTGGGCTGATGACAGCCTGGGGGTGAACAACGAGAGGGCGTTTGTGATCTGGTCGACCGACGGTGGTGACCGCTACAGCCCCAAGGTGGTCGCCTCGGAGGGGGCTGATCGGGCCAACTTCCCGGCCGTGGCGATCTCCCCCGACGGTCGTGACGTGTACCTGGTCTACAACGCCCACCTCGACCCGTGGCGGACCACCACGTCCACGCCGCGGCGCATGCTCGGCGTGGTCCGCCACGCCGATGTCGACCTTGCCACTGGCGCGGTCGGCGCCTTCACCACCCTGCACCGCGGGGCGGTCGGCGACGGCCGCGGGTCCAGCGCCAACGGCCTGACCTCCGAGTTCCTCGGCGACTACAACTACGCGGTCGCCACCCGGGAGTTCGCCGCCGCGGTGTGGGTCGACAGCCGCAACGCGGCCGTCTGCGGCGCCATCAACGCCTACCGGCAGTCGCTGGTCGACGGCAGCCCGATCGCGCCACCGGCACCCAACCAGGACTGCCCGCCCGTAGGAGGCGCCCGCTTCGGTGGCACCGACATCTTCGGCGGCAGCTACCTCGACCCCAGCACACCCTGACCGTAGAGCGGTGAGGAGGCTGCCTTACCGGGGCCTCCCCACCGGCCGGGTGCGGGGTGGGCACACGACATCGGTCGGATCACGGCGTCGACGACCCGCCGGCATCGGAGTCATCGAAGGAGTCCGCCATGGAAGCGCGCGGCCTACCGGCCACCTCAGGGCCAAGGCCTATCACTGCTCGTGCCGGCAGAAGCGCAGCTTACGGTCGCCCGGCCCGGTCGAGGGCCCCCGGGTCCACCCGCGTTCGAGAGCACAGCATGCCCCGCCTACGTCGGCTCGTCGCGGCTGTAGCCACCGTCACGGTTCTGCTCGCCCTGCTGACCTCGATGACCGGGACCGCTGCCGCGGCTGAGGGATCGGAGGCGCCGGGAGCCCCCGGCGCCTCGGCGAACTGGACGACCGGTAACAAGCAGGGTCTGGGGACGTCGGTCGGCCGCGACTCGAAGGTCTGGTACACACTCGCCAACGGCGCGCTGAGCGAGGTGTACTACCCGAGCGGCGACACGGCCAACGTGCGCTCGCTGGAGTTCGCGGTGACCGACGGCACGTCGTTCGTGGACCGCGAGAGTGAGGACACCGGGCACGCGGTGCGGCTCACCGACCCGCGCTCGCTCACCTACCAGCAGGTCAACACGGCCAGGTCGGGGCGCTATCGGATCACCAAGACCTACGTGACCGATCCGGCCCGGGCCACGGCGCTGATGCGCGTGACGTTCGAGCCGCTTCAGCCGGGCGCATACCGCCTGTTCGCGCTCTACGACCCCGCGGTGCGTAATTCCTCGCTGCATGACACGGCCTTCCGGCGCGGAAGCGGCAGCGACGTGGCCCTGCTGACCAGCGACGGACCGGTCGCGAGCGCGCTGGTCTCATCGTCGGGCTTCGCCCGCACCTCCAGCGGCTTCGTGGGCGCGAGCGACGGCTGGACGGACCTGGCGGCCGATCGCCAGCTGGACTGGGATTACGACTCCGCGACGGATGGCAACGTGCTCCAGACCGGCGAGATCCCGCTGAAGACCGGGCCGGACGACGCCACGATGTTCACGCTCGCGCTCGGCTTCGGCGACTCCGCCTCGGGCGCTGAGAGCACCGCGCGGGCCAGCCTCGCACGCACCTTCCCGGTGCGCGCCGCCGCCTACCAGAACGGCTGGCACGACTATTTGAAGTCGCTGCGGACGGCGCCGAAGGCGCTGACCGGTCGCCTGGCGACGCAGTACAACGTCTCGGTGATGACGGTCAAGGCGCACGAGGACAAGACGTACCCCGGCGCCTTCATCGCCTCGCTGACGCTGCCATGGGGCTTCGCGGCAAACTCGGACGAGGGCGGCGGCGGCTATCACTTCGTGTGGGCCCGCGACCTCTACCAGCAGGCGTCCTCGCTGCTCGCCGCGGGGGACCGGGCCGCGGCCGACCGCGCCGTCACGTGGCTGTTCACGCGCCAGCAACTCGCCGACGGCACATTCCCGCAGACGTCCAAGGTCGACGGCACGCCCGAAACCCGCGCGGTCCAGCTCGATCAGACTTCCTTCCCGATCATCCTGGCCTGGCAGCTCGGGCGCACCGACGAAGCGACCTGGCCGGGGGTGCGCAGGGCCGCCAACGCGCTCGTCGAGCGTGGCCCGGCGACGCCGCAAGAGCGCTGGGAGGAGACCGCCGGCTACTCGAACTCCACCCTGCCCGCAATGATCGCCGGCCTGGTGGCCGCCTCGGACATCGCCCGCCAGCGCGGCGACACCACCGATGCGGCGCTGTGGCTGGGCGTCGCCGACGCCTGGCAGCGCAGCACCGAGAAGTGGCTGTTCACGACCACTGGACCCTACGGCGACCACCGCTACTACATCCGCATCGACGACGACGGCGACCCCAACGACGAGTCCGAGCGCGACTTCGGCAACGCCGCCGGTGTCCACCTGGACAAGGCCGTGGTCGATGCCGGCTTCCTCGAGCTCGTGCGGCTTGGGGTCAAGGCGCCGAACGACCCGTACGTCGCCGAGTCGCTTCCCGAAACCGACGCCTCGCTCGCCGTCGACACCCCCAGCGGGCGGGTGTGGCATCGCTACACGTTCGACGGCTATGGGGAGAAGGCCGACGGCTCGCCATGGGCGTTCAACACGCCCGGGACCAAGGGCCGGGCCTGGCCGCTGCTCGGCGGTGAGCGCGGCGAGTATGAGGTCGCCAACGGCCGTAGCGGGCTGCCCTACCTGCAGACGATGGCGAACACCGCCAACGACGCCTACATGATCCCCGAGCAGGTCTGGGACCAGCCGCAGCCCGCCCCGCCGCCGTACAACTACCAGCCCGGCAAGGCGACCGGCTCGGCGTCGCCGCTGGCGTGGGCGATGGGCCAGTATGTCCGCCTGGCCCGGGCGATCGACGCCGGACGGCCCGTGGAGACGCCGGCGGTGGTGGCGCAGCGTTACGCGAGCGGTGCGCAGCGCAGCGTGCCGGCGCTCGAGCTAACCTCGCCCGCGGACGGCACGGTCGCCGACCAGCCCCAGGTCAGGGTCCGCGGCACAACCGACGCAACCCAGGTCTACATCGGCGCCGGCGGCAACGTTCAGGCCGTCACGCCGCAGGACGGCGCATTCGAGGTCACGGTGCCGCTCGCGCTGGGGGGCAACAAGATCACGGTCGTGGCGCAGGCCGACGACGGCGGGACGAACATGCGGCAGGTGACGGTCGTCTCGTTCGGCACGCGCGTCGGCGGCTTCACCGATCCCTCAGGCGACGACAACGGACCCGGCACGTACGTCTACCCCACGAACTCGGTCTACCAGCCCGGCATCTTCGACCTCACCGGACTCGACGTCTACGTCGACGGCGACGACGCGCTCTTCGTGGCGACAATCCGCGGCGACGTGACCAACCAGTTCGGCGGCCAGGGGATCTCCCACCAGCGGTTCAACGTCTACCTCGGCAGCGGGACCGGCGATACGGTGCCCGCGCTGCCCGGAACCAACATGGACACCGCGTCGCCCTGGACACAGGCCGTCGTGGGTGACGGGCGCTTCGACACGGCCGGCGTCTACACCCCGGACGGAGGGCGGACGGCTACCGGCCACATCTTGGCCGTGCCCGAAACGCACCACATCGCCGTCGTCGTCCCGAGTTCGGCGCTGGCCGGCATCGACCTGGCGTCGGCTCGCTACGGCATTGCGATGTTCGGCAACGCCGAGGCCGGCGAGGGCATCGGCTACGTCAGGCCGGTGTACGACCTGGCGTACTGGCAGAACCCGGGCCCGGACTTCTGGTGGATCACCCAGTACCGCTTCGGCGGCGGCGCCGGCGTGTGGAACGACACGCCCAGCCATGACAGCGACACCCGCGACCCCAACGCGATCGACATCATCGTCGGTCCGGGACAGTCGCAGGCCGACGTCATGAACTGGCAGGTCAGCAACCCCGTCGCTCTGCCTATGGTGCCGCTCGTCCCGTGAACCGCAGGAAGCCACCCAGACCAGGCGCGATATGTGACCGAACCTATGACTCCTCGAAGGTCACGACCTCGTCCCGCCGGGCCTGCACCGCAGCGAGGATGGCCTGCTGGTCCTCCTGCCCGACCTCCAGATCCCGGAGCGTTCCTTGCAGATGCCAGGCCACCCGGTCGAACGCCTCCCCGGTGATGTGGAGGTCGGCGTGGGCCTGGTGAAGATCCCGGCCCTCGTACTTGCTTGGGCCGCCCGCGACGACGGCGAGCAGGGTCAGCATATGCCAGCGCAGCCACTGCAGGTCCTGGTCGTTCAGGTGCTTGAAGTAGACCATCAACAGCGGGTCGGCCAGCACCCGCGGGTAAAGCCCGTTGACCAGCCGCCGCAGCCCACCGGCGTACTGGATCCGCTGGTACAGCGACGATCCTGTCCGGGGTTGGTTCGTGCGGCGGGCGTGAGCCGCGGCCGCCGCTTGGAGGTACTGCTCGATCGTCAGCCCAGCCGCGCTCGCAAGTACTTCGATACGGTCGAGGTTAACCATAGCTTCGTCACGCTCAGTCACGCTTGATCACTCAAGCCGCATCCGTCCTAATCGGGAGGAACGGGAGCCTACCACAGCGACTCGTGGATGCGACCGCGGCCAGCTGAGCGAGCATCTGGTGGCCCGTTCGATGGTCTGGCCCACGAGCCCGGCGCCCATGTCGTGCAGCTGGCGTGTGTCGTGTTCCGTGGACGCTCGGCGGGCCTGGAGGCGCCTTCGATCTGCCCCGGTCCGGGAACTGCGCTGAGGTCGGCCCGCACTCCAGGCTGAGCCATGGACAACGCCGCCGCGGCACCGGCGAGGAGGCGACGATGACGAACTCGCCGCGGCCCCACCACGTATGCGTTCCATACCGCTGTGCGAAGCGCCGTTTTCCCGTGTGACAGCTTCGTGTGGGTGTAGTTCTGTGGTGGTGCTGAAGATCACCATTTGACGGTGCCATATGTCACTGCGGATTGGGCATTGGAGGTGTTCTGATGAGGTAATATTTTGGGTCGCTCTGGGGGGGGCGATATGTCAACTGCAGCGCCAGAGCGTCGCCAACGCATCCTGCATGGCGCCATCACGAACGAGAACGTCCGTCTCGCCCAGTTCGCGTTGCCAGAGGCCGGGTTTGATCCGGGCGAGATCGACGGCGTGTACGGGTTCCACACGGCGCGGACCGTCGGCGAATTCCAGCGCGGTGGACGGCCGGATCAGGACGGTGCGCCCCTCGGGACGGTGACACCGTGAGCGCGCTGCCGCTGCGCCCGTTCGGGGTTCCCGACCTGGTGTGGCCGCCAGGGATGTGTGAGGCGTGCTACCAGCCGCAGTGGTCGGACGCGCTGCGCGACTGGGAGTTCGTCGAGGAGGTGGCGGGCCCGTGCGGCGCCTGCCAGGTGTTGCAGATGGACGTGGCCAAGATCCTGGATCGCAAGGATCTTCGGCCGCCGCTCTCCGACCGCATGGTGGTCCTGACCGACCTCGCTCCGGGAATGCCGCGCCATCTGGCCGCCCGGGCCAACGAGTCGGTCGATCGGGGTGGCGGGATGCTGGGCACACGAGCGGAGTGGGACGCGCTGTTCGATGTCGTCGCTCCGGGAGCCGGCGCGAGGAAGGGCTCCCGATGAATGGAAGCTATGTCGGATACGTCGCGGGTCATGACCCGCTCCACGACTTCCTCAGCAGGATCATTCGCGATCGCATGGGGGTGCGCGAGCCACAGCCGGCGTTCCGCGCCTTCCGGTTGACCGGTAGCAATGAGGTCTACGCATACGAGGAGAAGTTCAGCGGCGCCAAGATCATCTGCAAGTTCTACGGCTCGAGATTCGGATGGGACCGGGACAAGGCAGCCTGGATGGCACGTCAGGAGTTCGAGGGGCTCGAGACGCTGCGCCGATACAACCTGGTCGGGTCGCCGCACCACGTGATTCGGCCGTTGGGCATGAGTCGCGACATCAACGGCGTGCTGGCTGTCGAATACTATTCCGGCGAGGAATTCAGCCATGCGATCACGCGCGCGACACAGCACCGGGACGACGCGCACCTCTATTGGCGGCTGAAAGCGCTCGCATACTTCCTCGCCACGCAGCACAACCGAACGGCCAACGGTGCCGGCGTCGATTTTGATCCCGACTGCCGGTACTTCGACACGATCGTCGGTAGGCTCAAGAAATCCCACCGCATCGAACACTGGGACATCGACGAGCTCTCATGGTTGCGCGACAGCTGGCGGGACCGACCCCAGATGTGGCAGGACCGGCAGGTCTGGCTGCACGGTGACGCGACTCCGGCAAACTTTCTGTTCGGTCATGGCATGGACGTCGCGGCGATCGATCTGGAACGGATGAAGCGCGGGGACCGGATGTTCGATGTTGGGCGGGTCGCAGGCGAACTCCAGCATGCGTTCATGAGTGCCGTCGGCGACAGGCATCGCGCGGAGCCTTTCATCGGGCATTTCCTCTGGGAGTACAGCTGTCATTTCCCCGATCGCCAGCGAACGTTCGAGTCGATCACCGCACGCGCGCCGTATTATATGGCGCTGAACCTGCTGCGGATCGCGCGGAACGACTACATCGGCCGGGACTACGGCGGAAGGCTGGTGGCGGGAGCGAAGGAGCTGCTCCGAGCCGCCTGAGCGCCCCAGATCCTGGTAGCGGAGTCGCGTCGGGCAAGGGCCGCGATGAAGGACGCACCATCCGCGTGATGGACGCCCGGACGGCCGGACTCCCCCGTGTGGCACAGGCCATCGAGAACGAGATCCATTTGGGGCGGGACGTCACTTCCGGTGAGGAAACGTCCCAGATCGGGGACGCTCACGATACCGCCTGATGGCCACGACCCGTAACCTTGTGATCGGGTTGATCCGACAATCCGGCTACACGAAGACCGCCGCCACCATCCCGAAGATCAAACACGAACCGCCCCCCACCAAGCCCCGTCATGGGCTGCCATGTTCCCCCCAAACGTCACTTGACCAGCACCAACGACTTCGCGCCTCGCCTGTCGAGCAAGGAGTGCTGACAACCAGCATGGACATTCGAGCGGTCGCCTTCGACGTGAACGGCACTCTGGTCAGGATCGTGACCGAGGACGGCATGGATCAGATCTTCCGGTCCGCGGCGCACTTCCTCACCTATCAGGGCATAGACCTCCGCCGACACCAGGTCCGAGATCTCTACTTCCAGATCATGAAGGAGCAGCAGCGGGCCAGCTCGGAGGAGCATCCCGAATTCGACGCCGTCGCTATCTGGCGCAGCATCATCGAAGAGCACCTGACGGACTTCACCCGCAGCCTGCCGGTCGAGAAACTCCAGCAGATGCCACTGTTCCTGGCCGAGATGTCCCGCGGCATCGCGCGCTGTCGGCTAGGTCTGCACCCGCACGTGCACGAGGTTCTCGATGTTCTGCGCGAGCGCTACCCGCTCGCACTTGTCACCGATGCGCAGAGCGCGTACGCGCGCGGCGAACTGCATAAGGTCGGTCTGCTCGACTACTTTGACCCCATCATCGTTTCCGGCGACCACGGGTACCGCAAGCCCGACCGGCGGCTCTTTCAGTTCGCGCTCGACGGGATGAAGGTTGCGGCCGAGAACGCGCTGTACGTCGGCAACGACATGCACCGTGACATCTTCGGAGCGCGGGAGGTCGGCATGAAGACCGTGATGTTCGAATCCGATCAGGGAGCGAACGCTCACCTGGACTGCGTGCCCGACTACACGATCACGGACTTCCGCGAGCTCTTGAAGATCCTCGGCCTGCCCTGACCTTGAATTCCAGCCAGGCGGGCAGCCCACCGGGCCTGGAAGTCACCCAGGCCGAGCTGCTGGCGGACATGAAGAAGGCCCTGGACGGCGCACTGGCGCAGGCGGCAACCGACCCGTTCGGCTTCGGCTTCCCCTGGGCTACCTGGGACACGACCTCCCACGGCGCGGGCCTGTCGGTCATGGCCAGCGAGTACAACGAGTTGTCGGGCACCACCACCTACGCAGGCTTCAGCAGCAGATGGCTGGACAACATGGGCTCCAGACCGGTATGCGCAACTGCCCGCCCGATGACAGCGACCCGTTCGCGCAGTTCAACAGCAGAGCCAAGTACAAGGACGACATCGAATCGTTCTCTACCGTCGAACCCGCCGTCGACCTGACCGCCACCAGCCCACTGGCGTTTGCCCGCCAGGCCGCGGGCCTGCTCTGAAGCAAGGCAAAACGCCCAGGAAAAGCCGTTGGCGAAAGGTGGAGATCGAGCGGCAGGGGCGTCTCGGGTATCTCCAAGACCGGCCCCTCCGCCGAGACCATCCCGCCGCTGGACCCCTGTGCAACGCGCACGCCCCCCAACCCCAAGAAGTCGACCAAGCTCTCCACTCTGGAGCTGCAGGTGCTCAACGCCGAAGCCAACGGCAGTGGTTGGGTGCAGTTCGTGTTCCACCGCCTCTGCGAGCAGTGCGGCCCCTATGCCATCACCCCTGCCAAGTTCACCGCGTTCCTGGACTTCCTGCAGGGTGAGGTCGCCGGCGGCCGCGTGGTGGTGCAGACGACCGCGCAGGTGATCGGCGGCCCGTTGCAACCGCGGGTGCTCCCATGGCTGGAAGGACACCGTGAACCTCGACAACGGCGACTACGCCGAGCTGCTGGTCCACTTCGACGGCTTCAAGGGCAGGTACGTGTTCCACTGCCACAACCTGGAACATGAGTACATGCAGATGATGGGCAACTTCCAGGTCACCTGACCTGCGGTCCACCCAGGGTGACGGTGTCGGGGCCTACTGGAGGAGTTAGTGACAGCGATACCGGCGGTCCACCACCAGCCAGATTCCGGATGGCGGCGCCTGGCCGCCGGCGGTGTCGACTACGGGATCGTCGCCGCCTACCTCGGGGTGCTCGGTCTGGTCGGCGCTCTCGGCCAGGCTGCGGCCTGGTCCCGCCCCACATCACGACCCCTGTAGGTGGCGCAGTTATGGGGCCACCCACAATGGCTGGCTGGAAGCGTCGCTGAGCATCTGGTGCGATAGATCAACCTGCGACGCCCGAACACCCCAGATCCGTAGTGTGGGGTGGCTGGAACCTATGAGCCGGTACCCACCCCGGCAGGCGGCTGGTGTGCCACCAGCAGTTGCTCGAATCGTTCGGCGTCGACCGGCCGGGCGAAGTGGTAGCCCTGGCCGTATTGGCATCCCAGCGCCCGCAGCGCCTCGACCTGGTGGGGGTGCTCGATGCCTTCGGCCACGGTCCCCTCCCACTGGCAGGGCCCGCCGCGCAGGATAGGGTAGGAGGACCGCCCAGCCCCTCACAACCGCGACCCCTCACAACCGCGACGATCGTCAACGGGGGATCGTGACCCGGCCGCTAGGTCCCTCGCCGAGGGCGCTCTCGACTCGGCTCGCCCGCCGAGCGCGGCTGACGATACCGACCGTTCCCGCGCAGCAGCACACCCCGGTTGCGCGACCGAAGGAACTGCTCACCGGCATGGATGTGAAGGCCGTGTGGGTGGCCAACTGGGGTCCAAGCGGCGGGAAGCAGTGGAGCACCATCCGGCTCGACCTGTTGCGCATGACGTGCCCGCTTGGCGGGAACGATCGTCCTGCGAGGACAGTCGGTCCTGGCGCG
>Ga0210378_10001031_pt1 | contig 14645 bp, 14 predicted proteins | sample PLM1_60_b1redo_FD_155465 | JGI IMG/M metagenome (GOLD analysis project Ga0210378, IMG submission 155465) | Groundwater sediment microbial communities from an aquifer in East River, Colorado, USA - PLM1_60_b1 redo | ecosystem: Environmental > Terrestrial > Soil > Riparian zone | place: USA: East...
CGCCACTCACGGTCCGTAAGTGGCGTCGGCGGTTCGCCGCCGAGGGCCTCGACGGGCTCGGTGACCGTCGGCGGTCGGGGCGGCCTCGGCCGTTCCCGCCCGTGGTGGTGGCCCAGGTGAAGGCCCTGGCCTGTCAGCCACCGGTGACCGCTGGGGCACCGCTTTCGCGGTGGAGTTGCCCGGAGCTGGCCCGGCAGGCGGTCGCCGCCGGCGTGGTCACCGCGATCTCGGCGTCGACGGTGCGGCGTTGGCTGGCCGCCGATGCGCTCAAACCGTGGCAGCACCGGTCGTGGATCTTCCCCCGCGACCCGGACTTCAAGGTCAAAGCCGGCCGGGTCCTCGATCTCTACGCCGGGGTCTTCGACGGCGAGCCGCTGGGCGAGGGTGACTTCGTGATCAGCGCGGATGAAAAGACCTCGATTCAGGCCCGCCGCCGCGACCACCCGAGCCTGCCGCCTGGACCCGGCACACCGGCACGCGTCGAGCACACCTATCAACGCGGCGGGGCGCTGGCCTACCTGGCCGCCTGGGACGTGCACCGCGCCCAGGTGATCGGCCGGTGCGAGCCGGCCACCGGGCGGGCACCGTTTGCCCGTCTCGTTGCCCAGGTCATGGCCACCGAGCCCTACGCCAGTGCCCGGCGGGTGTTCTGGATCGTGGACAACGGCTCTTCCCACCGCGGCGAGGTCTCCACCCGGCGGATCGCCCGGGCCTGGCCGAACGCGCACCTGATCCACCTACCCGTGCACGCGTCGTGGTTGAACCAGATCGAGATCTACTTCTCGGTCGTGCAACGCAAGGTGGTCACGCCGAATGAATTCGTCGACCTCGCCGACGTCGCGACCCGACTGCTGACCTTCGAGCACCGCTACAACGCGGCCGCGCAGCCCTTCAACTGGAAGTTCACCAAAACCGACCTCGACGCACTCCTCAAACGCCTCGCTACACATGACTCCGAACCGCTACCAGTCGCGGCATAACCCCCGACGAACTAACGGGCGAGACCACTAAGACGGGTCAGCTCCAGTACACGTCACCTGAAATCGATGGTGGGATGAAGGATTCTGTCGGCAGGTCAGACCTTCGTGAAGCCGTGTGAGTCGTAGACGTCGTAGTGACGGACTACGAGGTCGCGCTCTGCGAGCAGTTCCTCGTCCTCGGCGTAGAACACGGCCTGGTCTGCGTTCGGCCCGGCGAAAGACTTGACGGATTCGAGGTCATCCCAAAGCGTGATCATCACGAATTCGGTGTGACTGTCGTCGCGGTCCCGCCTGAGCATGAGGACTCCTCGATTGCCATTCACGTCCGCATACCCTGGCATTGCCTCTCGCTGCATGTACGACTGGTAGTAGTCGGCGTCACCCTTGCGTGTTGCGCCTGTCCAGATCCTTGCGATCACTGAGTTTCCTTCCGGTCGGGGTGAGTCATGCGGCCGTCTATCGGCCATTCGTTCGCACTGTCTTCCGCGCAGGCGAACAGTGATTCGTGCAGATTCATCGTGGGGTCGAGGTGACTGGGGATGAGCATGATTCGATCCCCCATCGCAAGAGCGCCACCGGTCACCCGCAGACGGCTGTGTTCATCCGACATACCCACTACCGAGAGCCGCGGATCGGCGGGGAGCGGATAGCCCGAGTCTGTGCTGAGCTGCTTAAGGCCGGCATTGACCACGGCGGTGTTCTCGTCTCGCCGGCTGATGACAGTGGCGAGACAGAACACGGCCGGTCTGAACGCGAGGTCGAGTTCGACGTAGGTCGAGTCGTAGAGAACGTAAGACCCGGCTTGGACCTCATCGAGCACACCGTTGCTGACCGCCAGGTCGAGTGTGCCCGTGCCGCCGCCGCTGATCATGCCGCACGCGATGCCGGCCGCCTCTAGCCGAGCCCGTTCGTTTCGAGCCAGCGCGCTGGCGACGCTCTCCCCGTTTCTTCGTGTCTCTCCCCGAATCCGTGCCGGTGTTGCCAGGATCGGAGCAGTTCACCTCGGGTGACCTCGCTTGTCGGTACATCGTGCCGGAGTCGCCTCTCGCGCCCCGCCGTCCTACCCGGGCCGGCCGCCGCGCTTACACCTCCGGCGACGCGCGCGACCGCCCGGGCTGCTTGTCTTCTGGCGATCAGGTCGATCAGTGCTGTACCGCAGAACCCCGCTGGCGTCCAGCGTAGTCCAGGCGGCCAGTGCCAGCAGGTCGGTGTCCGACGACGGCCGGCCTGATGCACCGACGGGTGAGCACCACACCGACAGCCGTCGGTGGACATGAATCGCGCGCCTTTCTCACTGATCGGCAGGGATGCCCAGCAGTGTGGTGCCTACGGTGGTTCGCTGGTAGAGCACGGCTCGGCCCTGCCGTCTGCTGGCGACCAGTTCCGCCCCCTTGAGTATCTTCAGATGCTGACTGACAGCGGCCGGGCTCATGTCCAGGTGCGCCGCCAACTCCGTGGTGGTGAGCGAAAGTCTCAGCGTCGCCAACAGCGTGGCCCGAGTGCGGCCCACCAGAGCATTCAACGAATGTGCCTGTCCTTGAGGTGGTCCCTCGTAGATGTCGGCCAACCCGCGCACCGGGTAATACACCAATCCCTGATACTCGTCGGACGCGGTAACCATGACTCCCGGCCAGACGAACGCCGATGGCACCAGCACAAGACCCCGCCCACCCAGCTTCGCCCGTACATTCACGCTTCTTCTAATCACTATCCGCTCAGCCTCAAACCTCAATTCATGATTCAATTCCGACAACAGCAGCGAGACCCCACCGAAGGCGAACTGCTCCAACCGGAAAGCCACATCCGCCAAAGCCAACGCCCGGATCCGCGGCCACACCGGCTCAATAGCCACCCGCCAATACCGGTCCATCTCCTCAACCACCCGCGGAAGATGACGAGCCGGATCTTCATACAGCGGCCGCAACACCGGCGGCACAGGCCGCCGATTGAACAGCTGATCGAGCTCCCTTCGGACGATCGACGGGTCCGTCTCGGCCACCGTCGCCAGCTCGTCGGCGAGCGCACGGTCCGCGCCGACCGGCGCCGGGGCCAGGAAGTCCGGCACGTACGGACCCGCTGGCTCCAGGGCAGTCAGCAGATCCATCCGCACCCCATCCAGACGACCCGCTACCGCGGCCAGCCACCTGCGGTACATGTGATGGCGACTTCGATCCTGCAAGACCCGCAGACTCGGCATCAACTGGGCCACCGGCGACTGCGCAAACCGAACCCGCGCAACATCGGAATGCTTCAGCGCTAGCTCGATCATCAGAACCCCCCGCACACAACACCACTGTCGCCCACCACCGGCCGGCATAGAACATCAAACGCCCGCCCTGCGTCCGGCCGCCAGGCCGTGGTGCGTTTGTAACCGTGCCGTTAGCGCGACACCTGGCATGGGCGGATTTGACGGTTACCGTCGCATCTGTGTAGAGGCGCTTCGCTTCGTGTGCCTGAGCGGTCGGGCGGGAGGTTCCGAAGCGCCAACGTCGACCATTCGTGGCCAGCCGAATGGTGGTCCATCGCGGCTTCTTTCAGATATCTACCACCTGTGGCCGAAGCTGGAGTGTCCGACGCGGCCGAGCTGACCGCGGTCGTCACTGGCGCCGCATGCGGGTTCGGTCGCGACATCGCCATTGCGATTGGGGCGGTGGGCGCGACGGTCTATGTCGCCGGCTGGTGGGCGCGGGCGTGGGACGACTCTGGTCCGCCCGGAACTGTCGAGGAGACCGCCTGGCGGGTCTGCGAGCGTGGCGGTCACGGGCTGCCGGTCACCCTCGACCACGCCGACGACGGGGCCGTCATGGCGCTGTTCGAGCGTGTCCGGGTGGAACGGGGGCGCCTCGACCTGCTTGTCGTCAACGCGTTCGACGGTCCCGTGCCGCCGTCTCGCGGCGGCCCGTTCTGGACTATCCCGCTGGGACAGTGGCAGGACCTGTTCGGCGGGGGTGTGCGCGAGCAACTGGTTGTGGCGCGGCTGGCGGCGCCGTTGCTGATCGCGCGGCGTGGGCTCATCGTGCTCACCGGCTACTGCGATCCAGACGCGGAGGTCATAGCCGAGCATCTGTTCTTCGATGTGGCGATGAACGCCACCAGCAGACTCGCCCATGATCTGCGTCCGCATGGCGTAACCGCGCTCGCGCTGGCGGCCAGGTCGACCCGCACCGATACTGGCACGACCGCCCACGGCAAGCACTCCGATGACGGCGAGTTCGTCGGACGCGCCGTCCGAGCGCTGCTCGAGGACTCCTGGGTCGCAGACTATGCCGGTCGGACCGTCTCGGTGGCTGAGCTCGCCGAGCGGTACGGCTTCGGCGCCTGCGCCGAGAGGGCCGAAGCGGTCCACGAATCGCCAGCGCCCGGATGACGCTCAATCAGCTGGCCGGCTGGGCGCCGGGACACGGCACGGAGGTGCGATGACGATGAGGTGGTACGGCCCCGCCGCGGGCGAGGGGGCGCCGCCGCGGCACGGGCCGGTGGACCGGCTGGCGGTGCTCGCGGACGTGCACGGCAACGTGCCGGCGTTCGAGGCCGTGCTCTCCGACGTGGAGCAGGTGGGCGTCGACCTGATCGTGTTCTGCGGCGACCTGAGCTGGGGGCCGGAGCCCGAGCGCACCGTGCAGCTGGCGCGGGCTCTCGGTTCGCGGGCGGTGTTCGTCCGCGGCAACGGCGACCGGGCTGTCGTGGAGCTCACCCGGCGCGAGCGTGAGCCGGAGCGGCCGCGGGACGGTTGGATGTGCGAGCGGCATTCGCCGGCGGCCGTGGAGTTCCTCGCCGCCTTCCCGTTCACGGCGATCGTCGACGTCCGCGGCCTCGGTGCCGTCCGGTTCTGCCACGGCTCGCCGCGCAGCGACACTGAGCTGGTCACGCCGGGCACGCCGGACGCCAGGCTCGCCGACATCGCCGCCGTAATACCCGAGCACGTCCTGGTCAGCGGCCACACCCACCTGCAGTTCGACCGCACAGCGGGCGGCCTGCGCAGCGTCAACCCCGGCAGCGTCGGGCTGCCCTATCACGACGGCGCGCCCGGCACCGCGTACTGGGCCCTGCTCGGCCCGGACGTCGAGCTGCGGCAGACGCGGTACCCGGTCAACGAGGCGGTCCGGGGGTGTGTGAACGCCGGCGACCCGAGCGCCGAGGTCCTTAGCCAGCTACTCCTCGCCCCGCCGACCGTGGACGAGGTGATCCGCCACGCCGAGGCGCTGGAATTCTCGGATTGAACGACGCAGGGATGACTCTCCCCCACCGCTGCGTGGCAGGCCACACCGCCGGCCTCGAACCCGCACGGCGATCAGGCAGGTCGGCGACCGCGTTCGGCTATCCCGGCTTTCGTCATGGAACGTGGTGGGTGGGTAGCGATACGAGTGTCAGCCTGAGCCTGATTTCGGGCCTGGGGCCTCACGATCCGTGGTGTGAAGGGACACGGACGAGGAGGCCCCCGGTGGATGCTCAGGGTAGTGCGGCGACGGCGATGCTGGGGTTACCCGGGCTCGTGCTGCTGGCGGTGTCGGAGCACGACGGGGAGTTGGAGCAGGCGGTCGAGAGCACCGAGGCGGTGACCGGCTGCCGGGTGTGCGGGATCGTTGCGGTGCTGCATGATCGGCGCCCGACCTGGGTGCGGGATCTGCCCTCGGGTGGCCGGCCGGTGATGATCGTGTGGGTGAAGCGGGTGTGGCGCTGCCCGGAGCCGGCCTGCCCGGTGCGGACCTGGACCGAGACGAGCGAGGCGATCCGGCCGCGGGCGTCGCTGACCGAGCGGGCTCGGCGGGAGGCGTGCCGCCGCGTCGGGGAGGACGGGCATCCGGTGGCGCAGGTCGCCGCGGCGTTCGGGGTCGGCTGGGGTGCGGTGATGCGCGCGGTCGCTGAGTACGGCGCCGTCCTGGTCGAGGACCCGGTGCGACTGGAGGCGGTGACCAGGTTGGGGGTGGATGAGAGGGCGTTCCTGGCCGCGAACCGGGCTCACCCGACGGTGTTCGTGACCGGGATCGTCGACCTGTCCTGTGCTCATCCTCGGCTGCTCGACGTCGTCGAGTGCAGAATCGGACAGTCGTTGTCCGACTGGGTTTCCGCCCGACCGGCGCCGTGGCGGGCTGGCATCGAGGTGGCCGCGTTGGACCCGTTCCGCGGCTACGCGACCGCCCCACGCACGCACCTACCCGCCGCGACCCGGGTGCTGGACGCCTTCCACGTCACCCGGCTCGGGTTCGCCACCGTCGACGAGGTGCGCCGCCGGGTGCGGCAGGAAACCACCGGGCACCGCGGTCGCCGGGACGATCCGCTGTTCCGGATCCGGCGGCTGCCGCGCCGCGGCCACGAAACCACCACACCGAGCGGTCCTGGTCACGACTCATCGCCGGGCTCGCCGCCGGCGACAACGCCGGCGAGCACATCGGGAAGACCTGGATCGCCGCTCAGGACCTGCGGGCGCCTACCGCTGCCGGGACCGCCGGCACGCCGAGCAGCAGCTGCTGGACTGGTTCATCCACTGCGCCGACGCCGGCGTGCCCGAACTGCTGCGCCTCGCCCGCACCATCGACGCGTGGCGGCGAACCTGCACGGCGTCTCGACGCGGAAGGTCGACGACCTGGTCAAGGCGCTGGGCGCGGACACCGGCATCTCCAAGTCCGACTGTCCCGGATCTGCGCCGACCTCGATGAGGAGATCAGCGCGTTCACGGGCCGCAGCCTGGCCGGGCAGCCGTTCCCGTACGTGTTCCTCGACGCGGCCTACTGCAAGGCCCGGATGGACCGCCGCGTGGTGTCCCAGGCGGTGGTGATCGCAACCGAGGTCCGCGCCGACGGCTGGCGCGAAGTGCTCGGGTTCGCCGTCGGGGACAGCGAGGACGGCGCATTCTGGACCTAGTTCCTGCGCACCCTGAACGCCCCTCCCCGCGGCTGAAGAGGTCGCTACGCACCTGGTTCGCCGGTCTCAGTCTCACCGGCAAGGTCCGGACGGTGGCTTTCGTCACCGCCCTCCTCGTGGCACCGTTCGCGATCTACGTCGGGCTGGATGAATCAAACCAGGCCGAGGTCGGCGATTGCATGGCCGGCCAGAGCGCCTCGGCGCTGCGCATCGTGGAGTGCACGGACCCCGACGCGCAGTGGAAGGTACTGGCGCGTCTGGAAGGCAGGACTGCAGCAGACCACACCGGCAGCGTGTGTCGTGACCACCCTGGCACCGCTGAGTCGTTCTTCCAGGACGGTCGCCGCTTCCGAAAGGGTTTCATCCTCTGCCTCCGGACCGGCCCGCAAGTAATCTGGCCGACGGGAGCGGCGACGGCACACCCGGGTGCCTCGTCACCGGTCCGGCCTCCGAGTCCCCGGCGCCGATCGCGGGGTGTCAGTTGCTATAGGGCGGAACTCTCCAGCCATTGCGTCAGTAGCTGATCGTCGCCGGTGATGGCGAAGCGGGGATCGGCGGGGGCAAGCCGGCCGTAGCTGAGCAGCAGTAGATCGCCGGCCGTGCCTCGGACGGCGACGGTGGCCGGTCCGTGTTCGTGCTTCCAGGTGAATCCGCCACGGTGGAGGGTGATCATCCATTCGCCGTGGTACTCGGTGGCGCCAAGGTGCAGCGTTTCGCCGGGTCGGTTCAGTTCTCGTTGACGTTCGGCGATCCAGGGGAAGCAGGGCATGTTGGTGAGCAGTTCATCGATGCCGTCGACCGCGGTGCTGGCACCGATGTGAGGCCTGCGGCCGAGCGCCAGCTCGGCGTCTGCGCGGTGCACGACTGCCTCGAAGAGGATGCGACGCGCCCAATAGCGCACGTGCTGGTCAGCACCGTTCGTCCACATTGGGGCGTCGGGGTCGGCCGCACGGAGGGTCGCAACGAGCGGTCCAGCTCCGGCGGCGAACCATGCCGAGTACTCGGTCGGATCATCGGGCAGCCCTGTTTCCACGTCTTTTGCCCAGACGGGCTCCTGGGAGCGGTGCCGCACGACGTACTTCACCCGGCGCTGTGACGTGCCGTGATGCTTGACCAGGTGAGCCATCGTCCATCCCGGGCAGTTGGGGACCGCAACGGCTGGATCGACGCCGCGGACCACGTCGACGAACCGCGCGACCTCGATCTCGACCGCATCGCAGTAGTCCCTGTACTCCCACCGCCCGTATCCCGGTTCACGCATGAGCGGCACCGTATCGGGCACCACCGACAAGAGCGCGGCCACGTCCCCAGGCCTCCGCCGTCAACGAACAGGCCGCGGGCGCCGCAACCGTGAACGCATCACCGTGATCGTGAGAATCGCCGCGAGTAATGCGAGTGCTGCGATTACCATGGCGATGACTACCGCTTCGCCGTTCCACAGATAGAGCTGGTCTGCGTCGACGAGGTACGCCGCTACGGCCAGCATCGGGCCGGCCGTCCCGGCCGCGATAGCCCGGGACCACGACCCCGTACGGCGAGCGACGGCGGCAGCGAGAACGCCGCTCAACACCACTGTCGCAAGGGCGCTGGGCAGCATGTACGGAAGATGGTAGGACCAGGTGCGGCCGCTGGGCAGAACAGGCAACAGCCACGCCCGGAGACTGTCCACCTCAAGCAGCTCAACGACGCCGGGGTAGACGGCTGTGCGAGGCATGAGAGTCGTGGCCAGCACCGCCATCAGCCACCAGAGCGCCGTGTGAGCGGCGATGCCCAGTCCGATGACCGGCACCATCACGACAACCAGGGCACTCGCGAGGCCGAGCAGAACGCCCGCCCCGACGGCGTATCCCACATCGCTCTGGATGGCGACGGCGCTGCGGTGCATGACCAGCGGCAACACAGCGGCCGCGCCAAGAGCGGCCGCGAATGCGGCAGCCAACCGCTTGGCGGCGTCACGCGTCCACCGCACAGCGACCGCCGTGACCGCGAGCGGCACCGCCACCGCGCAGTACCAGGCCACCAGAGCGATCTGGACGCCTTGAACACGTTCGTTGCCTGCGCTGAATTCGCCCCCCAGCCTCGACGCCCCCAGGAACTCCGACAGCGCGACCTGGGCGATGGCGAAGAGAGCGCCAGCGACTGCCGCGAGCACCGCGGCGCCGAGAGCCGCCCCGGCACCTGCGGGGGTCGACTGGGGGCTCACAACGCGGACTGTAACGCGGCGCAGCAAACGCTGGACGCTGGCCGACCAGTGCCACCATCACGCCGTTGTCGCGGTCGTTCGGCGGTGCCGAAATCGTGGAACGGTCGATGGGCCGCGCTGACACTGGGCACGTCCAGTGCAGAGGGCGCGGTGGCCGGACCGAGAAAGTGGCCTGGCGGCCGCGCCCGGAGGCCACACGCTTGGCGTACGGCGGCAAACGCCCAGTGCATGGCCGGGAGGAACCCACGCGATGGTGGTGCAGGAACGTGCAGTGCACAGGCGCCGTGTTTCGCGGCGGCGTTGGTTGGTTCCGGCATTGCTCGTCGTGGCGTGGCTCGCCTTATGCGGTCTGCTCGGTCCGCTCGCCGGCAAGCTTGGCGGGGTCGCCGAGAGCGGCAGCGCCGCGTATCTTCCACGCGGCGCTGAGTCGACCAGGAGTTCTATCGGCGGACCTGGTGCTCATCGAGGCCGACCGCGCCCTTGGCCGTCTGCAAGCAGGTCTCGATGCGCCAGCGGGTGCCAGCTACCCGGACCAGGGTGGGCAGGCGACAGGGGTGGGTGACCAGCAGCGGTAGAACGCCAGCTCGCCGTCGGTGAGGCCACGGCGGATCAACAGCCAGTGGTGCCCGGGCGTTTCGTCGTTGGGTGGGGTGATGGCCACCCAGGCCCAGTCGTATTCGCGTGCTCCCTTGGCGCCGTCGCCTGCGCTGTAGCGCTTCTACGCCCTGTCCGAGAGTGCGGCGGCGACCTGGTCGGCGCGTTGCGGGCCGATGGCCGGGCAGGCGGTGAGCCGGTGGTTTCGGGCCACGGCCAGGACGTAGCCCATGCCGTGGGCTTGCAGGTCACGGCGCAGTGCCCGGTCACCGCCGTAGAACTCGTCCGCCGTGCACCAGGGCCGCCGGCGTGCCGGCGTGCCGGGCGCGGGCCAGCATCCGCCGGGCCAGGGCGATCTTCGTGGCGAACCGGACGGGTGCGGGGACGCCGGCCTTGGCGCACCGGGCCGGATCGTCGGTCCAGCAGCGCGGCAGGTAGACCTCTCGGTCGATCAGGCTGTAGCCGTGCGGTGATGCGTAGGCCAGGAACACCGCTATCTGGGCATTCTCGATCCGCCCCGCCGTGCCGGTGTAGTGCCTTTGCACACCGACCGTGTGGGTGCCTTTCTTAAGGTCCCCGGTGTCGTCGAGGATCAGCACCGCGCCTGGGTCGCCCAGCTCGTCGACTACATAGCCGCGCACATCGTCGCGCACCGCGTCGGCGTCCCACACCGCCTCGCCCAGCAGTCGCTGCATCCCGTGCGGGGTAGCGTCCCCGGTCTGCTCCGCCAACTGCCAACACGAGCGGGTGTCCACATCAGACAGCGGTGCGAGCAGGAACGCCCGCGCCCGCCTACGCGGCTCCACCCGCCCGAACCGACCAGCGATTCTGGCGAACGCGCGGTCGAACTCCTCCAACCACGCATCGGCGTCTACGCTGTCACCAGCGGCCGCCGTCAGATCTTCGGATGTCTTCACAAACCATCGATGATCATCCGGCGGCCGTCTCTATGCGCCTCGACACGCCGAGCACGCCAGCACCTGACTTGGCTCAAGTTCGCTGATCTTGGGCGTACGCGGTTCCCTGACCTGCGGTTTCCTCGCGCGGACGGCGTAAATGTGCGCACCAAACGGCCGCCGTCCAGACCGTCGGTCATGGCGCCGCCGTGACCACCGGTTCAGCCGTCGTCGCCGGATCGGCGGCCCGCGCGCAGCAGTGCACCGAGGTCGTCGAACCGGTCGAAGTGCCGTAGCTTGTCGGGATTGGCGATGGAGTGGATGGTCTGGATCTGACCGTCGGCAATGTCGAGCCCCATGATTCCGACCAGCCGGTCCTGCGCGTCGATCGCGATCGCGCCGGGCTGGCCGTTGACCTCGGTGACCTGGATGCGCACGCCGTAGCGTGCCAGCGCGGCCATCCCGGCCGACAGGGTCCGTGCCACGCGCTCCCGGCCGTTGACCGGCCGCGCCAGCGCCGGCACCTTGCCGCCGCCGTCAGCGTGCAGCGCCACATCCTGCGCCAGCAGCGCCTCCAGCGCTCGCAGGTCGCCCTGCCCGGCGGCGGCGAAGAAGCGCTGAGCCAGCTCTTCTCGTTGCCGCCGGGAGGCGTAGTAGCGCGGTCGACGTTCCCGGACGTGGTGGCGGGCCCGCGCGACCAGGTGCCGCGTGCTGTCCACATCGGTGCCGATGAACTCGGCGACCTCCGCATACGGATACTCGAACACCTCGCGCAGCAGGAACGCGGCCCGCTGCTGTGGCGACAAACTTTCCAGCAGCACCAGGAACGCCAGCGACAGCGAGTCGGCGGTCTCGGCGCGCTCGGCCGGTGACGGCTCGGTGACCAGCGGCTCCGGCAGCCACTCGCCGACGTACCGCTCCCGCCGCACCCGCGCCGAACGAAGCTGGTCGATGGCCAGCCGGGTGACCAGCGTGGCGATGTACGCCCGCGGCGAGGCGACCGGCTCGTCGCGTTGCAGGGTCTGGTGCATCCGCAGGAACGCCTCCTGCACCACGTCCTCGGCTTCGCTGACGCTGCCGAGCATCCGGTAGGCGATGGCAAACGCCCGCGGTCGCAGCCCGCCGTACAGATCCGAGATGGACATACCGAGCTATCTCAATCCCTCGGTGAAACCGGTGCGCCAGCTCGGGTACTGCAGCGTCCAGCCCAGCTCGCGTTTAGCCTTCTCGCTGGAGATTCCACGGGCCTGCGTCATGATTTCCACCGCGCCCTTGCCGGCCAGCAACCGGACGAGCCAGGCCGGCACGCGGCGCGGCGGTTTGGCGCCGAGCACGCGGGCCAGCTCCAGCAGCACTTCGCGCACCGGCGCCGGCTCGTCATCGGCGACATGGTAGATCCCGGGCTTGCCGCGTTCGATGGCCGCGACCGTGGCCGACGCGGCATCGGTGATGTGCACCATCGACCACACCCCACCGCCGCCACCGACGATCGGGAACCTTCGCTTGCGGATCAGCTCGGCCATGACCGCGTCCGGCGCGGCCTCGATGCCGGTCCCTGGGCCATAGAAGCCACCGTAGCGAAGCACGATGCCGTCGGCCCAAGTTATGCCGGTCACCGCGTCCTCCACGTGGCGCAACGCGGCCACCCCCTCCTCAACGTCCTTAGGCGGGCTCGGATCGATCCGTCCGCTCTCGTCGACGACCGGCCCACCGGTGCGTTCCATCAAGGCGTAGTTGCTCTGCGCCACGAACGTGCGGACGCCGACGGCGCGGCCGGCGGCCAGCAGGTGGTCGGTGCCCTCGATGCGCAGCCGGTTGGTGGCAGCCACCATCCGCTTCACGTTCCGCATCTTCATCGGTCCGCTCAGCGCGGTGAGCTGATGGACCATCACCTCGGGCTCGGCCTTGGCCACCACGTCGGCCACCGAGTCGGGGTCGAGCGCGTCGACGATGACCGGTTCGGCGCCGATCGCGCGCAGCGCGCCGATCTTGGCAGCCGAGCGGGTCGTACCGACGACCTCGTGGCCGCGCGCCACGAGTTGGGCAACGAGATGGCTGCCGATCGCCCCGGACGCTCCGGCAATAAAGATCTTCATGACGTCTCCGTTCGTAGTGTTCACCAACTAGAGACGAGACGCCCCGGCGCCCCATGACCGGCAGTTACCCAGGTCACAATCTGGCGCGGTTACGCCGCCGGGCACTCCGAATCGTCGGCATCGCCGGGGGCGTGCGGTTCGGCCGGGTACAGCAGCGAGACCAGGGGCACCAGCGGCTCGCACACGGTCACCGCTGCCGACCCCTACCCGACACCTACGCGGCGCTCTTGAGCAGATCCAGCGCCAACCAGCTGCGCACTAAGGGCCCGCAGATCATTAACTCGCTGTCTTGATCTGTGATGGGCGGGTGATTCCTGCCGCGTCCGCGAGGGTGTAGAGGTCGTCGAGGGTGGCGAGCCGGGCTTCGGCGGGCTGGATGGGATGTGCGGCTGCGTCGAGGAGTTGGCGGATGTCGCGGATGCGTTTGTTGATCGTTTCGGGTCGGACGTTGAACAGAGTCGCGATGGTGACCTGGGGCAGCGCGAGCCGGTGGTGGAGGAGGGTGGCCAGGAGTCGGTCGGCGAGGGTGAGGACGGGCCGGCGGCCGGTGCCGGGAGCGGCCCGGCGCGGGCGGTGACCGCGCCGTTTGTCCAGGTGAGCTTCCCGCTGGTCGTCGTGGAGCGCGGTCAGCGTGGCGATCAGGGCATCCCACTGCGTGGGCGGTAGTCCGGTCAGGGCTGGGTGGCACAGCCATGCGAGGTCGGGACTCGGCTGGTCGAACGGGTCCGGGGCGGCACTGATCTGGGCATACGCCTCGGGGCGGAGGGTGTAGTTCCAGTCGCCGTGCCAGTCGTGGCGGTTCAGGGGCAGGGCGTCCATCTGCCCGTCGGCGATGCGGACCCCGGTCTCGTAGGTGGCGGTGTCGAGTTCGGCGTGGACCTTCAGCCCGGTGCGGGTCGTGGTCGCGGCGATGCTGTTCACCATGACCTCGTGGCTGATCAGGGGCCTGCCGCGCCAGTTCATGGTGATGTGCGAGAACAGCCGATGCTCGATCCTGTTCCACTTGGATGTACCTGGAGGAAAGTGGCACACGGTGACCTCCAGTCCGGTCTCCAGCGCCAGCGCTGCCAGTTCAGCTTTCCAGGCGCGGGTGCGGTAGCCGTTGGATCCGCCCGCGTCCGCGGTGATCAGCAGCCGCCGGGCGCCGGGGTAGGCGGCCCGCCCGGCCCCGTGCCACCAGCGGCGGATGGACTCGACCGCGAAGGCGGCGGTGTCGTGGTCGGTGCCGACGTTGACCCAACCGGTGTTCGCGGCCACGTCGTAGATGCCGTACGGGATCGCCTTGCCAAGTTCCTTGTCGGGGAAGTCGTGGGTGCCGACCTGGACCGGGTCGCCCCCGGGTCGCCACTCGCGTCCGGCGTTCTTGAACTCGCCGACCAGTTCCTTCTTCTTCGTGTCCACGCTGACCACCGGGTCCCCGCTGTCCTGGTGGTCCTTGGCCTGCTCGTTGAGGTAGCGGAACTGCCCGTCCCGGTCGGGATGCTGCCTGCCCTCGATGGTCTTGGCGTTGCCCTGCAGGCTGAAGCCCTCCTCGCGCAGCAGGTCGGCGACGGTGTCCGCCGAGACCCGGTGCCCTTGCCGGGTAAGCTCCTGCGCCAGCGTGCGGGTCGACTTCGTCGTCCACCGCAGCGGCGACATCGGATCACCCCGCTCGTCCGGCTCAACCAGAGCCAGCAGAGCCGGGCGCAGCCCAGGATCCAGCTGGACCGCCCGCTTACGCCCCCCGCCGAGCCTGCGGGCCCGGCCCAGCGGCACTGCGCCCGCGTCCAACTCATCCACTCCCAGCGACACGGTGGCCGCGCGCACCCCGGCGGCCCGCGCCACCGCCCGGATCCCGCCATGTCCCAGCACCCGCGCTTCGGCGCCCATCAACAAACGACGCTGCCGCTCGTCCAGATGCGGGAAGATCGCCTCGAACTTCGCCGCGAGCACCTGCCGGGTTTCCTCCATGACGCCCATAACACACCAACGAGCGAAACCCCGCGAAGCTACGGGTTATTTCTCTGCAATCCCT
>Ga0210378_10001032_pt1 | contig 14639 bp, 13 predicted proteins | sample PLM1_60_b1redo_FD_155465 | JGI IMG/M metagenome (GOLD analysis project Ga0210378, IMG submission 155465) | Groundwater sediment microbial communities from an aquifer in East River, Colorado, USA - PLM1_60_b1 redo | ecosystem: Environmental > Terrestrial > Soil > Riparian zone | place: USA: East...
GCGGTGACCATCCTTGGCGTCATGCCGGTCAGCTCGATCCGCACCCCGAGGTCGGCCTGTGCCGCCGCGTCGGCTTGCGGTGCGGTGGCCCCGAGCAGGGCGGTGGCCCCGAGCAGGGCGGTGGCTGCGAGCAGAGCGGTGGCGCCGAGCAGGGTCAGCACCGCCGTGGCGAACCTGGCGAGGACGCCTGGTCTCTGACTCAGGTTCCCATCGTGATCGCCAGGAGTGTCGACTGGGGTTGCGGCCGCGCAACCGGGATCGACAGTTTCGGTGATCACGGTGGGGCCGGGGGCCCGGCGCGTCGAATCGGGATCCTCACGCAGACTCCGACAGCAGGTCTGCGGCCAGCCGCACGAGCCGGCGTTCGTCGGCGTAGGCCAGCCGACGGTCCAGCTCGGTGAGCGGCACCCAGGCCACCTCGGTGACCTCGACGTCCTCGTCGCACAGCTCGCCGCCGATCGCCTCCATCAGGAAGTGGTGCACGGTTTTGTGCACCCGCCGGTCCTCTGCCACGAACCAATAGTCGATGGTGCCCAGCGGCGCGAGCACCCGGCCCTTGATCCCGGTTTCCTCGGCGACCTCGCGGATGGCCGCCTGCTCAGGCGTCTCCCCGTTCTCGATGTGGCCCTTGGGCAGCGACCACAGCAGCCGCCCTCGGCGGTCCAGCCGGCCGATCAGTGCGGCGTTGGAGCGCATCGCGTCGACCACAAGGCCGCCGGCCGACGTCTCGTCAACGGTACGCAGCCGGGGCCCGCCTCGTCGGCCTCTGGTCGAACTCGCCGCGGCGGCCCTGGCCCGACCTGACCTGCTCCGGCGCCCTTCCGCGCCGGTGGTCTTGTCCCTGGCGGTGGCTATTTCCACCGGCTGGCTCGATCCTGGCGGCTTGCCAGCCGGCGAGGCGGCCGCTCCTGACTGGTGGGCACCACTCGGCGTCGCCGGCCCTGCCGTCCCGCGACCTCCGCCGCGACGGCCGCTACCCCCACCCGTCCCGCCGCTGGCACCGTCGCCACTTGTGGCGCCAGCGGAGCGGCGGCCGCCGTCGCCCGCGCTGCGGCCGGCCGCGCGGCGTCTCCGGCTGCCGGCCGAGCCGCCACCCGCGCCACTGGCGCCGCTGCCACCCGTGCCGCCAAGCCCGCCGGCGGTCGCGCCGCCAACCGTGGCGTTGCCGTTGCCGCCCGTGCCACCGTCGGCGGCGCTGCCGGCGCCGCCCGTACCACCACCGCCTATGCCAGCGGCGCTGCCGGCGCCGCCCGTACCACCACCGCCTTTGCCAGCGGCGCTGCCGGCGCCGCCGCCGCTAGCCGGATCGCCAGCCCTGCTGCCGCTGCCCGTGCCGGCGCTAGCACTACCTGTGCTGGTTGCGCCGTTGTTGGCGCTCCCGCCGGCGCTTGCGGAGCCACCCCGGGACGATCTACGGCGTCGCCGGCGGCGCCCCGGCTGTGGATTGCCGGAACGAGCGGGCGACGAGGACATGAACGCGATGGTAGTGGCGGCCCTGCCCGGCCACGCCGGCTTCCGCCCGACGGAGGCCGGCGTCGCGGTGCATGCCGTCCATCAGCGATCACTCCCTCCGCGCGGATCAGGCCAGCCAGCCGGCGTTCCCGAACGCCGCCGGCGGGCTGGTCTCGACCGTGGACGACTACCTGGCGTTCGGCCGGATGATGCTCGACAAGGGCGGCACGGGCGGCCACCGCGGCGAGCGGATCCTGTCCAGGCCTCTCCGTCGAGGCCATGACCACAGACCACCTGACCCCAGTGCTGAGGGCGGCGTCCGACAGCGTCCCGGTGTTCCTGGACGGCCGCGGCTGGGGCTTCGGCGTGTCGATCGTCGTCGTCCCCGATTGATCGGACGGGTTGGGGCATTGGCCATGTGTTGCAGCTAATGCAACTTGTCCACAGAGACGTCCGCCGGGGTCTTGTCGGAGCGCAGGCCGCGCCACGACGGCAGGCGCATCCGGCCGTCGGGGGTCCACTCGCGGAAGATCACCTCGCCGACCAGCTCCGGCTCGACCCACGTCGCGCCGCGGGCCCGGTCCGGTGGCACCGGGGTGACGAACGGCGAGGTCGAGCGGACCAGCCCCTGCAGCCGTGCCGTGATCGACCGCAGCGCCTCGTCGGTGAAGCCGGTGCCGACCTGGCCGACGTAGCGCAGGCCGTGCCCGTCCGGCGTCGGCACGCCGAGCATGAGCGAGCCGACCAGGCCCTCCCGCCGGCCGCCACCCGGCCGCCAGCCGCCGATCACCACCTCGACGACCTGGTCGGTGGTCACCTTGGTCCAGTCCGGGCTGCGCCGGCCGGGGTGGTAGCGCGAGGTGAGCCGCTTGGCGACGACGCCCTCCAGCCGCTGCTCGGTGGCGGCCTGCAGGATGAGCGCGCCGTCGCCGCTGAAGCTCGGCGTCGTCTGCCAGCGCGCGCCGTCGAGCTCGAGCGACTCCAGCAGCGAGCGCCGCTCGGAGTACGGCAGGGCCAGCGTCGAGCGGCCGTCGAGGTGCAGCACGTCGAAGATCAGGTAGGTGACCGGCGCCTGGTCGGCCAGCCGGCGGGCCTGGGCCGCGTTGGATACGTGCATCCGGTTCTGCAGCGCGGCGAACGACGGCCGGCCCTCGCGGATGGCGACGATCTCGCCGTCCAGCAGCGCCTGGGTGCTGCCGAGCTCCTCGGCGAGCGCGCGAAGCTCGGGATAGGCGACGGTGATCTCGTGGCCGCTGCGCGCAGTGAGCTGGACCCGGCCGCCCTCCACCCGCGCCAGCGCGCGCACGCCGTCCCATTTGAACTCGTACGCCCAGTTCGCGTCGTCCTCCGGCGGCGGCAGGGTGCCCTGGGTGGCCAGCATGGGCGCGAGGGAGTCTGGCAGCGGCTGCCAGTCCGGGTCGGTCGGCGGGTCGCTGCGCCGCACCATCCAGTCCCGGTCGGCGGCGTCGCGGCCGCTGCGGAAGAACACGTACCGGCCGTTCACCCGCTGCCCGTGCAGCACGACCGCGACCTCACGGTCTGACCACTTGAGCGTCTCGTACCTGCCGCGGTCCCAGATGATCATCTTGCCGGCGCCGTACTCGCCCCGTGGGATGTCGCCCTCGAACGTGGCGTACTCCATCGGGTGGTCCTCGGTGTGCACGGCGAGCCGGATGTCGCCTGGCGCGGCGGGCAGGCCCCTCGGCACCGCCCAGGACACCAGCACGCCCTGGCGCTCCAGCCGCACGTCCCAGTGCAGCCGCCGGGCGTGGTGCTCCTGGATGACGAAGGTGTCGTCGTTGCCGCGCGGCAGGTCGTCGTCACTCTGCGGCGGCACCGGCTCCGGCGTGCGCGCGGCGTCGCGTTTGCGCCGGTACTCGGATAGGCCGCTCACCGTGCCAGTGTCCCCCGACTACCCTGCATCGTCGTGCCAACCCGTACTACCGCGGACAATGCCGTCGTGGACCTGATGCCGATCCCGCCGGTGGCCGACGAGCTCGCCTCGCGGTTCGAGGCGGCCGGGCATCGGCTCTACCTGGTCGGCGGGCCGGTGCGGGACGCGCTGCTCGGCCGCACGGTCGTCGACCTGGACTTCACGACGGACGCCCGGCCGCTGGAGGTGCTGCGGCTGCTCGCCGGCTGGGCGGACGCCGTGTGGGACACCGGCATCCAGTACGGCACGGTTGGCGCGCGCCGCGGCGACGCCATCATGGAGATCACCACGTTCCGCGCCGACGCGTATGACCGGGTCAGCCGCAACCCGTCGGTGGCCTTCGGCGACTCCATCGAGGACGACCTGCTGCGCCGCGACTTCACGGCGAACGCCATGGCGGTGGCGCTGCCCTCGCGGGAGTTCATCGACCCCTACGGCGGGCTGGCCGCGGTGGCGCGGGGGTGGCTGGACACCCCCGCCACGCCGCAGGAGTCCTTCGGCGACGACCCGCTCCGCATGATGCGGGCCGCGCGGTTCGTCTCCCAGCTCGGCTTCACGCCGGCGCCACGGGTGGTGGACGCGATGCGGGCGATGGCGGCCGAGCTGGCCAGGATCACGCCGGAGCGCGTGCAGGCCGAGCTGTCCAAACTGCTGCTCGGCTCGTACCCGCGGCGCGGCATCGAGCTGCTCGTCGACACCGGCCTGGCCGATCACGTGCTGCCCGAGGTGCCGGCCATGCGCCTGGAGATCGACGAGCACCACCAGCACAAGGACGTCTACCACCACTCGCTCGTAGTGCTCGACCAGGCCATCGCGCTGGAGTCGCCCGGCGAGCCGGACCTGGTGCTGCGGCTGGCGGCGCTGCTGCACGACATCGGCAAGCCGGCGACGCGGCGTTTCGAGCCAGCCGGCGGGGTCAGCTTCCACCACCACGAGGTGGTCGGCGCCAAGATGGCGCGCGCCAGGCTGCGGGCCCTGCGCTACCCGCGCGAGGTGGTGGACGACGTCGCCAGGCTCGTGTTCCTGCACCTGCGCTTCCATGGCTACGGCCGCGGCGAGTGGACCGACTCCGCCGTCCGCCGCTACGTCACCGACGCCGGCGACCTGCTGCCGCGGCTGCACAAGCTCGTGCGCGCCGACTGCACCACCCGAAACCGCCGCAAGGCCGACGCCCTGCAGCGCACGTACTCGTCGCTGGAGGCCCGGATCGCGCGCCTGCAGGCCGAGGAAGACCTGGCCAGGGTCCGCCCCGACCTCGACGGCAACGCCATCATGGCCCTGCTCGGGCTGCAGCCCGGGCCGCTCGTCGGGCAAGCCTGGCGGCACCTCAAGGAGCTCCGCCTCGACCGTGGCCCCCTGGGCCACGACGAGGCCGAAGCCGAGCTCCTCGGCTGGGCCCGCGCCAAAGGCCTCCCGCTACCGGGCTCGTCAGCGCCACCGGAGTAGGCCCGGCCTTGCCGCGCCTCCAAGTACCACCATTGCGCCGTTGTTGGGCCTTTAACGACAGCCATCGGCCCACCCCACCATGGGGTGCTTCACCTGACGTGGTACACGGATCCGGGCGATCCGACCTTGATCGCCAAAAGTGTCCACGGAGGTTGCACGGCTCGCAATCTCCATCGGACAGTTGTGGCGATCATGAACCCGTCGAGGGTGGCGAGGACACCGCCGAGGGTTGACGGCGCTCGACCGGAACGGCGACTGGCGGTACGGCGTCCAACAGGCCGGGAACAGGGGCGAGGGCGGGAGGTGCTGACATGCGCCCGGACGACAAGAGCTGGGACGGCGAACCTCGGCCGGCCGAGGGCAGCACCGCGCCACCGCACCCGGAGCGCATCGCGTACTCGTTCGGTACCGGCAGGGGCGCCCCGCACACCTGGCACGACGCGGCCGACCATGATGCCGACGGGGACGGCAGCGCCGACGCGGTCGCCCTGGACTTCGACGGGGACGACCGGGTCGACGACGCCATGTGGGACTCCGATGGCGACGGGGTGGCCGACACCGCGCTGCTGGACCTTGACGACGACGGCCGGCCCGACCATGGCTACACCGACCCGAGCGGGGCCGGCACCTGGAACGCCAAGGGCACCCTGCCCACGCCTCAGCCCGCACCACCGCCGTCCCCACCGTCTGACGGCAGGATCCACTGGACGGACTCCGAGGGCGCTGTGCAGACCGATAGTGCCACCGAGGACGTCGACCACGATGGCACGAGCGACGCGGCGTGGGTCGACTTCGACCGCGACGGCGACGACGACGAGCTGGTGGTCGACGCCGACCACGATGGCGCGCTCGACCAACTCGTGGTCGATGCCGACGGGGATGGCCGGATGGAGACCGCCTACCTGGACACCGACCGCGACGGCGTGCTCGACACCATGATGGTGGACCTCGACGGCGACGGCACCGTCGACCACACGGTTCCTGCCGGCGACCCGGACTTCGTGGATCCCTAGGTGGAGATGGCGGAACGGTGACCCCAACTGGCGTCCGGGAGTAATGCTCCCGCTCCGGACCGTCCTTGTAGAGGTACTTGTGCCCGTTGGCGTACGCGGGCAGATCGGAGCCGTCGATGGCGAGATGGTCGCCGATCGGTAGGGGGTCTCGCAGTGAGCCGATCACGCGGTCCAGGCACGCGGTCAGCACGGCGGAGTGCGTTTAGTTAGCGCGTCGCGGGGGCCGCCTATGTGCTTTGTCCCTCTAATTGCATCGAAAGGGTACCACGTAGAAGAACGGTGCTTGTCGCCGGTGGATCGCCCGAAGAATCTTGGGCCAGTTGCGAAGTAGGCGTGCGCTCGCTTCGGCTCCTGAGAGGTTGCCATTGGATAGGGCGAAGGAGCGAGCGTTTGCTTGGATCAGCGCCCGGCGCTCTAAGGGCTTATATCTTATCTTCTTGTCCTATTGTCCTTGTGGAGCAAGATATAGCCGTCTAACGTGGCATCCATGATCCACGTCTCGTCGGCGATCCCTTGGCCTGGCTGCTCGCCGTAGCGCTCTCTCAGCGTCTGAAGGTCGACACCTGCAGCCTGGAGCGCCTCGGCGATCGTGTACGCGCCGAGGCCGCGATCGAGGAAGAACTTAGGCGGCTCGGCGCTGGGCGATCTCAACGGCCTCGGTAATCTGCTCCTCCGGTATGTCGTAGTCCTTAGACAGGAGGCGGATCGGATCGCCACCAATATATCTGCCCACAACATCGAGCACCGGAATGCCGCTAGGGGCGAAGAAAGGTTCCCCGGAGCCGTGATGGGGGTCGGCGTACACTTCGGCGCGGCGGTAGATAGGCACGCGCAGCCGTTCGGCCCATCCAGCATCGTCGTATGTCAGCTGACGAAGGTAGTCGCGGACCACGGGCGCAAACACCGCTTGTCCTCGGTCCAGCTCGACTAGGTCTATTAGGTCCGGATCGTCCGCACGGTGCGCATAGTCGTACAACAGTTTCGGCCCTAGGATGTATAGGTGTTCACTCGCCAGTGCATGCTCTAGGCCGAGCTTCTCCTCTAACTCGGTAACGGCAGCGCGTATCCGAGGGAGTGGGATCTCATGCCTCCGTCTAAACGCTGCCAGCGCCATACCTTCGGCAAGGCCAACGAACGGGATCGATGGTCCATTGCCGGGGACGCCGATCTTGGTCACCATGCCCGCACCGATGACGGTCTTGCGGCCGGGTGGCCTGCGCACGTATCCATTGACCCAAGTAGTGAAGGTCGAGGAGGGGACGCCGAGCAGTGTGGCGGCGCCAGCGATCGTGTACAGGGGCACGCGACCGCGCACGTAATCCAGCGCTGGCGGAGGGGCCACAGCGGTAGTGTCACACACTACCTACCTCACGCGAACGACCCTCCAGCCTGCCGGGCGCCCGTGTCTTGGCCACTTCCGTCTATTGGCCCTCGGAGTCCCGTCGCTCAGCAGCCAGTCGCCGTAGCTCAGCCCGTAGCCGCTCCACGTCCCACCGCATGTGACCGCCAGGGGTCACGGCGTCCGGTTCGATCAGCCCTTCCTTGACCCAGCGCTGCAAGCTCCGGCGGTCCATGCCGAGCGCACGCGCCGCCTCGCCCGTGCTGACCAGCCGTGCCGCCATGGACGTTGACCTTCCATCGCGATTGTCGCCGCTTGCGGCCTTTTGTCGCGTTTCGCTGCGCTTGCCTACGATCGGATGGTTGCGTCTGAAGGGCGCACGATGAACCGACCGCAGCGCAAGGGACCGGACTACCTCGCCCGCCTCGGTGCTGCCAAGCACCGAGTGTTCGCCGACCGGCTCACACCCAAGGCCGTAGACGCCCTGACCGTGCTGGCCACGCTGTGCGCCATGGACGCGGACATCCGCAGCCGGCCACCACTGAACGACCGGCTGCACCTTGCGGCGATGCTGGCCAGGGTCGGCATCGCGGTCGAGGACGACACGGCGACACCCGCCGAGGAGACCGCACTCCGGGAAGCCGTGACGATACTGACCGAGGGTCTCTGACGATGGGGTAAGAACGCCGCAGGGCTGGGGTCGCTCACCGCTAAAGCCGACGATCAAGGCCGCTGACCTGCGGCTTTCGGTTTCGCTAGTCCCTACTAGGAGCCGGGCGGGCGGCGGCGGAACAGCAGCTCGTACCCGACGAGGCCGAGCAGGTAGGTGGCCGACGCGGTGAGCATGAGCGGTACGGAGCGCCCGTCGTCGGGCACCATGGTCGCCGCGGCCACGTTCGCGACCACGTAGCTGATGTTGAACACGGTGTCGTAGAGGGCGAAGACCCGGCCGCGGGTCTCGTCGCCGATCTGGCTCTGCACCTCAGCGTCGAGGCAGAGTTTGATCACCTGACCGGCCAGCGACAGCACGAAGGCGGCGGCGAGCACGGTCGCGAGCTGCATCGGCACGCCGAGCGAGAACTGCCCGACGAGCGCGACCAGCAACGCGAGCCGGACGGTGGCCGGCCGGCCCAACCACGCCACCACCAGCGGCGTGACGACCGCGGCCAGCACCACGCCGACGGCGCCGGCGGCCAGCGCCTGCCCGAGGCCGGGCACTCCGGCCCGCAGGAAACCCTGGTCGGTGAACGCATTGCGGAACAGCAGCAGCCCGACCAGTGTGGAGATGCCGAAGGCCACCCGATGGCTGGTCAGCGCGCCGAACCCGGCCGCGACGCTCGGCGTGCGCCACGCGGCCCGCCCGCCGTCGATCAGCCCGCGCGCCACCGCGACCAGGGGCTGCGCCGGCTCGTCCACCTCGTCGGGCCCGAGCCGGCCGCGGCGGAAACCGGCGGCGACCAGCGCGGCGGCCAGCGAGCCGAGCAGCGCGACGCCGGTCGTCCAGCCGGAGCCGAGGTTGCCCTCGCCGAAGACCTCGCGAAGGCCGATGGCGCAGCCGGAGCCGGCGATCGAGACCCCGGCGCCGACGGTGGCCGCGAGCGCGTTCGCCTCGACCAGGTGCTCCGTGCGCACCAGGTGCGGCAACGCTGCGGACAGCCCGGCGTTGACGAACCGGCTCACGCCGGTGACCAGCAGCGCGCCGACGTACAGCGGCGGGCCGGCAACCCCGGTGGCCACCATGACGGCGGTGAGCACGACGAACACGCCGCGCAGCAGGTTGGCGAACACCAGCACCTGCCGGCGGTCCCAGCGGTCGAGCAGCGCGCCGGCGAACGGGCCGAGCAGGGAGTACGGCAGCAGCAGCACGGTCAGGCCGATGGCGACGGCGACCGGGTCGGCCTGCCGCTCCGGGTTGAACAGCACCGCGCTGCCGAGCCCGACGGAGAACACGCCGTCGCCCCACTGGGCCGCGAACCGGGACGCCAGCAGCCGCCGGAACCCGCGGGTGCCGAGCAGCCGCCGCACGCCCAACCGTGGCGGCTCCTCGTCCGTGGCCGGTACGCCGGTACCCGGGACGCCGGGGCCGGCGGCCCCCGCCGGGCGCCCGCCGTCGTCGGAACGCTCCGAGCCCGTGGCGCCCGCCGGGCGCCCGCCGCCGTCGGAACGCTCCGAGCCGGCAGGCGGTGCCACGTGGGGCACGATCTCATCCGCTCGTATTCCGCCTGCAGAACGCCGGCAGAACGCCGGCAGAACGCCGTTCAGGACGCCGTTCAGGACGCCACGAAACGGCGTTAAGCCCCGGCGTATGCCGGTGGCATCGGCCGGAAATGACATCATTCCTCGGTGCAACCTCCAGGCCCGCCGGACGCCGACGTCGAGCCCGGTGCCCTCGTGGTGGCGGCACCGGGGCTGCTCGACGCGAACTTCCGGCGCACCGTCGTGTTCATCATCGACCACCGCGAGTCGGGCACCCTCGGCGTGGTGCTGAACCGGCCGAGCGAGGTGGCCGTTGCCGACGTGCTGCCAAGCTGGGGCCGGCACACCTCGCGCCCACAGGCGGTGTTCGTCGGTGGTCCGGTCGAGCAGAAGACGGCGCTGTGCCTCGCCGCGCTGCGGCCGGGCCAGCATGCGTCCGCGATCGAAGGCGTGGTGGGGGTGCGCGGCCCGGTCGCACTGGTCGACCTGGACAGCGACCCCGAGGACCTCGCGCCGCTGCTGCGCGGCTTGCGGGTGTTCGCCGGTTACGCCGGCTGGGATTCCGGGCAGCTCGCCGGGGAGATCGGCCGCGGCGACTGGATGGTGGTGCCGGCCCTGCCGGACGACGTCATGACGCCGCCGGGCGTCGACCTGTGGGGCCGGGTGCTGCGCCGGCAGGGCATGCCGCTCGCGCTGCTGGCCACCCACCCGATAGACGTTGAACGGAACTAGTCTCGCACTATGGAGCGCGGGTCGGTGAGATGGCCCGTCACGGCGTGGTCGCTCGTCTGCGTCCAGAACTCGTTCTGGGTCACGTAGTTCGCGGTATCCCCAACGGGCGCACCGGCCAGCTGCGTGAGCAGCGCCACCGCAAGCCCGGTCACCACGGCGAGCGCAACGGCTCCGGCTAATCGTCCCACCACGTCGACTGCCCTCATCGTCTCCATCGCGCTCTCCTCAGCTCATGAGACGGCGAACTCTCCACCGACTACCATTGGCCCGACTGGCCTAGTACCAGGAAAGTCTGCGCTACGTAGCGTCACAATGGTGGAGGAATCAGGCCGGAAAACGGTGCCCACAGGCCCCTTGCGCGAACAGCTAACTATCTGTTAGCACCGGCAGCGGACCCGCAGCCGGCACCGCCGCAGCCGCAGCCGGCACACGGGGTAAAGGCGGCCGCCGGCCCGGCAGCCGCCGACGCGGCGGCCCTCGAGCCCAGCACGCCGCCGGCCACCAGCAGCCCGAGCGTCCCGAGCCCCGCCACGCCGAGCACCACCGAGTACGCCCCGACGGACGGGGCGACCAGCGCCACGAGGCCGCCGACCATCGCCACCACGGCCGCTGCCAGCAGCGGTGCCGCCGCCACCCGGTTGCCGAGCCGGAAGGCGTCCTCGTTCGCCATGGTCGCGGCCGTGCGAATGCCGACGAACCGGTTGCGGCGCAGCCGGCCGTGCCATCCCAGCCGGCCGACGACGCCCAGCGCCACCCCGGCAAGGACCACCAGCACACCGATCACGATCTGCACGGGCCACCATGCTAGCCGCCCGCCGCCCGCGGGCCGTCCGCCAGCCGCTAACCCGTCAGCCGGCCGTCCGCCAGCGGGCCGTACGGCTGGTGCGGTACCCTCTCAGCCGTGAGCACGTTCCGCCTGCTCCTTACCGGGCCGCGCTGAGCGGGAGCCACCGAGCTCCACAGCGCGGCAACCCCTCATGCCCAGCACGGGCCTGAGGGGTTTCGTATTTCCGGACCAAGGAGCGGGACGATCAGGAGGACCAGGCTATGACCACCGACGCGGCGCCGATCGACGAGTCCGTCGATCGGGCGAAGGCCGCCGACGACACCCCGGCGTACCGGTACAGCGCCGCGCTGGCCGGCGAGATCGAGCGCCGCTGGCAGCAACGCTGGACCGAGCAGGGCACGTTCCACGCGCCGAACCCGGCGGGGCCGTGGGGTCAGCCGGACGTGCCGAAGGACAAGCTGTACGTGCTGGACATGTTCCCGTACCCGTCGGGCGAGGGCCTGCACGTCGGGCACCCGCTCGGCTTCATCGGCACCGACGTGTACGCCAGGTTCCAGCGGATGTGCGGCGCGAACGTGCTGCACACCATGGGCTTCGACGCGTTCGGGCTGCCCGCCGAGCAGTATGCCGTCCAGCGCAGCCTGCACCCGCGCAAGACCACCGAGGAGAACATCCGGCGCTACCTTGGCCAGATCCGCCGGCTGGGCCTCGGCCACGACGAGCGGCGCAGGGTCGCCACCTCCGACGTCGAGTACTACCGGTGGACGCAGTGGATCTTCCTGCAGATCTTCAACTCCTGGTTCGACGAGAAGGTCGGCCGGGCTCGTCCCGTCGCCGAGCTTGAGGCCGAGTACGCGCAGGGCAAGCGCGCGACGCCGGACGGCCGCGGCTGGTGCGAGCTGACCGTCGTCGAGCAACGCCTGATCATCGACGGGCATCGGCTGGCCTACCTGTCCGAGGCGCCAGTCAACTGGTGCCCTGGGCTGGGCACCGTGCTGGCCAACGAGGAGGTCACCGCCGACGGGCGCAGCGACCGCGGCAACTTCCCGGTGTTCCGGCGCAACCTGCGGCAGTGGATGCTGCGGATCACCGCGTACGCCGACCGGCTGGTCGACGACCTCGACCGGCTGCAGTGGCCGGAGTCGGTCAAGACAATGCAGCGCAACTGGATCGGCCGCTCGCAGGGCGCGCGCATCCAGTTCCCGGTCGCCGGCCTGGACGGCGCGGAGATCGAGGTGTTCACCACCCGCCCGGACACCGTCTTCGGTGCGACGTACATGGTGCTGGCACCCGAGCACCCGCTGGTCGACGTCGTCACCGAGCAGGCATGGCCGCCCGGCGCCGTCGACCTGCGCTGGACCGCCGGCGCGGCCGCGCCGGCCGACGCGGTCGCCGAGTACCGGCTGGCGGCGTCGCGGAAGTCGGAGCTGGACCGTCAGGCGAGCAAGAACAAGACCGGCGTCTTCACCGGCGCATACGCGACCAACCCGGCGACCGGCGCGCGGATCCCGGTGTTCGTCGCCGACTACGTGCTGATGGGCTACGGCACGGGCGCGATCATGGCCGTGCCGGGGCAGGACGAGCGGGACTGGGAGTTCGCCGAGGAGTTCGGCCTGCCCATCGTGCGGACCGTCGAGCCGCCGGCGGAATTCGACGGCAAGGCCTACGTCGGCGAGGGCCCCGCGATCAACTCGTCCAACGACGAGATCAGCCTGGACGGCATTGGCGTCGCGGACGCCAAGCAGGCGATCATCGACTGGCTGGTCTCGCGCGGCGCCGGCGAGGCCGTCGTCCAGTACAAGCTGCGCGACTGGCTGTTCTCCCGGCAGCGGTACTGGGGCGAGCCGTTCCCGATCGTCTACGACGAGGACGGCCTGCCGGTCGCGGTGCCGGCGCACCTGCTGCCCGTCGAACTGCCCGACATCGAGGACTTCTCACCGTGCACCTTCGACCCGATGGACGCCGGCAGCTCGCCGGAGCCGCCGCTGTCCCGCGCGTCGGAGTGGGTGAACGTCGAGCTGGACCTTGGCAACGGGCCGCGCCGCTACCGGCGGGAGACGAACACCATGCCGCAGTGGGCCGGCTCGTGCTGGTACGAGATCCGCTACACCGATCCGGCCAACCACGACGCGATGGTCGACGCCGAGGTGGAGCGGTACTGGATGGGCCCACGGCCGGCCTCGCACGGCGCGAGCGACCCCGGTGGCGTCGACCTGTACGTCGGCGGGGTCGAGCACGCCGTGCTGCACCTGCTGTACGCGCGGTTCTGGCAGAAGGTGCTCTACGACCTGGGCTTCGTGAGCGCGGACGAGCCGTTCCGGCGGCTGTTCAACCAGGGCTACATCGAGGCGTACGCCTACACCGACCACCGCGGCGTGTACGTGCCGGCCGAGGAGGTGGTCGGGCGCGATGGCCGGTTCTACTGGCGCGACGCCGAGGTGAACCGCGAGTACGGCAAGATGGGCAAGTCGCTGCGGAACTCGGTGACCCCGGACGAGATGTGCGAGGCGTACGGCGCCGACACGTTCCGGCTGTACGAGATGTCGACAGGGCCGCTGGACACCTCGCGGCCGTGGGCCACCCGCGACGTGATCGGCTCGTACCGCTTCCTGCAGCGAGTGTGGCGGCTGGCCGTCGACGAGGGCTCAGGGGCGCTGCGGGTGGCCGACGTGCAGCCGCCGGTGGAGACGCTGCGGCTGCTGCACCGGACCATCGCCGGCGTGCGGGAGGACTTCACGGCGCTGCGGCACAACACCGCGGCGGCCAAGCTGATCGAGCTGACCAACCACCTGACGAAGTCCTACCCCGCCGGGGCGCCGCGGTCGGTGATCGAGCCGCTGGTGCTGATGCTGGCGCCGCTGTGCCCGCACCTCGCCGAGGAGCTGTGGTCGCGACTGGGGCACGACCGCTCGCTGGCCCACGGGCCTTTCCCGGTGGCCGATCCCGCGTACCTGGTGGCCGAGACCGTCGAGTACCCGATCCAGGTCAACGGCAAGGTCAGGGCTCGCGTCGTGGTCCCGGCCTCGACCGGTGAGGACGCCCTACGCGAGGCCGTGCTGGCCGACGACCGGGTGCGCGCCATCGTCGACGGCGAGCAGCCCCGAAAGATCATCATCGTGCCTGGTCGGCTGGTGAACATCGTCCTGTAGTGGTGTGCCTCCAAGTACCACCATTGCGCCCGGAGTGGGCCTTTAACTACCACCACCGTGCCGCTGGAGCGGCTAAGCCCCACCCGAATGCGCAACGAAGAACGACCACATCGCGTCGACGGCGTTGATCCGGGTGGTCGGGTTTCCCAGACCCACGCTCGTCCCGCCGGGCCAGGCATGGCCCATGCCGCTGACGACATGCGAGATGACCTGGCTGCCGTCGGCGCAGCCGGCCGTCGTGCGGCTCACCGTCCGGTCAGGATCGACCCACTCGGCCGCACCAGCGGCGCAGCCGAGTTTCTGGTACCAGGCGCTTAAGCCGTCCTCGATGGCACCCAGGAGTTGGTCGTCCTTGCCCGCGAACGACATGACCGAAATCGGCCGACCCGGCTTGTACGCCGGATCCGTCGCGGCCTTGGCTCCGAGGAAGCCGCCGCTCACCGGAGCGATCGCGGCGAACAGGCCCGGTGCCTCGACGGCCATCCGGAAGGACATGTCGGCCCCGTTGGATATGCCGGTCGCGTACACCCGCTTCCGATCGGCGCCCCACACGTTCGTCACGTGCTCGACCATCGCCCTGATGAACCCAACG
>Ga0210378_10001034_pt1 | contig 14586 bp, 14 predicted proteins | sample PLM1_60_b1redo_FD_155465 | JGI IMG/M metagenome (GOLD analysis project Ga0210378, IMG submission 155465) | Groundwater sediment microbial communities from an aquifer in East River, Colorado, USA - PLM1_60_b1 redo | ecosystem: Environmental > Terrestrial > Soil > Riparian zone | place: USA: East...
CGTTCTCACCGTCTTCATGGTCGCCGGCGGGGTGGCCCTGGCCAGCCGAAACGGCGCCGGCGTCGGTGGCAGTCCCGGCACAACGCAGACAAGGCCACGCGCTACCGCCTCGTCCACCTCGGAGCCGTCCACGGTGACGACCCCAGAAGAGACCCAGCCGCCGACGACGCGACCACCCACGACGCAGCCGCGGACCCGCCACACCAACCCGCCGGCCAGGCCCTCGGTCACCACGACGATGCCGACCACGTCGGTCGACCCGACCACGACCGGACCCACCGGCTCGGCGACCACGACCTCGGCTCCCGGCGCCGGGACCACGACCACCGCGACCACGACCACCGCGACCGCCCCGGCGGCCGGCACGACCACGACGAGTGCGCCATGAGCAGGCTCATGCCGCCGGTGCCGCTGGCGCCGCCGCCGCGACCGGACCACGAGCTTCGGCCGCCGGCCGCCGAGACGGTGGTGCGGCGACGGCCGCCAAGCATGGTGGCCTCGGTGTGCCTGTGGCTGGCCGCGGTGGCCGTCGGAGCCGCCGGCGCCGTGCTGATCCTGGCCGACCTGCGGCACCTGCAAGCTGACCTGCTGGCCCAGGTGGTGCAGCAGTTCCCGAACGAGCAGGCGGCTACCCAGCGGCGCGTCGCGGACACCGCGTTGGCCGTCCTGATCGGCTCCTGGGCGCTTGTCCTGCTCCTGCAGCCGGCCTGCGCGATGGCGATGGGTGCCCGGCGGCGGCTGGCCCGGCTGGCCCTTGTGCCGCTGTGGCTGCTCGGAGCCGGGCAGAACGTCTTCGCGATCGGGATCGTGCCGCCGCCGATCATGGTTGCGCTGCTGACCGCGACCGGACTGGCGACCGCGGCCACCGTTGCGATGTTCCTACCACCATCGAACGCCTGGCTGACCGGCCGTGGAGCCCGGTCATGACGTCCATCGCGCACCTGCCGGCGGAAAGCCCGGCGCCACACCGGCTGCTGCTGCGGCCGGGGGCCAGGACTGCCTCGGGTGTCGTGGCCGGCGTCGCCGGCACCGGCAAGACCATGTTCCTGGACGCCCTTGTCGCCGCCGTCGAGTCGAACGGGGTCGCCGCGCTGCGCCTGCCGGGGGCGGTGGGGCTGGGTGCGCTGGGGGCCCGCGGGAAGGTCACCGACCCGGCCACCGCGGCGGCGTGGCTGCTGGCAAGGCTCGGTGAGCCGCCGTGGCTGCTCGCCGTGGACGACGCGCACCTGCTCGACCGGCCGACCCTTGCCGCGGTCGCCGACGTGGCCAACCGGGCCAGGACCATCGGCGGTGGCGTCGTGGCTGCCCACCGGCCCGTCCCCGGCGCCGGCACGGGCGCAGCTGACGCCGACGAGGCCGCTCTGGCCGCCCTGGCCGCCGGGAAGAAACCGGTCGTGCTCGGACCCTTGACCCCGGCCCAGGTCGCGGAGCTGCCCGCGGTGGCCGGGGACACCGAGCGGGCCGCGGCGATCATGCGGGCCACCGGCGGCAACCCCAGGCTGGCCGGCATCCTCGCCGGCTCGGACCAGCCCGTCCCCGAGGTGGCTGTGCGGGTGGTGCGGGCCGAGCTGGACATGCTGAGCCCCGGCACCAGGCGGGCCGCGCTCGCCCTGGCCGCCGGCGAGTCCTTGGACGCCGCCGGTTCCGTGCGGGCCGCGCTGGTGAGCGCGGGGCTGGCCGGGCCGGACGGCGGCCTGCTGCCGCTGGTGCGCGCGGCCCTCACCGCCCTCGCCGGGACCGCGGTGGCAGTACCGGCGCGCCGAACCGAGGCTCGCGCCGCCCTCGACGGCCCCGCGGTTGCAGTACCGGTGGCGGTGCCGGCCCAGCCAACCGAGGCTCGCGCCGCCCTCGCCGGAACAGCGGTGGCAGTACCGGAGCAGCCAACCGAGGCACCCGCCACCATGGACGCCGACGCGCTGCTGGCCGAGCGCGCCTGGCGCGAGGGTGACACCACCACGGCGATCGAGGCCGCCGACCGGGCGCTGGCCGCCGGCGCCGACCCGGACTGCCTCGCGGCCGGGGTGGCAGCGGCCGGGGCGACCGCCGACGGCGCGCTGTTCGACGCGGCCGACCGGTGGCGCCGGATCGCAACCACCCAGGGTGGCATCTCCGGCGGCTGGGCCGGCGGGCGCGCCGCGCTGGCCGCGACCCTCGCCGGTGACGTCCAGGCCGCGGCACACGACCTGGCCGAGGCCCGCCGGATGCTGCCCGGCGCGGCGCCGCGGGGGCTCACGGTGCTGCTCGACGGGGTGGACGCCGCGATCGAAGCCATCCGCGGCGACTTCGACCGCGCCGCGAGGCGACTCACCGGCCTGGCGGCGGCCACCGTGCCCGCCGACGCGCTCGCCGCCGAACGCTGGGACGACCTCGCGGTGACCGTGGTGCTCGCCGCCGGCGACGACGGCAGGGCGCGCGAGATGCTCGCCGCACACCCGGACCCACCGCATACGACCCGGCGACGCCTGCTGACGGCCTGGCTGGACCTGCGCGCCGGACGGTTGGCCGACTTACGCAAGGACCTTGCCGCCGCGGCCGCCGTGCCGATCCTGCGCCGCGACGCCGTCCTCGCGGCCGCGATCGCCGTTGGCCTGGCCAGGAGGGCCGGCGACGACAAGGCCCTGCGGGCGACCTGGCATCGGGTCGCGCCGGTGGTGGCCGGCGCCGACGTCGAGCTGCTGCTGCTCGACGCGTGGGGCGAACTGTCCGCCGGCGCCGCCAGGGTGTCGGCGATCGAACGGGACACCATCGTCGAGGCCATGACCGCGGCCGCAACCCGCGCCGGCGCGCCGGCCTGGTGCGCCGCAGTCCACCAGTGGTGGCGGCTGCAGCGGGCGATCGTGGCCGACGACCAGCGGCTGGCGGCCGCCGCCGCTGCCGAGCTGGCCGCCGCCGGCGACGACCGGCTGACGCTGCGCGCCACCGCCGCCAAGGCGTGGGCGTCGGTCCTTGCCATGATCATCGACCCACCGGCCGTCACCCGCACCGCCGAGGCGCTCGCCGACGCCGGCCAGCCATGGGAAGCCGCCGCACTGTGTGGCGCCGCCGCCAAGCGGCTCGCCGACCACCCCGCGGCCAAAGACCTCCTCGCCGCCGGCCGCACCTTCCGCGCCAGGATCGCCACCGCGGACAGCGCGGCCGGCGGCGGCCTGACCGAGCGGGAACGCGCCGTCGGCGACCTGCTGGTCGACGGCCTCACCCACAAGGAGATCGGGGCCCGGCTCTACATCTCCCCCAAGACCGTCGAGCAGCACGTGGCCAAGCTGCGCCAGAAGCTGCTCGTCTCCAGCCGCGGTCAGCTCATCGCCGCGCTGCGGGCCCGACTGGCCGCTCGCTGATCACCCGGCCCGACGAGCTGTCGGGACGGCGTTCGCCGGTCGGCCGGCAGATCACCACTGGATACGGAAGAGCGGGGTCGCCGAAACAAAGCTTGAAGTTGCCAACCCTGAGCTCCCGATGCGCCCGAAACGCTCGACGCGTTATGTTGGAAAATCGTTTGGCCGCAGTTGGGCGACTTTCACAGCGCGAGCTGAACGTCCAGCGTGCTCCTGAGGCTCAATGAATTACTGGGCGTATAAGTGCTCCACGGCCTCTAGTGCCAGCCGCCACGGGTACTGATCCAGCCGGCTACCGCCAGTCTGCGGCGGGTGCGGTACGAACCCGCCGTCGCCGAAGAGCACCATCACACCCGACTGCCGCAGCTCGTCCACGCTGCGCAGAAACACTCGGTTGTTAGCCAGCGCTGTGTTGACGAAGGGCAGCACGACGATCGGCACCCCGAGGCCGGTCAGCTCGGCGAGCTGGGTCAGCACGTAGGTGTCGGCGATGCCGGTCGCCCACTTGTTGATGGTGTTGTACGTCGCTGGTGCGACGATCACGCCATCGGCCTTGGGCAGCCCCGGTTGGCCGGCACGTTGGTGCTCGGTTCGCACCGGGTGGCCAGTGAGCTGGATGAGCGCATCGAGGTCGAGGAAGTAGTCGACCGCAGCCGGTGTGGCGAGACAGTGGACCGACCAGCCGGCCGCTTGCGCCAGCTCGACCATCACTGCGATGCGATCGGCCGGTCCAGCGCCACAGATCATCAGGTAGAGCACGCGCTGGCTCACGCGGTAACTCCCGCGCGGGTGGCCATGTCGCGAACGAGCCGGACTGACTCGCCCGACGTGTTGTCGAGCAGTGAGCGCAGCAGCCCGTGAGCCAGCGGCCGACAGCGCACTTCTTCGGCGGCGACCTGTTCGGCCTGGAGCAAGTGCCGTGCCGCCTGGCGGTAATCGCCGGTACGGCTGTGCGCCTCGGTCAGATCGAGCAGGTAGTTGGCCCGCCGTTCCGGAGAGAGCGCCATGATGGCCGCCGGACCGATGGTCGCGGCGAACTCGAGCGCATGGCCGGCTTCGTACAGGCGCACCAGCGCGGCTACCCGGTGGATGAGGACATTGGTCGTGCCGAAGTCGGTGTAGTGCGTCTCGTAGTGCGGCACCATGCGGTCAGCGGCGGCTTCGGCTTCGGCTTCGGCTTCGGCTTCGACGTGCATATCGCGGGCCAGCGCCGCGTCTTCCTGCTCGGCGGCAGTGATCGAAGCTGCCAGGTACAACATCCCGTACAGCGACAAGAGGTGGCTCTCATTACCGGCCACCTCGGAACGCATTCGGTCGGCCATGTTGAGGAGAGCGGCGATGGCCTCGGGACCTTGCTGGCTGCTCGTCATAGCGCGGGCGACGCTGCGCGTGGCGCGCGCCAGTGACCAGGTGTCGTCGGCTACCAAGGCGGTGTGCATGGCGCGGTCGGCGGCCAGCCAGGCGATGTCGCGGGCCTCGAACTTGAGCAGCATCGAAGAGGCCAACCGGTAGGCCGTCACCAGCACCCGGTAGGCGTCGACCCGTTCGGCGTCCGGTGCCGTCTGCACGGCTGCCTGTGCGTCGTCCAGAAGCTTCGGCAGGTACTGCGCCACGACTGCGAAGCGCGACGCCAACCACGCGTGATCCAGATACGCCGCCTGCCGCTGCACGGCCGCCACGCTGACCGGTCTGCCACTCCGCGCCGCCAGGCTCGGATAGCGACCGAGCGCCTCGCGAATCGCTTGCACTTCGGCGTCGCCGACGCAGGCCGCAGTCCGCTCAGCCTCCTCGCGGTCAATGAGCGTATAGACGCTGATCTCCAGCACCTCGGCGATCTGCTCCAGGACGCTGAGCCGATCGAGCTGCCGATCACCACGCTGGATCATGTCGACCCAGCTCACCGAGCGGCCCATGCGGTCGGCGAAGAGCTGCCGGGTGAAACCACGCCGCTTGCGCCAGTAGACGACGCGTTGCGCGATCTCCGCACGGCTGGCTGTCTCCCGTTCCGGCATGCCGTCCGTCCTGGGTCTCGACCGGCCAAATTCAGCCGCTTCAGCGTAGCCCGCGACGATCGAGCGCCCGGCCAGGAAGCCGCACAGTTTGTGCGGCTTCGATGACGGAGCGCTGCCTAGCGTCGTGGATCAAGGCACCTGACAACCAGGCGTGTACGAGCGAACCCGCCCGTCAACCGGGCTCGCTCAAACCCCTGGCATCCGGTGCCACCCACGCAGGTTGTGCGACAACGACGGACAGGTGGACCTCAGGCCATGCCCGGCAAGAAACGGAAGCTCTGGGTCTGGCTGACTTTGCGCCAGATCGACGCCTTGCTTGCTGCGGCTCGGGTGATCGACGCCAAGCCGGAAGCCCTGGAAGCGGTGTTACCGGAGCGGGGGGACCGGGCAGCTTTTCGAGGGGCCATTGCCGCGTTGCACAAAGTCAAAGGCGCAACGGAGACGAGCGAATGAACGGCAGCAACTACAGCGTCCGGCCACGCATGGTCCGTCCCTCAACGGTGCTCGTGACGGAAGTGGGTGCCGGGGCCTTCGTGGTGCAGAGTTATCCGACGGGTGTTGCGGCGTACGTGAGTGCTGAGGACGGCGAAGCGCTCCGTACAGCTCTTGATGCCGCCTTTGGCGGCGTCGGCTGGGCAATGGATATTCCGCCAATCGTTAAACCGCGTATCTGAAACGGCGGTAATCGGCCATGCTACCTGAAGACCGCGAACTGCTCACTGATCTCAAGCGTGCCTGCAACCAGGCTGGACAGTTTGCGTTGGAGTACATGGCTGGTGATCTCTCCATTGAAGCCGAAGAAGCCTACGCCTTGCGGCTGATCGACATCGGTGAACGGCTGCTCGCTCATGCCAAGAACTGCAAGGGACTCGTGCTCGACGGCGAGCCAACGGAGCTTGTCATTGACGCCGAGTTCGTGCGGGTGGACTACGAGCCGCGCGGACTGCCGCCAGGGAGTGCGTCCGACGGCGGTTGGTCGTGAGGGCTGGTGTCGTGGTGGGTGCCGTGTGTGGCCGCTGGGGTCGTCGGTGACCTGGGGTCGTGCTCCTGGTGTGCATCGTGCGAGGCGAACCGCGGGAGCGGCGGAAGGCCAGGTACCTGGCGCAACTGTCAGCGCAGTACCGGAAGGCGCGGCCGGCGTTACCGGCAGGTGAGCCGAAGCAGCCGGAATCGCCGAACCACAAGGTGACGGTTGAGGAGCTGGTGACGCGGCTCACGGCTGAGGGTTTGCCAGTGCGGTTGCGGTGGGATGAGGACGGCGAGAGACGATCCGGATGATTACGGATGGCCGACGGGGCTGTTGCCGAGATCGAACGAGCATGATTGAACACCTGTTCGTTCGGTAGAGCACGCCGTCACAAGTGCGGAGGTCCGAAGAGGTTTCTATACGCCCTTCGGCGTGATGTGGATTGGGACCCCGAGTTGTGCATGGTCGATCCGCACAACGGCGACATCAGGTTTCTATACGCCCTTCGGCGTGATGTGGATTGGGACGCTGCCGATCGGTGATGAGCCGGTCACAGTTCGTGTCCTCGACACCGTTTCTATACGCCCTTCGGCGTGATGTGGATTGGGACAAGCCCGAGGACAACTCGAGGCGTGGTCCGGCCTTGCTGACGGAGTTTCTATACGCCCTTCGGCGTGATGTGGATTGGGACGTCGCGGTGCTCAAGGCGGCGGATTGCTACGAGTACCAGTCGTTTCTATACGCCCTTCGGCGTGATGTGGATTGGGACCAGCTGGTTTCGACACGCTCACAGCGCTCATCCTTGGGTTTCTATACGCCCTTCGGCGTGATGTGGATTGGGACCCCATCCAGAACAGCCCCAAGCAGCTCGATGCAGTCGTTTCTATACGCCCTTCGGCGTGATGTGGATTGGGACGACGAAGCCAACTGCAAGTGGGTGAAGTCAAAGGTGAAGGTTTCTATACGCCCTTCGGCGTGATGTGGATTGGGACCGTGCGCCGCCTCATTGCACTGAAAGCCGATCCCTGGCTCGTGCGGGTTTCTATACGCCCTTCGGCGTGATGTGGATTGGGACCACCGTGGCCATCCCCACCGGCTTCGCCGAAGGCTTCACCAAGTTTCTATACGCCCTTCGGCGTGATGTGGATTGGGACGGTACCAACCGCGCTATTGCTTCCCCCTGCCCTACTGAGTTTCTATACGCCCTTCGGCGTGATGTGGATTGGGACCACCAGGCTTCGACGGTGTGCCGGGCATGATCTATGCGTTTCTATACGCCCTTCGGCGTGATGTGGATTGGGACAAGCACCCATACTGTGGTTTGGTCGGCACCCACTTCGTTTCTATACGCCCTTCGGCGTGATGTGGATTGGGACGACGATGATTTCTTCAAGACCACGAAGATGATCCACGTTTCTATACGCCCTTCGGCGTGATGTGGATTGGGACCCTACCCGTTCGGAGTGCCCGGCTGAGCAGCCATGATGGTAGCTGGTTGCACGGTGAGCCGTCGCCGTTTCCTTCCATGATCGTCATTGGTGCCTCGTCGGATGGTTTGTGCAGGTCAGGTGGGGTGCACGGGCCGGGACTTGTAGATCTTCGCTGGGACCCTCCCCCCGAATGGAGTAGCGACAGGGTTGATGATGGTTCACAGTACGGCCCAGTAGGGGGTCTCGGGCTGGATGTCGGCTTGGCCGTGGGCGACGAGTCTGGACCAGCAGGTGCCGCACACCGGCAGTAGGTGGACGGCGTCGGTGTTGGGGTCGATCATCGCGGCGAGTTTGGCATTGACGTCGTCGAGGTCGTCGGGCGCGATGGCGCAGACGAAAACGCTGCGTTGCAGCCGATCGCCCCATTGCTGCAGGTAGGCGGCAACACGGGCGCGCGTCCCGTCGGCGGAGATGTCGTAACAGACCAGGACGGTCAGCGCCATGAGAGACCGACTGGGACGGGGCCGATGCCTTCGACCCAGGCGGCGATCGCCTGGGCCTGCCGGTACAGGTGCCGGCGTAGGCTGCCGGCGAAGTCCGGCAAAGCGCCTCGGGTGACTTGGAGCATGCGCCGTTCGTATCCGTCGAGCAGGATCTGCCGGCCTTCGCGGGTGAGTAGCACCCCGCCGCGGTCGGGATCATCGCGGCCGTGCTGCGGCCCGATGCTGGACCGGCGCACCGCCTGCAGGACGATCTGGTCCACGATCAGCGGCCGGAATTCCTCGGCGAGGTCGAGCGCCAGGCTGGGGCGGTTGTCGTCGTCGGCGTGCAGGAATCCGATCGCGGGGTCGAGTCCGGCGGCGGCGAGCGCGGACACTGCTTCGGACAGCAGCACCGCGTAGCCGAAGGACAGCGCGCTGTTGACCACGTCCCGCGGCGGTCGGCGGTTGCGCCCGGTGAAGCACAGCTCGGGTGCCAGCATGGCGGCCCAGGCCTGGAAGTACTCGCGGGCCGCGGCGCCCTCGAGCCCCATGACCTCGTTGTGTTCCTGCGCCTCGGGCAGCATGGCGGCGTATCCGCGCATCGCGTGCACAGCCTCCGAGAGGCCGCGAGCGGTGTCGCGGCGGCCGGCGCGTTGCAGCAGCACGACCTGCTTTCGGATCTTGGCCTCGACCACGGCGCGGGCGAACGGCAGGTACCGCTCGGGCTCGGCGGACACGGTGAGCTGCCGGCGCAGCCGCTGCACCCGGCCGGTGGCGCCGGAGGCGAGCTGCCCGAGGTAGCGGCCACGTTGTGAGCAGAACACCATCTCGACACCGGTCGACAACGCCCAGTTCCGCAGGCCCGCGCTGACCCCCACCGGCCCGAAGCAGACGATGCGGGCTACCAGGCCGGCCGGCACGTCCAGCACGTCGTCATCGTCGTGCACGATCGTGACCCGCCCGTCCTGCAGCCGCATCCAACTGCCGGGGACGCCGACGTACAGGGTGCGATGGTCCGGCACCTGAAGCCGATGTTCCAGCGCCGGCGGGTAACGCGGGCCGAAGTCCTCGCCGAGGAAGCAGAAACCCTCGTCGAAGGACATCACCGCGGTGTCGTCGCCACCCAGACGCATCCCGATCTCCTCCACTGCCGAGGACGCCACCCGCGCCGCTTCCCACGCCTCATCCCGGCCGGTGGCCAGCACGGTCAGGTCGTCGGCATAGCGCACGACCGGGAATCCGGCCAGCCGCAGCCGGTCGTCCAGATGCTCCAACGCCAAGTTGGCCAGCAACGGCGACAGCGGCGATCCCTGCGGCAGACCCACCACGCGACGTCGTCCCCGAACGCCTGGACGGATCGACGACCTGGCCAGCAGCAGATCCAGCACCGCGAGCAGCTCCGCATCGGGCACCAGCGCGCCGAGCAGCCGCCGGACCCGGCCCACGTCCACCGATGGGAAGCAGTCGTCGATGTCGGTGCGCAGTACCCAGCCGAAGCCCTCGGCCCGCAACCGTGCGACCTCCTGCACCGCATCAACGACGCCCAGCCCCGATCGGTAGGCGAAGGAGCTCGGCCCCAGCACCGGGTCGATCAGCGGGGTCAGCACCGCGAGCAGTGCCCGTTCCACCACCCGGTCCCGCACAGGGGGGACGCGCAGCACCCGCTGCCCGCCGTCGTCCTTGGGGAGAACGATCTCGGTCAGGGTCTGTGGCCGGTAGCTACCGGCCCGCAGCTGGGTGGCCAGCTCGGCGAGCCGCGCGTCGGAGTCCTCGGAGAACCGGCGCACGCCGGCCGACATCGTCTCGTCGGCCATGTCATTGGCGAGCACCTGCTTCCACCCCTCGGCCAGCTCGGCCGGGCTGGCCGCGCGATCCAGGAGGGCGCCCATCGGTGGGTCAGTGCCGGCCGTCGGCCGGGTGGACGCCGCCGAAGCCGCGGGTGGTGTAGGCGCCGACTCCGGCAAACGGTGCCAGCCGGACCAGGGAGTCGACCGTCGTGGGGTCGACCGGACCGTCCACTGCGTAGTGGACGCGTCCGAGGAAGCCGCCCACGGTCACCGCAACCGGGTCGCCGCTGCCCGGTGGTGGGTCTCGCAGCACCACCTTCTCCACAACGCTGGCTCCGTCCACCGCGGTGACCACGATCGGGTCCAGGGTGAGGTCCAACTGCACGTCGCCGACGACGGGTGCGGCGAATTGCCGCCAGGTGGCGCGCAGGCTGCCGAACACCGATGACGGCGCCGGCCAGGGCAGGAAGCGGTCGCCGCGCCGGAAGGTCACCGGGCTGGCGAACCGCACCGTCCACGCCCGAGCCGCGGCCCCCCTCGCCAGTCGCTCCCAGGTGACGGCCTCGATCTGGGCCAGCGATGCTGCCGAGGCCTGGCCGCGTCCATGGCGCCGGTAGTGCTCGAATCCGGTCATCAGCGGCTCGGCGAGGGCGTCGTCCACCAGGCCGATGTCGATGACGTGGCCGTCGGAGGTGGGTCGCATGGACCAGGACCACGGCTTGGCCTTCGCGTGATGGTCGGTGTCCAGCCATCGGGACAGCGTCGCGTGCAGCACCCGCCGCTGCGGCTGGGTCTGGTCGCGCAGGGTCCATCGCCACCGGCTCGGCATGGTCAGGGCGTTCCGTAGAAGTTGGGGGGTAGCCGGTCGACCCGGTCCAACCAGGCATCCCAGGCCGTGACGATCGCGTGCTGGTCCGGCACGTCCAGGGGGCGGTTGTGGCCGTCGCCGGTGATGCGCAGGGTGGCGTCGGCGGGGAGTAGGCGGGCGTAGAAGACGTGGGTGAACAGCTGCCAGCCGTCGCCGATCCGGATGGGTCGCAGCCACACCGGTGAGGCGCGGCGGAGCACTTCGACGCCCCTTCCCGAGGGTCGGACCGGTTCGACGGAACCGTCGAACCCGGACCGTTGCGAGTGGTAGCCGACGGGCAGTCCAAGGGCGGCGATCGGGTAGCGCGGGTCGTGCTGGCCGTGGATGGCGTGCTGCCATTCCGGTGAGCTCGGTGGCGTGACCACCCGGAACTCGCGCCAGTCCTGGCCGATGGTGTCCAGCGCCGCGCCGAGGGTGCGTCCGCCGGCCGCGAGGGTGGCTTGCCACCAGCTCGGCGCGAGGGTGGGGAACTCCGGCAGGGCCTCGGTGGGGTCGGGGTCGTCCTGAGCCCAGTCGTGCCAGCCGGTGCGTTCGGGGTCGCGGAGCGAGGCCGGTATGGCGGACTGGCTCAGCTCCTCCCAACGCCGCCGCGTCCTGGTGGTCAGCAGGTCGGTGAGGATGGGGTCGTCGGCCAGGTCGCCGTCGACGGCGGTGCAGGCAAGCTGGCCGAAGCCTCGGCGGGTGCGTGCGCCGAGGCCGCCGTAGGTGAGCCAGGCCCACAGGGCGAGCAGGAAGCGGGTGTCGGTGACGGTGTTGCCACTGAACCGGATGCACAGGCCGAACTGGGCCTTGTCGGACGGCGGCACGTACGGTCGGGTGAGGCCGCGTTCGTGTTTCCACAGGCCCTGGCCGAGCAGGTAGTGCGACCCGTGCGGCCCCTGCTGGTTGGCTCCGCCGGCCCAGTCGGGTTTGGCGGTGCGGCTGGTGGACGGCTGGCCGTCCACCCGCAATCTGATCGGCGAGGGTCGGTCGGTGCTACCGAAGACCTGCCGTTCGTCCGTCCACAGCTCGCGGAGGTCGGTGACGCGGTGGCCGGCCGCGACGGCGCGGAACCAGAAGCGCAGCGCTCCCCGGATGGACGGCACGCGGATCGGCGAGTCGGTCGTCTCGGCCTTGGGGTGGTCGCCGCTGAACAGCGGGGTGACCACACGCAGCCGCAGGGTTGTCCAGGTCATGGCCGGGTTCCTCTGATGCGTCGCAGCCGCCCGAGCGGGGAGGTGACGGGTCGGTCGTCCCACAGGATCTGGGCGACCAGGCCGATCGCGAGTGACCAGCCGGTCATCAGCAGCAGCACCCCGGCCGGAGCGGCCGCTACCGTGGCGTCCACCGTCCGCTGGCAGTCGAGCGATAGCTGCCGGGCGGTGAAGGGCCCGGAGGACCACCAGCCGGCGAGGCACTGCCCGTTCTCCCCCATCACCGGGACCACGAACCCGAGGAAGACCATGCTGAGAACGAAGGCGTGCAGCAAGCCGACGACCCACACGTAAGCACCGCGGAAGAGTGCCGGACCGCGGTCGACGCCGTGCATGCGGGACTCGAAAACGACGTAGCAGCCGGCGACGAGCATCAGCCCGAGGCCAACTTTCCACCCGCCGCTGGCCAGCCACCAGCGGGGCGTCAGGCTCAGCAGCACGCCAAGGCCGACGACCGTGGCGGCCGGCAGGCGCAGCAGTGCCAGCGCGTCCAACCGAGCCGGTACCACGATGGCAACGGCCATGACATAAGCAGCCAGGACGAGTAACGCGGTCCACCGCGCCGCACCGGCATGGCCGACGACCAGGCAAACCAGCACCGCTAGCGCGGCCGCCGGGAATGCGCAGACGCCGATGCGGCGCAGCACGGGGTGGTCGGGCAGCAGCGCGGCCGCCGCACCCAGCACCGAGCCGCGCGGCAACCACTGGGTGTCGGCGAGGTCACCGGCGATCCGTCGGTGGTCGGTACGGCTGGCCGGGTCGTCGCCGTCGAGGTCGAGCACCGCCCGGGGCGCCGTCACCCCGGCCCGAGCCGGGGCTGGTCGGGTCGGGTTCTGGGCCAGGCGCCGGTGATCCAGGGCAGGTCGCGTTCGATCCTGCGGTCCCCCGCCGCCGCGAGACCGGCCAGCCACGGATCGTCCTCGGCGACCTGGAGGAACCCGATCCAGTCTTCGCGGGCCGTGCGTGCCTGGGCTCTGATCAGCTCGGCGTCCAGCTCGGTCTCCGATCGGCCCGCGGAAGCCCAGCTGACGCTGGGCGACAGCAGCTGCGGGCGCAGCTCGGGCACCACCCTGGCCGGCAGGCTCCAGAGCAGGAACCGGAACCGGGCGGCCCGGGATGCGAGGCCGACCGGCAGGTCGTGTGGCGCGGCGCCGAGCCACAGCGCGAACACCGCCAGGCGATCCATCCGGTGCCGGACCGTCGTCGCCGGCTCGGCGCCGCCGAACAGGATGGCCGGGCTGACCAGCGCCGTGTACACCCGGTTGTACGGCAGGGGGCGCGGTCCGGTCGGCAGCCGGAAGTCCCTGGCGCCCGGCGGTGGTGGTGCCAAGGTGATGATGTGCTCGACATACCACTCGAAGCGGCTGGCCAGCTCCTGATCCGTCGCGGTCATTGCACCCGTACCAGGATCATGCCGGAGCGGCTGAGGCGTCGCGGGGGCTCGGCGTCGTCCAGCCACTGCCCCTTCCATCCGTTCCACTCGTCGCTGGACACCCGGCTGCCGGCGCCGACGAACTCCTTGAGGGCCACCAGCTCGGCGCGCCAGCCCCGGTTGATCCAGCGGATGGGGATCTCGACCTGCCGGCGGACATTGGACTCGTGGACGGTCACGGCGCGCAGGGTCGGTTGCGGATCGCTGACCTCGCCGAGGTCCTGGAAGACCGACTTGATCCCCTCGGCCATCACCAGCAGGTAGGGCAGCATGGCCTTGTAGCCGCCGGTCAGATGCAACACCACGTCCCAGCGGCCCGCGACGGCGTCCACCGCGGAACGCTGGATCGCGTGCCCGATCGCACCAAGGGAGCAGACCCTGCTGCACCGTCTCGGCTGCGGCCCGCGCCAACAGCTGGACTATCTCGCTGGCACCGGCGACATCCGCCGTCGTCCGCGACTCACCGATGAACCGCTGCACACCGCCGATGGCCACCAGCACCAGATCAACCCGCCTGAGGGCCGCCTCGCCGGTGTCGCCTGCAACCGAGTCGACCACGGCCACCGGCTCGCCCGACGGCTGTCCGGCGCTCCCAGACAATGCCACCGCCCCAGCTCACCCCCTGGTGACTCCACCAACATCACAGGTGGTCGCCGGCACTGTCCGTCGCGTTACCGTTTCGGAGATGTCAGGTGCGCTTTCGGGCGGTGACCAGCAGGTACTCCCAGTCCATGACGGTCGTTGCCGCGCCGTGGTCATGGCGTTCGGCGAGCTGGGCGAGGTCTCGGTCGAGGGTGGCTGCCCGCGCGGGGTCCTCGGCGAGGCCCCGGTACACGGCGATGGTCGGCCCGTAGGTGGCCTTGAAGTAGTCGCGCCAGTCGTGCGGCGCGCGGAACCGGTCCACAGTCACGGTCGCCCGCCGCGCCGTGAAGTCGGTAACCCGGTCGCCGAGCAGGGCGCTGACGTGCTGCTCGTTGCCCCACAGCGGCGGGGGCTGCGCGCCTGGTGGGGGTGGCGGGGCGTACGGCCTCATGGTCGCGAACAGCTGGCCGATGAAACCCTCGGGGGTCCAGCTCAGCAGGC
>Ga0210378_10001035_pt1 | contig 14582 bp, 17 predicted proteins | sample PLM1_60_b1redo_FD_155465 | JGI IMG/M metagenome (GOLD analysis project Ga0210378, IMG submission 155465) | Groundwater sediment microbial communities from an aquifer in East River, Colorado, USA - PLM1_60_b1 redo | ecosystem: Environmental > Terrestrial > Soil > Riparian zone | place: USA: East...
CCGCCTCGACGGCTCCATGCTGCGGGTGCCGACGATGCGGTCCGACGGCCCGCGCGGATATGCCGAGGGCCCCGGCTGGCAGGCGGTGGACCTGTCGTACGCGGGGTCGGAGCTGGCGATGGCGGTGTTGCTGCCCGGTCCCGGCCGGCTGGCCGAGGTCGAGCGGCGGTTCGACGGCGCTGCGCTGACCCGGCTGCTGACCGGCTTCCGCCCGGCCGAGGTGCGGCTGAGCCTGCCCCGCTGGAAGGTCGCGACCTTCGTCCCGCTAAACGATCTGCTGGCGGCCCTCGGGATGCCGACGGCCTTCACCGACCGGGCCGACTTCTCCGGTATGACGAGGCAGGCGGCGCTGTTCATCAGCGCCGTGCTGCACCAGGCGGTGGTGACGGTGGACGAGGACGGCACGGAGGCGGCGGCCGCCACCGCGGTCATCACGAGGATCACCGCCATGCGGCGGCAGATCGAGCTCGTCGTGGACCGGCCGTACCTCTTCGTCATCCACGACGTGCGCACCGCGACGCCGCTCTTCGTCGGCCGGGTCACCGATCCCGCGTCCTGAACCACGACCGGGCTAGGGTCCGGGCATGGCGCGGTCCTGGACGCTGGCGGTGGCCAGAGACGACCTGTCCCGCACGGTGCTGCTCGAGGGGACTGTGCCGGAGATCGGCGACGGCGAGGCGCTGCTTCGGGTGGACCGGGTCGGGCTGACCGCGAACAACGTCACGTACGCGGTGCTCGGGAAGTCCTTCCGTTACTGGGACTTCTTCCCGACCGAGCCCGGCTGGGGCCTGGTGCCGCTGTGGGGCTTCGCCGAGGTGGTCGCCTCCCGGGTCGACGGGCTGGCGACCGACGGGCGTGTGTACGGCTACCTGCCGCCGGCCAGCCACCTGGTCGTCCGGCCGGACCGCGTCGACGCCCGCGGCTTCCGCGAGGCGAGCCCGCACCGCGTGTCGCTGCCCTCGCCGTACAACGCGTACGCCCTGACCACCGGCGACCCCGCCTACGAGCCGGACCGCGAGGACCTGCAGATCCTCTACCGGCCGCTGTTCTTCACCTCGTTCATGCTGGCCGACCAGCTACAGGACACCGGCTACTCCGGCGCGGAGGTGCTCGCGCTGTCCTCGGCGTCGAGCAAGACCGCGTACGGCGCCGCCTTCCTGCTGCGCGGCGGCGGGCCGGAGGTCGTCGGCCTCACCTCCCCCGGCAACGTCGCCTTCACCGAGAGCCTCGGCTGCTACGACCGGGTGCTGCCGTACGACGCGGTCGGCGACCTGGCCGCCGTCCCGACCGCGCACCTGGACTTCGCCGGCAGCGCCGACCTGCGCACGAGGCTGCGCGAGCACCTGGGTGACCGGCTGGTACGCGAGGTGATCGTCGGCGTCACCCACCAGGAGAAGGCCGGCGCGGACGCGCTGGCGGGCCCGCGCACCAGCGTCTTCTTCGCTCCGGACCAGATGCGCAAGCGGGCCGGCGACTGGGGCCGGGAGGGACTCGACCAGCGCTTCGCCGAGGCGTGGCGCCGCTTCGCTCCGGCCGTCGAGAAGTGGGTCGACGTGGTCGTCGGGCACGGGCCGGAAGCCCTGCGCGACGCCTGGCTCGAGGTCCTGGCCGGCCGCACCCCTCCCCGCGTCGGCCACGTCCTCACCCTCTGACGCCGAGCGCCCTGTCACCCACCGGCTGGGCGCGGCGGTAGGCCTCGAGCCGGTCGGCCAGCTCGCGAGGCCGGCTGAGGGCGACGAGGTGACCGCCGCGCATCACGTCGAGCGGGATGCCGAGCCGTTCCCGGACGACCCGGCGCTGGAACTCCACCGGGAAGAAGCGGTCGTCGCGGCCCTGCAGGAACCTGGTCGGAACGGCGGGCCATCCTTCGAGCGGCCACGGCCGGGTGAACGGTGTGCCGGACTGCTCCGGCTCGCCCATCGCCATGGCCTCGGCCGTCACGTCCGGCGGGACGTCGTGGAAGAAGGCGTCGAGCAGCTCCGCGTCACCACCGAGCGTCCTGCCCTCGCGGGCCGCCTGCTCCGCTCTCGCCTCGGCGTGCCCGGTGTTGGTCCACCAGTCACCCGGTGACTCGCCCGGAGCCGGGACCATGGCGTTGAGCAGGACGAGCAGGTCGACAGGAACCCGCTCGCAGACGAGCGGCGCGGTGAACCCGCCGAGGGACTGGGCGACCACGACCAGCCGGCTCCGGTCACCGATCGCCTCGACCACCGCGTCCGCGTAGTCCGGCAGCCCTGCCGAGTCGTCGGCGGCCGGCAGGTCGATCGCCACTGCCTCCTGGCCCCGCCGACGCAGCTCGTCGACCAGCAGGTGCCAGTACCAGGCGCTGCCCCCGGCCCCGGGGATCAGCACGTACGTGCTCCTGGGCGTGTCCTGTCCCGTTGTCCTCGCCTCGGCTGTCACGAGCGCTCCTCCGTCGTCCGTCCCGTCGGAGCTTTGACCCGGGTCGGCGGACGATCTCATCGGTCGGACGACTCAGAGATACCGATTGGGGATCGGGTTGTAGGCATTGGAGCCCACGCCGATCGCGATGATCGGGTAGTAGGCCGGTTTGAGCCAACGCAGCAGCCAGATCATCTGAGCCTCGCTGACGGCGACGCAGCCACCGGTCGGGCTGGAGTTCTTGACGTGCACGAAAAATGCCGCGCCCTTGCCCGGGACCGCTCCACTGCCATATGGCGCCGGCGCGTTGTAGCCGATGAACATCGAATAGTTGTAGACGCCCGGATAGTTGATGAGCCTCTCCGAATACCCGGTCACGCGGAACGGGCAGGTGTACGGCGCGCACCGAACATGGCGGTTGTACGTGGACGGGGAGAGCGGGTCTCCGGCCCAGACATCATTCCCATCGACCTTGAAGTAAGGGAAGGTCGAGCCCGGGTTGGCCTTGAGGCCGAAGGGCTGGCTCAGCGGGTACCGGCCGGTCGGCGTGCGGGCCAGCCCGTCATAGGTCGTGCCCACGCCCTTGGCCCCGACCCGCGCTGACGTGAAGACGGCCATCCGCCTGTACCGGCCATCTGCCTGCCGCTGCCAAGCCTCCACGGTGGCGTAGGTGCTGGTGCTGGTGGCGACCTTCACGGTGACCACCTGGCTGTGCGTCACCGCCTCAGCAGGCTTCTCGGCCCCGACATTGACCCCCACCACGGCGAGGGCGGCGAGCACCAACCCCAGCGCCGCACTGCCGAACCGCTTCACCTGCTGAAACCCTCCTCCGAACTGCCCGAGCCTGCTCGTCCCCGGTCTGTGCTCCAGATATTTCGGCCCACAACGTCCTGCGCGGGCATCCTGCACCATCGCCATCACACCCCGCTCACCAGCCCCGCCTGACACGAGATGCCTGACCTCGCTGACGTCGACCCCGCGTTCACCTGGGCCCGACGCGCTGTTCGAGTGCAGGATCATGCCAGATCCCTGCTCGGACGGCGATGTCCTTCGCTCGGCCAACATCCGAGTCAGACGCTGAAGCGGAACGTGTGATCCCGAGTTTCTGACCTGCGGCTCCCCCGCCGACACCCACCCTGACCTGCACCGATGCTGCTCGTCCCTACACGTCGTCACGCCGCTCTACGCGGTGCGAGACGGAACAGGGACGGAACAGAGTGTCCGATGTAGACGGTGCCGCGGACCTCCTGGGGAATGAGTACGGGACGCCTGCCCATTCGAAGGCGGGCCCGGACGCGGCGATCTCAGCGCCGGCCGGGCCCTGAGCACCCCAGGGAGCCCTGGACCCGCGGCAGGTCGGGAGCGCTGGACGCAGCCGCTACTGGATGCGCAAGTCCGGGCTCCCTGCAAGCGGTGCAACAACGGGTGGATGAGCGACATCGAGAAGGCGGCGAAGCCGGTCGTCGGTCCGATGGTGTGGGGCACGCGCACCCTGCTGGACGCGACCGCGCAGCAGAAGGTGGCGACCTGGGCTGTGCTCAAGGCGATGGTGACCACCAGGACCAGCCCGAAGCAGGAGTCGGTCCCGGTCGAGCACTTCCGGGAGTTCTTCCGTACGAAGGCGATCTCGCCCGACACGACGCGGGTGTGGCTGGGCTACCGCAGCGACCTGACCGACCCCACGTACCCGGGCGAGAGCAGGATCTGCGACTCGCACTTCATGCCGCTGCACAGGGTGAACCGCGGGTTCCCGGCCCCGAGCATCGAGCTGGACGAGTACCTGGCAGACGGTGGCTCGCTCTACGGCCTGTCCATCCAGGTCGGGCGCTTCTACGCCGTTTCCCTCCACCACGACTGGCCCGGCGTGCTCGCCCGACCCATTCCCGGCGTTCCGGCGCAGTGCCTCACCCAGGTGTGGCCAACGAGCCTGATCGCGCAGTGGCCGCCAGCTCGGCCGGTAGATGTGCTGGGCAACCCGCACTCGATCACCGGACAGTTCATCATGGCCCCGCCGGGGACCGAGGATCTCGCTGTCTGATCGTCTCCCAGTCCCAGTACGGGTGGATGCCGATCATCAGGTCGGGCTCCGGGAGCTTGCCGCGGGCGCGCCAGGAGTCGACGGTGTTGCGGGGCACGCCGAGGCGCTCGGCGATCTGGGTGAGGCCGACAAGGTCAGTCATGCTGTGACTTCCCAGAGTGTCCGGGCCATGTATTCCGTACCCCTGATCTGGCGAGGCCGAGACGACCTTGACCACCCGGGAAGGGCCGGTCGTTCAGCAACAACCCGCCAGGCGGCGGCTTTCAACGACGATCCACTCTCCCGATCGGGACGGCACGCCGGACCTCAGGACGCGCGGCGGTCGGTGAGTAGCTGGTGGGCGCGCTGGTGGGATACGCCGAGGATCGAGCCGATGTCCCGCTCCGGCAGGCCATCCTCCGCCAGTGCCCGGGCGACCCGGCGCAGCTTCTCCGCAGCGGCAGAAGCGAGCTCGTCAGCGTGCCTCCGCTCCTTCCGCGCCTCCGCAAGCCGTTGGGCCACGTCCACGTCAAGCACCGGCTGGACTTCCACCTTGACGGTCGCGGGGTCGATACCCAGAAGCGCGGCGACGGCATCGGCGGCCATTGCCCCCACCTGATCTAGACGTCGGGCCTGGGTGAAGACTCCGGGCAGCTCCGGAACCCGTACGGCCCACCAGCCCTCCGACCGCTCGGCGACCGCGGTCACATTCACCGCCACCACCCCTTCCCGAACTCCGACTCCAAATTCCGCAGGATTCCGTGGGCAGTGATCTCGTTGACCTCCACATGACGCGGCACGGTGAACCGCGCCGGGCCGCATTGGTACACCGAGTGTTCGCCGCCCTCGCGAACGAGCTCGAACTCGACACCCGCCTCGGCCGCTGCTTTGGCGATCCGCCTGAGCAAGTCTCTCCGCTTCACGAGGGTAAGCCTAGAGGCGCTAGGAGTGTCAAGGCAACCGGTACTAGGCAGGGTGGGTGCTGAACCTGAACCGCGACGAGCGGGCATGGATCAGGCCGAGCGAGACTGGCTGGCCGAGGTCGGCATGGCGATCAAGTTGGGCCGGTCCGCCGTCGGCTGAGCCAGGACCAGCTCGCCGAGATCGTGGGCGTGAGCCGGGTGACGCTCGGCTCCGTGGAGCGCGGCAGGCACCGGACGTGGATGCGGACGGGCACCTGGGGCGAGGCTGACGACCTCGGCCCTGACCAGTTTGGGACCGCCGGTCAGGACAGGGCCGCTGACCAGGGCAAACGCTGACGGCTACACGTTGAAGCGAAATTCGACGACGTCGCCGTCGCGCATGACATAGTCCTTGCCCTCGATGCGGACCCTGCCGGCGGCGCGGGCGGCGGCCATGGAGCCGGCGGCCATCAGGTCGTCGTACGAGACGACCTCGGCCTTGATGAAGCCGCGCTGGAAGTCGGTGTGGATCACGCCGGCCGCCTCCGGCGCGGTGGCGCCGGCCCGGATCGTCCAGGCGCGGGACTCCTTCGGGCCGGCGGTGAGAAAGGTCTGCAGGCCGAGGGTCTGGAAGCCCACCCGGACGAGCTGGTCCAGGCCCGGTTCCTGCTGCCCGATCGAGGCGAGCAGCTCCGCCGCCTCATCCGCCGGCAGGTCGATCAGCTCGGACTCGATCTTGGCGTCCAGGAACACCGCCTCAGCCGGGGCGACCAGTGCCCGCAGCGAGTCCAGGTACGCCGGGTCGGCCAGCTCCGCCTCGTCCACGTTGAAGACGTAGAGGAACTGCTTGGCGGTCAGCAGCGACAGCTCACGCAGCGGCTCGGTGTCCACGCCGGCGCTCGACAGCGTCCGCCCGGAGTCCAAGATGGACCGTGCCTCCCGGACGGCCTCCAGGACCGGCGCCCGGTGCTTCGCCAGCCGTGCCTCCTTCTCCAGCCGCGGGAGCGCGCGGTCCACCGTCTGCAGGTCGGCCAGCACCAGCTCGGTGTTGACCGTCTCGATGTCGTCCTTCGGCGAGACGTGACCGTCCACATGCACCACGTCGGGGTCGCTGAAGCCACGGATCAGCTGGGCGACCGCGCTCGCCTCGCGGATGTTGGCGAGGAACTTGTTCCCCAGGCCCTGCCCCTCGCTGGCCCCGCGCACCAGCCCCGCGATGTCCACGAAGGACACCGTCGCCGGCACCACCTTCGCGCTATCGAAGAGCTTCGCCAGCTCGTCCAGTCGCGGGTCCGGGACGCCGACCACGCCGACGTTCGGCTCGATGGTCGCGAACGGGTAGTTGGCGGCGGGCACGGCGTTCTTGGTGAGCGCGTTGAACAGCGTCGACTTGCCCACGTTGGGCAGGCCGACGATGCCGATGGTGAGGGCCACGACACCCCAGTCTACGGAGCGCCACCTGACCGGCCCGAGCGACGGCGGCCGCCGGTAGGGGCGTGTCTGCCGGGATCGGCCGGCCCGCGGTGTGACCATGCCCGGGTGGACGTGACCACGCTGCTGCTCGCGCTGCTGACCGCCGTCGCCGGCCTGGTCGCCGGTCTCGCCGTCGGCCGGGACGGCGCCGCGCGGGCCACCGCGGAGCGGGACGCGCTGCGGTCCGAGCGGGACGGCCTGCGCTCCGACCGGGCCGCCGCCGAGGAGCGGGCCCGGCGCGCCGAGGCCGAGGCGGCCGGGCTGTCCGCCGCGCTGGACGCCGAGCGCGCCGGCGAGACGCGGCTGCGGGAGGCGTTCCAGGCGCTGTCCGGGGAGGCGCTGGCCCGCAACAACGAGGCCTTCGTCCGGCTCGCCGAGGCACGGCTGCGGGAGGCGACAGCGCAGGCGACCACGCACGCCAGCGGCGACCTGGCCAAGCGGCAGCAGGCGATCGAGGGCATGGTGGCGCCGCTGCGGGAGACCCTCGGCAAGGTCGAGGCGCAGATCCGGGAGGTCGAGCGCGGCCGGGCGGGGGCGTACGCGTCGCTGCTGGAGCAGGTCGCGACCATGCGGCAGACCTCCGAGCAGCTCCGGCTGGAGACGTCCCAGCTGGTCACCGCGCTGCGGGCGCCGCAGGTCCGCGGCCGCTGGGGCGAGATGCAGCTGCGCCGGGTGGTGGAGGCCGCCGGCATGGTGGAGCACTGCGACTTCGAGGAGCAGTCGACATCCACGACGGTGGACGGGGTGCTCCGGCCGGACCTGGTGGTCCGGCTGGCCGGCGGCAAGAACGTCGTGGTCGACGCGAAGGTCGCCTTCGGCGCGTTCCTCGAGGCGTCCGAGGCGCGGGACGAGGCGAGCCGGCAGGCCCGGCTCAAGGCGCACGCCCGCCACCTGCGCATGCACGTCGACTCGCTGGCGGCCAAGGCATACTGGGAGCGGTTCGACCCGACGCCCGAGTTCGTCGTCTGCTTCGTCCCGGCGGACGTCTTCCTGGACGCGGCGCTGCAGCAGGAGCCGACGCTGCTCGAGCACGCCTTCGCCCGCAACGTGGTGATCGCGACGCCGTCCACGCTGGTGGCGCTGCTGCGGACGGTGGGCTACGCGTGGCGGCAGGAGGCGCTGGCCCGCAACGCGCGGGAGGTGCACGACCTGGCCCGCGAGTTCTACACCCGGCTGGCGACCATGGGCAGCCACGTCGACGCCGTGGGGACCGCCCTCAACACGGCGGTCGCGAAGTACAACAAGGCGGTCAGCTCGCTGGAGAGCCGGGTGCTGGTCAGCGCCCGCAAGCTCAAGGAGCTGAAGGTCACCGACACCGAGCTGCCCGCGCCGCGCCAAGTGGAGTCGCTGGCCCGCGCGGTGCAGGCCGAGGTGCTCGTCTCCGGCGACACGGTGGTGCCGCTGTCCGGCAAGGCCAGGAGCGCCCCCGCCGGACAGGGCGACCTGCTCGGCGGCCGGGAGGCATCGAACGGCTGAGGCGCGTCATCGGGGGTGAACGTTGGAGGCGAGCCGAGCGTCCATGGTGCGGCAGGCAGGCCCGGTCCCGTACGGTGCCGGCGTGCCGCGCCGAGACCGATCCGGACAGGAGCGTGGCGTGTACCCGAACGAGCTGCGGGACCGGCCGGACCAGCGGCGCGACCGGGGCTGGCTGGAGCCGGCGGGGCGGGGACCGACCCTGACCGGCACGGGGGCCGTCCTGCTCCTCGCCGGGATCGCCGCCGTCGCCGGCGTGGTCGACGTCGTGGCCGGCGACTCGCTCCGGCTGGTCTTCGCCGGGGGGCTGGTGCTCGGCACGCTGGCCGCCGCGGTGCTGGTCTCGCGGCGCGACATCCTCGCCGTGGTCTTCGCCCCGCCGCTGGTCTACCTGGCCGCGTCCGCGCTCGCCGTCCTGCTCGGCCGTGGTGGGGGCGGCGGCGGGCTGATCGACGCGGCGGCCAGCTGGCTGGTCTACGGCTTCCCGGCGATGGCGGCGGCGACCGGGGTGGCACTGGTCGTGGCCGCGATCCGCGCCGGCCGCCGCCGCTGACCCGGCTAGGAGGGTTCCGGCCGCTCGGTCAGGCTGAACCAGTTGCCCGAGTCGTCGCGAAGGACCGCCTCGACCCGCTCCACCCGGCGGCGGCTCAGGTACCGGCCGGGCGTCTCCCCGTACGCGGCGCGGAAGCTGCGCAGGAAGTGGTAGCGGGAGCAGCCCTGCGCCGGCGGCCAGCGCGTCGAGGTCGAGCGGCTCCGCGTAGTCCCGGTCGGCCAGGTCGCGGGCGCGGCGCAGGTGCGGCAGCAGCGCTTCCGCCGGCGGCGCACCCGTCCGGTCACGACGTCAGGGGCGGGCGGCGGCGGAGTCCGGCACCGGGCGGCTCCCGCGGGCCTCGCGGCGCAGCTCCCGCGGCAGCGCGAAGGTCAGGTGCTCCTCGGCCGCGCTGACCTCCTCGACCTCGCCGTACCCCCGCGCGGCGAGCCAGTGCAGCACGTCGGTGACCAGGAGCTCCGGCACCGAGGCGCCGCTGGACAGGCCGACGGTCCGGACGCCGGCGAGCCAGCGCTCGTCGATCGCGGCGCTGTCGTCGACCAGGCGCGCGGCCGGCGCACCGGCGTCGAGGGCGACCTCCACCATCCGCACCGAGTTGGACGAGTTCGCCGAGCCGACCACCAGGAACAGCTCGACCCGCGGGGCGATCACCTTGACCGCGGCCTGCCTGTTCTGGGTGGCGTAGCAGATGTCGTCGCTGGGCGGCGCCTGCAACGCCGGGAACCGCTCCCCCAGCGCCCGTACGGTCTCCAGCGTCTCGTCCACCGACAGCGTGGTCTGGGACAGCCAGACCACCCGCTCCGGGTTCCTGACCTCGACATTCGCCACGTCCTGCGGCCCGTCCACGAGCCGTACGTGGTCCGGCGCCTCGCCGGTGGTGCCGGCGACCTCCTCGTGCCCCTCGTGCCCGATGAGCAGGATGTCGTAGCCCTCCCGGGCGAACCGGCGGGCCTCGTTGTGCACCTTGGTGACCAGCGGGCAGGTCGCGTCGATGGTGCGCAGGCCGCGGCGGGCCGCCTCCTCGTGCACGACCGGTGCCACGCCGTGCGCGGAGAAGACCACCGTGGCGCCCTCGGGCACCTCGTCGGTCTCCTCCACGAAGATCGCGCCGCGGGCCTCCAGCGCCCGCACGACGTGCAGGTTGTGCACGATCTGCTTCCGCACGTACACGGGGGGTCCGCTGGTCTCGAGCACCCGCTCCACCGTCTCCACCGCCCGGTCCACGCCGGCGCAGTAGCCACGTGGCTTGGCCAGCAGGACCTTGCGGGGGACGTTCGGAGGCATGAGGCGATGGTACGTGGGGGGCCGCGGCGCGGGCCGGCCTGCGGAGGGGGTCGGGTGTGCGGCACGCTGTGAGCATGAGCACGCCGATCCCACAGCCGCTGCGGGCCGCCGCCGGTCTCGCCGCCCTCGCCATCGACTCCGCGCGCAAGCTGCCCTCGCAGGTCGTGGGCTTCCCGGTGCTCGCGTTGAGCGCGGCGTTGCAGGCGTCGCTCAAGGCGCAGCAGCGGTACGCCGAGCTGGTCGCGCGGGGTGACCAGCTGCTCGGGCAGCTGCGGCCGCCGGGGGAGGGCGCGCCGCCGTGGGTGCGGTTCGACGACGAGCCGGTCGTCGGCGAGGCACCGGCGGACGGGGCGCGGCCGGCGTCGGCCTTCGACGCGGCACCGGACCCGCTCGAGGAGTTGCTGGACGAGGAGGCCGCGGAGCTGCTCGGCACCGGCGAGCCGGACGTCGCCTCGCTGGCCGACGCCGAGGCGGGTCTTGACACCGGCCTCACCGGCCTCCCCGGCCTGCCCGGCCTCACCAGCGGACCGGACGCGGGCGCCGGGCCGGCCGGGTGGGAGCTGCGCGACCTCGCGGCCGGGTCGGTCCCGGATCCCGTCCCGGCCGGCGCGTCCGGCCCGGCCGAACCCGGCACCGACCGACCGGATGCCGTCGGACCCGGCGCCGTTGATCTGGACCCGGACGCGGAGCTGGCGGACCGGGAGCGGGTCGAGCGGGAGCTGGCGGAGCTCGGCGCCGACCCGGCGCCCGAGGTGCGGACCGACACCCGCTCCGGCAAGCCGACGAGGCCCGCCGGGGGCGCTGGCGCCGGAGGCTCGGCGACGGCCACCGCGGACCCCCGGGCCGGCGAGCCGACGACGCCCGCCGCGGACGCTCGGGCCGGCGGCCGGGCGAGGCCAGCTGCCGAGCCGGCGGGTGCCGAGGCGGCGGGGGCGGACCCGACGGCGTACGACGGCTACCTGGCCGCCGAGCCGCCGCTCCCCCGCTACGACGAGCTGTCCATCCCGCAGCTGCGCGGCCGCCTGCGCACGCTCGACGAGGCGAGGCTCGAGCAGCTGGTGGCGTACGAGCGGGCGCACGCGGCCCGCGCGCCGTACCTGACCATGCTGGAGAACAGGCTGACCACGCTGCGCTCCCGCTGACCCGCCGATGGCGAACCCCACCAGCCCCGAGGCGCCCTGGCCGGTCCGCACGGTGGCGATGAAGATCGCCGAATGGGTGGCCCGGCTCGGCGAGGTGTGGGTCGAGGGCCAGGTCACCCAGCTGGACCGCCGCTCCGGTGCCGCGACCGCGTTCCTGACCCTGCGCGACCCGGCCGCCGACGTGTCCATCCGGGTGACCTGCCGGCGGGAGGTTCTGGACGGGGTGGCGCTGGCCGACGGCGCCCGGGTGGTCGTCCGGGCCCGTCCGGACTACTACGTCGGCCGCGGCTCCCTCTCGCTGCGGGCGACCGAGGTGCGCCCGGTCGGGATCGGCGAGCTGCTCGCCCGGCTGGAGCGGCTCAAGCGGTTGCTGCAGGCGGAGGGGCTGTTCGCGCCGGAGCGGAAGCGGCCGCTGCCGTTCCTGCCGGACAAGGTCGGCCTCGTCACCGGCCGGGCCAGCGCGGCCGAGCGGGACGTGCTTCAGAACGCGCGGCGCCGCTGGCCGGCCGTCCGGTTCCGGGTGGAGGCGGTGCCGGTGCAGGGACCGACCGCGGTGCCGGCGATGGTCGACGCGCTGCACCGGCTCGACCACGACCGCTCGGTGGACGTCATCGTGGTCGCCCGCGGCGGCGGCTCGGTGGAGGACCTGCTGCCGTTCAGCGACGAGGCGCTGCTGAGGGCCGTAGCCGCGCTGCGCACCCCGGTCGTCAGTGCCATCGGGCACGAGCCGGACTCGCCGCTGCTCGACCTGGTCGCGGACGTGCGCTGCTCGACGCCGACGGACGCCGGCAAGCGGGTCGTGCCGGACGTGGTCGAGGAGCAGTCCCGTGTGGACGGTCTGCGGCAGCGGGGTCGCCGGGTCATCGGCACCCGGGTCGAGCGCGGCCTCGCCGAGCTGGACGCGCTGCTCCGGTCCGGCCGCCGGTCGGTGACCGTCCGGTTGGGACGGTCGGTGGAGGCGGTGGACGGTCTGCGGGCGCGGGCACGCCGGTCCGTACGGTCGCGTGTGGACGCCGCGGAGGCGGATCTGGCGCACTCGCGGGCGAGGGTCGCCGCGCTCAGCCCGGCGGCGACGCTGCAGCGCGGGTACGCGGTGGTGCAGCGGGCCGACGGCGCCGTCGTCCGGGATCCGTCCGAAGTGGATCCTGGCGACGCGCTCCGGCTCCGGCTCGCCGGCGGCGAGCTGGCCGCGGTGGTGTCGGCCGAGCCCGCCGCGGAGCCGGCTCGGGTGGTGACCTGACCGCCCGCCCAGGCCGCGGCCCCTTCCGCCGGGCCGCTCCGGCGTCCGCCCTCCACCCCCGGGTAGCGTCGCCGCCGTGACGGAGGAGTCGCTCGGCTACGAGCAGGCCCGCGAGGAGCTCGCCGAGGTGGTGCGCCGGCTGGAGGCGGGCGGGCTCAGCCTGGAGGAGTCGCTGGCGCTCTGGGAGCGCGGCGAGAAGCTCGCGGACGTGTGTGCGGAGTGGCTGGAGGGCGCGCGCCGCCGCCTGGACGCCGCCCTCGGCGACGGGGGTGACGGCGGCACGCCCGCCCGTGACGCCGACTCCTGACACCCAGCGCGGCCGGCGACGCCGGGCGGCGGGGCGGGCACGCGGGAGCCGGAGGTCGCGAGCGGCCGGTCAGCGGACGGAGGCGGCGAGGCGGGCCAGGTCGTCCGGCGGCGCGTCCCCCGTGACCAGGACCGTCGCCGGCCCGACGCGCGTCACCAGCGCCACCTCACCGCGCGCGGTCCGGTAGCGGTCCCAGCTCGCCGCGCCGACCGCGGCGGTGCCGTCCCGGCTCGATTCGGGCACCCGCTCCCGCAGCACGCTGGCCACCGGCGCGTCGCTGACCACCAGCCGGGCGAAGCGCTCCCCGGCGGTCAGGTAGCCGATGTCCAGCGTCACCGGCGACCGGCCCTCCCCGGACGGCGCGTCCACCCGCGAGCTGGTCGCCCGCCAGCCGTCCGGCAGCGGGCCGGGGCCGGGCAGCCGCACCGGCGCGGCACGCTGCGCGTACGCGACGTCGGGGCCGGGGTCCACGGTCGCGACCGGCCGAGCCTCGCCCCGCTGCCACCACACCACGAGCACCAGGACGGCGAGCACCGGCAACAGCGACCAGAGCAGGCCGGTCAGGGACCGGCCGGGTGCCTTCCGCCGGACCGGCGTCGCGCTCGTCCCAGTGCTCACGCCTCCATTGTCTCGTCGCGGGCATGCGCCCGCGCGTCTGGGAGGATGCGCGCACACCCAGCTGACCCGGAGGCCGCGATGACCGAGATCCCACCCGAACTCGCCGTCCGGCGGGAGGCGCCCGACCGCAACCTCGCACTCGAGCTCGTGCGGGTCACCGAGGCCGCCGCGATGGCGGCCGGCCGGTGGGTCGGCCGCGGCGACAAGAACGGCGGCGACAAGGCCGCGGTCGACGCCATGCGCACACTGATCGGCACGGTCTCGATGCGCGGGGTGGTGGTCATCGGCGAGGGCGAGAAGGACGAGGCGCCGATGCTCTACAACGGCGAGGAGGTCGGCGACGGGCTCGGCCCGGAGTGCGACGTGGCGGTGGACCCGATCGACGGCACCACCCTGATGGCCAAGGGCATGCCGAACGCGATCACCGTGCTGGCGGTGTCCGAGCGCGGCACCATGTACGACCCGTCCGCCGTGTTCTACATGGAGAAGCTCGCGACCGGCGCGGAGGCCGCCGGGGTGGTCGACATCACCGCACCGCCGGCGGAGAACATCGCCCGGGTGGCCAAGGCGAAGGGCGTCACCGTCGAGGACGTCACGGTCTGCATCCTGGACCGGCCGCGGCACGAGAACCTGGTCCGCCAGGTCCGCGAGGCCGGCGCGCGGATCAAGTTCATCGGCGACGGCGACGTCGCCGGGGCGATCATGGCGGCCCGGGAGGGCACCGGCGTCGACCTGCTGCTCGGCATCGGCGGGACGCCGGAGGGCATCATCGCCGCCTGCGCGCTGATCTGCATGGGCGGCACCCTGCAGGGCAGGCTGTGGCCGCGCGACGAGGCGGAGCGGCAGAAGGCCATCGACGCCGGGCACGACCTCGACCGGGTGCTCGGCCTGCACGACCTGGTCGCCACCGACAACGTCTACTTCGCCGCCACCGGGGTGACCGACGGCGAGCTGCTGCGCGGCGTGCGCTACCGGGCCGGTGGCGCGCAGACCCAGTCGATGGTGATGCGCGGCAAGAGCGGAACCATCCGGCTGGTCGACAGCTGGCACTCGCTGACCAAGCTCCGGGCGTACTCCTCGATCGACTTCGACCACGCCGGCGCACTGCCGCGGGACTGACCGGCCGGTCAGGACTCGCCGAGGTAGAAGCGGGTGCCCTGGTCGTCGACGCAGTCGGCGGTCGTCCCGTAGGGC
>Ga0210378_10001036_pt1 | contig 14574 bp, 15 predicted proteins | sample PLM1_60_b1redo_FD_155465 | JGI IMG/M metagenome (GOLD analysis project Ga0210378, IMG submission 155465) | Groundwater sediment microbial communities from an aquifer in East River, Colorado, USA - PLM1_60_b1 redo | ecosystem: Environmental > Terrestrial > Soil > Riparian zone | place: USA: East...
ACCTGCCTCCGCACCTGGAAAAGGCGCTGGAGCAGGGTGGTCTCGTCACCCTCGGCCAGGTCGCGGCGTGCGAGTCGGCGGCGCTGGCCGAGCTCGTCGGCCCTCAAGCCGCCGCCCGGTTGCAGCAGACGGCGCGGGGGGAAGGAGAGGAGCCGGTGGCGGTCACGGCGCCGCCCGTGCGCGTCCAGGAAGAGTCGGCGATTCGCGATCGGCGCACCGACCGCCAGGCCTTGCGGCAGGTCGTGGAGGGGTTGGCCGCGCGGGCCTGGCGCCGGCTGCGGCCGTTCGGCCTCGCCGCGGGCACGGTCGCCGTCGAGCTGCGGCGAGGGGACACGACGGTCCGGCGCGAAGAGAACCTCGAGCCCGGCGTCGCCGACGAGGAGACGGCGCGGGCGGTGGCCAGCGCTCTCGTCGAGCCGGTACTCGAGCCAGCCTCGACCGTGCGCTCCGTGCAGGTGCGCCTGAGCCGTCTCGGCCGTCCCGGCGCGCAGACTTCGCTGTTTCCCGAGGTCGCGCGGCGACTATAATCGCGGCCCGCATGCCCGCGCCGGCTCCCGTACGCGCCACCCGGCTCAACCGTGAGCGCGCCGCGAAGATCCTCGACATCCTCGAGCAGACCTACCCCAATGCCGATTGCGCGCTGCGGTACCGCAACGCCTTCGAGCTCGTGGTGGCCACCATCCTCTCGGCCCAGTGCACCGACGAGCGGGTGAACCAGGTGACGCCGGCCCTGTTCGCGCGTTATCCCACGGCCCAGGCGATGGGCAAGGCCCGCCCCGCCCAGATCGAAGCGATGATCCGGCCGACCGGTTTCTTCCGCGCCAAGACGAAGAGCATCCTGGGCTGCGCCCGCGCTCTCGTGGCCGATCATGGCGGCGAGGTGCCGCGCACCATGGAGGCGATGGTCAAGCTGCCCGGCGTGGGACGCAAGACGAGCAGCGTCGTGATCGGGCACGCCTACGGGATCGCCGAAGGCATCGCGGTCGACACCCACGTGCTGAGGGTGTCGAATCGGCTGGGGATCGCGCGGGGTGATGATCCGACCGAGGTCGAGCGTCAGCTCATGGCCCTCATCCCCCGCGAGCGCTGGATCAAGACGACCGACCTGCTGATCTTTCACGGCCGGCGGATCTGCCAGGCCCGCCGGCCGGCCTGCGGCGTCTGCCCGGTGTTCTCCCTCTGCCGCTGGCCGTATCGGCAGGCCTACGCCCTCGGCCAGACCCCGAAGATGTCGCGCGCGCGAGCCGATGCCCGATAGCGTCACGGCGGCCGTCGTCCAGATGACCTCCACCGCGGACGTGGAGCGCAACCTCTCTTCGGCCGAGGAGCTCGTCCGCCACGCCGCCTCGCGCGGCGCGCGCTTCGTGGGCCTGCCCGAGAACTTCGCGTTCCTTCGCTCGGAAGGCGAGCCGGTGCCCGAGCCGCAGACGCTCGACGGCCCGTGGGTACGGCGCATGTCCGGCCTTGCGCGCGAGCTGCAGGTCACGCTGTTGCTCGGCAGCCTGCCCGAAAAGATCCCCTTCACTCCCGAGCGAGCGAAAGACTCGCGTGTGTACAACACGTCGATACTCCTGGGCCCGGACGGCGCCACCGTGGCCGTCTACCGGAAGATCCACCTCTTCGACATCGACCTGCCCGGCATGGAGCACCTCAAGGAGTCCCGGGCCGTGAGGCCGGGCGAGGAAGCCGTCGTCGGCAAAGCTCCGTTCGGCGCGATCGGGATGACGATCTGCTACGACGTTCGCTTCCCGGAGCTCTACCGCGCGCTCGTCCGCGCGGGGGCGCGGGTGCTCGTCGTGCCCTCCGCCTTCACCGAGCGCACCGGCAAGGACCACTGGGAGGTGCTGCTCCGGGCCCGGGCGATCGAGAACCTGGCGTACGTAGTGGCGCCGGCCCAGGTCGGCCTTCACGGCCAGGGTCGCGCCTCACACGGCCACGCGATGATCGTGGACCCTTGGGGGGCCGTCACGGCCCAGGTGCCCGACGGGGAGGGCGTGGCCCTGGCCGAGCTGGACTTTGCCCGTCAGGACCGGCTCCGGCGCGAGCTTCCCGCACTGCAACATACACGCCCCTTCCGCTAAACTACCGGCAAACCAGGGGGATAGGCTTGACACTGGCGCCGGTGTTTTCTAGAATAGAGGTTTCCAACTCGGGCGCTCAAGCGCAGTGGGGTTCTTGATGACGACACACATTCCCAAGATCGGCGAGGCGGACCGCAAATGGTTCGTGATCGATGCCAAGGACCAGATCCTGGGCAAGCTCGCGACGACCGCGGCGGTCATCCTGACCGGCAAGAGCAAGCCGATCTATACGCCCTTCCTCGATACCGGGGACCACGTCATCGTGATCAACGCGGCCCGCGTGCACCTCACCGGCCGCAAGCCGGAGGGCAAGCTGTACCGCCACCACACGGGGTACATGGGCGGCCTCAAGACCATCGCCGCGGGCGACCTGCTGAAGAAGAGCCCGGTGAAGATGGTGGAAGAGGCGGTCCGCGGCATGCTGCCCAAGACCAAGCTGGGGCGGGCGATGTTCCACAAGCTGAAGGTGTACGCAGGGGAGAAGCATCCCCATCAGGCGCAGAAGCCCCAGGCCTTGAACGTCAAGAAGTGAGGAGAAAGCGTTGAGCACAACCCCCAACGAGTTCTACGCGACCGGAAAGCGGAAGACCGCGGTGGCGCGCGTCCGCCTGCTGCCCGGCACCGGCGAGTTCACCCTGAACGACCACTCGCTCGACGAGTTCTTCGGCGGCCACGAGGCGCTCAAGATGCTGGTCAAGCAGCCCTTCGCGGTGACGGAGACCAACGAGAAATACGACGTGCGGGCCAAGCTCCACGGCGGGGGCGTGTCGGCCCAGGCGGGCGCGCTGCGCCACGGAATCTCCCGCGCGCTGTGCGTCGTCGACCTGGAGCTGCGCAAGCGGCTCAAGAAGGCGGGCTTCCTCACGCGGGACGCCCGGATCAAGGAGCGGAAGAAGTACGGCCAGAAGGGCGCGCGCCGTCGCTTCCAGTTCAGCAAGCGTTGAGACGACGCGTTTTCCGAGCGGAGGCTTTCCTCCGCCGACGAGCCGCGATTCATTCGCGGCGAGTCGCTTGATGAAGCGAGGGCCGCAGCGAGGACGCTAATCTAAGATACGAGCTTCCCGCCCAGCGGGGGGCCGGAAAGTCCGGACCTGGTCCGGACTGGGACAGTCAAGGAGGCGTATTTGGCGACGAGCGTGAATGTGAGCGTGACCCCGGCGGTCACCATGAAGGAGCTGCTCGAGGCGGGGGTCCACTTCGGGCATCAGACCAAGCGTTGGAACCCGAAGATGAAGGAATTCATCTTCGGCGAGCGGAACGGCATCTACATCATCGACCTCCAGAAGACCCACCGCCTGCTCCAGGAAGCCCTCCAGCACGTCATGGAGCTGGCCGCGCAGGGACGCACGATCTTGTTCGTGGGCACCAAGCGTCAGGCCCAGGAGGCCGTCGCCGAAGAGGCCCAGCGGTGCGGGATGCCGTACGTCAACGAGCGGTGGCTGGGCGGGCTGCTGACCAACTTCGTGACCGTACGCAAGAGCCTGGACCGGATGAAAGAGCTGGAGATGGTCGCCGGCGATTCGCGGCAGGAACGGCTCACCAAGAAGGAGCTGGCCCGGCTGGAGAAGGAGCGGCTCAAGCTGGAGAAGAACCTCCTGGGCATCAAGGGCATGAAGTCGGTGCCCGACGCCGTCTTCGTGATCGACACCCGCAAGGAGTCGATCGCGGTCAAGGAGGCGCGGAAGCTCAAGATCCCGGTCGTCGGCATCGTGGACACCAACTGCGACCCGGACGAGGTCGACTACGTGATCCCGGGCAACGACGACGCGCTGCGGGCGATCAAGCTCTTCGCGGGCCGCATGGCCGACGCCGTGCTGGCCGGGCGGGGGCTGCGCGAGGCGAGGGCATCCGAGAGCGCGGCGGCGGACAAGGGCGCGGCTCCGGCCGAGGACGAGGCCGCTCGCCGCAAGCCGAAGACGCGGCCGGTCGCCGCCCCCGTACCGATGGCCTGACCCAAGCTCTCCTTTAGAGCGTGTCGCCCCGGGCACGTCAGTCCCGGGGCTTTTTTTCGAGAGACCGAGGAACTTCGATGGATATTTCGGCGGAGATGGTGCGCAAGCTCCGGGAAGAGACCGGAGCGGGAATGATGGAATGCAAGTCGGCCCTCGTCGAGAGCGGCGGAGACCTGGAGAAGGCGCGGGACGTCCTGCGCAAGAAGGGTCTGGCCACGGCCGCCAAGAAGGCGGGGCGCACGGCGAGCGAAGGGATGATCGGCAGCTACATCCACCCCGGGGCCAAGGTCGGCGTCCTGGTGGAGCTGAACTGCGAGACGGACTTCGTGGCGCGGACACCCGAGTTCCAGGCGCTGGTGAAGGACGTCTCGATGCACATCGCGGCCACTTCCCCGCTGTACGTGACCAAGGAAGAGGTCCCGCCCGCGGTGCTCGAGCGCGAGAAGGAGATCTACAAGGCGCAGGCGGCGGCGCAGGGCAAGCCCGCCAACGTCGTGGACCGCATCGCCGAGGGCAAGCTGAAGGACTACTACTCCACGTTCGTGCTGCTGGAGCAGTCCTTCGTGAAGGACCAGGCCAAGACGGTCGGCCAGCTCGTCCAGGAGAAGATCGCACTCTTGAAGGAGAACATCGTGATCCGCCGCTTCGCGCGCTTCAAGGTGGGCGAGGAGGTGCAAGCCGCGGCCCGGCCCGCCGCCGACGAACCGCTCGTGCCCGTCGCGCGGTAAGATCCCGACATGCCGGCCGCCCGGAAGGCCCCCACCTACCGCCGAGTCCTGCTCAAGCTCTCGGGGGAGGCCCTTCTCGGCGAGAAGAGCTTCGGCATCGACCGCGCGTTCACCGACTACCTGGCCCACGAGATCAAGCAGGTTCATAAGCTGGGCGTTCAGGTCTCGGCGGTGGTGGGCGGCGGCAACATCTTCCGCGGCGTCTCCGAAACCGCCCAGGGCATGGACCGGGTCTCGGCCGACTACATGGGAATGCTGGCCACCGTCATCAACGGGGTCGCCCTGCAGGACGCCCTGGAACGGGTGGGCCTCTTCACCCGTGTCATGTCGGCCATCGAGATGCGCGAGGTGGCCGAGCCGTTCATCCGTCGGCGGGCGATCCGCCATCTCGAGAAGGGCCGGGTCGTGATCTTCGCCGGCGGCACCGGTAACCCGTACTTCTCGACCGACACCGCCGCCGCCCTGCGGGCCATGGAGATCAAGGCCGAGATCATCCTCAAGGGGACCAAGGTGGACGGCATCTACGACGCCGATCCCATGAAGGACCCGAAGGCGCGCAAGTTTGATCGCCTGACCTACTTCGAGGTTCTCCAGAAGGGCCTGAAAGTCATGGACACCACGGCCATCTCGCTTTGCATGGAAAACGGGCTGCCCATCATCGTGTACAACCTCAAGCAGAAGGGCGGGCTCAAGAAGATCCTCACCGGCGGGAAGGTCGGGACCATGGTGAAGGAGTAGCCATGCCCATCAAGAACCTCGTGGCCGACGCCAGGCAGCGCATGCACGTCTCGGTGGAGACCCTCCGGCGCGAGCTGTCCACCATGCGCACCGGACGCGCATCGCTCGCGATGCTCGACGGGGTCAAGGTCGACTACTACGGCACGCCCACGCCGCTGAACCAGGTCGGGAACCTCGCCACCCCCGACGCCACCCTCATCACCATCCAGGCCTGGGACCCCAAGCTGCTGCCGGTGATCGAGAAGGCGATCCGCGGGTCCGACCTCGACCTGAACCCCCAGAACGACGGCAAGCTCATCCGCATCCCGGTGCCGCCGCTCACCGAGGAGCGGCGCAAGACCCTCGTCAAGCACGCCCACAAGCAGGCGGAAGAGGGCCGCGTGGCCATCCGCAACGTGCGCCGAGACGCCAACGACCACCTCAAGAAGATGCTGAAGGACCACGAGGTGAGCGAGGACGACGAGAAGCAGGCGGTGGCGGAGGTGCAGAAGATGACCGACCAGCACATCGAGCAGATCAACGACGCCCTCAAGAAGAAAGAGGCCGAGATACTGGAGGTCTGATGCCCCTCACGCACCTCGAGTGCACGAAGTGCAACCGGCGCTACGAGCCGGGCCAGGTGCTGAACCTGTGCGAGTGCGGGGGCCCTCTCTTCGCCCGCTACAACCTCGATCGGGCGGCCAAGGACATGCGCCCCGGCCACCTCGCGCTCCGTGAGCCGACGCTGTGGCGCTACGACGACGTTCTGCCCGTGGACAACCCGGACCACCGGCTCAGCCTGGGTGAGGGCTTCACACCGCTTCTCTCCGCGCGCCGGCTGGGGGCGAAGGTCGGCCTGCCCCGCCTGTTCGTCAAGGACGAGTCGGGCAACCCGACCGGGTCCTTCAAGGCCCGCGGCCTGTCCCTCGCCGTATCGATGGCCAAGGCGCTGGGCGCCACCGACGTGTGCCTCCCTTCGGCCGGCAACGCGGGGAGCGCGCTCGCCGCCTACGCCGCCCGCGGAGGGCTCAAGGCCCACGTGTTCGTGCCCAGGGACGTCGCCCGCGTGTTCATCATGGAGACGGAGGCCTACGGCGCCGAAGTGGAGACGGTCGACGGCCTCATCTCCGATGCGGGGAAGGTCTGCGCGGAGCGGGCGAAGCAGAACGGCTGGTACGAGTGCGCGACGCTCAAGGAGCCCTACCGGGTCGAGGGCAAGAAGACGATGGGCTACGAGCTCGCCGAGCAGATGGGCTGGAAGCTGCCCGACGCCATCCTCTACCCCACCGGCGGCGGCACCGGCCTCATCGGGATGTGGAAGGCCTTCCAGGAGCTGGAGACCATGGGTTTCGTGGGCCCCGGCCGCCCGCGCATGTACGCGGTCCAGGCCGAAGGATGCGCGCCCATCGTCAAGGCGTTCTCGGAGGGCCTGGACGAAGCGCCGTTCTGGGAAAACGCGCAGACGATCGCCCACGGCCTCCGCGTGCCCAAGGCCATCGGCGACTTCCTCATGCTGCGCGCGCTGCGCGAGAGCCACGGGGCCGGCGTCGCGGTGTCGGAGGCGGAGATCGTCCAGGGCGTAAAGGACGCGTCCGCGACCGAGGGTCTCTTCATGGCCCCGGAGGGCGGGGCCGCCGTCGCCGCGCTGCGTAAGCTCAAGGCGTCGGGCCACCTCAGCGCCGACGACGTCGTGATCGTGTTCAACACCGGCACCGGCTACAAGTACGTCGATACGATGGCGCCGCTCTGGTGACCGAGCGGCTCTACCGGGACGACCCCTACCTGCTGGACTTCGACGCGGTGGTGGTGGCGCGGCGCCTCCACGACGACCGGCCGGCGGTCGTCCTCGACCGCACGGCGTTCTACGCGGAAAGCGGCGGCCAGCCGTGGGACACGGGGACGCTCGGCGGCGCGCGCGTGGTGGCGGTCGTCGACGAGAACGGTGACGTCCTGCACGTCCTCGATGCGCCCATCGCCGAAGACGGGGTCCACGGGCAGGTGGACGGGCCGCGACGCCTCGACCACATGCAGCAGCACCACGGACAGCACCTCCTTTCGCGAGCGCTCGTGGAAGTGGCCTCGGCGCGCACGCTGAGCTTCCACCTCGGGGCCGAGGACGTCACGATCGACCTCGACCGTCACGTCTCCGACGAAGACTTGCGGAAGGCCGAGAGGCGCACCAACGAGATCGTCTGGCAGGCACGGCCGGTGTCGGTGCGGGAGGTGACGCGGCAGGAGGCGGAGTCACTGCTGGCGGGCGAGATCGGCCGTCTGCACGGCGGGCCGGCGCCAGACGGGCGCGCCCAGAGCCGGTCCGCTCGGGCGCTGGACGAAGCCGGCGAACGGATCCGCCTCATCGAGGCGCAGGGGTTCGACCTGCAGGCGTGCAGCGGAACGCACCCCCGCAGCACCGCCGAGGTCGGGGTCGTGCTCGTCCTCAGCCACGAGCGCTACAAGGGGGGATCGCGCATCCGCTTCGTCTGCGGCCACCGCGCCGTCGCCGCGATGCATCGGCGGCAGCAGGTCCTCGACGAGGTGGGAGCGGCCTTCTCGTCCGGCCTGGCCGGGCTTCCCGACGCGGCGCGCCGCGTGCTCAGCCAGCTCCGTGAATCGGAGCGGCGCGGCGAGGACCTGCTCGACCGCGCGATGGAGGGCGAAGCCCGCCGTCTCCTCGCCGAGGCGGGACGGGCGTCAACGCTGATCGTGGTCCACGCATACGATGGGTGGCCCGCGGCGGACCTGCGCGTCCTCGCCGGCCACCTCGTCGCCCTCGCGTCCTGTGTGGCTCTCCTCGGCAGCCGCACCGACAAGGCCCATCTCGTCTTCGCGCAGTCCGAAGGGCTCCCCCACGACGTCCCCGCGCTCTTGCGCGAAGCCCTCGTGCTCGTGGGCGGGCGCGGCGGGGGACGCGGCAACCTCACCCAGGGCGGCGGGGACCGGATCAGCGGCCTCGACGAGGCGCTGATCCAGGCCGAACGGGCGGTTCGCGCGCGCACCGCCGGCGCATGAGGCCCGCAGGCCGCGCTTCCTTGCCGCCCGAGCGCGATTCATTCGCGCGAGGGCGGAACCCTGTGAGGTGCGCGGCCGAGGACCGGGAAATCCAATGAGCCGCGTCTACCTCCCACTGGCCCTCGCCGTCCTCTGCATCTCCACCGGCTCCATCCTCGTCCGCATGGCGAGCGCGGCTCCCCTGGCCGTGGCGTTCTATCGGATCTTCTTCGCCTCCCTGCTGCTCGCTCCCTTCGCCGCCGGCTCCGCACTCCGGTCCTGGCCAAGCCTCAGTCCGCGGGCACGGGACCTCCTGCTCGTCTCCGGCGTGGCCCTCGGCCTCCATTTCGCCACCTGGATCGCCAGCCTCTCCTACACCTCGGTGGCCGCCTCGGTGCTGCTCGTGAACACCACGCCCCTGTTCACCCTCGCCTTCTCGCGGGTCTTCCTCGGCGAGGGCGTGTCGCCGGTGGTGGTGGCCGCGATGGGCTTCGCTCTCGCCGGCGCCGGCCTCATCGCGATCGGCGATTGGGCGCAGGGAGCCAACTCGCTCACCGGCGACCTCCTGGCCGTGGCCGGCGCGGTGACGATGTCGCTCTACCACGTGATCGGCCGCGGGCTCCGGGCGGCGCTGCCGCTCGACGCGTACATCCTCGGCGTCTGGGCCACGGCTGCCGCCACGCTCGCCGGGCTCAGCCTCGCGGCGCAGGTGAGCCTGGCCGGTTACCCGCCCCGCACGTACCTGCTCCTGCTCGCCCTCGCCGTCGTGCCGACGCTCGGCGGCCACGGCCTCGTGAACCGGTCGCTCCGCCACGTCCCGGCGCCGACCGTGGGACTGTTCCTTCTCGGGGAACCGGTGGGGGCGACGATCCTCGCGTACTTCTTCTTCCACGAAGTGCCGAGCACGTGGACGCTCGCCGGCGGAGCCGTAGTGCTGGCGTCGCTCGTGCTGCTGGTGACCGCGGAGAAGACGTGAGCGCGCGCCGGCACGTCCACGTCCTCTTCACCGGCGGCACCATCTCGATGCGCGTCGACCCCGGCACCGGCGCGGCGGTGCCGGCCCTCTCGGGTGAGGAGATCGTCGCGAAGGTGCCAGGCCTGAAGAAGGAGGCCCGCCTGACCCTGGAGGACTACGCCCGGCTGCCGGGGCCCCAGGTCACGCCGGGCTGGATGTGGCGGCTCAAGGAACGCGTGGCCGCGGTGCTCGCGGACCCGGCCGTCGACGGGGTCGTCCTGACCCACGGAACCGACACTCTCGAGGAGACGGCCTTCCTGCTCGACCTCACGCTCGACAGCGTCAAGCCGGTGGTCTTCTGCGGCGCGATGCGCACGATGTCCGAGCCCGGCTGGGACGGTCCCGCCAACCTCCTGGCCGCGGTGAGGACGGCGGTGCATCCCGCCTCGCCCGGGCGGGGCGTGCTGGTGGCGGTGGGCGAGCAGATCCACGCCGCGGCCGAGGCCACCAAGTGGCACACGCAGAGCCTCCTTTCCTTCCGCAGTTCCCACGGGCCCCTGGGTGTGATCGACCGCGGCCAGCCCATCTACCATCGCCCTCGCTTTCGCGCTCCCGTGCTCCCCGCCCGGCGGCTCGTCTCCGAAGTGGACTTGCACACGATGGCGGCCGGCGTCGACGATGCGCTGCTGCGTGCCTCCCTGGCCCGCGGCGCCCGGGGCCTGGTCCTCGAGGCGACCGGCTGCGGCAACGTGCCTCCCGCGGTGCTTCCCGCGTTGCGGGCCGCCCTCGCCGCGCGGATCCCGGTCGTGCTCGTGTCGCGGTGCGCCGAAGGGCGCCTGGCCCCCGCGTACGGCTACGAGGGCGGCGGGCGTATGCTGAAGGAGATGGGCCTCATCTTCGCCCAGGAGCTGCCGGGGCCGAAGGCCCGGATCAAGCTCATGGTCGCCCTCGGCGTCAGCACCGACCCCGCGGAGGTGCGGCGGATGATGGAGGACGCCATCCCCTCTCCCTGAAGCCTTCCACCGCCCGTCCACAGCTTCTTCACTCCGATAACCAGGTTCTTCAACATGTTTTCGCGCGCGGACGCACGCGATGTCCACAGGTTTTCCGCGGCCGAACGCGCCTGGTTCCACAACGGGCGCACGCGAGATCCACAACCCGGCCACAGGATTTCCGCAGGACTTCCACAAACGCCGGGCGGGAGAGAGTCAGACGCGCACGAGCGGGTCGAATAGCTTACGGTGCTCGTCGAGGGCGAAGCGGTCGGTCATGCCCGCAATGTAGTCACAGACTACCCGGTGCCGGCCCTCGCGGTCGATCCGCTCCTGGTAATGGGGTGGCAGTTGGAGCGGCTCGGTGACGAAGGACTGGAACAGGTCGCGCAGGATGCGGCCCGCCTTGTCGCCCATGCGCACCACCCGGTAGTGGCGGTACATGTTCCGGAAGAGGAATTCCTTCAGCTCGCGCACGCGCGCCGCCATTTCACCGGAGTAGCCGACCAGGCGGCGGCCGGCCCGGCGCACGTCCTCCACCGACCGGATGTTCGAGTCCTCGAGCTGTCGCCGCGTGGTCTCGAGCAGGTCGCGGATGCAGCGGTTGATGATGCGCCGCACAACCTGGTGGCGCATGAGGCGCTCGTCCACACCCTCGGCCAGCGCCTCGTCGTGCGCCTCGCAGAAAAGGCCGACGGAGCGGATGGCATCGGCGGTGAACAACCCAGAGGCGAGGCCATCGTCGATGTCATGGTTGTTGTAGGCGATCTCGTCCACGAAGTCGACGAGCTGCGCCTCGAGCGTGGGCGGCTCCCCGGGAGCGTACTCGGCAGGGGCGCGGCCGTCGCTGTCCTGCTGGTGCTTGATGACGCCCTCGCGCACCTCCCAGGTGAGGTTCAGCCCCGGGAAACCCGCGTAGCGCTCCTCCAGCAGCTCCAGGATCCGCAAGGTCTGCCGGTTGTGCTCGAAGCCCCCGTGGTCCTTCATGAGCTCGTCCATCATCCGCTCGCCGGAATGGCCGAAAGGGGTGTGGCCGAGGTCGTGGCCGAGGACGAGGCACTCGGTCAGCTCCTCGTTGAGGCCCAGCGCCCGGGCCGCGCTGCGGCCTATTTGCGCGCCCTCCAGGCTGTGCGTGAGGCGCGTCCGGTAATTGTCTCCCTCGTGGTTGACAAAAACCTGCGTCTTGTACTCGAGCCTCCGGAAGGAGGAGCTGTGGATGACGCGGTCGCGGTCCCGCTGGTAGCAGGTCCGCAGCGCGTCCTCGGCTTCGGGGTGGCGGCGGCCCCGGCTGCGCGCGCTTCGCATCCCATAGGGAGCGAACAGCTTGTCCTCGCGCTCCTCCTGCACCTTGCGATCGACCAGACGCATTCTCCCGCCTCCGCCCAGGATTCTACTGCGTTAAACTACGCGTCATGAAGGTTCCGGTCGGCATCCTGGGAGCCACGGGCGCGGTCGGCCAGCGCTTCGTCCAGCTCCTCGCCGACCACCCTTGGTTCGAAGTGGTGGAGCTGGCGGCCTCGGACCGCTCGGCGGGCAAGCCCTACCGCGAGGCCTGCACGTGGCGGCTGAGCGGGACTCCCCCCGAAGCCGTCGGTGCCACCACGGTCACCACCTGCGGGGGCCCCTTCCGCGCCAAGGTGCTGTTCTCCGGGCTCGATTCGTCCGTGGCGGGCGAGGTAGAGGCCGCGCTCGCCGACAAGGGCTGCGCCGTCATCTCCAACGCCCGCAACCACCGTATGGATCCGGACGTCCCGCTCCTCATTCCCGAGATCAACCCCGACCACCTCGACGCGCTCACCGTGCAGCGCCAGCGCACCCGCGGCGGGTACATCGTCACCAATCCGAATTGCAGCGTGGTGGGCCTTGCGATGGCCCTGGCGCCCCTGCACCGCGCCTTCGGCGTGAAAGAGGTGGCGGTGGCGACGCTGCAGGCCCTCTCCGGCGCCGGCTATCCCGGGGTCGCCTCGATGGACGTTGCCGACAACGTCGTCCCCTACATCGGCGGCGGCGAGGAGGAGAAGATCGAGGCGGAGCCGCGGCGCATCCTGGGCCGCTTCGACGGCAAGTCCTTCGTCCCCGCCCCCTTTCCAATCTCCGCGGCCGTGCACCGGGTCGCGGTGAGCGACGGGCACACGATGGCCGTCTTCCTCCGCCTCGAGCGAAAGGCGAGCGCCGCCGATGCCGTCCGCGCCCTGGCCGAGTTCCGGGGCGAGCCGCAGGAGCGCCGGCTGCCCACGGCCCCCCGCCAGCCCATCCACGTCCTCGACGCGCCCGACCGCCCCCAGCCGCGCCTCGACCGTGACCGCGAGGGCGGCATGGCCGTGTCGGTGGGACGCGTGCGTGAGGACCGCACGTTCGACCTGAAGCTCGAGGCGCTCGTCCACAACACCATCCGCGGCGCCGCCGGTGCCGCCATCCTCAACGCGGAGCTGCTGAAGGCGCGGGACCTGCTGCCGTGATCGTGATGAAGTTCGGCGGGACCTCGGTGGGGTCCGCCGAGCGCATCCGCACCGTGGCCGAGCTGGCGCGCGACCGCGGGTCCCGCCGGGTGGTCCTGGTCGTCTCTGCCCTCGGCGGCATCACCGACCTCCTCATCCGCGGCGCCCGCCTGGCCCTCGCGCGCGACGGCAGTGGGGCCGGCGTCGCCGACGAGGTGCTTTCCCGGCACCGCGCCGTCATCACCGGGCTCGTGGACGGGCGCGGCCAGGAGGCCCTCTTCGCCCACCTCGACGGCCTCGTTGCCGAGCTGCGCTCGCTCTACCTGGGCGTGTACAACCTGGAGGAGCTGACCCAACGCACGCTCGACGCGATCGCGGGAATCGGGGAGCGCGCGTCGTGCGAGATCGTCGCCGCCGCCCTGGAGGCGGGGGGGACGCCGGCGGCCGCCGTCGACTCCCGGCGCGTGGTCGTCACCGACGAGAGCTTCGGCCGCGCGCAGCCGCTGATGGAGGAAACGGGGGTGCGGATCCGCGAGCACGTGCTCCCGCTCGTCGAGAAGGGCGTGGTGCCCGTCGTCGCCGGCTTCATCGGCGCCACCCGCAAGGGCGTGGCCACGACCCTGGGCCGGGGTGGATCGGACTTCACGGCGTCGATCATCGGAGCGCTGCTGCCCGCGGAGGAGATCCAGATCTGGACCGACGTCGACGGCATGATGACCGTCGATCCCCGTGTCGTCCCGGGGGCGAGGGTGATCCCGGAGGTGAGCTACGCCGAAGCCGCGGAGCTGGCGTATTTCGGGGCCAAGGTCCTCCATCCCGCCACCATCAAGCCCGCGGTCGAGCGCGGGATCCCGGTCTTCATCCTGAACACCTTGAACCCGTCCGCCCCCGGGACGCTAATTCACCTCGCGGATGAGAGCCCAGGCCACGGGCTGCGAGCGGAGCGGGATTCATTCCCGCGAAGCGAGCGGGGGGTTCAAGGGCGACCCAACGCAGCGTCCCCCTTGCTCAACGACGGCCCGCGCGCGATCGCCTTCAAGAAGGGCATCACCGTCGTCCTCATCTCGCAACCGCGGATGCTGATGGCGTACGGCTTCCTGGCCCGCGTCTTCGATGTCTTCGACCGCCACCGCACTCCGGTGGACCTCATCGCCACCTCCGAGGTCTCCGTCTCCCTCACCGTGGACGACCCGGAGAACATCCCGGCCGTCCAGGCCGACCTTGCTGCCCTCGGCGAGGTCCAGGTGCTCCGGCGGATGGCCATCGTCAGCGTCGTCGGCCGCGGCTTCCTGCGTCGGGCCGGCCTGGCCGCCCGCGTCTTCCAGAGCCTGCGCGAGGTCAACGTCGTCATGATCTCTTTCGGGGCCTCCGACGTGAACGTGTCTCTGGTTGTGGCCGAGGACGAGGCGGAAAAGGCCGTGCGGCTGCTGCACCACGAGTTCTTCGAGGGCGGCCGCGGATGAAGGTCGCAGTGGTGGGCACCGGGAAGATGGGCCGCGAGGTCGAGGTCGTCCTGCGCGAGCGCGGCCACGAGCCCCTGATGGTGAAGAAGGGGGATCCCTTCCCGGCCGGTTGCGCGGTGGGGATCGACTTCACGCGGGGCGAGGCGGTCGTGGAGAACGTGAAGAAGGCGCTGGCCGCCCACGCCCGGTACGTGGTCGGGACCACGGGCTGGAGCGACCGCACCGACGAGGTCCGCCGTCTCGTCGAGGGCGCCGGGGGC
>Ga0210378_10001037_pt1 | contig 14568 bp, 16 predicted proteins | sample PLM1_60_b1redo_FD_155465 | JGI IMG/M metagenome (GOLD analysis project Ga0210378, IMG submission 155465) | Groundwater sediment microbial communities from an aquifer in East River, Colorado, USA - PLM1_60_b1 redo | ecosystem: Environmental > Terrestrial > Soil > Riparian zone | place: USA: East...
CAGAAGCGCCGAGAGGAGGAGGGAGGATCGCCGGCCTCTCATTGCCAGCAGGGGTCGCCGCTTCGAGCTTGACGACAATAGAAGCTTCGCTTGGGTTGCTGAAGATCATTGCTGGCGGGCGCTGCGCGCGCTCGGCCCATCGTCCTACCATCGCCACTCCTTCACGGGCGTGGCCGCGCCGTGGGCCACCGGTCACCCGGCGGTGACGAACGACCTGCCAGACGAGGAGGGGCAATGAGCGCCGAGGACCTCGAGCGCTACGAGGCCGAGATTGAGCTGCAGCTCTACCAGGAGTACAAGGACGTGCTCGGGATGTTCCAGTATGCGATCGAGACCGAGCGCCGCTTCTATCTGGCCAACAAGTTCGACCTGCAGGTCCGCAACCAGGACGGCGACACCTACTTCGACATCACCCTGCACGACGCCTGGGTGTGGGACATGTACCGGCCCGCCCGCTTCGTCGCCAGGGTCCGGGTGGTCACCTTCAAGGACGTCAACATCGAGGAGTTCATCCGCAAGGAAGGCATCTGATGGGCTTCAACGCGGCACGGGGCTACCCGGGACAAGGAGACCGTCGACATGGGGCGGCCCGGCCAGTCGAACGGAAGCTTGGCCCAAGCCGGGCGACGGTCGGCGCACGCTTGAAGATGACGTTCACTTCGCGTGCAGGCGGGTGGTCGACGCCTTTACCCTCAAGCAGCTCGGCGACCGTGAGGATCTGCCTACAACCGGTCCGCAGGCGACAGGCGGCGGTGGGCTTCACGGGCGCGGGCGTCGGCGGCCGAGGCGCCGTACCGCTGGAGCATCGCGCGGGACTTCCAGCCAGCGATGCGCATGAGGTCGGTCTCGGTGCCGCCTTGGGCGAGCCACTGGTGCGCGAAGGTGTGCCGGAACTGGTGCGGATGTAGCCCTGGGAGGCCCGCTTGGGCGCCACGGCGGCGCAGCATCATCACCAACCCCCACTCTGAACCGTCCCGGGATTCGACTCTGCTGGCGAATTCAGGTTGCTGGTAGGGCTTGGGTCAGCCGGGCGAGTCGGGAGGTCCAGCTTCCGGTCGTTGCGACCCCAGTGAGCCAGGCGTCGAGGCGGATGAGGTTGATGGCCGTGGCGGTGAGGGTGTGCTGGAGGAAGGTCTTGGGCTTGCCGCGGTAGCGGGCGTGGTGGACGTCGCTAAGCCGGGAGGCTTGGGAGATCAGGCTCTCGACGCCGCATCGTACTGAGTACTGTCGGCGCCAGTCGCCGGTGGACTGCTCGGCCCTGATCCGCTGCTGGGCCTCCTGCTGGCGGCGGGGCAGGAAGGTCACGTGCCGGGCATTGTCCTGTGAGCGCGTGCATCGTGACCGATCGGGCAGGGGCGGCAGTCCGGCTGCCGGAAGGTGGCCCTGATGACCGGCAGGCCGTCGCGGCTGCGGGCGGGCTGCCAGTTCCGGCTGACCTTGCCCTGCGGGCAGACGACGTGGCGAGCGTCCCAGTCGATGGCGAACCGGGTCAGGTCGAACGCCTCGTCGTCGCCGGCCTGCCAGCTGGTGTCCGGCGGCAGCGGGCCGGTCAGCGTCACGCCATGGTCGTCGGCCGCGGCCAGGATCTGCCCGACGCTGACGTAGCCCGCGTCGACCAGGTGGGTGCTGGGCAGCAGGTCGGAGGCCGCGAGGTCACGGTGGCGGCCTGGCACGGTGTCCAGGTCGGCAGTGGCGGCGTCGGTGGTAGCCACGTGGGTGATCAGGTGTGGCCGGTCGGGCTCGCACGCCTCGGTGAAGTGGGCCTTGTAGCCGCGCCAGTTGCGGCCGCGTTTGATGCCGGGCCGGGCGTGGAGGTCGTAGGGGGTGAGGATCAGCAGTTTGCCGGGCGGCAGGCCGGTCTGCTGGTCCCGCCAGCGCACCTGGCCGCCGTCGCGGTGGAACTGCTGGATCCAGGTCGCTCGCAGGACTTGCACCGCCTCCAAGCCGGCCAGCCCCATGGGCGCGTCCGGGGCGTAGGCCGCTTCCAGCAGCAGGTAGCCGTCCCGGCCAACCTGAATGGCCCGTTCGACGCGGGCTTCCTCGGCCTTGGGCAGCCGCCAATCATCCCCGCGCTGGCCGTAGCGTCGCGTCCAGTCCCGCGGGACAAGGCCGCCCAGCCAGGCAGGCGCCACGACAGCCAGGGCTTCCAGCGCGGCGCGGAGGGTCTCGATGACCTGTTCCAGCCGGTGAAGATCGCGTACCGCCATGTGGACATGGGTCGCGTCGGTGCGCTGGCGCCCGCCCTTGCCCAGCAGGCCGCGTTCCCGCAGACGATCAAGCAGCAGCGTCAACAGCCGCTCGGTCTGGCCATCGGCGAGCAACCGCGCGCGGAACTCGGTGAGCACCGAGGCGTCAAAGCCAGGGTCACACAGTTCAAGGCCCAGCGCGTACTTCCAATCCAGCCGTCCCCGCACCGCATCGGCGGCCTGCCGATCGCTGAGGCCCTCGACGAACTGCAGCACCAGCACCAGCGCCAGCCGGGCCGGTGACACGCTGGACGACCCCGTGCCGCGATCAACTCAGCGAACTGCTCATCGGTGAACAGCGGACCCAGCGCATCGCGGGCGCGCATCGCCAGGCATCCCTTCGGGAACGCCGCCCGAGCAACCTGCGCCGTCTCGGCGGGAATCCGCGTGAAACCGTTCGGACGCAACGACATCGCCAACCTCCAACCACCTCGCCCCACCCAGCCCAACAACAGACACCACGAGCGACCGACGATGTCACACAGACCACGAGGAATTCGCCAGCAGAGTCGGATCTCTGGAGGGCTCCGACTCGTGAGAGGTTGGAGCCATGACACGACCGGGCAGGTATCCACCAGAGCTGCGGGAGCGTGCCGTTAGGCTGGTGTTGGAGCACCAGGGCGAGCATGCCTCGCAGTGGGCGGCGATCACCTCGATCGCGCACAAGTTCGGCATCTCGTCGGAGACGCTGCGCAAGTGGGTCCGTCGGGCCGAGACCGATGATGGCCTGCGGCCAGGGCTCACCAGCGACGAACGCCAGCGGCTCAAGGTCCTGGAGCGGGAGAACCGCGAGTTGCGTCGCGCCAACGAGATCCTGAAGTCCGCGGCCTTTCTTCGGGGCGGAGCTCGACCGCCGACCGAGCAGATGATCGCCTACATCGCCAGCCACAAGGACCGCTATGGGGTCCAGCCGATCTGCTGGGTGCTGCCGATCGCCCCCTCCACCTACTACCAGGCGACACGCCGATCCCCGTCGGCTCGAGGGTTGCGCGACACCGAACTCAAGGCCGAGATCGGCCGGGTCCACGCCGAGCACTTCGGCGTCTATGGTGCCCGCAAGGTGTGGCGGCAGCTGCACCGCGAAGGGATCGCGGTGGCCCGCTGCACGGTGGAACGCCTGATGCGCGAGTTGGGGTTGCGCGGCGCCGTGCGTGGCAAGACCCGCCGGACCACCATGCCGGATGCGACCGCCGCCCGGCCAGCCGACCTGGTAGATCGTGACTTTGCCGCGCAGCGACCCAACCAGCTGTGGGTCGCCGATCTCACCTACGTGGCGACCTGGTCCGGCTTTGTGTACGTGGCCTTCATCATCGACGCGTTCAGCCGCTTCATCGTGGGCTGGCAGACCTCCCGGTCGCTTCGTACCGACCTGGCCCTGGACGCGCTGGAGATGGCCATCTGGCGCCGGCAGGCCCAGCTGGACGGGCTGGTGCATCACTCGGATCGCGGGCAGTACACCAGCCTGGCGTTCGGCCGCCGCCTCCAGCAGGCCGGCCTGGTCGCCTCGATGGGCACCGTCGGCGACTGCCTGTTGACCGGCTAATCCGCTGGTGGTGGCCGTTTCCCGGGTCGAGAAGGAATCCGGGAAGGGTGCTTGCTTTCGTGTCTGGGTCGGGATACATGTCTCGCTCATGATCGGACAGGAAGGCGACCTTCGGCTTGAGGAGCACGACGGTGGCTGGCGGCTCGCCGGGCCAGCAGCCTCGTGCTTCGGGCTGGCCAACGACTACCTCGCCTACCTGGCCGACCGGAACTACTCGCCGCGGACCGTGCGCGCCTACGGCTTTGACCTGCTGGCGTTTTGCCGCTGGCTCCACGGCCAGGGCCAGACGCTGGAGGCGGTCACCACCGACGTGCTGCTGGCCTTCCTGGCCGCCTGCCGCCAGGCTCGGCTTCCTGGCCGGCCAGGGCCGAACGTGGTCTCGATCGGTGGCGAGCGGCTGGACGGCTACGCCGCGACCACCATCAACCACCGGCTGGCGGCGATCACGGGCCTGTATGGGTTCCGGGCGATGCGCGACCCCGCCGCCCCAAACCCGGTGCCCAAGGGCCGCGAGACCCGCTGGGTGCACAGCGCCGAACGAAGCGGGCTGCTGGGGCACCTGGCCCGCCCCAAGCCGAGGTCGCGGCTGCGGCTGCGCGAGCCACGACGCCTGCCCCGCCCGTTGGATCGTGAGCAGGCCGCCGCGCTGCTGAGCAGCTTCCGGTCATGGCGGGACCGGGCGATCGCCGGGCTGATGCTGTACTGCGGGCTGCGCGGCGGCGAGGTCCTCGCCCTGGAGGTCGCCGACGTCGACGTCGGTGGCCGCTGGCTGCGGGTGTGGGGCAAGGGCGCCAAGGAACGCCGGGTCCCGCTGGACGCTGACGTTGGCGGGCTGCTCCAGACCTACCTGCTCGCCGAACGATCCGAGACCACCGTCTCGCGGCTGTTCGTAGTGGCCAAGGGACCCACCCGCGGCCAGCCGCTGTCGCCGGCAGGACTGCGGACGATCTTCCGCTACCACCGGCAACGCTCGGGCGTACCGGGCGGGCACCCGCATGCCCTGCGGCATTCCTTCGGCACCGCGCTGGCCGAGGCGGGCGTGGACCTGGCGGTGATGCAGGCGCTGCTTGGCCACGCCCACCCCGGGCACCGTCGCCCGCTACGTCCACCTCGCCCCCGCCCACGTCAAGGCCGAATTCGATGCTGCCCGTGCCCGCCAACGCCGCCGCTGAGCTGCCCCCGCCGGCACGGCCGCTGCCGCCGTGGTCGCCGGCCGAGCTGCTGGACGCCTACCTGGCCCACCTGGACCGCAGCGGACGCGGCAACAGCGCGTATGCGTCCGCGGCGCGGACGTTCCTGGCGCGCTGGCCCCAGCCGCAGGCCTGGGCGGCGCTGCCGCTGGCCGAGCGGCTCCAGGCCGGCAAGCAGACCCGCCCGTTGGTCACCTTCCTGATGGTGGCCGGCCACCTTCGGCCCGGCTACGACTACCTGGCCTGCCGCAAGCTGTCCAGCATCTGGCGGGAGGTCACCCAAAGCCGGCTGGGCGCCGACCTCGACCGGTTCATGGCCGCCGCGGCCGAGCTGGGGTTCAGCCCGCGGGTCTCGACCGCGATCGCCTCCCAGATCGTGGCGCGGCTGCTGATCCAGACCGGCCGAGGACTCCAGGCGCTGACCGCCGCCGACCTCGCCGCCGCCTGCCAGCAGCGCGGCAAGGGCTGGCGCTCCTACCGCAGCGCGCTGCACAGCACCCACCGGGTGCTGTTCCACCTTGGCATCCTCGACGACCCGCCCCCGCCGCACCACATCCGCGACCCCCTGGAGCGGCGCATGGCCGGCGTCGCCGCACCGTTGCGCGGACGGTTCGTCGCCTACCTGGAGCGCAAGCGCGTCACCTGCACCGCCCACACCGTCAGCAGCCTGGCGACCCGGCTGGCGCACTTCGGCCGCTTCCTCGCCACCGCCGACCCGACCATGGGGTCGCTGGCCGAACTGGACCGCTGCCGCCACATCGAGCCGTACCTGGTCGCGCTCTGCCAGGCGGCCAACCGGCACGGCGGGCGGCTGTCGGTCGCCGAGCAGGCCCGCCGGACCTACGCGGTCGCCAACTTCCTGGCCGAGATCGCCGAGTGGGGCTGGCCCGACGCACCGGCTCAGCGGCTGCTGCACCGCTCCGACGTCCCCCGCCTGCCCCAGCCGCTGCCCCGCTACCTGCCCCCGGACGCCGACCGGCGCCTGGCCGAGGCGCTTGCAGCCGCGCCGCGGGCAAGCCGGCTGGCCGCCGACGCCTGCCTGCTGCAGCGCGCCTGCGGGCTGCGGGTCGGCGAGCTGCTGGACCTGGAGCTCGACTGCGTCCACCAGGTCGACGGCCAGGGCGCCTGGCTGAAGGTCCCCCTGGGCAAGCTCGACACCGAACGGATGGTGCCCCTCGACGACGAAACCCTCGAGCTGATCGACCGGGTGGTCGCCCACCGCTCACCCGGCCGGCCCTTGCCGCACCCACGCACTGGCCGGCCCGCCCAGTTCCTGTTCACCCACCACGGCCGCCGCCTGACCACCAGGATGGTCGCCGCCGAGCTCGACCGCGCCGCCGCCCAGGCGGGCCTTGGGCACGTCACCAGCCACCAGCTCCGCCACACCTACGCCACCGCGCTGGAAATGCGCGGAATTGCAGTTGATGCAACATTCGACGGGTCGCGTGATTGGTATGCCATAGGGGTTTGGCTTTCGGCCCCGGCGTGTTGGCGGTGTGAGGTCGGCGCGATACACCCCGTTGACCTGGCGATTCGACCTCGTGGTTGTGTTGGGTGCCATGATCCGCCAGCTGGTTTGGTTGCGGTAGAGGCCAGCATGTGGCGTTGGACGCAAGTTCTCGGGGGGGATGCTGCGGGTGGTGGAGGGGCGGCGGCGCTGGTGCTGGTCGAAGAAGCCAGGCCGCTGAGGCCGGAGCCGGCGCTGTTGGAGGCGATGCTTGAGGGCTGGCGGCGCCAGCAGGAAAGCCGGCGCCTGGGTTGCTCGATCATCGATGGTCGGGAGCGCACGGTGCGGCGGTTCCAGGCGTTCACTGGCACGTGGCCGTGGTGGTGGACGGCCGAGCAGGTGGAGGCGTGGACGGGGTCCGGCGGTTGGGCGCACTCGACGGTACGGTCCTACCAGGGTGCGCTGGCCTGCTTTCTGGCCTACGTGTGCGATCCCCGTTACGGGTGGGTCGCGGTCTGCCAGGAGCGGGTGGGTGCCATCCCGACCCAGGTGTGCCACGAGTGGAACACCGCGGCGCACGTGGCCGACTACGAGGGCCGCCCGGAGCGCCGCCCGCTGTCGCGGACGGAGCTGCAGGCGTTCTTCGACGTCGCCGACGACCGTGTAGCGGCGGTGGCCCAGGCCGGCCGCAAGGGGTGGCTGGCCGCGTTCCGAGACGCCACGTTGTTCAAGGTGGTCTACGGCTGGGGGCTGCGCCGCCGGGAGGCGACCATGCTGGACGTGGGTGACTTCTCGACCAACCCGGCGGCCCCGGAACTGGGCCGGTTCGGGGTGTGTCACGTGCGGTTCGGCAAGGCGATGCGGGGTAGCCCGCCGCGGCGGCGGGCGGTGGCCACGGTGATGCCGTGGGCGGCTGAGGCGCTTGAGCAATACCTGACCGAGGTGCGGCCCCGCTACGGCTGCCCAGCCCAGGCGGTGTGGCTGACCGAGCGGGGCGGGCGGATCTCCGCCCGTCAGGTGGACGACCGGTTCGCTGCCTTCCGGGCGGCGGCGGGGCTGCCGAGGGAGCTGTCGGTGCACTGCCTGCGCCACTCCTACGTGTCGCACCTGATCGAGGATGGGGTGGACCCGCTGTTTGTGCAGCAGCAGGTGGGGCACTCGTGGGCGTCGACCACGGCCATCTACACCTCGGTGGGTGCCGACGCGAAGAACCGGATGCTGCAAGCGGCGCTGGCACGGGTCTTTGACGGCGGGGGCGGCCGGTGGTGATGCGCAGGATCGGCTACCGCTGGCATTTGCGCCGGCTGATGGCCGACCGTGGGCTGTTTGCGACCACCGAGCTGGTGCCGCTGTTGGCCGAGCGTGGCGTCGCGCTGTCGCGTGAGCAGGTCTACCGGCTGGTGGCGCAGACCCCGCAGCGGCTGAGCCTTGCCACCCTGGCCGCGCTGTGCGACATCCTCGGCTGCCAGCCAGGGGACCTCGTGGAGCCCTACGCGCAGACCGCTACGGGCCGGCGAGGGACTCGGGAAGCGCCGGCGGCCCAGCCGCGTCCTCGCCGAGCCCGGGTGCTCGGCGCCTCGCAGCCGTGAGCGTGCCCGCCGCCGGTCGCTGCCCGGGCGGCCACCAGCTCGCCCACCCCGACGACCGAGGGGGCTGTCGGCGCTGCCGCTGGGATGGGCTGGTGGACCGGGTGGCGGCGGCCGACCCGTCGCTGCAACCGTGGAAGGTGGCCGCGGCGGTGGACGCGGTGGTGACCAGCCCCGCTGTGCTGCGCGACCTGGCTGCGGCCCTGGCGGCCGACCCGGCCGCGTTGTCGGCCGGCGCCCCGCCGGTGGTCGGACGCCTGGTCGCCGAGCTGGTGGCCCGCGGGTCGGCGACGCTGCGCCTGCCGGCCTGCGCCGTGTGCGGGCGGACTGGCCGGCCGCTGACCCGCTCTGGTGGCGTCGGGGTGTGCTTCCGCTGCCGGCGCCGGCAGCTCGCGACCGCGTGTGCCCGCTGCGGCGTCGTCAAGCCGGTGGCCGCCCGCGACGGCCAGGGCCGGCCGGTCTGCGCCCGCTGCAGCGACCGACCACAGCGACGCTGCGGGACCTGCGGGCAGGTCCGGCGCGTCGCCCGCCGTGGCAGCGGCGGGCAGCCCGACCTGTGCGTGAACTGCTACCGGCTCCCCGACGCCGTCTGCGCGGTGTGCGGGTGCCCTCGCCCCTGCAACTTCGCCGCCAGCGGCCGGCCGGTCTGCAAGGCCTGCGCGCCCCGGCGGGTGGCGCCCTGCGCCCACTGCGGGCAACCTCGCCCGCCGGCAGCCCGCTGGCCGGAAGGGCCGGTCTGCGATCGCTGCTACAGCGCCGCACTGCGCCGCCGCGGCCCCTGTGTCGGCTGCGGCGCACACCGGCGGCTGGTCGCCCCGCCCGGGCCGGACGCCACCACCTGCGCCGACTGCGCCGGCCAGCCCGCCACCCACGTATGCACCGACTGCGGCATCGAGGACAAGCTCTACGAGCGCGGCCGATGCGCGCGTTGCAGCCTGCGACGTCGGGCTGGCGAGCTGCTGCGCGCTGGCGCCACCGACATCCCAGCCGAGCTTGTTCCCGTCTGGGAGGCGATCGTCGCGGCCCACACGCCACGCACCGCGTTGCACTGGCTCCGCAAGGGCGCCGGGGCTGCCATCCTCGTCGACCTGGTCGCCGGCCGGCTGCCGGCCACCCACCAAGCGCTCGACACCCACCCACGCCGACGGGCCGCCGACTACCTGCGTCACATGCTCATCGCGCACGGGGTGCTGCCGCCCCGCGACCAAGACCTGGCCCACACCGAGCAGTGGGTCGCTGACCTGCTCGCCAGAATCCAGCGCGCCCCGACCGACGCCTGGTGCAGGCCTACGCCACCTGGCGGGTGCTGCGCCGGCTACGCCGCCGCGCCGAACGCAACCCCGGCCCGCGCACCTCCACCCGTCACGCCCGGGTACAGATCCGCGCCGCCGCCGATTGGCTCGCCTGGCTGGCCGAGCGTGGCATCGGGCTGGCTGACTGCCGCCAAGCCGACGTCGATGGCTGGCTGGCCACAGGCCCCGCCGCCTACGACGTGGGAGACTTCCTCGCCTGGGCTGGGGAGCACCGGCACTGCCGCACCCTGCACGTCCCCCGCCCGGGGCGCCGATCCGGCACCGCCACCGACCAGGATGAACGGTGGGCCATCGTCGCTCGCCTGCTGCACGACGACACCCTCCAACCCACCGACCGGGTGGCCGGCAGCCTCCTGCTGCTCTACGGCCAGCAGCTCTCCCGCATCACCACCATGACCACCGATCAGATCCTCCGCCGCGACGGCGCCGTGCTCGTCCGCTTCGGTCAACACGACCTGCCCCTCCCCGAGCCGCTCGCCGGTCTCCTCCTCGACCTCATCCACACCGGGCGCCACCGCACCGGCGTGGGATCCCCGACCACCACCCGATGGCTGTTCCCCGGGCAACTGCCCGGCCGACCGCTCACCGCGGCCCGACTCGGCGCACGCCTGCGCAACCTCGGCATCCACGCCCGGGCCGGGCGCCGCGCCGCCCTCTTCCACCTCGCCGCGCAGCTACCCGCCGCGGTCCTCGCCGATCTGCTCCACCTCGCCCCCACCACCGCCGTCCGCTGGGTACGCGACGCCGGCGGCGACTGGTCCCACTACGCCGCCCAGCTGGCCCGGTCCCACAATCACAAGGAATGACGAATGCCGTCACCGACACCCACTGCCACGGGAGGCATTCGCACGTCTGGAACATCGCTCTCTACCAGTTTCGCCGCCGGCATCCCGGCGAAGGTCGTCAGCGAACGGCTCGGGCACGCGACCATCGCCATCACGATGGACATCTACAGCCACGTGCTGCCCGGCCTGGACCGGGAGGCGGCCGACAGCGTGGCCCGGCTGATCCTCGGCGGCGGCAACGCCATGCCAGAGGCTTCCGTGAACACCCCGTTAGCATCCGGGCATGGTCGTGGAGACGACCAGGATGGGTGAGGGTGTAGAGCTGCAGCTCAGCGGGGGTGTCGGAGGAGCGTACCCAACCATAGGCCTACCGCTCATCCTGCACGGCGAACTGACGCTCGCCACTCCTGACTGAGCACTTGTCGCTCCCCCGCCTAGGTCTCCGGCCTCGCGAGACAGGCGGTCGCCTGAGAACCAGCAGATCCGCCGCCATCGTCGGCCGTCCCGCCGTTGTTGCCATTGCCGGTGTGTGGCACTACCGGCGGGCTTGCCACCGTACTCAGCGAGCCCGGCCCGCGAGCTGGAGATCCGTGGCGGGAAAGTCATCGCCAAGGCACAGCAGCGGCTCGCCCGCGAGTTTGGCGATGGCGTAGGTCATGCAGTCGCCGAAGTTGAGACCGGCACGGTGCCGGCCCTTGCCATAGGCGATGAAGGCATCGGCCGCGACCGTCCAGTGATCGGCCGTAAAGCCCACCACCTCGACCTCGGCCTCTTGGAGGAACCGCGCGAGCAGCGACTTACCGGCGTGTCCCAACCGATTGCACAACACCAGGGAACTCTCGACGACGGTCGGCGCCCCGATGCTGACCTGCTCGGACGCTGCCAGGCGGTCCCGGAGGCGCTCATAGCCTGGTTCCTTGAGCAGGATCGCGATCACCGCCGAGCTGTCGATGATCACACGCCCTCCGGACCCAATCCCAGGATCGCCTCACGCTCGGCCTTGGGGATCGGCCGGCCGAGAACGGTGTCCGGGATCTGTGGCCACGCCTCGTCCTCCAGGAAGCGGTCGATGCGCTCGGCGCGCCGACGTCGACGGTGTCGAGCCTGCAGTCGTTCCTTCCGCTCTTCGAGGGCGGTCCGGACCGCTTGTGTCTTGGTCTCGTTCGCCAGTGCGGCAACCTCGGCCGCCAGCGCCTCCGTCTGCGGGTCCTTGATGTTCATCGCCATGGTGGAAAGGTACCAGATCTGGTGTAAAGTGTCCCGTCTCTATGCCGACCCAATGCCGACCCACCAGAATGCGGTGTTGTAGGCTTGGCCGCGTGCGGCAGCGGTCACCACAGCACAATTGAGGAGTTCGTGGGCAAGGATCGCGGCCAGCACGGTGGCCCCCAATGACAAGTCCACTGGTGGCCGGACCAGCCTGGGTGAAGGCCAGGTGCCAAGGGCCGTCAGCACCAGACCTGTGACCACCACAAGCCGCGGGCCGATGCGGTCGGTGAGCGTGCCCGCGATGCCCCAGGCAGCAAAGACCGCAGATGAGCAAGGCGAGTCCGAGGGACAGCAAGACGAGCCCAGGACATCGAGCGGGTGTTGTGTTGCGCCGAGGCGCTTGCTGGCATTGCTTGCCAAGCGAGCAGCAGGGCGGCCAGGCAGATGGGGACGTTGACGTAGAAGATCCAGCGCCAGCTCAGGTTATTCCGATCAGCCCGCCCACCACCCGGCGGCCTGGGCGAGCAGCGCGGTGATGATCGGCATCATGAGCCCGGCACCGGCGCCCTCGATGACCCGGAACACGATCAGGCTGCCCGCGTTCCAGGCCGCTCCCGACAGCGCCGACCGACAAGAAACAGCGTCAGGGAGCCCGATGCCATCGCGCTCAGCCAGCACGGGCTCTAAAAGAGGTTCGCTCGTTCCGGTGACGTGATCGGGCCGTTGCTGGCAGGATGGTGGTATGAGACCAACCGCCTACCGCCGCAACGCCCGCGGCCTGCGTGACCGCCAGGCATTCGAACACGTCCGCATGCAGGCCGGCGCGCTGTTTGCCGCCGGCCGCTCCCAGGCCGAGGTCGCCCGCGCCCTCGGCGTCGCCCGCCAAAACGTCAGCCGCTGGCACGCGAGCTGGCGCGCCGGCGGGCTCGACGCGCTGCGCAGCGCCGGCCCCACCGGCTCCCCGCCGCGCCTGTCCGACCAGCAACTGGCCGCCGTCGACCAGGCGCTGCGGCAGGGCGCCTGCGCCCACGGCTTCGACACCGACCACTGGACCCTGGCCCGCATCGGCACGGTGATCCAGCGGCTGACCGGGGTCGGCTACCATCCCGGGCACGTCTGGAAGCTGCTGCGCCACCGCCTGCGCTACCGCCTGCAGCGCCCCGCCCGCCGCGCGGTCGAACGCGACGAGCAGGCGATCGCCCGCTGGGTGGCCGAGGACTGGCCCTAGGATCCGGCGCAACGCCCGCCGTCGTCGGGCCGCCCTGGTATGCCTGGACCCTGGTCGCCTGTGCCACCGCCGTCTCGGTCGCCTTGAACGTCGCCCACGCCCCCGAGCGGCTCAGCGCCCAGCTGTTCGCCGCCCTGCCCCCGGTCGCGCTGCTGGGGGCGCTGGAGCTGCTGATGAGTGTGGCCCGCACCGGCCTGCCGCACACCGACCGCACCCCGGCCGCCGAGGATCGCAGCACAGAGCGCGACCCCACCGCGACCGCGGTCGCCCGGCCGCAGCTGCCTGTACCCGACCACCGCGCGACCGCCGGGAACGGCAGCGGCCCGCGGCGCGACAGCCGCAGCCGGGTGCGCGAGCTGGTCGCCCACGAGCGGGCCACCGGCACCCGCATGCATGCCCGCGAGGTGGCGGCCGCGGCCGGGATCAGCGAACGCCGCGCCTATGAGCTGTTGCGCGCCGTCCGCTCCGAAGGTGAGCAGCTATGACCCGCGCGGCTCCGAGCGGCGCGACACCCGCCGCGCGAACGCCGTGGCGAGCAGGTCGGCAAAGGGGCATACCAGCGCCCATCACCGTTCCTGATGAGCACCGACCTCTTGTGTCCTGCTCGGGTGAAGCGCACAGTTGGCGCTGGCGCAGGCCCGACGAGCGTCGTGGCGGGGAGGTGGCGTCATGCTGCAGGCAAGCGGCGGCGTCCGTTCTGGGGACCGGAGAGACTGTTCTCGTCCCCGCTGGAGGTCGCCGGCAGGTCGGACCGCCACGACCCGTTCCCGCTGGATCCGGCTGCTGGTTGCCGGCCTGGGGTGTGTGCTGGCGGCCGCGTGCACCAGCCCCGACCGCCAGGAGGCGACCGCGACCAGCCAGGCATCGGCGGCGCCGATCCAGCGGGACTACTGGCCCACGGCCGGCTGGCGGACCGCCGCACCCGCCAAGCAGGGCGTGGACCCGGCGGTCCTGGACGACCTGGACGCCATTGTCCCCGCCGGCTACCCGTCGGTGCGCAGTGTGCTGGTGGTGCGCCATGGCTATCTGGTGGTCGAGCGCTACCGGCAGGGCATTGAGGCCAGCGACGGCCATGACGTCCGCTCGGTGACCAAGAGCTTCGTCTCGGCGCTGGTCGGCATCGCCCTCAGGGACCGGCAGTTGCAGGGCCTGGACCAGACCGTCGAGGAGCTGCTGGCCGACCATCTGCCCGCCACCGCGGATCCGCGGCTGCGCCAGGTCACCGTCGAGCAGCTGTTGACCATGACCTCCGGGCTGGCCGGTGACGACTCGTCGTTGGGCGGCGACGACCGCATCTGGGACCGCATGTTCCAGAGCCGCGACTGGGTGCGCCACATCCTGAGCCGGCGGCTGGACAGCACCCCAGGCGAAGACGCTGCCTACAGCAGCGCCACCTCCCATCTGCTGTCGGCGATCGTCGCCGACGCCACCGGCCAGTCCACCCTGGCGTTCGCGCGGGCCAAGCTGTTCGGCCCCCTCGGCATCGCCGCCGACAACGCCCTGGAGCAGACGGTCCGCCACTGGCCGCCGACCCAGGCCGAGCTGGCGGCCTACGAGCAGGCAACGGTGGCCTGGCCCAAGGACCCGCAGGGCTACCACTTCGGCGGCGCGTTCCTGCGGCTGCCCGCCCGCGAGCTGGCCAAGTTCGGGTATCTGTACCTCAACGGTGGCCGCTGGGACGGCACCCAGGTGGTCCCGGCCGACTATGTGGCTGCCTCGACCCGGTCGCAGAGCGAACCGGGGGGTCCGGGGGACTATGGCTACCAGTGGTGGGTGACGAATGAGACCGGCCCCGGCAGCTTCCGCGCCCAGGGCTACGGCGGCCAGCTCATCCAGGTCATCCCCGACCTGGACCTAGTCGTGGTCATCACCAGCGACGTCAACCAGGAGAGCCACGACCCCTCGAAACTGGTCAGGGCGGTGATCATCCCGGCCGTCACCGGCTAAATGCTTCCTGGGAGTCGTAGCGTGTATCGGTGGACAATGAGCATGGTCACCTCTCCTGCTCCCAAGGGGGACGA